>Ga0315540_10002399_pt1 | contig 10555 bp, 9 predicted proteins | sample SalMarSW160110MG_FD_203677 | JGI IMG/M metagenome (GOLD analysis project Ga0315540, IMG submission 203677) | Salt marsh sediment microbial communities from the Plum Island Ecosystem LTER, Massachusetts, United States - Salt Marsh Sediment SW1601-10 ... | reverse complement strand
CGGCAGCCGCCACGTCGTCAGCGCCAGCGGCGGCCGCGCCGTCGTCAGCACTAGCGGCGGTCGCGCCGTCCTCGGACGGTGACGCGGCCGCTTCTTCAGGTTCCGGATTGGCGTCAGCTGAGGGAGCCCGTTCCTGCTGCTCGAGTTCCGTATCCTTCGCCATCGCGGTGCTCACACCCTGTTCTGCTGCCGCGGATGGGGCCTGATTCGTGACTTCCTCCGGGGCGTGGTCGGCGGCCGGGGCAGGGCTTCCCTCGGCCCGGTTTACTTTTTCGTCCATGAAAGGGGCTTCCTCCTCTTGTTCGGGTAGCTGGCAACTACCCATTTAAACACACCTGGGCGCCCTATCGCAACCAAAGGCGGCGTCGCGACACGCTTTCTGCGCGATACCGAGCTCGTTGAGAGCCCAGCTATCACGCCACGTGTGAACGCGAGCCAAGGGAAGCGGAACGGGCGCGACTGACCACTACGAATCCTAAGGCCTGGCCAGGCGCTCGTCTGTATCACGCGCAGAAAAAGGTTGGACTCCGCGTGGGAGGCACGGAGTCCATGTTTCGGAAGAGATGGGAAGAGGTAATGGGAGAGTTACCTCAGGTCCACGAAGCGAGTATAGCTGCAGCACCTTACAGGATTCTTACAGTGGGATGACGTGAGGGATCGGGTGGGGGCGCCCCGGCCTCGCTCGACCTGCCGACCGAGGCTCGTGGCGGTGACGGCAGCGGCGGCCGGCAGCCGAGCAGCATGCGCGTGTGGGTAGCGCTTCGCCTGCCGGCGGAGCGAGCCAAACGAGCCGAGAAAAGCCCGGAGCATCTGGCTCCCAACCGCAGCTCCGGGATCTCCCTACCACCATCTCTTCCGTTGCGATGAGAATATCACAGCCATGAGCGCCGGCGGGCCGATCACACCGAATCGAGCACCCCGGCAGCCTCCCGGTAGCTGTCGAGCGACCGCTCGACCATCAGCGCCCATTCATTGCCCGAGCTCGGGAGGAAGATGCCCGTTCGGCCCATGATGCGCCCCGCCCGCAGCTCCGAGACGTCCCACACGATGTCGATCTCGCTCTTGAGGCGATACATCTTCGACTCGGCGTCGTACTCGATCTCCAGCCCCTCGATGTTCTCCCGCAACTGGTGGCGGAACTGGTGGAAGTACGACTTCGCGCTGCGCGGCTTGTCGTCGGGGAAGATGTCGCCGAGGAGCCGCTTGAGCGTGACCGCCCGGTTCTCCAGGAAGTAGGCCAGGACCTCCACGCCCTTCCGGAGGGGGATGTTGACGGGTTTGCCAGCGACCTCGAGGCGTTCCTCCCCAAGGGTGTGGATCTCAAGTACTATGGTCTCTCGTCCGGCAATCCGCGTGTGCGTCTGACTCGCGACCTTGTGAAGGCCGGGTATGAGTTTCCACTCACGCGCAAGGAACGCTTGGTTCTGCAGCGAAACGCTTAGCGCCTGTACCTTGTCCAGCTCCTTGGTGTAGTCGTCAATCCCCTGGCTGAAGAGCATATTGGCAATGTGGAGTCGCACGGCGCCCTCTTCTTGAAGGAGGCCAATCTGTCCTAGTTCGGTTGCCAATGCGCGGAGCTCCTCGAGCGTGTGAGTTGGTCCATAGGTTCCCATCGCACTCAGCAGAACAACCTCCCGAAACCTGAATACGAGTCGGTCTGAGCGGTCTGAGATTAGGCCCTGAGCTCGAGACAGGTGCTCGGATGCCGACGCATACTCACCCTTCGCGCAGAAGATGCTGACAAGTGCAAGCCTCGACTGGAACTCCTCGTATGTGGCCTGTGCCTCGAGCGCCCGTCCAGCTGTAGCCATGAACTCCTGGATTGCCTGGTCGATACGCCCCGTTGCCCAACTGAGCTCTCCGTGAAGTAGCTGCTGCTCAACCTGAAAGGTGGGGGCGCCCGAGAAGTCGATCGATTCGAGCTCAACCTGTGCTTCTTGATATCTGCCCAGATTGATGAGCACCCCAGCCCGCACCAGGCGCACCTTCAGATTCTCCCGCGCCCCAGTGAACTGAAGGCCACGCTCCAAGAACCATAGGGCTCGTTGGGAGCGACCAATGCGACCATGAAGGATTGCAAGCTGAGCGAGGATTGCCGGCGCAAGTAGTGCGAACTCCGGGATGCCCTGGACCCTTCTCCATGCTTCTTCGGCCGCGCGAAGTGCGTCCCGCAGGTTCCCGCTGGTTTCCTCGTGAATACTAAGGACGCGATGGTACAGGACCTGGTCATACGGACAAAGAGACGTTATGTTGACTTTCTGGAGCTCGGCCTCCGCTTCCTCGGCGCGTTCTACGAACTTCAATAGGTGCGCCGCATTGAGCCTCGCTGCGGACTCGCCACGGTTGATCGCCCGATACAGGGCTTCCAACGCGTCCAGGTCACGAAAGAGCTGGAAGTAACAGACACCTAGCCAGCGATCGTCCTTGGCTGATGGGCTATCGAGCTTCTCATATGCCCGAACGCCTTCTTCGAACTTCTCCAGAAAGACCCAGCCCTGAATCTCGCTTTCCAGAGCGACTCCAGGAAAGCGCTCGGCAACGAGTTCGGCGACGCTTGTCGTCAAGAGGGTGGAATCCTTTCCGCGGCCCTACCAAGTGTTGCCCGGAGTCCCTTGCCTTCCCCCATTGGCGTACGAGGTTGAGGATAATATCTTCCGAAAGAGAACCGCGAGCAATCGACCACAGTCGCATCCTGAGATGCCTGTCCAGAAGGCGATATATACGTACCGTTGACAGTTGCTGTAGGCCCGATTCCAGTTGACGCTTGGCCCCCGCTGTGCTAGTCTACGACGCAATCGAACGGGTTGGGAGGCTCGTTCGGTTCGGGGTTGAACGGCGACCCCGCGAGGAAGAGATGGGAGTTGGCGGAGGAGTTCAGGTCCGTATTCCTTACTGACTCCAAGTAAGAAGGGTGGCGGTGCTTCCGCCAAGGGGTTGTTGGGCTGGGAGCCCGGCAACAGCCTTTCCAGGATCTGGGAAACCTGGATCGGTAGGTCATGGCTCGCAAGAGCCAATCGGGAGGATGGGATCACATGAAGAACACCGGTAAGCGCATCTTCGCTGCAGTGTTGTTTGCACTTCTGGCGGCACTTCCCTTCATCGCTTCCGCGGGTGTGAGTATGCACTCTAGGTAAGCCAAGTTCTTGAGCAGGGACTAGCACTGGCATCATCTGCTAAACAGAGTATAACGTAGCAGTCGCACCACGGTTGGTGCGTGCAGGGCGGCGTATATGCGGACAATAAGCGCTGCCCTGCTACGTTGCGGCTACGCCGAAGGGAGGCGTTAGCCGTGCATCGCGTGTACTTCCCGAAATCCTCCTGCACGTTGAAGTCAGGATTGGGGAGCCCGACATGAGTGGTCGGAGCAGACTTGCACGCGAGGCTTTGCGGTTGATACGTGACGATAGAGGGCGCATGTGGTTGAGCCAACCGCGGGCGCTCCTGCTGCTTCTCGCGCTTAGCGCAGTCGTCGTTGTGGGCTTGGCAGCTCCGTTCGGACAAGATCTCAAGACGCAATTCGCATACATTCCCATCCTGCTCGCCACCTGGGCATTCGGCGTTTCGGGAGCAATGGCGACTGGCATAGCAGCGGCGGCGACCTCGCCTCTTGTTGGCCATGGCTCCGCGGAGTGGGCGGTTGCCGAGCCGGTCATGTACATTGCGTTTGCCAGTGCGTGTGCATGGTTCTTCCGGGCACGCCGAACTGGACCAAGCACGGCTAGTGGGAGTAGGTCAACCGGTGACGCTGTCTCTGGTCGCGAGAGGGTCCTCGAGAGCCTTGCGCGCACTGTTGAGGTTAGGGACCACCACACCCAGGGGCATTGCAGGAGGGTGGCGAGGAATGCGGTTGCTGTCGGCTGGGCGCTGGGGTTGTCTGACGCCGACGTCGAGGTCCTCCGGTGGGCCGCTCTGCTTCACGATCTTGGCAAGATTGCCGTACCAGACTACATCCTGCTCAAGAACGGACGCCTCTCAGAAGACGAGTTTGCCGAGATAAGGAGGCACCCGTCCTATGGCGCGGACCTCCTGACATCAGTATCGTCCGCGTTTCGACCTATCGCAGACGTGGTTCGAGCGCACCACGAGAGGTGGGACGGCTTGGGGTACCCGCTCGGCCTGCGGAGTGATGAGATACCGGAACTGGCTAGAATCATTGCCGTGGTAGACGTGTTCGAAGCCTTGACAAGTGATAGGCCGTACCGCAGCCCGATGCCTGGCAACCAGGCGCTGCAGTATGTAACGAACGGTTCCGGAACGCAGTTCGACCCCGTCGTCGTGTCAGCTTTCCGTTCGCTTGTGGAGGAAGGAAGCATCGAGTGCGCAGCCGGTCTGCAGGCTGCTAGCGGCCTCGAGAGTGTTTCGCAACCGGGGCGCGCCGTCCAGTACACGGGCTAGAGCCGGGCGTAGTCGTGCTCCGACCGTGACTTCCTGCCACTAGACGACTTCGCCAAAGTAGGCAGTGACAGGTATTCCACCGTTCCTGAAAGACATGGTGCTTGCCGTATGGAGCGCAGGGTGCTGAAGCGGCATATCTGAGGCTGACAGGATGGCGTAGTGCCATCCTCGGGCTTTCAGGGCAAGCAACGACGCGAAGTCTCTGATGAGCTGACGGGTACTGGCTTCCGAGCCTACGCGTCTGCCGTAGGGCAGATTTGAGACAATGAGTCTGGAGACGCCGTGTGCGATAGCATTGAAGTCGACTGCTCTGGCATCTCCAGCTCGAATAGACACGCTTCTGCACCCGGCTCGCCTGCAGACTAGCCTGGCGGTTTCCACGGCTCGATACGAGATGTCTAGCCCCAGGAGCTGTTGCCGGGAATCCCTCACGTCGCGCAGGAGCATCCTGATCTCCTGATTCAGCTTTCCACTTGAGTGCAGAGGACTGTGCTCGATCGCGAGTGGCCGATGCAGCCCCGGCGGAACTTTGCGGGCGATGCGTTCAGCTTCGACCAGGAGGGTCCCTGAACCGCAGAACGGATCCACGACGACATCGTAATCGCCGGCCCCGGCTCGAAGCAGTATTGCTGCGGCTGTGGTCTCTCGAAGTGGCGCCTCGGTAGAAACTTCGCGGTAGCCACGTCTGTGCAAGTGGAAGCCTGTCGTGTCCAGGCTTAGTACGCACCTGTCTTGCACAAGCCTTACCATTACCGTCAAAGGAGCTGTACGCGCAAACGCAGGCGAGAGCCCGAGGGGTAGGAGGTGATCTAGAATTGCGTCAAACACCGTGCTCTCCAAGTGGGAGGAGCGCCTTAGGCGTGACTCTGACGAACTCGCCTTCACGCTTACACTTGGGCAATTGCCTAGCAGGACCTCCCATTTGATGCTGCGTGCGTGATTGTAGAGCATGGGGTAGTTCTGGGCCAAGAATCGACCGACACGTAGGAGTACCCGATTACCGCTTCGGAGGCCGACATTGACCCTGTACACCGAGGAAAGGTCGCCAAGAATGGAGGCGCCGCCCCTTGTCGTGGCTGGTTGGTAGCCGAGGTCCGCGAGTTCAGCTCCGGTGACTCGCTCGAGCCCTGGCAGCGTCGGAACGAAGAGAGCTAGCTTTCGGTGGCGTAAGTATGCCTTCACGCGCCGGCTAAGCGACTGTGACGATAGAGCCATCCTGTTGAGCATATTGGCTGTGCGTGCACTTGGCCTGAGAATCGCAGGGTTCGTCAGGGATAAGCATGGTAAGTGCCTGATGGTGGAAGGGGTGTAGATGAGGACGTGGTTCGAGCGAGTCCGCGAGACCATCCTTGACACGCCGTCTCCGGTGATCATCGAGGCCGGAGATGAGTGGGGGGTGTCCAGGCTGCTCGCAGGATTGCGCGACCCCGTGCAGCCCTTGATTTGGATTGACCTTCGGGAAGTGGATTGCTCTGACTCTGTGGTGGTTGGGAACGCTGTGTCTGAGGCTGTGAGGAGAGGACTCGGTTCACCTCTGTTTGGCCTTGGCATCGATACCGACTACGCCCTGGCTGCCCTAGCGTCCTATCTGCCCGCGCTTGAACCGCTCACCATCGCTGTAAGTGGGGCTGAGAAGATGCCGGAGCTGGTTAGTCGCCTGTCTGGCTTGTTTGGCCCCACGAGCAGGTTCCTTGTGCACACAGCTTCACACGTCAACGAGTTTGATTCGATTGAGCGCATTCATCGGGTAGAGCGGTCGAAATTGAAGGTGACGATCGATGAGGCAGTAGATCTGTTCGGCGGTGAGTGCAGTACAGCCGATATCTGCCTGGCTGTCAACGATGCCGGTGGAGCATTGTTGTCGGTTGAGTCGAGGTTGATGCTCGACAATGGCAAGTCAGGTGAGGCGAAGGGGCTGGCAGGACAGATTGGCGCTGCCTTCAGGCAGGGCGCGAACGGCGTGATTGATGCTTTGGTAGCTCGGAGGCGGTGGATCGAAGCATTTGAGTTTGCTGTGGACCAGGCGCCGACACGCATTGGCGAGGTGCTGGACGACGCCGCCAATGCGTACTTCGAATTGGGCCAGTTTGAGAGGCTCTGGCGGTTCCTGTCCGATGTTCCCAGGTGGGCGCTTCGCGATGAGCGTTCAATGTATTGGCTCTTCAACGCTGCAATAGCCGTGAACGAATGGCGTTCGGTTCTACCACATGTGAACCGGTACCTTGAGAACCACGAGGCCCCGGACCTACGGGCACTCCGGGCAACCGCCGACGTGAGAGACAGCTCCCTGGCCGAGGCAACCCGTGCTCACCGCGCAAAGCAGAGCGCAGAGACAGCCCGAGCGCTTGCGTTCATTAGCGAGTTTCGGGGTGACCTGGATACAGCAGCGTCGCTCTACAGGGAGGCAATCGAGCTCGCCGAGGTGGCGGGTCGCCCGCGTCACGTCGTGGGCGCGTCGGCAGGCATGGCACAGGTCCATCTATTCGGGGGGCGCTATGAGCGTGCGCAGCACTGGGGAGCGTGGGCAGTACGGCAGTATGGGGTTCACGAACTGCGCGAAGAGCTGCTTCGTGTTGCCGCAATCGGTGTCTGCGGCTATGCGCGTCTGCTGGTTGGAGCGGTACATCTTGCACGGCAGGTGCTCGAGACAGTCAAGATATCCAAGAGCATGGTAGGGATCCCTATGGTAGAGGGGGTGATCTCGACCCTCGGAGATCTCGCAATTGTGGATGGCCGCTACGATGACGCGGTCGCGTACTACCGCATGAACCTGGAAGGTTCGACCCGAGGAATGTACCCAACTCTGGCAAATGATCTGGTGCTTGCACGACTCGTGCAGGGCGATGTGGATCGAGCTATTCGGACCGCATCGGAGGCAAGCGAGATCGGCGACCTTTCCGGCGGATATCAACATACTGCTGCGACCCTGGCTCTAGGGTGCGCGCTCGCTCGGTCCGACGCAGATAAGGGGGAGCGGCTCCTGCGAGCATCCTTGAGCTCAATGCGCATTCGGCCGCTTGGGCCGCACAGGGCACAAGGCGCCTTGCACCTGGGACGTTTGCTGGTTCGCCAAGGGCGTTCGGAAGAGGCTCGCCAGCTTCTCGAGGAAAACGCGCGGTTCATTGCGGACCTAGGGGACTCTGGCTGGCTTCTGTTGGGGGGAACTGGACCCGAGGTCGCTCAGCTCAAGCGCATGTTTCGGAGAGGCGAGCCCGAGATCGAGTTGCGCGTCCTTGGCAGGCGCTACCTGCGCAATCGCGATGCCGAGGACAGCCTCAGCCTCCGCTTCGCTGAGTTGCTCGCCGTGTTGGCTGCAAACCCGGAAGGGATCCGGAGTCAGCAGCTTGCTCTCGCTTTGTACGGTGACCGTGCGAACGCAAGTACGCTCAAAGTCACTATCTCGCGTGCGCGCCGGTTGCTTCGCATCGAGTCGCGCCCCTACCGGATCGGTGAGACGTACAGGGCAGACTTCCTGGAGGCGCTGGAGCATCTGCGTACGGGCAGAGTGCAAGCGGCCCTTGAGCTCTACCACGGGCCTCTCCTGGCAGAATCCGAGGCGCCGGCCGTTGTGGAACTGCGGGAGCATCTTGAGGAGAGTCTGCGGCAGGCGGTCCTGGCCTCTGGAGATCCGGACGCCATGATCGATCTCGCAACCCAGCAGGGCGATGATCTTGAACTGTGGGAGGAGACGCGCTTGCACCTTCCTCCGAACGACCCGCGTCGGCCACTGGTGAATGCGCGCATCAGGCGGATCCGCAAGCGCTGGGAGGCGGAGCTCGGCTGAGCCTGAGAAGTGAAATTGACGCGCCCAGGCGTCCAGCCATGCGGCTGGACAGGTGCCAAGGCGGCTCCAGGGGCTGTTTGGATGTTGGCAGGCAACGGCGATGCGCCGCCCCAGGGGCGTGGAGCGGCGCTACTGGATGATCTGGCGTCTATGCCTGATGGTGGCCGAGCAGGCCTGCAACGAGCTGCGCGCGGTTCTCGTATCCGAGCTTGCCGAGCACGTTCGACACGTGTGCGTTTACGGTCTTGAAGGAGATGCTGAGTTGGCTCGCGGCGCGCGTGGTGTCTAGGCCCTTGAGCAGCAAGCGCGTGACCCGGAGTTCCATGTAGGTTAAGTCGGATTTCATGTGGTACGAGCGTTGGGCCGATGCGGCGGCGTAGACGCCACTCAACATGGCTGCCTCGTTGGTCGACTCGACGACGCCGCTGACGTGGTAGCTGGCCAAGCAGTCATGGTAGGCCGGATGCACCGCCTGGGTAACAACGAGTGTGCGAGCGCGCTCGATACTGTTCATTACGTCGAGCTGACCGAAGGCCCAGGTCAAGGGGTAGTCGAGAATGATCTCGGCGATCCCGCCGCCGGCCGGATCCGACGACGAGAGACCTGAGCGGGCCAGCACCTCGTCTACTAGGGCGTGGAATGCTTCGTGGGCGGCCTTGAGCCTTACACCAATCTTCTTGCGCGACATATCGGTACTCCCTCCTAGGTACAGACTCCCTCGCTGCAGGTTGCGTTGACGTGGAGCCTCATGGTGTACGGCGGTGGGTTACTCGTCGGTTTCTCGCCCGCGGCGGCCGGGTCCCTCGGGTGGCCCAAGGGAGCGCGTGGCTCGGCCTTCCGGGCGCTGATGGTTGGTGGACTGGGCAGGCGTGTGCACACGACAGCGACACCTGCCGAGCCGGCGGATGGTGGTTACCGGGTCGCGGTCGCGCTGGCTGGGTGTCGCGCTCAGCGCCGCGTGCGCGGGTCGATCAGGTCGCGCAGGCCGTCGCCGAGCAGGCTCCAGCCGAGAACCGTCCACACGATGGCGAGCCCGGGCACCAGCGCGGGGTAGGGGCTCATCGCCAGGAAGCCCTGTGCCTCGCGGAGCATGTTGCCCCAGGAGGGGATGCCGGGCGGCGTGCCCAGCCCCAGGAAGCTCAGCGCCGCCTCCGCCAGGACCGCCACGGCCATGCTCAGGCTCGCCTGCACGACGATGGGCCCCAGCGCTCCCGGCAGGATGTAGCGCCGCAGCAGCCGCGCGTGCCCGGCGCCCAGGGCGCGGCCGGCCTCGACGAAGTCGAGGTGCTTCAGCGTCAGCACCGAGGAGCGCGTCAGCCGCGCGAAGATGGGCACCGTCGCGAGGCCGATGGCGCTCATGGCGGTGAGCGTGCCCGGCTGGTAGACGGCGGCCAGCAGCAGCGCCATGAGGATCGCCGGGAAGGCGTATAGCACGTCGACCACGCGCATGAGGAGCTCGTCGACGACGGTGGCGGCGTACCCGGCGATGGCGCCGACCAGGCTGCCGATGGTGAGCGCCAGCCCCACCGCGATCACGCCCACGTACAGCGTCCCGCGCGCGCCCACCAGCACCCGGCTGAGCAGGTCGCGGCCGAACTGGTCGGTGCCCAGCAGGTGCTGCGCGCTGGGGCCGGTGAGCTGCGAGGCGAAGTCGAGGGCGTTGGGGTCGTACGGGAGCCACACGAAGCTGAGCAGCGCGCCCGCCACCACGGTGCCGATGAGCACGCAGCCCAGCACGAGGTTGAGGCGGCGTCTCATTCGTAGCGGATCCTGGGGTCGAGAAAGCCGTAGGAGACGTCCACCAGGAAGCTCAAGGCGACGATGGTGCTGGCGTACACCAGGATCTCACCCTGCAGCAGCGGGAAGTCGCGCGCGCCGATGGCGGACAGCACCAGCCGCCCCATGCCGGGCAGCGCGAACACCTGCTCGATGATGATGGAGCCGATGAACACGTTGGTGAGGCTCAGCCCGAAGATGGTCACGATCGTCACGAGGGCGTTGCGCAGGGCGTGCACCAGCACCACCCGGCGGCCCGCCAGCCCCTTCGCCCGGGCGGTGCGGATGTAGTCCTGGTCGAGCACCTCGATCATGGCGGCGCGCGTCATGCGCGTCATCACCGCCGCCTGCCCCACCCCCAGGGCCAGCACCGGCAGCAGCAGGCTGCCGGCCGCCTTGATCGGGTCCGCCGTCCAGGGAACGAAGCCGCCGGCCGGCAGCAGGTGCCAGCGCACCGCGAACAGCAGGATGAGCATGAGCCCCAGCCAGAAGCTGGGCACGGCCGCGCCGAGCTGCGAGAGCGACGTCACCAGCGGGTCGAGCGGGGTGCCTCGGCGCAGCGCCGCCAGGATGCCCAGCGGCAGCGCGATGAGGCAGGCT
>Ga0315540_10002397_pt1 | contig 10558 bp, 8 predicted proteins | sample SalMarSW160110MG_FD_203677 | JGI IMG/M metagenome (GOLD analysis project Ga0315540, IMG submission 203677) | Salt marsh sediment microbial communities from the Plum Island Ecosystem LTER, Massachusetts, United States - Salt Marsh Sediment SW1601-10 ... | reverse complement strand
CCCGGCGGCGACCATCGGCATCCGCGGCACCGAGTTCGACTTTTCGGTGGCTCGCATCAGGCCGACGGCGTTGGCGCTTTATGGCGGGCTTGTCCGCATCTGCAGTCTGTCGTCGGGCATTTGTGCCGACCTGCGCGCCTCCTGCGATGTCGCTCTCATCAACGACGGCAGCGTGGTGAAGACCCAGACCGCTGGGCTGACCGACCAGCAGATCCGGATAGCTTTCCCGTTCCTGAACCGCGAATCGGACCTGACGCCGGCCATGCGCGTCGGCTCGGCCCGCTGCGGCAACGAGGGTGACGGTCCTGGACCGGCGCCGGGTGGCAACGGTGTCGGCGGTAACGGTCACGCCGCAGGAAATGGATCCAATTATTAGAAACGCTCAACGCAACGCTGACCGGGCCGACGCCTCGCTGGGCCCATGAGGACATCCCGCTTCTTCGCCTTGCTGTTCGGGATTGCGGTGGTGGTGGCGCTATGCGGGCTGCGTGCCAACGACCCTTACGTCGTCAATCAGGTGCGTCAGCTGGGCTTCGACCAGTTGCAGCGCCTCAAGCCCCGTGAAAATGGCGACCAGCCGGTGCGGGTCGTCGCCATCGACGAACAATCGCTCAAGGCCTATGGCCAGTGGCCGTGGCCGCGCGATCTCCTGGCGAAACTGGTCGACCGGCTGCGAATTCTGGGCGCGGCGTCGATCGCTTTCGACATCGCGTTTGCCGAAAGCGACCGCCAGTCGCCGTCAAATCTCGCCAACGTGGAGCAATTGAAGGCGGTGCTGGGCGACGCCGCCAAGCGGCTGTCGGCCTTGCCGAACAATGACCGCGTGTTCGCCGATGCCCTGGACGGGGCGCCGACGGTTTTGGGTTTCGGCGTCACCGGCGCATCGGGCGGAGTCCCGCCGGTGCTCAAGTCGGGCTTCGCGGTGGTCGGCGATCACACCCTCGATGGCCTGCCTTCGTTCGACAAGGTCACACCGATTGTTCCCGCGTTGGAGAAAGTCGCCGGCGGGCTCGGCTCCATGAGCCTGACGCCCGGCATGCAGACCGGCATCGTGCGTGCCATTCCGCTCATGCTGCAACGTGACAACAAGCCCTATCCGTCTCTCGTTCTCGAGGCCTTGAGGGTGGCGCAGGGGGCCTCCACCTACATCATCCGCGGCGCCAGCGACCAGCCGGGGATCGTGGAAGATATCCGCGACGGCAATTTCACCGTGCCGGTCACCCGGCATGGCGCCATGTGGATCTACTACCGGCACGACGATCCGGGCCTTTATGTATCGGTGTACCGGATCATGCATGGTGGCCACGACCAGGCGCTCAAGAAGCTGATCGAAGGTCAGATCGTGTTCGTCGGTGCATCGGCGGTGGGACTTCTCGATGCCCGCGTCACGCCGCTGGGCGAGACGGTGCCGGGGGTATCGATCCATGCCCAGGCGGCAGAGCAGATCATCGCCGGCACCTACCTGTCGCGTCCCGACTGGCTCGACGGGGCCGAGTTGATCGTCACCGCCGTGACGGGCCTTGGGCTGGTGGTCTCGACGCTGTTACTCGGACCGTTGATGTCCATGGCGATGGGCGGCGTGGTGGCCTCGGCGATGTTCGTCGGCGTGTGGCAAGCCTTTGCGCGCGCCGGTCTGCTGATCGATCTGTCGTTTCCAGTGTTCACGGTATTCACCGCGACCTTCTCGATGACCGCCTACCGCTTCCTGATCGCCGACCGCGAAACCCGCTTCGTGCGCCGCGCCTTTTCGCATTACGTCTCGCCCTCGGTGCTGGCGCAGATCCAGCAGGACCCGAGCCGACTCAAGCTGGGCGGCGATCTGCGCGAGATAACGGTGATGTTCTCCGATGTCCGCGGCTTCACCCCGATCAGCGAAAAGCTCGATCCGGAGCAGCTGGTGGTATTCCTCAACCAGTTGCTGGGCGAGATGAGCCGGCGGGTGACGGCCCATGACGGCACCATCGACAAATACATCGGCGATGCGCTGATGGCCTTCTGGAACGCACCGCTGGACATTGCCAGGCATCAGGAAAAGGCCTGTCTCGCCACCCTCGACATGCGCCGGGCGCTGCAGGAAATGACTGACACCGATGCCTTCGGCTTCGGGAACAAGGGGCTCACGGCGCGTATCGGCATCGGCCTCAACACCGGCATGGCGGTGGCCGGCAATCTCGGCTCGGCGGAGCGCTTCGACTATTCGTGCATCGGCGATGCGGTCAATGTCGCCTCGCGGGTGGAGAGCGCCTCCAAGGACGTGGGCTTCGACATCCTGGTGACCGCATCTGTCGCCGAGGCGGCGCCCGGCCTCGCCTTCCTCGATGCCGGCACCATCGGCTTGAAGGGCAAGACCAACCCGGTCCCCATCTTCATTCTCCTGGGGGATGCCGAGATGGCCAGATCGGCGGCGTTTCAGGCGCTCAAACAACGCCACGACGCACTCATGGCGCGGCGCGGCGAAAAGTCCGGCAAGGCCCTGGCCGCCGAGTACAAGGCGCTGGCCGCCGAGGGCGAGGCGCTGGTGCCGGGCATGGCGCGGTTCTACGAGGCGCTGGCCGAGCGCGGCGAAGGCGAACTGATGGGCAAGAAGTGATCGGCGCGACCGATCAGCGCTCCCAGAATTCCTGCACGGCATAAAGGTGATGGCCGCGCGCCACGGCGCCGGTCGCCACGAAGGCGTAGGTGGGGTTCATGAGGTTGTGGCGATGGCCCCAACTGTCGAGCCATTGCTGAAACAGGCGCTTGGCCTTGATCTCGTCTATGGGGCCGGGCTGGCGGTCGCGAGCGGCATTCTCGCCGTGATTGCCGTGCACTTGCGGGTCGGCGAAGGCTTCGAAGCGGTCATGATACTGATAGCCCGAGGCCGAGGTGTGGCCGACGAAATTGCCGATCATCATCTCCACCGCCTGGGCGCGGGCCATGTTGCGCAACAGATCGTCGGGCTTGAGGGGGCGATGGCCGGCGGCCAGCCGCGCGGCCACCGCCAGGCGGTCGAGGTAGGCTTCAAGGTCGCGGCGGAACACCACGCCCTGCGGCAGATGCGAGATGAGTTTTTCCGCATACCGACGATAACCCTGCCAGGCACGCGCCGCACCTGCCGGTGCAATGATGGCAGCGCCCATCCAGATGAGCAGCGAACGACGCCGCAGCATCAGTAGGTCTCCACGTGATAACGCCCGCTTGCGCGCATGGTGGGCTTGATCGCCGCCCAATCAAGGCCCGACTTGCGGCAGATGTCGGCAAAGGCCTCGTCCACCCCGGTCTCCATGCCCTTGAGGCCGCAGATGAAGACGTGCGTGCGGTCATCGGCGACGGCCGTGGCGAGCAGGTCGGCCTCGGCGCGCATGCGGTCCTGCACATATTCGCGTGGCGCATCGGGCAGGCGGGAATAGACCAGATGCTGGTTGAGGATCTTCGGCGGCACTTTCTGCAACGGTCCGAAATAGGGAAGCTCGGCCGGGGTGCGCGCGCCGAAGAACATGATGAGCGGTGCCGGGGCATCGGGCATGGCGCGCCGCCGCCGCTCGGTAAAGCCCCTGAAGGGCGCCGAGCCGGTGCCGGTGCACACCATGACGATGCTGGCCTCGGGGTCCTGCGGCATCAGGAAGGTGGAGCCGAAGGGACCCATCACCTTGACCTCGTCGCCCCTTTTCAGGCCGGCGAGATAGGTCGAGCACACGCCCTTGTCTTCGCGCTTGACGGTGAGGGAGATGTTGTTGGTGTTGGGCCGCTCGCCATCGCGGGGGCTGGCCACCGAATAAAGCCGCATGTGGTGGGGCTTGCCGTTTGCATCGCTGCCGGGCGGGATGATGCCCACCGACTGGCCCTCCAGCACCGGCATGACGGTGGAGCCGAAATGCAGGACGATGTGACGGACGTCGCGCGATGCGCCTTCGGCGGTGATGCGGTAATTGCCCTGCACCGTTGCAATGGCCGGATATTCGCGGCTGTAGAGATTGATGGAGGGCTTGGAGGCCGAGTGCGGCGCCACCGGCGCGCCGCCGGTGCCGCGATGGGCTTCGGCGATGAGGCTGGCCACCTCGTCATCGAAGGCCTCGATGCCGCTGCCGCCCGAGTCTTCGGCGATGTCGGCCTGGGCGGGAAGCTCGTCCCAGGCGAGTTGTTCATCGAGGCTGTAAGGGGTCTCGATGAGCCGCCAGTTGTCGATGGAGCCTGTGGGGCAGGGGGCGATGCAGACCATGCAGAAATTGCACAAGGCAGCATCCACCACGACATTGTTGTCGTCGTGGGTGATGGCATCGAGCGGACACTGCTCCTCGCAGGTATAGCAGCGGATGCAGATTTCCGGGTCGATCAGATGCTGCTTGCGGGCGCCCATGCCTAGGAAGCGATCTTCACATATTCGAAATCGCCGGGCTTCATGTCGATGCCGACGCGCGGCGGGGCGATCCAGCCGGCATATTTGCCGGGCGCGAATTCCGGCTTCATCAGGCTGGCAATGAACTCGCCATCAGCCAGCGACGGCAGCCATTCGTCTTTCCTCGCCTGCCATTCGTCGGCGCTCAAGAGCTTGCCCTCCGGGGTCGCTTCGATGGCGGCAAATTCGCCGATGCGGCGGTTGAAGGCCACGTGCGGCAGGTTCAGCGCGAAGCTGACGCCGGCCTTTTCGATGATCTTGTTCCAGCGCTGGACGCCGCCGTTGGCATCGACCACGTAATCGTCCCTGAGCCGCATGTTGATGGCTGACAGCGCCGGTTCGTCGGAATTTCTGATCTCGCCGTCGATGAGCCGCAGCACCGGATAGGTGGCACCGACGAGCCTGTGGTCGTCCTCGATCTTCGATTCGCGATAGCGCCCCTTGATGCCGGCGTTGAAGGCGTTGGCGGCGTTGGTGGAGATCTCCGAACCGAACAGGTCGAGGGTGAGCGAGAAGTGCAGGTTGGCCTTCTTCTGGATGGTCGGCAGGTCGATGACACCGAGCGCCCTGACCCTGGCGATGTCGGTGGGATCGTCGATGCCGGCCTCGCGCATGGCCTCGCAGGTGCGCTGGATGGTGCGTCCCACTCCCGTCTCGCCTACGAACATGTGGTGGGCTTCTTCGGTCAGCATGAAGCGACAGGTGCGCGACAGGGGATCGAACCCCGACTGGGCCAGCGCCTCGAGCTGCATCTTGCCGTCGCGGTCGGTGAAATAGGTGAACATGAAGAACGACAGCCAGTCGGGCGTTGCCTCGTTGAAGGCACCGAGCATGCGCGGATGGTCGGCATCGCCGGAACGGCGGCGCAACAGTTCGTCGGCCTCCTCGCGCCCGTCGCGACCGAAATACTTGTGCAGCAGGTAGACCATGGCCCACAGGTGGCGGCCCTCCTCGACGTTCACCTGGAAGAGGTTGCGCAGGTCATAAAGCGACGGCGCTGTCTGCCCGAGATGGCGCTGCTGTTCGACCGAGGCCGGTTCGGTGTCGCCCTGGATGACGATGAGGCGGCGCAAAAGCGCGCGGTGCTCGCCCGGCACTTCCTGCCAGGCGAGCTCGCCGGCGTGCTCGCCGCAGGGGATGGTGCGGCCTTCCTCCTTGGGCGCCAGCAGCACGCCCCAGCGGTATTGCGGCATCTTCACATAGTCGAACTTGGCCCATCCCTTGGGATCGACGCCGATGGCGGTGCGCAGGTAGACCAGCGATTCCTGAAACCCTTCCGGGCCCATATCCTGCCACCAGTCGAGATAGCCCGGATGCCACTGCTCCAGCGCCTTGAGTACCCGGCGGTCTTCGGTCAAGTAGACGTTGTTGGGAATGGAGGTGGAATAATCGACGTTCATCGTGCTCATGGCCGGTCCCTTCAGGTGCGTTCGGGGTTGAAGTCGGGGCGCTGGCCGGAGCCGTAGCGCTTGAGGGCGCCTTCGGGCCCGACGGCGTTGGGGCGCTGGAAAATCCAGTTCTGCCAGGCCGTGAGGCGCCCGAAGATTTTTGTTTCCATGGTCTCAGGACCCGCAAAGCGCAGGTTCGCTTCAAGCCCGGTCAGGGCATCGGCGGAAAAGCTGGCGCGCTCTTCGAGGAAGATGCGCACCTCGTCAGCCCAGTCGATGTCGTCATGGGCGAAGGTGACGAGGCCGATATTCTCCGCTTCGCCGGCGTCGATAGCCTCGCCGATGCGCGCCTTCAGGCTTTCGGGCTTTTCGGGTTCCGCAAGGAAACGGGTCTGAAGCCGCGTCAGGCCGTTGGCCATGGGACATGGGCCGAAGTTGGCCGCGGTGAGGACGATATGCGCCTCGGGGCGATTGTCGCCTTCGAACTGCCCGTCGGCCATGTAGGCGCGGTCGGCGGCAAAGGCGATCTCGGCCAGCCGGCCGGCAAACACCGAGCCCGGCTCGATCAATGCGACCAGCGTGCGGGCCGTCATGTCGATGCGCTTGAGCACCCGCTTCCAGTAGAGCGCGACTTCGCGGATGAACCAGTTGTCGGCATGGCGGTCGAGGAAATCGTCATAGGCGGCAACCTTCACCGGGTCGCCATGGGTCTTGAACACCATGACCGCCATGTCGGCCTCGTTGAGGCGCAGGTGCAGGATCGCATCGTCCAGTTCACGCGCCGTCTGCAACGGCCAGAACCTGTCACCCAGCGCGATGGCCGCCGCGGCATCGGCGGGCGGGGCGTCGCCGGGAGCGGCAATGGTGATGGTGGCGATGCGGGCAGCGCGGTCGATCTCCACCGCCACGTGGCCATAGGAAACCGCATCGTCCGTGAACTGACGGTCGAGCCGCCCGAGACTGACGCCGGGGCCGCTATCGGGCCGGTCGGAGCGCTCGGCCAGCGTTGTGGCGCGGGCGGTCACCGCATCGGCAAAGCGCGACTGCGGCACGATCTCATCGACCAGCTGCCAGTCGAGCGCCTTTTTGCCCTTCATGCCTTCCTCCACCGTGCAGAAGACATCCGCCAGGTCGCGCCTGACCTTGCGCTTGTCGGTGATGCGGGTAAGGCCGCCCGTGCCCGGCAGCACCGCCAAGAGCGGCACCTCGGGCAGCGACACCGAGGCCGAGCCATCGTCGGTGAGGACGATCCAGTCGGTGGCCAGCGCCAGTTCGTAGCCGCCGCCGGCGGCGGTGCCGTTGACGGCGGCCATGTAGGTCTGGCCGGAACAGGCGCTGGCGTCCTCGATCGAGCCACGGGTCTCGTTGGTGAACTTGCAGAAATTCACCTTGTGGGCATGGTTGGAGCCGGCCAGCATGCGGATGTTGGCGCCTGCGCAGAACACCCGGTCGCGGCCCGAGCAAATGATGACGGTCTTCACCTCCGGGTGCTCGAAGCGCAGGCGCTGCACTGCGTCGGCCAGTTCGATGTCGACGCCGAGGTCGTAGGAATTGAGTTTCAGCTCATAGCCGGGATAAAGCCCGCCCGCTTCGTCCACCTGCATGACGAGGCGGGCGATGGCCCCGTCGGCCTCGATCCGCCAGTGACGATAACGCTCCGGCGCGGTCTGGAAATCGATCGCCTTGGTTGTGCCCATGTCGCCCGCTTTCATGCAATATATTTCATATAATTACTAGCAACACACTCATACATGAATTATAATGACATTTCAATCGGAGATGATGATGAAGCTGGCAAGCGGCGAAACAGTGGCGGTGGAAGCCCTTGCCCGTGGGGTAGGGGCGCTGGTGCGCGCGGGGCGGACCGGCCAAGGCCTGACGCGGCGGGCGCTGGCCGAGCAGACCAGCATTTCCGAGCGTTATCTGGCGCAACTGGAGGGAGGCGCCGCCAATGTCTCGCTCAACCTGCTGGCCCGCATCGGCGCGACGCTGGGGGTTTCCATTCATGCCCTCATCCCCACCGATGCGCCGGCCGGCAGCGGGCGCAAGAAGGGGTTCGCGCTCATCGGCCTGCGCGGGGCCGGCAAGACCACGCTGGGCGAACGGCTCAGCCAGATGACGGGCCTCGCCTTTGAACGCCTGACGCAGACCATCGTCGAGCGCGCCGGCATGGAGACGGGCGAACTGATGGAGCTGGCCGGGTCGGAAGCCTTCCGCCGCATGGAGGTGGAAGCGCTTCAGGACCTGATCGCCCAGCCGGGACAAATCGTGCTGGAGACCAGCGGCGGCATCGTCGCCGACGGTGAGGCCTACGATCTGGTGCGCAAACATTTTCACACCGTGTGGGTCAAGGCCGCCCCGGAAGACCACATGGCGCGCGTCGTCGCCCAGAACGACCTTCGCCCCATGGCCGGGCGCGAGGCCGCCATGGACGACCTGCGCCGCCTTTTGGCCGAGCGCCAGCTGGCCTACGCGCAAGCCGAATTCGTCCTCGACACGCATGGCCTCACGGCGGACGCAGCGGCCACTCGCCTGCATCAGTTGCTCGAACCGCTGCTGGGGTGATCCTTGCCGAGGACGATGGGCGGAAATTCGCCTGTCCCGTGGACCGCCGCGACAAAGCGCACCGCCAGCGACCGGATATCGAGGCCCTCGCCCGAGAGGTCGGCATCGAGCGTCAGGCGCGCCGCTTCGTCGGCCAGCCGCCGGCAGGCGTTGGGCTTTTTCATGTCCCGCTTGAGCAACGCATTGGCCATCTGGATGAGCGCCCTCACCCCCTGGCGGCGGCCGCTGTTGGGAGGTGCGGCGCGCCACACCGCCTCCCAGACCTCATGAGCTTCCCAGAAAAACCCGTGGTTGAAAAGATCGACGCCATAGCGGAAAGCCTGCGCATCGGCCTTGGCCCCCTGCAGCGCCGCCCGGTCCGGTTCACTACCGCTGCCCGGCACATGCGGGCGGGCGGGAAGGGGCAGATCTGAGTAGCGATTCATTGACCAATCGTCATTGCGGCGAAGGCCGCAATCCAGAGCTACAAGCCAAGGCTTCGCCATGCGCCTGCTGGACCCCGGCCTTCGCCGGGGTGACGATGACAATCATGTCTTCAATCCTTCGACAAACCGCACGATGGCGGCAAGCGTCGCCTCGGGCTGGTCGCGTTGGGGAGAGTGGCCGCACCTTTCCAGCACCAGCCGTTCGACGGGCGCGGCAACGAGGCGTCCATACGTTTCGATGTGGTCGAGGGTGCCGTATTCGTCATCTTCACCCTGGATCAGCAGCGCGGGCACGCGGATATGCGGCAGATATTCGGTGATGTCCCAATCGCGGAACTTGGGATCGAGCCAGGCGCCGTTCCAGCCCCTGAAGGCCACGTCCACGTTCGCCCCGTGATGGCGCTTGAGGCGCTCGCGCAAGCTGCCGGTCTCATAGGCTTCGCGAGCCACTGCGATGCTTTGAAGCCCCATCTCCTCGGTGAAGAAATGCGGCGCCATCAACACCAGTCCGGCAAGGTTCTTGTCCGCCACCGATCCGGCATGGATGGCGGCGATGGAGGCGCCGTCGGAATGGCCGACGAGCATGGTGCGGCGAAAGCCTGCCGCCGCCATCACCCCCGGCAGCACATCTGTCGCCTCGTCATGCATGTAGCTCAAGGGCCGTGGCAGTTCGACCGGCGATGAGCGCCCATAGCCGGCGCGCGAATAGGTGAAGACCGGACAGCCGGTAGCGGCGGCCAGGCGGTCGGGAAAATCGCGCCACAGGCTCACCGACCCGAGGCCCTCGTGCAGCAGGATCAGCCCCGTGCCATCGCCGCCCCCGATGCCCGAGCGGCGGCATTCGAGACGCTCACCCGCCACCTCGATGCAATCGAAGTCATCCTCGCTCACTTGGGCGACCTGAGCTTGAAGCGCTGGATCTTGCCGGTGGCGGTCTTGGGGAGCGTGTCGACGAATTCGATCCAGCGCGGGTATTTCCACTTGCCGATCTTCGCCTTCACATGCTCCTTGAGCTCGTCGTAGAGCCCGTCGGGCGATACCCCGTCCTTCAGGATGACGAAGGCCTTCGGTTTGGTGAGGCCGTCCTCGTCCTCGTGCGCCACGACGCCTGCCTCGAGCACCGCTGCATGGGCGATCAGCGCCGCCTCGACCTCGAATGGCGAGACCCAGATGCCCGAGACCTTGAACATGTCATCGGTGCGCCCGCAGATGTGGTAATAGCCTTCATCGTCGCAAAAATACTTGTCGCCGGTGCGCGTCCAGCGGCCCTCGAAGATGGCGCGCGACTTCTCTCGCTGGTTCCAGTAGCCGATGGAAGACGACTGGCCGTCGACCAGCAGTTCGCCGATCTCGCCGCCGGCTACATCGGCGCCGTCCTCGCCGATGAGGCGCAGGGTGTAACCGGGCACGGCGCGGCCTTGCGTGCCATAGCGCACGTCGTCGGGGGCGTTGGATAAAAAGATGTGCAGCATCTCGGTCGAGCCGACGCCGTCGATGATGTCGACGCCAAAGCGCGATTTCCACGTCTTGCCCACCTCCTCCGGCAGCGCTTCGCCGGCCGAGACGCACAGCCGCAAGGCGTCGGAACCATTTTGCGGCGTGCAGGCGGGGTTGGCGAGGATGGCGGCGTAGAGCGTCGGCACGCCGAAGAACAGGCTCGGTTGGTGCGCCTCCATGGTTTCGAAAACCGCATCGGGCGTCGGGCGCCCGTTGAACAGCACCGTCGTCGCTCCGACCGCCATGGGGAAGGTGATGGAGTTGCCGAGCCCGTAGGCAAAGAAGATCTTCGCCGCCGAAAAAACCTT
>Ga0315540_10002396_pt1 | contig 10560 bp, 10 predicted proteins | sample SalMarSW160110MG_FD_203677 | JGI IMG/M metagenome (GOLD analysis project Ga0315540, IMG submission 203677) | Salt marsh sediment microbial communities from the Plum Island Ecosystem LTER, Massachusetts, United States - Salt Marsh Sediment SW1601-10 ... | reverse complement strand
GCGAGCTGGTGCACGGCGTCATCACCGACGTGGCGCGCATCGACGAGACCATCTCGGGCGCCGTGCGCGGCCGCAGCCTGAGGAGCATCGCCCATGTCGAGCACACGGTGCTGCGCCTGGCCGCGTGGGAAATGATGCACAAGCTGGAGACGCCGTACCGGGTGATCATCAACGAGGCGCTGGAGCTGACCCGAGACTACGTCGGCGAGGCCCCGCGCGCCTTCATCAACGGCGTGCTCGACCACATGGCCCGGGTGCTGCGTCCCGACGAGGCCGGCGCCGTCCCCGGCTGATCAGTCCCGGGCCTTTTCCCCGGCCGCTGCCAGTGCGTTGATGCGCCGGATCAGCGTCGGCAGCACGTTCATGCGCCCGCGGTCCAGATGCATGCGCAGGCGCGGCAGGTGGGCGTAGCAGGCGTCGTCGCTGGACGGCCAGGCATACACCTGCTCGATCGTGCCCTCGTTGAGCACGTCGGCGAACTCGGCGTTCAGGCGTGCCAGCGCCTCTCCGCCCAGCGGGTTCAGCAAGCGCAGCAGGATCAGATCCCCGACATAGCGGAAGCTGTGGTAATTGCTGTAGAAATCCGTGATGTGCTCGACCGCCGAGGCCACGTTGTCGGTGTGGAACAGCAGCTGGAAATCGTCGGGGCTGATCAGGCGGTCGTTGACGAGCCGGCGCATCCACGACTGCAGGAACGGGCCCCAGTAGTCGTCGTCCGGCGCCTCCAGCAGCACCACCGGCACCGGCGGATTGCGCCCGGTCTGCAGCAGCGTCAGCGTCTCGAAGGTCTCGTCCAGGGTGCCGAAGCCGCCGGGGGTCAGCACCACGGCGTCGCTCTCCTTCAGGAAGAACAGCTTGCGCGTGAAGAAGTACTTGCAGAAGAAATGGCGGGGCGAGCCGTCGACGACCGGGTTCGGGAACTGCTCCATGGGCAGGTTGATGTTGATGCCGAAGGACTGGTCGGGGCCGGCCCCCTCGTTGGCGGCGCGCATCAGGCCGCCACCGCCGCCGGTGATGATCATGAACCCGGCCTCGGTCAGCACCCGGGCGCAGGCCTCGGTCTGGCGGTAGCGCGGATCGTCGCTGCCGATGCGGGCTGAGCCGAAGATGCTGGCCTTGCGGTAGGGCTTGTAGGGCGCGAACACGGCCAGGCCGCGGCGGATCTCGTTGATGATGTTGGCCATCATCTTCATGTCGGCGGTGTCGTGGTGCCCGGCCAGCAGGTGCAGCGTCTCCATCAGCACGCGCCGCTTGTGCACCGGTTGGTCGGCGAAGGCCTCGAGCAGGGCGGCGGCCGGGCGGTGCAGGTGTTCGGGCAGGTCGGCGAGGATCTCAGGTTCGGTCATTTGCTGGGGGCCGGCGCCTCGATGACCACGTCGATGCGCCGGTTCATGGCCCGGCCCTTGGCGAAGGCGTTGCTGGCGATCGGGTGCACCTCACCGTAGCCGAAGGTCTTGACCTTGGCCGGGTCCAGGCCGTCGGCGACCAGCATGTCGCGCACCGCCTCGGCGCGTTTGAGCGACAGTACCTGGTTGGTCTTGACCTCGCCCTGGTTGTCGGTGTGGCCCTCGATGCGGTAGCGGCGGTCGCTGTACAGGTCCAGGGCCTGCTTCAGGCGCCGGATCAGGTCGCCGTACCTGGCCTTGTCGATCCGGCTCTGGTTCGGGGCGAACTGCAGCGCCTTGAGCCGGATCAGCAGCGAGCCGTCGAGGTTGATGTAGATCTCCACCTGGCCCGGCTTGAACAGCTGACGCAGCTTGGCCTGGCGCCGGCTCTCGAAGGTCTCCTGGGCCAGCTTGGCCTGGAAGGCGTCCTTCAGCGTGCTCAGCTGCGTATTCTGCGCGTTCAAGAGCTCCGCCTTCTGGGCATCGAGCTGCTGCTGCAGCTCGGCGGCGTCCTGCGCCTTCAGCGCCGCCAGGTCGTCCTGGTACTGCTGGCGCTGCTGCTCCAGCTCGATTTTCAGGTCCGTGGCCTTCTGCACCAGCTCGGCTGCCGGGACGTCGGTGGCCAGATCGTCCACGTCGACGTCTTCACCCAGGGCGGCCGCGATCTGCTTGCGCTGCTTGGCCTGACCCAGGATCAGCGATTCGTAGCCGTCGGAGCGCCGGCGCAGCTGGCGGATGCGCTCGGCCACGTCCTGGGCCTTGCGCGCCAGGATCAGCGCATGCGCCGGCTGGTCCGGCATCGTGGCGGTGATGCCGTCGACGACCTGCTGCAGGGCGTAGGTCTCCTGCTTGGCCGCGCCGTACAGCGCCGGCACGTAGTGGCTGGCGTAGCTGAAGCGCGCCTTGTCCAGCGCCTTCCGGGCCTGGTCGATGATGGCCGGCAGGGTGGCGCGCATCGCCTGCCTGTACAGCGATGCGGCCTCGGCCGCCTTCTGGGCGTCGGTGTTCAGCTGGCCGGCCTCGTTGGCGGCGATGGCCGCACCGAGGGTCTGCTCGGCCTGGGCGAACAGCGTATCGAAACTGTTGACGTTGGCCGGGTCGTGCACCAGGTCGACGGCCTGTTTGGCATGCTGGCGCAGCAGCAGCAGGTCGTGGTGGCGCTTCTTGTAGTCGGCGGCGATGTGCCTGGCCTCGTCCAGCGCCGTTTCGGCGGCCTGCAGACTGGCGGCGAGCTGGGTCTTGTCGTTCTGCTGGCTGGCCAGCAGGGCCGCTCCGACATAGGCCTGGGCCTTGCCGATGGTGTCCGGCGCGAAGATGTGGTCGGGGGAATCGGCGAAGGCCTGCACGGCCTGCTGCAGCTGATCGGCCGTCGGTGTCTGCGCCCGGGCCGGGGCGGCCGCCAGTACAAGCACGGCCAGCAGCAGGGCCAGGTGTCGGATGGGATGTCTAGCCAAGGTCGAGCATCCGTTGCAGCGCCAGCTTGCTCCAGCGCTTGATCCCGGTCGGCACCACCACGCGGTTGAGCTCGCCGCCGTCGCCGCGGATGGCCTTCAGCGACGCATACAGGTGCTGCGGGTCGGTGCGGAACATCGTCGAGCACATGCAGACCATCGGCGACAGGAAGTACACCGGCTTGTCCGGGTGCTGCAGGCGCAGGCGGTTGACCAGGTTCAGCTCGGTGCCGATGGCGAAGGCCTGGCCGGCCGGGGCGGCGGCCACATCCCGGATGATGGCCTCGGTGGAGCCGATGAAGTCCGCCTTGTCGCAGACCTGGCGGCTGCATTCCGGATGCACGGAGATGCGGATACCGGGATGGGCACGGCGCATGGTGTCGACGTGTTCGGGGCGGAACAGCTGGTGCACGGAACAGAAGCCGTTCCACAGGATCAGCCTGGCTTTCTTGATCGCTTCCGGGGTATTGCCTCCCATGGGCTGGTCGGGATCCCAGACGATCATGTCGGCATCCGGCACGCCCATGGCCACGGCGGTGTTCTCGCCCAGGTGCCGGTCCGGGAAGAACAGGATCTTGCCGCGCTGCTTCCAGGCCCATTCCATGACGCGCTTCGCGTTCGACGAGGTGCAGACGATGCCGCCGTGCTCGCCGCAGAAGGCCTTCAACGTCGCCGCGGAGTTGATGTAGGTGACCGGCGTGACGTGCTCGTCCGGATCGAGCACCGTGGCCAGCTCCTTCCAGCAGGCCGCAACCTGCGCGGAATCGGCCATGTCGGCCATCGAGCAGCCGGCGGCCGGGTCCGGCAGGATCACCGTCTGGTCGTCCGCGGTCAGGATGTCGGCCGTTTCGGCCATGAAATGCACGCCGCAGAAGATGATGTAGGGCACGTGCGTCTTCGCGGCCTGCTGCGACAGTTTCAGGGAATCGCCGCTGACGTCGGCGAAGGCGAACACCTCCTCGCGCTGGTAATGGTGGCCGAGGATCAGCACCTTGCCGTCCAGTTCGGCGCGGAGACGGCGGATATCCTCGATCAGGTCGGTTTCAGGGGTGTCGTAGAGCTGCTGCAGCAGGGCTTCCGTGCTCATGGGTGCAGTGTCGGAAGCGCCAGCCGCGATGTCAATTGCTGCGGCTTCGGCTGCTGGAATTCGTGATATGTGCCATATTGCTGTTTTGATGATGTCGCATTGCCGGCATGGTTCACTGTATATTTGATGCCTCGCTGTTCGCGCGACTTGGGAGGGCGGCATGGAGACCTATATTCTCATCGCTTTGGCCGTGGCTTGCCTGCTTGCCCTGGCACTGATTTTCCTGTCGATCAGGCGTATCCAGAATGAAGGGTTCTCGATCCGCAGTACCGATCGCCAGCACTTCGTGCGTTCGGTCGAGGATGTGAAGCGCCGGCAGGAGCTGGAACAGGAGATTCTGCACATGGCCGATGATGCGGACATGGGAAGGGTCACCACGTCCCGGCTCGGCTTCGGAAAAACCGTGCAGATGAGCGTCGAGGATGCCATGAACCGGGTCAAGGAGGCGCTCCATGCCAGGGGTTTCCAGTTCATGAACGCGATCGATGCCGTCGCCCTGCTGGGCGACAAGCAGCTGCCGGCGTACCGGTTGCTGACGGTGTATCACCGGCAATGGGCCGCACGGGCGATCGGGGTCGAACCGCTGCTCGGCCTGATGACGGCCCTTGCCATCGTGCGTCAGGACCTGGCCGGGGATGTCCATATCGAGTTCTCCGATCCCTCGCTGGCGGCGAACCAGTCCGGCGAGGCCGAGCTGCATAAGATGGCCGCCGAGTTCAAATCGATGCTGCTGAAGGTGCTGCAGGCGATCTGACGGGCCCCCGGCTTCCGAACGGTCGCCGGCAGGCGGGTGTCGCAGCCGGCATGGGGATTGGCTAGACTGGCGGTTCCGATATCGCAGACGAGGTTCGATCATGCCCGCTTACCGTTCCCGCACTACCACCCACGGCCGCAACATGGCCGGCGCCCGCGCCCTGTGGCGTGCCACCGGCATGAAGGACGGCGATTTCGACAAGCCGATCATCGCCGTGGTCAACTCCTTCACCCAGTTCGTGCCGGGCCACGTGCACCTGAAGGATCTCGGCCAGATGGTGGCGCGCGAGATCGAGGCGGCCGGCGGCGTGGCCAAGGAATTCAACACCATCGCCATCGACGACGGCATCGCCATGGGCCACGGCGGCATGCTCTACAGCCTGCCCAGCCGCGACCTGATCGCCGATTCGGTCGAGTACATGGTCAACGCCCACTGCGCCGACGCCATGGTGTGCATCTCCAATTGCGACAAGATCACGCCGGGCATGCTGATGGCCGCGCTTCGCCTGAACATCCCGGCCGTGTTCGTCTCCGGCGGGCCGATGGAGGCCGGCAAGATCACGATCAACAACCGCGAGCTGCACCTGGACCTGATCGACGCCATGATCATGGCGGGAGACGCCAACGAGTCCGACGAGGACGTGGCCGCGGTCGAGCGCTCGGCCTGCCCCACCTGCGGCTCCTGCTCCGGCATGTTCACCGCCAACTCGATGAACTGCCTGGCCGAGGCCCTGGGCCTGGCGCTGCCCGGCAACGGCTCGCTGGTGGCCACGCACGCGGATCGCCGCGAGCTGTTCCTGAAGGCCGGGCGGCTGATCGTCGACAACGCCCGCCGCTGGTACGAGCAGGAGGACGCCAGCGTGCTACCGCGCTCGGTGGCCTCCTTCGAGGCCTTCGAGAACGCCATGAGCCTGGATATCGCCATGGGCGGCTCCACCAATACGGTGCTGCATCTGCTGGCCTGCGCCCAGGAGGCGGGCGTGCCGTTCACCATGGCCGACATCGACCGTCTTTCGCGCCAGGTGCCGAACCTGTGCAAGGTCGCACCCGCCACCCAGGCCTATCACATGGAGGACGTGCACCGCGCCGGCGGCGTCGTCGGCATCCTGGCCGAGCTGGATCGTGCGAAATTGATCAACCGCCACGTGCCGACCGTGCACGCGACGACGATCGGCAACGCCATCGACACATGGGACGTCACCAGGGCCGACAACGAGGAGGCGCGCCACCTGTACCGTGCCGCTCCCGGCGGCATCCCGACGCAGGAGGCCTTCTCGCAGGCCGAGCACTACAAGACGCTGGATCTGGACAGGGAAGCCGGCTGCATCCGGGATCTCGCGCACGCCTATTCGAAGGAGGGTGGCCTGGCCGTGCTGTACGGCAACATTGCGGAGCGCGGATGCATCGTCAAAACGGCGGGTGTCGACGAATCGATCTGGAAATTTACCGGTAGGGCACGCGTGTTCGAGTCCCAGGAGGAGGCGGTCAACGCCATCCTCAACGACCGGGTCGTGGCCGGGGACGTGGTGGTGATCCGCTACGAGGGCCCGAAGGGCGGGCCGGGCATGCAGGAGATGCTGTACCCGACCTCGTACCTGAAGTCGAAGGGCCTGGGCAAGGCCTGCGCCCTGATCACCGACGGCCGCTTCTCGGGCGGCACCTCGGGCCTGTCGATCGGCCATGCCTCCCCGGAGGCGGCCGAGGGCGGCGCCATCGGCCTGGTCGAGGAAGGAGATACCATCGAGATCGATATTCCAAATAGAACCATACACTTGGACGTTTCCGATGAAGTGATGGATGAACGTCGGAAGCTCATGGAAGCGATGGGCGACTCGGCCTGGAAGCCGGTCCACCGCGACCGTGTCGTGTCCAAGGCCCTGCAGGCCTACGCGGCCCTGACCACCTCCGCCGACCGCGGCGGCGTCCGCGACTTAGATCAGTTGAAGTAATGTTATTCATTAACCTTAAAAAGGCGCCCTAAGATGGGCGCCTTTTTTCGTTCGCGAGTCGGATTCCAGCGAAAATTCCGGGGGCACAATGCTTAATTGGGTTGCTTGGTTACCCTATTAAGAAGGCTGATGGTTTGGACATGAAGAATGATAACGTCATACGGTGACGTTATGCGGACGATTGTCGATATACCCGACCAGAACACCAAGGCGCTGGATGCCGTCTGCGGGCGCGAGAACATCTCCCGGGCCGAGGCGGTGCGCCGGGCGGTGGCCGATGACCTGGCGCGCCACAAGGGCGGGGGCGATGCCGCCTTCGGGCTGTGGTAGGGGCGTGGGGTCGATGGCCTCGCGTACCAGGATGCCCTGCGTGACGAGTGGGGCGCGATCCGGTAAAGATAAAGGGCTCTGACCTCTTTTGTTCATGTCCCTCCGCTGTGAACCCGGCGCCTCTCTCGCATAACGTCAGAAAACAGGCCGACTCATCGGACCGGGGAATTAGACTATGATGGCCAAGGGTCTTTTCGGTTTTCTTCTCGAGGGAGGCGGCAGCATGATCAATCCAAGTGGTGACGGAATTCGCAGCGGGTGGCGGATCGCTGCCTTGGCGCTGGCAGGCGTACTGATGGCAGGGCCGGCCCTGGCCGCCAATCCCCGCCTCGACGATGCCAATGCCCATCTCATCAAGTCGGCGGCCCTGCTCAGGGCTGCCGCAGAAACCGGCGAGCCCGACAATGTCCGGATGCACCGGGAACGGGCCATCCGCCTCGTCGAGCAGGCCGAGCGTGAAATCGCCCTTGCCAAGCAGGCGGCGGATGTTCCGCAAACCAAACCCGGCCTGCACATGATGCCGCAAACCAACACACGCACGCCGCCGCCGATGCGCTAACGGGCAATGCCCGCTGGTTTCATCGAAATGGAATCAAGGGCTTTGACCCCTTTTGTTCTTTTGTTTTGTTCCCTGGTGCAACATTCCCCCTTGAGATACTTCCCCTGGCTATTACCTTTCTGCGACACCTGCGACTTCTGGGGGTCTTTTTATGAGCGGCAACATAGGCAAGGCGGCGAATCGTGCCATGGGCGTGTTGAAGGCATTGGTTTTCGGCTTGATGCTGGCGTGCGGGACTGCCTATGCATCGGAGCCGCCAGCGCCGGCTGCGGCCCCAACGGCCCAGGACGCGGCGAATCGCGCGAATGATGCCTACAACTTCAATATCTCTCCCGACGTGGGCGACTGGATCTTCGATGGGGGCATCGCCTTTCTCATCATCGTCATGGCCGCGTTTCTTTCCATCAGTTACTGGGATTCCAAACAAAAGGACGAGGATTGATCGCCTGCCTGCTTAGGCGGTAGGAGAATCATCCCCCGGCATTTCCAGACGGCCGCCGCGGTCCGGGTGATGGAACAGGATCACCACCACCACCGACGACAGGGCCAGTAGCGACATCAGCCAGAAGGCGCCGTTGAAGCTGCGCGTCAGATCCACGAGCCATCCGGTCGCCAGGGGTGCTGCGAAGCCGGAGATGGCGAAGAAGGTGTCCATGATGCCGAGCGCCGTGCCGGAGCGCTCCCTGGCCACATCGACGTTGACGGCGTAGAACGCGGCGTTCGCGCTCATGCTCAGGCCCACCGCCAGGGAGATGAACACCAGCATCACCGTCAGGTTGTGCACGAAGATCACCGGCAGGATGCACAGCCCGGACAGCAACTGCGATATCCAGATGGGATGGGAGCGTGCGATGCGCAGCCGGCCCGTTGAGCGCAGCAGCGCATCCGACAGGTAGCCGAAGATCCACAGGAACAACGCCGCGGTCAGCCACGGCAGGATGCTGAACAAGCCGACCTGCCTCAGATCGAGGTGGTAGACGGTTTCCAGGTAGGTCGGCAGCCAGGTCATGAAGAAGAACAGGAAATAGCCGAACACGAAGAAGGCCCAGTCGTTGGCCAGCAGCGTGGGATTGGACAGCAGGAACCGCCACAGGCCGCGTACGTGCCGGCGGCGCTGGTGCAGGGTCCGGCTGTCGATGCTGCGATCGCTCTTTTTGCCATCGCGGATGTGCTCGAGCTCGGCGGTGTTCACGAACGGGCTGTGCTCGGGAAAGTCGCGGAACAGGAACCACCACAGCGGCAGCCAGATGAGGCCGAGGATCATCAGCACGATGAACATGCCGCGCCAGCCGACATGGATGATCAGCTGCGTGGCCATCGGCGCGCCGATGGCGAGCGCCAGCGGCACCGCCACCAGGGAATTCGACAGGGCGATGGCGCGTTCGCGACTGGACAGCCAGTCGGCGATGCCGCGGTTCATGGACGGGAAATTGGGCCCTTCCGCCACGCCCAGCAGGATGCGCATGCCGGCCAGCATCGTGAATCCGACCGCCAGGCCCGTCAGGCCGCTGGCCAGCGACCAAATCAGCGCGGCCCAGAACAGCGTCACACGCGCGCCGTAGCGGTCGGCGAAGACGCCGCCGAACAGCGTGGTCAGCATATAGCCGATGCTGAACGTCGACAGGATGAAGCCGCTGTAGAGGTCCTTGTCGTGCTGGCTGAATCGCAGGTCCCGGGCGATATCGCCGATCGCGTAGGAGATGGCCGAGCGGTCGATGTAGTTGATCAGGGTGATGGCGAAGATGAGCGCGATCACAATCCAGCGGAAACGGGTCATGCGCATGATGCTACTCCCTGCGGAAGTATAGGCCGCATCGTTCCCGTCCGCGTGCTTACACTTTACGCTCCGGCGCGGAACAGGGGCGTGTTGCAGCTGTCGCAGGTGAGGATGCGCTGCTTCGAGTCGGGGCTGCTCAGGCCGCGGTTGATGAGGTTCGTGGTATGGCACTGACTGCAGGCGGGGCCCTGGTCCGTCTTGCAGTCCGGATGCTCGGCCAGGTATTCGCCGAGCGTCGGAAGCTGTCGCCACTCGGCCAGCCGCTGGCGGTGCGTGCGGTTGGCCGTGATGAAGACGAAGGCCAGGATGATGGGGACGCTGAGAAGGATGATGGCACCAAGAACAACCATGCCCGGTCCGTTCATTCCAGTATTCATGTGCACCTCATTGCCGACACCGTAACCCGCCGCCCGTCCGCTGTGAACCCGGGGCGGGCTGTGTGTTTAGGTAAACGGGCACCGTGATTTGACCGATGCCGGGCGAGGCCGCATGCTAAGAACGATGAAGAAGAACCTGTTGATTGCGACATTGTGGGCGACACTGCTGGTTTCCACGGCGTTTTCCGCCCCGGCCGGGGCCAGCGAGATCTCCGACGCCTCCCTGAACGGGCTGCTGGAGGCTTCCGGCATCCGCACGGTGGTGTCCCAGTTCCCTGATCAGTTGCGCATGCGCATGCAGGCGGCGAGGCAGCAGGATCGCCTGATTCACGGCCTGCCGTCCATGTCCGACGACGATTACCGGGCGCTGGTCGACACCATGGTCGACGCCTTCAGGCCCGCGTTCATCCTCAAGGCCATCGGCAACGAGGTCCGGCAATCGGTGTCCGAGCAGGATGCCGGGACGATGCTGGCCTGGTACGACTCCCCGCTGGGCAAGAAGATCAGCCGGGCCGAGGACGACAGCGAAACACCTCAGGCCACCCGTGACATGGCAAAATCCGCCCAGAAGCTGATGGCGGACAAGCAGCGCGTGGCCTTCGCCCTGAAGCTGGACCAGCTGCTGCACATGACGGACATGAGCATCCAGGTCCAGGCCAATACCCGGGTGGCCATGCTCGTGGCCTTCTCGACCAAGAAGAACGAGCATCAGCCGGCCAACCTGAAGGCGCTGAGGAACAGGATCACGGCCGGACTGCAGAAGAAACGCTACAAGATCCGGCAGTCGGTCGTGCTGTCCGTGCTCTACGCCTACAGGCAGATCGACATGAAGGCGCTGGAGCAATACCGCGCCTTTTTGGGAACGCCCGCCGCTCTCAGCTTCAACCAGGCC
>Ga0315540_10002395_pt1 | contig 10567 bp, 7 predicted proteins | sample SalMarSW160110MG_FD_203677 | JGI IMG/M metagenome (GOLD analysis project Ga0315540, IMG submission 203677) | Salt marsh sediment microbial communities from the Plum Island Ecosystem LTER, Massachusetts, United States - Salt Marsh Sediment SW1601-10 ... | reverse complement strand
CCGCCGGCGCCACATGATCAGGGTGGGGCATTTGCAGCCAGCCGTCGTACGACTCGATCTTGCCGGAGATCAGACGCTTTTCGCCGACAGGCAGAAGGCGCTTGAGGTAGCTCGCATCGGCCTTGAAATAAACGAGCTCGAGCGCGCCGGTAGAGTCCTCGACCAGGATCTTGTATGGCGCCCGAGCGCCTCGGCGCCCGCCGCCAGGCCGATGCTCGGCGACGGTGACTTCGAGGGTGGCAAGCGCGCCGACCTCGGCTTCGGTGATCGACGGCACCCTGGCGCGGTCGATCAGGCCCACCGGCAGGTGCCAGAGGAGGTCGATGGCCCTGGCATGGGCGCCTTGGTGGCGCGGGGCCACCAATTTGTTGAGCAGCCCCTCAATTCGGGGGCCGACGCCTTTCAAGGCGCGGGCGGTGGCGAACAGGGGAGCAAGGCGAGGCGGACGCATCGGGCCTAGTCTAAGGTGAAGGAGGCGGCGCCCTTGACATCCCTAGGGCTGCTCGCTCTAACCCACCGCTTAGGATTGGAAGCTTGGCTCATGTCGAGTGATCTTGGAATGCGCCGGCGCCGGGCGGTTTGGCGGGCGACTCATCGAGGCTCTAAGGAGATGGACTATCTGCTCGGGCGCTTCGCCGAGCAAGCCATCGACAGCATGAACGCCGATGACATCGCCGTCCTCGAACGGTTGATCGAGATGCCGGACCCACAGATCGAATTGTCCGTATATGAGGGCTACTCGCTCGGCGAGCGTGATCTCGACGCGCTCATCGAGCGCGTGCGGCGCTTCCACGGCCTGCCCTGGACCGGCTAACCAGCAATATCGTCATGAGTCCCGCGTCCAAGCTCCCATCTTTGCCTATCGACCGCCTGCTTGAGGGCCCGCGCGCCATCGCAGGCGGCGTGCCTGAAGGCGTCGATGCGTTGCTCCTTGGCGAGCTGGCGCGGCACGCCGGCGCGCCGATTCTGCACGTGGCCCGCGACGGCAACCGTCTCGCCACGCTCGAAGAGGCGATCTCTTTCTTCGCGCCGGATGTGACCATCCTGAGCTTTCCCGCCTGGGACAGCGTGCCCTACGACCGGGTCGCACCCAATGCCGAGATCATCGCCGAGCGCATCGCCACGCTTTCCGCGCTGACCGAGCGCGAAACCGGCGACAAGACGCCGCTCGTTCTGCTCACCTCGGTGAATGCGGTGATGCAGTGCGTGCCGCCGCGCGAGTTCATCGCCGGCTCCAGCCTCAAGCTCAAAGCGGGCAACGTCATGAGCATGCAGTCGCTGATCGAGCGCCTCGAGGCCTCAGGCTATGTACGTTCGGGGACGGTGACCGACCCCGGCCAATATGCGGTGCGCGGCGGCATCCTCGATCTCTTCCCGCCGGGTGGGCAACCAGTCCGCCTCGACTTCTTTGGTGACACGGTGGAGACCATCCGCGCCTTCGATCCGGAGACCCAGCGCACCGAAGCGCGCCTCGACGCGGTGCACTTCCTGCCCATGAGCGAGGTGGCGCTGACGCCGGATGAGCGGCGGCATTTCCGCCAGCGCTATGTGGAGCTGTTCGGTCCGGTCACGGGCGACGACCCGCTCTACGAGGCGATCTCGGCGGGCCATCAGCATCAGGGCATGGAGCACTGGCTGCCGCTGTTCCATGACCACCTCGCCACGCTGTTCGATTATCTGCCGGGCGCCGTGGTGACGCTCGACCCGCTTTCCGACGATGCACGGGCGACGCGCCTGGAGCAGATCGCCGACCATTACGAGGCGCGCGCCGCAGCCCTTGAGCGCAAAGCCTTCGGCGCGCCGCCCTATCACCCGGTCCCGGCCGAGGGCATGTTCCTTAGCGAGACGGACTGGCAGACGGCGCTGGCCGCGGTGCCGCACGTCATCGCGCTCGACCCGTTCGAGCGGCCGGAAGCGGAAGGCGCCAACATCGTCTCCTTCGGCGGCCGCCGAGGGCGTTCCTTCGCGCCCGAGCGCCAGACCGAAGGCGCCAACGTGTTCGATGCCGTGGTGGCGCACGCCAAGAAGCTGCTCGGCGAGCATAAGATCGTCATTGTCGCCTGCTGGAGCGTCGGCGCGCGCGAGCGGCTCGCCGCGCTGCTCACCGAGCATGGTCTGCACGACACGGTGCGCGTCGAGACATTTCCTGAGGCCGCTGCCGCCCCGCCTGCGGCGACATCGGTCGCCGTGCTCCCGCTGGAGACTGGTTTCGAGGCGCCGGGCATCGCCGTGATCGGCGAGCAGGACATTCTCGGCGACCGCCTCGTGCGCAAAGCCCGGGTGAAGAAGGGCAGCGACGTACTCACCGAGGCGTCGAGCCTGACGGTCGGGGACCTCGTGGTCCATGCCGACCACGGCATCGGCCGCTTCGTCGGGCTGACCACCATCGAGGCGGCGGGCGAGCCCCATGACTGCCTGGAGCTGCACTATCAGGGCGGCGACAAGCTCTATCTGCCGGTCGAGAATATCGAGCTCCTAAGCCGCTACGGCTCCGATGAATCCGGCGTCGTGCTCGACAAGCTCGGCGGCGTCGCCTGGCAATCGCGCAAAGCCAAGCTGAAGCAGCGCATCCGCGACATGGCCGAGAAGCTGATCAAGGTCGCCGCCATGCGCGAACTGCGCTCGGCCCCGATCTTCAATCCGCCGGACGGCACCTATGACGAGTTCTCGGCGCGGTTCCAATACGAGGAGACCGAGGACCAGGTCACCAGCATCAACGCGGTGCTGGAGGATCTCGCCAGCGGCCGGCCCATGGATCGCCTCGTGTGCGGCGATGTCGGCTTCGGCAAGACCGAGGTGGCCTTACGCGCTAGCCTGATCGCCGTGCTTGCCGGAAAGCAGGTCGCCGTCGTGGTGCCGACGACGCTGCTCGCCCGCCAGCACTTCCACACCTTCACCGAGCGCTTCCGCGGCTTCCCTGTGAAGATCGCGCAAGCTTCGCGGCTCGTGAGCGCCAAGGAGCTTGCCGAGGTCAAGAAGGGCATCAAGGACGGCGGTATCGACATCGTCATCGGCACCCATGCGCTCCTCGGCAAGGCCATCGAGTTCGCCGATCTCGGCCTTCTGATCGTCGACGAGGAGCAGCATTTCGGCGTGAAGCACAAGGAGCGACTGAAGCAGCTGCGCGAGGACGTGCATGTACTCACGCTCACGGCGACGCCTATCCCGCGCACCCTGCAACTGGCGCTCTCCGGCGTGCGCGAGATGTCGCTGATCGCCACCCCGCCCGTGGATCGCCTCGCGGTGCGCACCTACGTAGCACCGTTCGACCCTATGACCTTGCGCGAGGCGTTGCTGCGCGAGCGCTTCCGCGGCGGCCAGACCTTCTTCGTAGTGCCGCGCATCTCAGACCTCGACGACGCGGCGGCGTTTCTGCAAGAGCACGTGCCTGAACTGAAGGTCGCGCGCGCCCACGGCCAGATGCCGTCGAGCGAGCTCGATCAGGTGATGAATGCCTTCTACGACCGGCAATACGACGTGCTGTTGTCCACCACGATCGTGGAAAGCGGCCTCGACATCCCCTCTGCCAACACGCTCATCGTCTACCGCTCAGACATGTTCGGCCTTGCCCAGCTTTATCAGCTCAGAGGCCGCGTCGGCCGCTCCAAGATCCGCGCCTATGCGTACTTCACCATTCCCGCCGACATGCGCATCACGCCGACGGCCGAGAAACGGCTCAAAGTGCTCCAGTCGCTGGACACGCTCGGCGCCGGCTTCATGCTGGCAAGCCACGACCTCGACATCAGAGGCGCCGGCAATCTGCTTGGTGAGGAACAGTCCGGCCACATCCGCGAGGTCGGTTTCGAGCTCTACCAGTCCATGCTGGAAGAGGCGATCGCCGCATTGAAGGGCGGGGAAGGGGCCATGATCGAGGATCAATGGAGCCCACGCATCAATCTCGGCACTTCGGTGCTCATCCCTGATGAGTATGTGCCCGACCTGCAAGTGCGCCTCGGGCTTTACCGCCGCCTGTCAGGCGTGGAAAGCACCGACGCCATCGAGGCTTTCGCTGCCGAGCTGATCGACCGCTTCGGTCCGCTGCCTGAGGAGGTCCGCCATCTCCTCGACGTGGTGGAGATCAAGGGGCTGTGCCGTCAGGCAGACATCGAGCAAATCGACGCCGGCCCGAAGGGCGCCATCATCGCCTTCCGCAACAATTCCTTCGCCAACCCGGAAGGCCTCATCGATTTCATTCGCGAGGCGGGTAAGCAGGTGAAGCTCCAGCCCGACCACCGGCTGATCTTCTACGCCAACTGGCCGAACCCGGAGGATCGCCTGGCCGGTACGCGCGAGCTTCTGAAACGTCTCGCCAAGATCGCTGGCGCCGTGAAGGAAGCCGCTTAGACCTGCCGCAGAATCTCTTCGCGCAAGATGTGGCCATGCCGGTCGCGGGGAATGTCTTTCACCACCAGCAGCTTGTCCGGGAATTTGTAAGGCGCCACGCCGCGCTCCATGAGGAAGCGGTGCAGGGCTTCGAGCGACACCGGCGCGTTCGGCGAGGGAGCCACGGCGCCGAAGAGGCGGTCGCCGACGATCGGGTCTGGCAGTACGAAGCAGGCCGCATCGAGAAAGCCGGGAAAGGCTTGATAGAGCCCGTCGAGCTCAGAAGCGGCGATGGTGAAGCCGCCATGGTAGATGAGCTCGGGATCACGCACGACCCGCAAGCCCTCGCTCTCCGCCCGCCCGCGAAGCCCGGTGGAAACGAAGCTGTCGCCGTCGCGGGCCGCAGGCCCGTTTGAGCGGCCTTGCGGCACGACCGGCCCGCGGATCAGAAGCTCGCCACCGTCCCGACCGAGCCGCGTCTCGAGGAACACCGCCCCGCCGCCGTCTTCGCCGAGATGCACCGCGCCGAGCGGCAACGCCGGACGGTCCGTTTCGGGTCCGGGACGGAGCAAAAGACTGGCGAGATCGCCGAGCGGATAGAGATCGAACACGGACCGGCTAGCGTCTTCAAGTGTCGCCGCGCCGTCCGCGAGCTCCGGGGCAGACCATACGCGGCCCACGCGCCTGAGCTTGCATTGCTGATCCTTGAGGACGCCGTCCTTGGCAAGTTCAGCGAGGATGGCGCCCGGCAGCGCCGTCACCGTCGCGCCCGAGGTGAGGATCTGCTGCACGAACACGCCGTAATCGAAGGGGTGATGTTGCACGAGCGCGGCGCCGCCGATGAGCCAGGGGGCGAGCCCGAGCCCTATGCCGATCGGGCCCGTGCACGGATAGGCGTTGAGGATCACGTCGCTGCGGTCGAGCGACAGCGCCAGCACGGCCATCGCCCCTTGCGCCAGGATCTCGTCCTCGTGGCGGAAGAGCGGCACTAGCGGCTCGCCCGCGCGCGCGGTGAAGGTGATGAGCGATGGGCCGGACTGCACGCGCTGCGCCATAACGTCGTGGGCGTAGCGGCCGGCGCCCATGGCCGCATCCAGCGAGGCGACGCCGTCGGGCAGGTCGCGGCCGAAACCGAGCACGAAGCGGACCGAAAGCCGCGTAGCGGCGATGTCGCGCAAGCGTTCGGCCGGCAAGTCATCGGCAAACTGCGAGACGCCGATCAATGCCTTGGGCTCGACCGCATCGCACACACGCGCGATCTCATTGGCGCGCCACAGCATGGGCACTGCGGCAACCACAAGCCCGGCACGCCAAGCCCCCAGCAGGGTGAGCGGCGCCTCGATGAAATTGGGAAGCTGCACGACGACGCGATCGCCGGGATTGAGCCCGAGCTCGATGAAGAATCCGGCCAGCGCATCCACCGCCTTGTCGGCGTCCGCGTAGGTGAGGGTGCGGGACCGCATGAGCCCGAGCAAATGCCGGTTCGGCGGATCGACCAGCGCCACAGAGTCCGGCTTCTGCCGCGCGCGGCGCCGCAACAACCCCTCGGCCGTGATGGGGCCGCTGTCCTCCTGGGGCTCGATGTCGGGGGCGGGGAGCGTGCTCATGCGCGCAAGGTCATGGATTCACGGCGTGCCGGCCGTCTTCGGCCGCAGGCTCGAGCCACCACGTGTCGATCTGATAGCCGTAGAGCGGGGTTTTCTCGGGCCGCTTGAGGTCGCGCCAATAGGCGACCCACTGCCGCGGCAGATGGAACAGCGGCACGACATAGTCGCCGGACAGAAGCACGCGGTCGAGCGCGCGCGTCGCCGAGACGAAGTCGTCGCGATCCTCGGCCTTGAGCAGCGCCGCAATCATGGCGTCGACCGCCTCGCTCTCGACCCCAGGATAGTTGAACGAGCCTTCGGTTTTGGCCGCATCGCTCCCCCAGCGGAATGACTGCTCATTTCCCGGCGAGAGCGACACTGGCCAAAAATATTGGATCATGTCGAAGTCGTAGGTCTGCTTGCGCCGCTGATATTGAGCCGAGTCAACCTGCCGGATTCGAGCGTCGATTCCCACCTGTTTCAGGGCCCGGGCATAGGTGAGGAGAAGCCGCTCTTGCGCGCGCGTGGCGGCGAGAATCTCGAAGCTAAAGGGTTCGCCCGTCGCCGCGTTCACAAGCGCGCCGTCCTTCAACGCATAGCCCGCCTCCTCGAGAAGCTTGAGCGCCTCAACGCGGCCCTCGCGGTTTTCGCCCGCGCCGTCGCTGACCGGAAACGAAAAGCTTCCGTCCATGATCTCGGGTTCGACCGCATCAGGGTAGGGCGCAAGCAACGCGCGTTCCGTGGCGTCGGCAGGCCGGCCATGGGAGGAGAGATCTGAGCGGGCGAAGTAGCTTTCCGTGCGCGCATACTGGCCGTGATAGAGCGTGCGGTTCACCCATTCGAAGTCGAACAGCTTGATGAGCGCCTGGCGCACGCGCGGATCGGCGAACAGCGGCCGGCGCGTGTTGAACGCAAGCGCGGCCATGCCCGCCGGCGTCTCCAGGGGAAGCGCCTCCTTGACGACACGGCCGTCGCGCAGCGCCGGGAAGTTGTAACCTTCCGTCCAGCGGGTTGGGTCGTCCTCGTCGCGAAACGTGACGAGCCCCGACTTGAACGCCTCGAACATGGCCCCGGCGTCGCGGTAATAGTCGAAGCGGATCTCATCGAAATTGTAGCGCCCGCGATTGACGGGAAGATCGCGCCCCCAATAGTTCGGGTCGCGTTTGTAGGTGATGCTCTTACCTGGATCGACCTTGTCGATGACGTATGGCCCGCTGCCGATGGGGGCTTTGAGCGTCGTCTTCTCAAAGGTGTCGGGTGTGAACAGATGATGCGGCAGCACCGGCATCAGCCCCATGATCAGTGGCATCTCGCGGTCACCCGAGCCGTCGAAGGTGAAGCGGACTTTTCGCTCGCCCGTCTTCTCAACCTTGGTGACCTTCTTGTAGTAGGAGCGGTGGTTCGGGCGCCCGTGATCGCGCAAGACCGCGTGCGAGAAGATCACGTCGTCCACGGTGATGGGCGTGCCGTCGGAGAACTTGGCGTTCGGGTTGAGGGTGAACTCGACCCAAGACCGGTCGGGCGGCGTCTCCACCGCCTCGGCGATCAGGCCGTAGAGAGTGAAGGGCTCGTCATAGGCGCGGGCGAGAAGGCTCTCATAGACATAGTCGCGGAGACCGTCGGCGGAGACGCCTTTGACGATGAAGGGATTCAGGCTGTCGAACGTCCCTTGCACGGCGAAGGTCGCCCGCCCGCCTTTCGGCGCGTCCGGATTGACGTAGGAAAAATGGCTGAAGTCCGCCCCTTCGCGCGGCTTGCCGTTCATGGCAAGCCCGGGCGCAGGCTCAGCCTGACCGCTACTGGGAAGCAGCAGAAGCCCCGCCATGAGCAAGAAAATAGGGGCTTTCAACCGCGACCCGGCATGGCTATAGATGCCCTCGAATTGCACCATGGGTTAGGGTAGCATCCCTGTCGCCACAATCCGACGCCGCACGCTATCTCCACGCCAATGAAAAAGGTTACAACTCACGAGAGCGTGGCCAAGAAAGTCCCGTAGTCGAGGATGAAAGCCACGTCTACGCCGCATTTCAGGTATTGACCCTAAGTCATGAGGGAGCGGGCGTGGGGTACGTCTGGCAGGCCTGAGCCAGCCCGCAAATAAAGAGGAAAGGTCGATTGATGGTCTGGTCCAAGGATCAATGGAACAGCTTGAGCCGCAGCGCGGGGCGCTTGATGCTGGGTGCGGGCGTATGCGCGTTTGCTCTGGCTCTTGTGGCGCCTGTCGCCATGGCCCAACAGGCTCAGCCCAAGTCCTCGGCAGCGCCGAAGAGGAGTGCGCCGATCACCGCGGCCGCGCCTGCCCCCGGTCAGGGAGCTGGGGATGCCTGGGTCAAGCTTTGCATGAAAAACCAGCAGACCGGCGGCAAGCAGATTTGCCTGATCAACCACGAGGGGCTCGAGCCGAACACCGGCATGGTCCTTATCGCCGCCGCCGTGCGTAAGGCCGAAGGCGAGGATAAGCAGCAACTCCTGATCCGCGTGCCGACGGCCTATGCGCTCGTTATCCCCGCCGGGGTGCAGATCCGCATCGACGAAGAGAAGCCGATCCAGCTGCAATATTCGATCTGCTTCCCGACGAGTTGTCAGGTGCAGATGGAGCTGACCGACGATCTCTACAATAAGATGCGTTCGGGCAAGCAGATGGTCGTGGCTGCCATGAACATCCAAAAGAAGACCATGGGCTTCCCGGTGCCGCTGACCGGCTTCAGCAAGGCGTATGACGGTCCGCCGGTGGACAACGCAAAATATGAGGAGCAGCGACGCCAGTTGATGGAGGTGTTCCGCAAGCGCCAGCAAGAGCTCGCCGAGAAGGCGAAGCAGGCGCAGCAGAACCAGGCGGCGCAAGGCGCTCCGCAGGCGCCGGCCAATGCCACGGCGCAGCAGAAGGCGCCTGCCACGCCGTAGCATTCAAGGCGTATGCGAGATCAAAAAGGCCGCGCCGGGTCACCCGGGGCGGCCTTTATTCTATTCGGCGATTGTTTCGGTGCGCGCGCTTAGTGCTCTTGCAGGAAGCGAAAGCGGAACACGCCGTCCCTCAAGTCCTCGAAGAGTTCCGACACTTGCGGATGGCGCAACGGCTCGTCGGACGGATCGGGTACGAGGTTCTGCTCCGATACATAGGCGATGTATTCGGTATCGGCATTCTCGGCGAGTAGGTGATAGTACGGCTGATCCTTGGGCGGCCTGACGTCCTGAGGAATGGACGCGTACCATTCCTCGGTGTTGGAGAAGCTGGGATCTACGTCGAAGATGACGCCGCGAAACGGGTAAAGCCGGTGGCGCACCACCTGGCCGATCTGAAATCTAGCATTGCGGATAGTAGACATTGTACCGACACCCTATCCCCGAGTCTTTGTGACGATAAGATCGCGGCCCGGGAAGGCTGTCAACGCAGTTAACGCGGGAGCTTACGACCAGCGGCGGTTTGACCACATGAACTGCTCGGGCTGCTCGCGAATCCACACCTCGAAATAGCGTTGGATCGCAGCAGTGATGGAGCGGATGTCTTCAGCCTGGTTGTTGGTGCGTGGAATTCTGAGCTCGTTGACGTTGACGTCGAAACAGGCGCGGTTGCCGATGCGCACGCAACGGCCGATCCAGATACGCGCGCCCACCCGCCGCGCGATCATGGCGGCAATGGGCATGCTCTTGGCGGGATGACCGAAGAACGGCACCTCGATACCGTTGGCGTCGTAGAGGTCGGAGATGAAGCCGAGCCGGCCGCCTTGGCGCACATAGTCCATGATCAAGCGCGCGGTCTTCTGCGTCTCGTCCTGACCAGCCGTGCGGCCCCGGCCGAACAGGCCGCCGGGATAGAGGCTCTCCCGCTGGGCGCGCAGATAGCGGTCGACGTAAGGGTTCTTCACTTGGCGGTAGACGCCGGCGGGCTTCACGCCGGCCAAGGTGACCGGCCACATGCCAATCTCCCAATTGCCCATATGCATGGTGACGATAAGCGCGGGACCCATCTTGTCCTTGTAGCGGCTGATCCAGTGACCGTTGGTCACGTGGAGCCGTCTCGAATCCTTCAGGATCTTGTCGAGATTCATGGTCTCGACCATGACGCGGCCAAGATTGTCCCACGCCGCCAGCGCGATGCGCTCGCGCTCCTCGAGCGTTTTTTCGGGGAAGGCGCGCTCGAGATTGGCGAGCGCACGCTTGTGCCGGCGGTTGCGCTTGCCAAGCACACGCCAGAAGAACGCCGAGATGTCGCACGCCATATCGAGCGGGACGAGGCGCACCATGCCGACCAGGAAGCGTAAGCCCGCATATTCGAGCCGGTAGCGCAGATCGAGAGCGAAGGGCAGGTTGAAACTGTTGGCCACAGAGGCTTCCTTCTTATGGCTTTTTTTGGCCGGCGCAGCCGCTTGAGCAGCCCACCTCATGGCCAAACTAAGAAGACGCGTCAAGCGCGCAAGTGAGGGCTTTCGGGCGCAGGCCGCATGAGGCTTGGAAGCTCGGCCGTCGAGGCGAGGCCGGCACGCATGACGAGACGCCGCAAGGGCGCAAACGCGTTCAGCCCCGCGAGTACGAGCCCGCGCGCCGCTTGCACCGGCAACAGGCTCGTGAGCAGCGACCGGTTCAGAAGATCTACACCCACCGCGCGGGCGAGCACGTCGAAATGGCGGGCGCGGTCGTACGCCGACAGCACCGCCTGA
>Ga0315540_10002392_pt1 | contig 10576 bp, 9 predicted proteins | sample SalMarSW160110MG_FD_203677 | JGI IMG/M metagenome (GOLD analysis project Ga0315540, IMG submission 203677) | Salt marsh sediment microbial communities from the Plum Island Ecosystem LTER, Massachusetts, United States - Salt Marsh Sediment SW1601-10 ... | reverse complement strand
GTGAGGGCCGCGGAGTCGAAGGGTCTCCTCCGGCACCGCAACCACCGCCACAGCCTCGAGCCCGCTCCCTGCCGCCCGCCGCCCGACCCCGGCTCGAGGGCTCGATCGAGGCTACCCCGACCGTCCGGGCGGTGGGCTGCCGGCGGCGGTGGGCGGGTGCGGGTGCCGGGACTCGTGCTCAGCAGGTCACCCCACCTGCGACCGCTCCCCCGGTCCCGACCCTGATTCCCGCTGCCCGCTGCCCGGGACACAGCGCCTTACGTTTTGCGTCTTACGTCTCGCGTCTTGCGTCTCACGTCTCACCTCTCGCGCCCCAGCACCACCTCGAGCCCCCGTCGCATGGTCCCGAGGTCCGCCCAGCGCAGGTCGGCGGCCCCGCGGAAGCGCTCAGCGCCGTCGAACACGATCGCCGCGAGGCCGCAGCCGGCGGCGCGGGCGGCCTCGAGGTCGAAGTGAGAGTCGCCGACCGCGAGCACCTCGGCGGGGTCGAGGCCGAGCCGCCGGACCGCCTCCGCGACCGGCGCTCCGGAGGGCTTCCACAGCCCACTGTCCCGGGTCAGCACCACGTCGAAGGCGAGCCCGAAACGGTCGATCAGTTCGCTCGCGTTGGCCGAGCTGTTGTTGGTAACCAGCGCCGTGTGGATGCCGCGCCCGGCAAGCATCGCGAGCAGATCGCGTGCACCCGACTTGAGCCCCGCGGTGCGGGTCGCCTCGAGCTCGATGTCCCGGAGCGCCGCCCAACGCTCGGAGCGCTCGGGCTCGGCGAGGCCATCGAGCTCGTCGAGGATCGACGGTGTCGTGACCTGCAGATGTCTGCGGATCGCTGGCCAGTCGTAGATCGACTCGACCAGGGTGCCGTCCATGTCGAAGACCACCCCGCGGATGCCGGCGAGCGCTTCGACCTTGAGCAGCTCGTCGCGCGCAAAGCGCGGCACACCGCTGCCCGGGTGGTCCGCGGGCGCGTCCGCTCGGCCGATCCACGCGAACGGAAGACCGGCCGAAGCCAGCTCCCCCCCGAGCCGGGTGGCGCCGTCCTCGCCGCAGGCGACGAGCAGCGAACCCGAGCCGATCAGGCCGAGCGGGTCGAGACCGAGCAAACCGGTGAGGCGGACAGTGTCGGCGAGCACCGGTACCCGGACGCGGTCGATCTCGAGCGCGAGCCCGGAGGCCTGCGCGAGCTCGTGCAGCGCCTCCCCCACTCCCCCCTCGGTGACGTCGTGGAGCGCGTGGACCTCGGGCTCGGCGGCAGCGACCGCAGCCGCCTCGACGACCGAGAGCGGGTGTGGTCCCGCAAGCTCCTCGAGCCGCCGCAGCGCCGGCTCGCCGACCGCCTCGAGACGTGAGCCGAGCTCTGCGGCGAGAATCGCGGTACCCTCGAGGCCCGCCCACCGGGTCATCCCGATCCGGTCGCCGGGCCGGACACCGCCGGTGGTCAGGGCGCGGCCCTCGACGCGGCCGAGCATGGTGCCAACCACGACCGACTGTCCCAGCCCCGGCGCAACCTCGCTGTGGCCACCGATGAGGGCGATACCGAGCCGGTCGCACTCGCAGCGCACCTGGCCGAGCAGATCCCTGACCCGCTCTTCGCAGGCTTCCGCCGGAGCGAGCAGGAGCACCGCGAGAAAGAAGCGGGGCCGGGCGCCGCGCACCGAAATATCGTTGGCGTTGACGATGACCGCCAGCCGCCCTGCGTCCCTGGCGGTGAAGCTGACCGGATCGGAGGCGACCGCCCAGAGCTCGCCGCCGATCTCGACCAGGGCGGCGTCCTCACCCTGTGCCGGCCCCAGCCGGACCTCCGGCGGGAGGGCGCCAGACACAAGGTCGGCGATGAGCTCCCACGGGACTTTCCCGGGGGCAAGGGGCGCGCTCATGGCGTTACAGCAGGGCGCGGATCTCCCGCAGCTTGGCCTGGATGGTGCGAACGTTGTCGGGGCCCATGCGCAGGAGCTGCCGCTGTGCCGGGGTGAGCCCCTCGAGGTGCGGGTCGGTGTAGGTCCACATCACCTTCTGCTCGAGCGCCGGCGGCTGCTCGAGGACCGGGACCGCGAGCAGCGAGTCGATGGCCTCGCGAAGCGTCGCCCGGAAGTCGCGATCGGGCGGCGCAATCTCACCCCAGGACTCGCGGATCAGGGGATCGAGCTCTTGAAGCAGGGCCACCGCACCGGCGGCGTCCACCGATCCCACAACCCCTGCGATGCGGTCATAGCGCCGGTAGCTTGCCGGGTCGGGAACCGTCTCGGCGCCACGCTGGATGACCGTGAAGCCCTTCTTGGGAGCGAGGAACTCGAGCTGGGAACGCGGGATGCGGCCATCCGAGACGTTGGCCACGGTGGACACGAATCGCCGGACGAGATCCTCGTTGGCGAGCCACTTGGCAACCTCCGGGCGGCTGCTGAGCTGGGCGACCATCTCGCGCACCACGGCATCGCTGGTTGCAAGGGTCACGCCGGCGAGGCGTGGAATCGGGGTCGCGGTCGGCACCGGCGAGGGCGCAGCAGTCGGTTCGAGAGCCGCCACCGACTCGGGCTTCGCGCCCTCACGCAGGAGTATCCAGGCGATCGCGGCGACAACGGCCACGATGATCACGACGACGAAGGCGGTACGGAACGCGCTGCGGTCCTCCGGCATGAGCAGCCTCCCTTCACGAGCTTGACGGCTGAATCCATGGTAACCCGCTCCATCCGTTCCAGGGCCCCGGGCGGAGTCAAGCTCCGCCTCTCCGACAGTCAAGGGCGCACCCGAAGTCCGGGCCTTCTCATGAAGTGCCGCACCGGACCCAGAGGTCCGGCCGGTAACCTCCTCACCCTCTTACCCTCTTACCCTCTTCCCTCCTCACCCTTCACTCGTCACAGCCGCAGCGCGAGGCCTCGGTATCCAGTCGGGCCGTCGCCGAGCTCGACGACCTCGAAACCGGCGCTCTCGAGGTCCTCCGAAACGACTGAATCGGGAGGGATCAGGTGCTCGGCGAGCTCGCCACCGAGTGAGCGGTGGAAGGCGTTGACGTCGGCGCGGTCGGCGAGGTGGTCGATCCACAGGGTGCCGCCGGGCCGCAGCACGCGGTGCAGCTCGGCGAAGGCGCGGGCCGGTTCGAGCAGGTGCGGCAGGACGCAGAAGCACAGCGCACGGTCGAAGGCGCCGTCGGCCAGAGGAAGGCACGATACGGAAGCGTGCGCGAGCCGGGCTCCGAGCAGCGGACGGCGCCGGTTCGCAGCGGCCATCATGCCGAGGGAGACGTCGAACGCGATCACCTCGCCGCCGGGCGCCAGCCGCGGTCCGACCAGCCGGGTGAGACGGCCGCTGCCGCAGCCGACCTCGAGCACCCGCTCGCCTGGCGCGAGCCGCCACCTGTCGACCACCGCCTCCAGCCGCTCGAGCTCCTCGGGTTCGAACTCGGCGAGCACGCCGTCGGCGGCACAGCGGTCGAAGTACTCGATCGACGAGCGTTCGTCGAGGTCGATCGTGCTCATCGCACCCTCCACAGGACCAGCCCCACGAGCAGGCTCGAAACCAGGACGATCGCGGCTCCGACCGGGACGTCGAGCCAGTATGCGACTGCAAAACCCGCAACACCGCTCAAGGCGCCGAAAGCCGCGCCGAGGGCGCAGGTCCGGCCGAGACCGCGGCCGATGCGCAACGCCGCGACCGCCGGGTTGCAGACCAGTGCGTAGAGCAGGAGCCCGCCCACGGTCTCGAGGTTGACCGCAATCACCGCCGCCGCGAGCACCAGCACGCCCGCGAACACGGCACCCTCGGGCACCAGGGTGGCGGCGAGCTCGCGGCTGAACAAGATCACTGCCAGGGGACGGCGCAGGACGACCAGGAAGCCCACCAGGAGGGTGGCGGCCAGGGCCATCCGGACGACATCGCCGGGGGAGACCAGGAGCAGGCTGCCCCACAGCAGGTTGAGCATCCCGGTGCGGGGCCCCTCGCCGAGCCCGATACCGAGGAAGGCGAGCCCGAGCATGAGCGAGAACAGGGTGCCGAGGGCGGCGTTCGGGTCGAGGTTGCGGCGCCGCAACAGGGCGCCGAGGGCGCCGGCGCCGACCAGGGCGCCGGCGAAGCCGCCCACGTCGTGACGAACGCCTGCAAGCTCCGCGAAGATCGCCCCGGCGAGCGCCGCGTGGGCGGTGGCGACGGCGAGGAACGGCATCCGCAGGCCGAGCACGACGACCCCGAGCAGGCCCGCGGAGCCGCCACCAAGCAGCGCCGCCGCGAGGATGGTGCCAAAGGTGGCGAGGAAGCTCACGTCGCGACCCCGGCGAAGAACCGCCCGCCCCGCTCCGTGACCTCGAGCGGAACGCCGAACACGCTGCTCAGGTGCCCGCCGGTGAGCACCTTCCGCGGCGGGCCGCAGGCGATCGCGCGGCCGCGGTCGAGCAGCAGCACGCCATCGCAGCCGGCGGGCAGGCGCCCGGTGTCGTGGCTGACCATGACCACGGTGCGACCGTGCCGCCGGGCGAGGTCGCCGACCAGCGCCGTCATGCGCTCCTGCCAGTCGAGGTCGAGGCCAGCCGCCGGCTCATCGAGCAGCAGCAGCTCGGCGCGGCCCGCGAGCAGGCGCGCGAGCTCGACCTTGCGCCGCTCGCCCCCGGAGAGCTCCCGATAGCGGCGCTCGCTCAGCCCGGTGAGGCCGAGGGCTTCAAGGGCCTCCATGACCGCGGATCGGTCCTCGGCCGCCCGGCTTCCGGGGCGGGCGAAGGAGGCCACCTCCGCGACGGTGAACGGCACTTCGGGCGGCTGGTCGCTCTGCTGCGACAGCCACCCCACCACGCCGCGAGTGCCCGCCCCGGCGGGCCGTCCGGCGATCGCGATCGAGCCGGCGTCGGCGGGTTCGAGGCCGGCGATCGCTCGCAGCAGCGTCGTCTTGCCGGCGCCGTTGGGTCCGACCACGCCCCACAGCTCGCCGCGGCCGATCTCGAGGTCGAGCGGTCCGAGAACCGGAACCTTTCGCCGGCGCACGAGGAGGCCGCGCACCGACAGTGCCGGTCCCCGTGGGTCGAGGTCGTCGCCAGCCCGGCTCACTTCGCAACCCATGCCGCGGCGAGGCGTGCGAGGTCCGCCCGTACCAGGTCGTCGTAGCTCGTGCCGTAGCCCGGGGCACCGGGGAAGTTCGACAGCACAGCCACGCCGACCCCGAGCCGGGCGCCGAGGGCGGCCGCGGTGTCGGCGTCCGACTGGAGGTTGCCGACCACCGCCTCCGGGGCGAGCGCGAGCAGTGACTCGAGCTCGCGCGGCGACATCAGCTCGGGACGGTCGAAGCGGCCGATCACCTCGAGCCCGAGCCAGCGGCAGAAGGCGCCCTGCTGCGCGCCGGCGAGCACCCTGCGGCCGCGCCACGGTGCGGCGGTCGCCCGCACCTCGGCCTCAAGCTTCGCGAGACGGGCCGCGGTCGCTCCACGCGCCGCCGCGAGCTCCGCCGTCCGGCCGGGCAGCTCGGCGGCGAGCGCAGCCTCGAGCTGGTCGACCAGCCGCAGGTAGCTCTGTGGCACCAGCAGGCTGCCCTCGGCCGCCGCCGGGATCAACCGCAGACCGTCAAGGCCGAGGCCCCGAAGGCGTTCGTCGAGCCCAGCCTGGAAGTCGTGCCGCACCAACACGTCGGCGCGGTGCAGCAGCGGCACCATTCGCGGCGACAGGTCGAAGTGTCCGGGGCAGGTGCCGGGCGGCGCGAGGCTCACGAGCTCGACGGCGGCGTCGGACGGCAGCAGCTCGCGGGCCGCGGCCTCCAGCATCGAGGTCGTCACGACCACGGTGCTGCGGGTCGCCGGAAGCGCCGCGACAGCCGCCGCGGAGGCGAACGCGAGCACACAGAGCACGACGCGGCGCATCAGAACCTGGCCTCGAAGCCGAGGGTCCAGCTGCGTCCGGGCATGGGATAGCCGGGCCGCAGCTCGTAGTCGGCGTCGAGCAGATTATCGCCCGCCAGGAAGAGCTCGCCCGGGATGCCGAGCCCATCGGGCAGCGGCACCCCGACCCGAGCATTGATCATCCCAAAGGCATCGACGCGAGCAGGGGGCGCCGGAAAGCGAGGGTTCACGACGATCTGGTCGTCGACCCACTCCGCGTCCAGGTTGAGGCGCACCCCACGGCGGGAGGTCCATGCGACCCCGGCGCTGAGCGTGATGTCGGGCGCGTTGGGCACCGTGGACGGGTCGGTCCCGGTCCAGGTGGCGCCGAGAAAGAGCAGCCCGCGGGCGCCGAGCGGACCGTGCAGGCTGGCCTCCGCGCCCTTCGTGGTGTAGTCCCCGATGTTGGCGAAGGCAGGCGGTGGGGGCGGCGGCGGCACGAAGCGCAGGGCGTCGGTGACGCGGTCGTGGAACAGCGACAGATCGAGCCTCCAACGGCGTCCGAGTTCCGTGAGCGCTCCCACCTCGACGTGATCGATCTGCTCGGGCTCGAGGTCACGCCATAGATCGCCCCGCCCGTATCCGCCGTACATGACGGCGGCCCACACGCCCGGTAGGTTGACCCCGTGGGCCGCATTGGCATACCAATGCCGCCCCCCCTCCTCGACCGCCAGGCCAGCCTGGCCGACCCAGTAGCCGCCGAACTCGCGGCTCGAGATGAAGCGGGCTCCAAGCGAGGGCGTCACCTTCACCTCCTGCCCGAAGGTCTGGGTCACGGCGACGTAGGGCGCCGTGGTGCGGAACTGAACCTCGGTCGTCGGGCGGTCCCCCGACGGGTGGCGCTCGAAGGTCGACCCGCCGTAGGCGTCGTGGTCGAGCCCGACCACAACCTCGCCGCCCTGCCACGGCGTCAGCTTCTCGCGCAGCCGGACCCCCCGATTGCGCCAGTCGGTGAAGGTGGTGAAGGCCTCCGCCGGGGCGGCGCTCCACTGCAGCCAGTCGATGCTGCCGTCGTCGATGTAGAGCTTGGCCGAGCCCTCTCCCCAGCCGTGCTCGTGCCTGAGGCTCGCGAGCACGAAGTCGGAGGTGTCGGCGAAGCGCGGCACGACCGGCGGTTGCGGCGCCCCGACCACGCCCGGGTCGTCCGCCCAGGCGTCGGTGTGCCGGACGTCCACTGCGACCGCCCAGTGCTCGTCGAGCGCCCAGCTGCCGTGGCCTGCGGCGGCGTCGACGCGGCCGTCGGCGTTGGCGCGGTGGCCGTCGGAGGCGCGGTGGCTGGCGCTCACCCAGGCCTCACCGCGGTCTCCGGCCCAGCCCGCCTGGGCGCGATCCACCTCGGTCGAGAACGACCCGAAAGAGACGACCGCGCGGCCGCCGAAGCCGCTCCCGGCCTGGCGGCGGGACACCAGGTCGACGGCGCCGAAGGCCATGGTACCGAGCAGCACCGGCTGCGGGCTGCGATACACGTCGATCCGCTCGGCCGGGTCGAGGCTGAGGCTGTCGAGCAGGGGGTGCGTCCACACGCCGACGAAGCGCGGAACGCCGTCGACCAGGGTCACGATCTCGGCGCCCGGCCGACCCGATCCCTGCCCGCGCAGATAGATCGCTCCGCCGTCGGCGCCACCGTAGGCCCCGACCGCGTTGTAACGCGCCACGGTCACTCCCGGCACCCGCCGCAGGGCGCCGGCGAGGTCCTGGGCGTTCATGTCCTCGACCTGGCGTGCCGAAACCGACGACACCACCGAGCCGAAGAGATCGAGACGGGACGCCTCAACCACCGGCGGCGCCTCCACGCTCACCGTGCCGGCAAAGCGCGGCGGCGCGGGCGTTGCCGACGCAGCTCTCGGGGTCGGCGTCGGTGTCGGCGTGGGCGTGGGCTCGGCGGCGCGTGCAGGCGTCAGCGGAGCGAGGGCGAGCGCGATCGTCGCCAGGGCAGATTTACGAAGCCCCAGGCCGCTGCCGATCATCGCAGCTTCCCGGGCGCCGCGCTCGCCGAAAGGTCGGCGTGGAGCACGCCCTTGTGGCGGCGCAGGCCGTCGGCAATGGCGCGGATCGCGGAGGCCGGCCCTCGGGTCAGGATCACCTCGGCGCAGTGGTCATGGTCGAGGTGGACGTGGGTGGTGGCGAGGATGAGATCGTGGTGGTCGTGCTGGAGGTCGGTCAACCGGTCGGAAAGGCCGCGCGCATGGTGGTCGAAGACCAGGGTGATGGCGCCGACAACCTCGTCGTCCTCCGACCACGCCTCGGCGACCAGCTCGTCGCGGATCATGTCGCGGATGAACTCCGAGCGGTTGGCATAGCCGCGCTCGGCGACCAGCCGCTCGAGCTCCGCGGCGAGCGGCTGCTCGAGAGAGAAGCTGAGACGGGCGAGCTCCGCCACGAGGCGCCTCCAGTATGAAAACTCTAGGAATCGTAATACCGGACAGACCGACCGTCAAGCTCCACAAGGTACTGCGACCACCGCTCGAGCGTGGAAGTCGGGATCTTGACACGCTCGACCCGCTCGAGCGACTCTCGCAGCGGCAACGAGCTCGGTCATGAGACGCAGCCCGTGGCGTTCTTGTTGCTATTCGATCCCTGGAGGCGAGCACATGTTGAGACGCACCGCCCTCAGCCTCCTCACCGTCCTGGCGCTCGCGACCGTCACCGCGGCGGCAGGCGACACCTCGTTCGAGCCTTCCGCCGATCTTGCAGGGGTCCTTGCGCAGGCTGCCCGAAACCAGCAGCCCGTGGTGGCCGTCTTCGGTGCAGGATGGTGCCCCCACTGCCGTGAGCTCCGTCGCAATGTGCTCGGTTCGCACCAGGTTCTCGCCGCCGGCACGGAATTCCTGTGGGCGGAGATCGACATTGACCGCGCGCCCGACCTTGCTCGTGAGTACGGCATCGACGCGATACCCTCCATCCTCCTGATCGACCCGAGCGGCACCGTGCGCCAGCGCGTCGTCGGACTGATCGGAGCGGGCGACCTTGCCGCCCAGCTCCGGCTCTTCGGCACGCTGCTCGCCGACCCCGAGAGACTCGAGGACCGGACGGCGGAGCGTGCGATCTACCCAGCGACGACCCTGGTCACGACCCCTTCAGGGTTTCGCGCGCGTTCGATCTGCTTCTCGAACGTCGGCTACGGGCCGCTCGCACTCGCCTCGCAATCACCGTTCCAGTCACTCCGCTTCGGGGTGACGCCGACCACTCCGTCGACTCTGACCCGCGGTGAAACCGAGCTTCGTTTCACCGGCACCTGGGTCAACGTCTGGGCTTACGACGAGACCGGCGGCACCTACCTGCTGGACTACGAGGCTCTGCACGCCAAGGGTTCTCTCGCCTACGGCCTCAGCGACGCGTTCCAGCTCGACCTTCAGCTTGAGGTACGGACCGCCTTCGGAGGCGTGATGGACGGCCTCATCCAGGGGTTCCACGACCTGCTGGGCATGGGCCAGGGAGGCAGGAAGCTCTTTCCACGGGGCCAGATCCACATCGAGCTCGATCCCGGCCGTGGCCTCCCGAGGACCGTGCTCGGCAACGATGCCGGCGGCGTCTACGCGCGCAACGTGGTGGTCACCGCCCAGCACAACGTGACCTGCGGCACCGCCGTCCTGCCGGCCCTCTCCTGGTCTTTGAGCGTGCGCCGCGAGATCGGTCAAGCCCGCGGCCTCGAGGGTGGCAGCGGGATCGACGTCGCGCTCGCCCTCGCGGCGTCCCGGCGATGGGGCGACTGGTACGGCTACCTCACACTCGCGTCGACCTGGTTCGGCCGTGACGAGGTCTACGGCATCCCGCTGACGTCGCACCAGATGAGCCTGCTGGCCGCGGCGGAGTGGCGCTATCGCCCACGAACCTCGGCGATGGTCCAGCTGCTCGCGACCCAAGGCGTCGCCAAGGACTTTGGTCCGTTCTCGGACCCGTCGTGGGAGATCACCCTGGGCTGGAAGTCGGAAATCGCGGAGGCAACGGTGCTCGAGCTCGGCCTGATCGAGAACGTCATCACCTTCGACAACAGTCCTGACTTCGGCATACATGCCGGCATCACCACCCGCTTCTGAGGCATTCTTCGGGTCCGTACCTTTGCAGGTTCCGGACCCGAAAATGCCTGTCGACAGAATAGAATGCGGATCGAGAATGGCGGGGATCCGAGGTTGCCACCAGTCATCCAGTTGGCCTGAGCGTCAGCATCGGATGAGCCGAGAGACCTCCGGCCTCCTTGTCGCACAGCATCGCACGCCCTCGTGGCCCGTGAACCGGTCCCCCTGATTCCCAGATCCGCGCAGCGCGTCGTTGGCGCCTGTCGCGGCACCGGCCCGCGGGACAGCGTCTCAACTCCCTGGAACTTCAAGGGCCTGTGCCCGAGAGGCGCCCAAATGCCCTACAATCGCGATGCCCGGGAGGGGCGCCCGATGACCTGGAACTACTCCCAGAAGACCACCGAGCTGTTCATGAACGCGGTCCAGGGCAAGGCCGGATCGCACATGGGCGAAATCGAAGACGCCGACGGCTTCGGTGAGCACGGCTCGATCGCCTGCGGCGACGCGCTGCGTTTCACCTTCCGGGTCGAACGCCACGCGACCGACCCGAAGCAGGACCGTATCGTCGAGGCGCGCTACCTGACCTTCGGCTGCACCTCGGCGATCGCGGCCTCCGAGGCCCTGTGCGCCATCCTCGAGGAGAGCGACTTCACGCCGATCCAGGCCTTGGAGGTCACCAACCAGGAGATCGTCAAGTACCTCGGCGGCCTGCCGCAG
>Ga0315540_10002391_pt1 | contig 10587 bp, 9 predicted proteins | sample SalMarSW160110MG_FD_203677 | JGI IMG/M metagenome (GOLD analysis project Ga0315540, IMG submission 203677) | Salt marsh sediment microbial communities from the Plum Island Ecosystem LTER, Massachusetts, United States - Salt Marsh Sediment SW1601-10 ... | reverse complement strand
TGTCGGTGTTGGGTGCCAAGTGCACTATGAGAAAGGGTCTGAAAAAGACTCTCAGGCCCTCCTCCTGGCTGCAGCAAATAAAATGGCTCGCTATGAGGAGCAGGTCGCGACTTCGTTGGAAGTCATCATCGTGCCCATGGACGGGCACGCAAATCAATGGGGTGCCTTGCAACCCGTTGATTTGTAAGGAAGCCGAAAATCGCACTTTTCGGTTTCCGTGAGTAAAAAGTCCAGGGACGGACTTTTTACGGTTCCATCACTAAATCAATAAATGGAAAATAGACGAGAGGCACTCAGTTGTGGAGAATGATCAGGTTCATGAAATGACGAGACTCGGGGAAAGGAGAAATTTGATCGGGCGTCGAAAACTGGGAGAACTCCTGGTGGAAACCGGGCTCCTATCCGAGGTCAGGTTGCGTCAGGCCCTGGAGGCCCAGACAGGCACCGGGAAAAGGTTGGGCCATGTCCTCCTCGAACTCGACTTCCTCACCGAAGAGGAAATTGCCTTTGCCCTGGCCATGCAGCTCAAGATCCCCTTCGTGGATTTGAGAGATCATGATATACAAGAACATGTCATCGAGGCCATTCCCGAGGAGGTTTGCCGAAAGTTCCAGTGTGTTCCCATCGATCAAAAAGACAACATATTGCACGTGTCCATGGCCGACCCTCTTGATCTGAATATGATCAAGGAACTTCAGTTCATTACAGGATTCCACATCCAGGCGGCTATCTCAACGCCGAGCCAGATCCTCGACAAAATTCAAAAACATCATCATCCGGAGAAATCCATTAATGAAGTGGCCGGTGAATTCGGCGGTGAGGAATTGCTGGAATTCTATCCCGGTGAAAAGGAGGCGGAAGAGGAGGAAGAGGAGTTTGACAGGTTCCAGGATTCTCCTTTTGTCAAGATGGTGGACCTGATCATCAAGAACGCCATCAAGAGAGGGGCCAGTGATGTGCATATCGAGGCACAGGAGAACCAGGTGAGGGTGAGGAACAGGATAGACGGGGTTCTTCAGGAAACCATTAAACTTCCTAAATGGACGCAGCCCATCATCATTTCCAGGATCAAGGTCCTCGCTGGAATGAATATCGCGGAAAGACGCCTCCCACAAGATGGGAGAATCAAGGTGAGGTCCAGGAAATTTTCCGCGGATCTGCGTGTTTCAACCCTTCCCACTTTCTACGGGGAAAAGGCCGTGATCAGGATTCTCAATAAGGAAGAGGCTTTTCTTTCCCTGGATCTGCTCGGATTTGACAAGAAGAACCTGGACGTTCTTCTGAAATTTGCCAAGCAACCTCAGGGGATGATGTTGATCACAGGACCGACCGGCAGCGGAAAAACATCAACCCTTTATGGCTGCATGCAGGAAATTCGATCTGATGAAGTGAACATCGTAACCGTGGAGGATCCCGTGGAGTACGAACTCAACGGGATCAACCAGGTCCAGATCAATGAGAAGGTCGGGCTCACCTTTCCCTATATCCTGAGATCCATCCTGAGACAGGACCCCAACGTGATCATGGTGGGGGAAATCAGAGATGAGGAAACGGCTGAACTGGCACTCCAGGCCGCCCTGACGGGCCACCTTGTTCTTTCAACCCTGCATACGAGTGACGCTCCCACGGCGATCACAAGACTTATCGAGATAGGGATGCCGCCGTTTCTTATAGCTTCCGCCCTGGTTGGCGTGGTGGCTCAGCGGTTGGTCAGGGTCATCTGCCCGGATTGCAGGGAGGAATATATCCCCAACCCGGATCTGCTTGCAAGGCTCGGCATGCGTGAAGAGGAGTTGCCCTTTGCCTTCTATCACGGCACCGGCTGTTCCCATTGTGACAATACCGGGTTCAAAGGAAGAACGGCCATTGAAGAAGTTATGATCATGGGTCATAAAATGAGAGAACTGGTTCAGGCCAAGGCTACGGCGGATACATTAAGGGAGGCCGCCATGGCAACGGGGATGACGACTCTTGGGATCAGTGGATTGCGAAAGATCCGCATGGGCATGACGACCATTGAAGAGGTTTTGAGGACAGTCCATCAAAAGGAGGAACTCACCACCGTCTGTCCCGGATGTGGCAAGGCGGTCAGTCTCGATTTCAAGAACTGTCCCGTGTGTCAGCAATCCATTGTGCCGACTTGCGGTTCCTGCGAGCGGATTGTACAACCTGACTGGGTCGTCTGCCCCTATTGCAGGAATGATTTGAATCCCTAGCCCGGCTTTCCCGGGTTAGGGTTCTGTTATTTCTATTTATTTTTTTACTAAGACGGTTATTATTTCTGGTTCTGCCCAGAGGCGTCGTCCGAAGGGGAGATACCTCGTCAGACAGGAAAAACCATTATGGAATGTAAAAATCACCGGGATCGACAAGCGGAGTACTTTTGTGTCAGCTGTAATGCGCCTTTGTGCAGTGAATGTGTTGAAGAGGTGCGGCCGGGGGTCTACGCCTGTTTTCAGTGTGCCATGCTGCAGTCTGTTTCGGATGTGGGCTCCACGATTGTTGACAATAAAGAAATGGTTGAAGAAAAAAAGGCACTGAAAAAGAAGGCCTGGGGTCCGTATCGGTATTTTCTGGTCGTCTCTTCCGTATTGATCCTTGCCATGTGGGGGGTCATCATATTCGGTGGGAAACCCGTCCCCGAGCAAACCGCGGCCACGTTTGACAAGCCCAAGGCGGGAAGGGTCCTGCTCTTTCTCGTGAACGGATCCATCAATCGATATGCCCACTATGAGGGCAACAGATACCCGGAAAACCTGAAAGATCTTGTGCCCAGGTATCTGCAGCTGAAGAAGAATCAATTGTCGCTTCTAAAGAACTTCCTGTATTTCAGAGATTCCGATCCGGGTGTCGGCTACAGGCTGTCACTTGCCCACGTAAGAAAAGGGGAGATGCGTATTATACTCACGGCAGGGGGTGTGAGATCCACGCTGCCGAGTGGGGAGGGATCTTAAATGAGAAGACGGGATGGATTTACTCTCCTTGAACTGATGGTCACGGTCCTGATTCTCGGGATCCTCTCGGCAACGGCCATTCCCCTTTACCACACCTGGACACAGCGAGCCTATGGGACCGAAGCATCCCTCATGATGAAACAGATCATAGACGGGGAAGTGCTGTACTTTCTGGAACATGATGACTTTTTCCCGGGAGCGGGAGAAGTATGGATTATCAACGCTGATGGCACCACCACTCCAAATAATATAGACGTGCTGGGAAAAATAAAAGAGGCACTGAAGGTGCAAATCCCTCTGGGGCATCATTTACAATATGATCTCAGTAATACAGGGACAGGGCTTCTTGTGGTGACAATTTCTTCAGAAAACCTTTCTTTCCCACTCTTTAAGGGTGGTGTCACGACTCTCACAGCTGGTCTCGACACTGAAGGAAAAGTTGAGTACTACTGATAAACACTTTCGTCGTTTGATAACAGGCATTGCTGCGCCAAATGCAGTTTTGTCGAACACTTAAAGGCTTCGCCAGACATGAGGAGTTGTTCCTAACGACTATGACACAGAAATCCATTTCATTCTTTCAGAACTTTCTGACATCAGGGGCAAGGCTTCAGGACCCGGCGACCCTCAGGCGGATAAAGGTCCTCAATGCATTTGACTTGGCCTTTGTTATTCTTGCCCCCTTTTTGGGTCTTTTTTATTTTTATGTCGGGGCCGTCCTCCTTTTCTACGCCTGCATCATTGCCGGTCTCTTGGGCATTCTGATTATCTTCATCCTCAGGATAACCAAGAATCCTCTGCTGGTGGGAAACCTGGCTGTGCTGGTTCTCTGGGCAACGCTCGCGGTGATCAGGTGGCATACGGGAGCGGTGGGCGCGACCGGTCTGATCCTTCTGTCCTGGGTCTGGAATGCCGTCCTGATTCTAATGGCCATTTTTATCACGGGTTACCTGTGGGGAACGATCTGGGCCTGCCTGGTTTTTGTTGAAACGGCCTTTGCGGTTCACCTCTTCCGGGCCGGCTATCAGCTTCCGAACCTGATCCCCCTCAAGGTCTCCGCGGTCTATTCACTCGGGGCCTATCTCCTGGGTCTCTTGGCCATTCTTCTGTTCGCCTTTCTGTTCGAGAAACAGAGTGACGATGCCCTGGCCCGTGAAGAAGAGAAGGCCCAGGCCCTGAGAGATTCCACGAAATACATCGAAGACCTCCTTTTGAGATCCCCGGTCCCCACCTTTGTCGTGGACAGACAGCATCGCGTGGTACAGTGGAACCGGGCGTGTCAACAATTGACCGGGGTGAGCCCCGGGGAAGTTATCGGAAAACAGGTGTGGGAAGGATTTGCAATCAATTCCGGGAGCAGCCTGGCCGATAAGATCATGGAAGACCCGGAATCCTTGAGGGAACAATATGGGAGTTCCGCCCTTTCCGCCTCCGACAGCGGGTCTTTTTGTATTGAGGCGGATCTCCCTCAGCTTTGCGGTGGTTCCAGAGCAATTCTGAATGCGGCTCCCATTTTGGACGAGGAAGGGATGGTCAGGGGTGCTATTCAGACTATCCAGGCGATTGAAAAGGATTCCGGAGATAAGGATCCGGGCCCCAAGACCCCGGGCAGGGGTCTCGAAGATGTCTATCCTATTTACAAGATCGACCGGAACGGCAAGATAACGTACTGGAACAGGGCCTGTGAGGAAATTCTGGGATACACCGCGTCTCAGATGGTTGGGGACAACCCGTTGCCATTGTTATCAAAGCCCTACAGGTCGAACTTTCGTGAAACGATTATCAGGGCCATGCAGGGGAGCATTATTAAGGACAGGGAATGGAAGTATTATGATCAAGATGGACAGCCTGTTTATGTGGTGGCCAAGATCATGCCCCTTCCTTCTGCTTCCGGAGAGATCCATGAATGCATGGTCTTTAATACGGTTATAACGGATTTGAAGCTCAGGGTAAAAAAACTGGAACGCTATGCCATGGATAGCAAAGAAAAGTACAAGAGGCTTACGAACGAGCATCAGCTTTTGAAACGAAATATCGCGGCTTTTATCCGAAAAAAGGAGGAATGACAGCTAGCCCACCACTTCGTAAACCAGGATTTTCTCGCGCTTCCCTTTTATTTGCCTCGGCCCCACCGGTCGTATTGTGAACCGGTCCTTAGTCAGACGATAGGTTTCTTCTCCAATGAGGATCTGATGGGGGTTCCCTATGGATTCGAGCCTCGATGCAACATTCACGGGATCTCCGATCACGGTATAATCCATCCGCTTCGGGGAGCCTATGTTCCCGGCCACGACTCTTCCGGTGTTTATGCCGATGCGGATATCAAACTTCTTCTCTTCGGTGGTGTCGGCCATTATGAGCTCCAGTTCCCTTCTCATGTCAAGGGCCGCCTGGACGGCTCTGGCCGGATCGTCTCCTTTTTCCATGGGTGCCCCGAATACGGCCATGAGGCCATCTCCAATATACTTGTCCAATGTGCCTTCATAATGAAAGATGATATCGGTCATTTTGGAAAAAAGCCGGTTTAGAAGGATGTTTATATCCCGGGGAGGCATCTGTTCGGAGAGACGAGTGAATCCCACGATATCCATAAACAGGATGGTCGCTATCAGCTCTTTGGGATCCATGATGCTGTCTTTGGCGTCCTGATCGCCTTTGAGCACCATTTCAATGACCTGAGGGGAATGGAAGCGCTCAAGCCGGTTCCTGAGGCGTTCTTCGGCGCGAATCTGCTGGTTCAGCGCCGCCTGCTCGATAACCATGGCCATCTGGCTCCCAATAGCCTTGAGGAGTTCGAGATCATTTTGATTGAACTGGTTCTCGAGGCGAGATGTGCCAAGTTGGATGACCCCGATGGCCTTGTCTTTTCGCCACAGGGGTACGCACATGGCCGATTTCACCTTTTGGAGGTAAAGGCTTCTGGCGCCGTTCAGCCCATTGTCCGCCATGGCGTTTGAGACGAGAAGGGCAACCTTGCTACGGATGACCTTGTTGATGAGGGTCCTGCTGGCCTTTAATTCACCTTCCGGTTTGAACTGCCCGTCCTTTTTTTTAACCACTACCGGTACAAGCTCCTTGCCGTCCTGGCCACCCAGAAGAACAAGAAAACCATAGTCTGCATCGATAACCAGGAAAATAAGATCCATAATCTTCCTGAGGAGTTCATCAAAGTCAGCTATTTCGCTGAGTTTTCGGCTGATTTCATAAAGGACGAAGAGGACCTTGTTGCTCCTGGCGAGGCTGGAGAGGCTGGTTTGGGATTGGGTGGTAACTCCTTCCTTTACCCTGACTGACCCTTCATCCCGGGCTATTTCCGTATCCCTTCCTATAGGGAGCAGGAGTTCGCTGGACGTTGCGAAAGTCCTGAGGGGACTGCTTTCCACAATTTTCTCTTTGCCTTTTTCAAAATCCCCTTCTGTTGTGAGGATGAGGTTGTCATGGCCCCCGGCCTCAATTCTGGGTCTTTCGAGAAAGGTCAGCTGGGAGAGACCGATCTGAAATTTGTCCCCGAAACTCAACGGGGCCGTCTGAATCAATTTGTGATTCAGCAAGATTCCGTTGTAGCTCCCCAAATCAGAGACCACATAGCCCTTTTCCCTCTTATGGATTTCTGCATGACGTCTGGAAACAGTGGTGTCTCTCAAGGCGATATCATTGTCTTTGTTACGCCCGATGGTGATTTTTTTCTTTGTTACCGGATAATCAAAAATGATGCCGTCCCCGGTCACAACATGAAGTACAGGCATGCCGGTCAACCTCCTTTTATGCCCCGTCCGAAACCCCTTCTTGAGGTGTATTCAGGAGATTGAATTCAGGAAAGCGATAGAAGGCCTGCCACGGGGCAGACAGGGTGGAAGGTGCTTCTTTTCAGGGTCCGTTCCTACCATAGCCAGTTACCGTTCTTGTCCCAACGGCTGTTGACCGGGAACCCAAACTTGGAAAGGAGATAGTGGAAAAGAAAAAGTCTGTTTCCTTGGAAATAGCCCAGATCCTGGCAATGCGGATCGGGTTTGAACCCCTGCTCAAGTGCCTTCCCCAGTGTTGTGGTTTTGGCTGTCTTCCCTGCGACACAGATATAATCAAAGTGGATGGAGTGATAGAGTTTGTCCTCCAGGGTGATAACAACCACTGCATTTTGAGGCATTTTTTCTTGGACAGTGATGTAGATACTCAAGAAGAATCCGACCATAAGGCATGAGATGAATATGACGGAGATGACTTGGTATTTTTTCTTCATATCAAGATCCAAGAGTTCCGAAGGCGTCGGGCAAGATCACAATATTTTCCAACAGGACGCCGCGAAAACAGATTTCAGGCGGTCTGCAGTCTCTCATCGTCCTTCTTTACTTGATTGATGTGACAAAGTCAACTTTTCAAGTTGCCTGGGTTCAAATCTGTGGATATTCTCTTGGAAAAGCTTTCAGGTGAATGGCTTAGAGGAAGACCTCACGATCGAAGATAGGGTTTCGATGCAATTTGATCCTTCCTGTTTGATCCGGGATGCAGAGATAGATTTTGTTGGCATGCAGGTCGATTCTGCAATATATTTTATGTTGTTTGGTGTAGAATCTCATTTTATAATCAGAAAGATCAGGAGATGTATGGATAACTTATGGGACTACTGAAAACCCTTCTTGGGTCGAAACCTGAAAGACATGAGCAAAAGGGAGATGCCTGCGTCAGAGTCTCGGGTTGGGGCATGGCCATAGTGGCCTATGGAGCGGCCCTGGACGCCCTTGCAACGACGGCGCCCGGAGAGGCCGCATCCAAGGCGAGAATCCTTGAAAAGCTTCATGTATCCATGGAGGCCCTGGCGCGTGAACATGTGCAGACCGCCGAAGAACTCATGGAATCCGGACATGAGGAAGATGCCCGGGAATTGCTCGAACTGGCCTTGGACTTGGCGAGGGATACGGCATTAAGCGCGGACATCAAGAATAGACTGCGGGGAGTGGATCGCCCGACGTCAACGGCCATTCAAAGGGACACCACCGCATCCGAACCGTTACCCCTGGTCGACGAACAGGAAGATGCCGGTGGCAGCGACGATGAAACCTTTATGGCTCTTTGCGGTCTGTTGCCTCAAGACGTACGATCAGCCTATGTCTCCTACGGCCTCTCTTTCAGGGCGGGTTATCTGGCGCTGAATCAAGGGAATTTCGAGTTTGCAGCCGACGCCCTGTCCCGCGCCATGGAAGAGACGCCCTCTCCGGCTTCATTCATTCCCCTCGAGCTGGCCACGGCCCTCTTGAATCTACAGCGTCTGGATGAAGCGAGGGAATGGCTGGAAACCTTTCTTAAGCATCATCCTGACGCGCTTCCCGGATATCAGGTCCTCTGTGAGGTATTCTGGGAAATGGGGGCCTTTGAGCGGGCCGAGGCGCTTCTTGAAACCTGCCCTGAAGAGCTGAAAGACTCTTTGGCCTACGTTTTGATTCGCGGCGAAAGCCTGTCTCAGGCCGGCGGACATTCGGAGGCCGCAGCATTTTATCAGGCCTTCATAAATGAATACGGTCGGCACGACGCCGTTTTAAGGGCCCTGGCCGGATCATACGAGGCCCTTGAAAACCTTGAAAAGGCGCGTGAGCTCTATATTGAAATCATGAATCAGTGCCGGAGCTGCCAAACGAGCGAAGATCTCCTGGTCAAAAGAAAACTTGCCGATATCAGCTTTGATCTGAATGAGCGGAACACGAAGGTCCTGGAATTGTATCTGTCCCTGGCCCAGGAGGACCCTTCCAACCGCCCCTTCTATTTTCAGAGGATCAGTGAAATCTATGCAGCAATGGGTAACAGAGAGGAGGCCGTCCGGTTCCATGGGTTTGCCCGGCAGGTCACTGAAGGAAAGGAATAGCACCATGTCTTTTAAACCGAGTTTTACAGGCCCGCCCAGGATTCCGGAAAATGCCCTCTGGTTTCTCTTTCACGGCCAGAAGCTGCTTACAAAAGAGCAAGGCGATCGTTATCTCATTCCGCGATCCCGGGACCTGCAGGCCCTTGATCCAAGACCTGAACCCTTGCATTACCTCGGATCACTGGAGGGGCGACCATGCTACGCCGGGGAGATGCCTGCAATGACACTTGCCCCGACGCCATTTGCACTCAAGGGGATCCGATCCCTTTTCGAGCATCTTGAAGAGCCTTTGATCGGGGTCGCGGGTCTGGCCAACCAGCTGGTCCTCTGGGACCGCAATCACCGCTTTTGTGGAAAGTGCGGCCTGGGGACGGAAGACAAGGCGGATGAAAGAGCCAAGGTCTGTCCCGGTTGCGGGCTGATCAGTTACCCCCGCCTCTCGCCTGCCATGATTGTGGCCGTGGTTAGAGAAGACCGGCTCCTGCTTGCCCACTCTCAGCGCTTCCCAGGCAGGTTTTACAGCGTCCTGGCCGGGTTTGTAGAGCCGGGAGAAACCCTTGAGGAATGCATTCGCAGGGAGATTGGTGAAGAAGTCGGCATAGAGGTCAAGAACATTCGCTACTTCGGCAGCCAGCCATGGCCCTTTCCGGATTCCCTTATGATCGCCTTTACCGCCGAATACGCGAAAGGAGAGATCATCGCTGATCCTGCTGAAATTGCCGATGCGGGCTGGTTCTCGGTGGACAACCTTCCTCCCATCCCCCCGAAAATCAGCATTGCCCGGCAATTGATCGACTGGTTTACGGAGAGCCGGAAGAATGAGGAGGTTCGGGGGGCAGGTCTTGAGACTTGCATATCGCAGTGATTCCTGCTTGTCATCTTTTGAACAGGAATATGATAGTCCGCCACAACATGGTCCTTTGAGCCAGTTTCAAAAAGTCCCCATGTAACCCACATATGGAGGACACGATAGTCCTTCATGGCCACGGAAGCAAAACTCGTGACAGAACAAATAAGATTTCCCAGAAAACTGACTCACCTGTGACCGTGATACAAAGGGTATGCTCGACAGAGATCTTGCTGAGCTTTATGCGGTTGAGACACGAACGTTGAAACAGGCAGTCAGAAGAAACATTAAACGGTTTCCGGCCGATTTCATGTTTGAACTGTCATATCAGGAATATGGTAAGGCCTTTGTGTCGTATGAAAACCCCATGCGGACCCTTGCTGAATCCATGAAAGCTGATTTCTTTTTTGACAGGATGCCGATTAAGGACACCTGGGTTCCTTCAAGAACTGACATGTATAGGATCCTGGATCGCATGGACCAGAGCATCAGGGATAACCAGCCTGTTTATTTTCACTGCTGGGGGGGACGAGGTCGCACGGGGACCGTAGTGGGCTGCTATCTTGTCAGACATGGCTATGCTTCCAGCCGCAATGTGCTGAAGTGCATCAAAGAACTTCGCCGAGACACAGAGGATTGTGACATGCCCTCACCAGAAACGTCCCAGCAGATTGACATGGTTTTCTCATGGGTCGAGGGTGAATGAAAGAATGAGAAGTACCCGAAACCTGGAAGGGATGTAACAATAGGCAAAGGGGGATCTGGCCCCTTTTGTGGAGGATAACATGGCAGATGATATTTTCAGGGAATTGCAAGACCCATCCGGTGGAAGATGACAATTGTTTTTCACAACGTGAAACGGTTGGCATGAATGATGCAAAAACGCTCTATCAGTAACTGAGGTGTTCTCTCGGGCAACTGGTCCCCATCCA
>Ga0315540_10002390_pt1 | contig 10587 bp, 8 predicted proteins | sample SalMarSW160110MG_FD_203677 | JGI IMG/M metagenome (GOLD analysis project Ga0315540, IMG submission 203677) | Salt marsh sediment microbial communities from the Plum Island Ecosystem LTER, Massachusetts, United States - Salt Marsh Sediment SW1601-10 ... | reverse complement strand
TCTCCATGGCATGCCTGTGCATATCGGCCTTGTGGCGTTGTTTCTTTTCACTGCTCAGACACTCGTGAATACGCCGCAGCAACTCGTCGGTGTCGAAAGGCTTTTCCACGAAATCACAGGCACCGTCTTTCATGGCCCGCACCGCAGTCGGCACATCGGCGTGTCCGGTGAGGACGATAACGGGTATCTGCACCTGCCTTGCACGCAATTCCTCCTGCAGTTCGAGGCCTGTCATGTCCGGCATGCAGACATCCAGCAACAAGCAACCCGGCCCGATTTCATCCACGCTGTCGAGTAACGCCCGGGCGGTCTCGAAACAGCGGGAATCCAGGCCTTCGGCCTTGACAAGCAGCCTGAGCGCCTTGCGCACCGGCTCTTCGTCGTCGACTATATAGATAGTCTGCCCGGAATCGGTAGCTTCAACGTTCACGATTCAGGTACCGGCAGGGTGAAGGCGAAAGTTGTTCCTCCCTGTTCGTTGCAACCGTTCACCTCAATGACCCCGTGATGGGCGTCGATGATCGAACGTGTGATAGCCAGCCCCATCCCCATGCCATCAGCCTTGGTAGTAAAGAAAGGATCAAATATCCGTGCTTTCACTTCGTCGCTGATACCCGGTCCCGAATCGCAGATAGCCACCTGGACATGATTCTCATCAGGCATCGAGGTACGGATGGTCAGACCGCGGCGTCTGGGCTCGGTGCCGTGCATCGCCTCGATCGCATTGTGGGCGAGGTTGAGGACAACCTGCTCGATGAGAACACTGTCACCCATGATGGCCGGCAGCGGCTCCCACAGATCGAGCTTCACCGGCAGACTGTACCAACGGGCCTCTATTTCGATCAGGGGCACCACACCACGCACCAGATCGTTTATCTCGATGGGCGAACGCTGTACTTCCTCGTTGCGCACAAAGCTACGCAACCGCACCACGATATCGCGCGCGCGGTTAGCCTGGTGGGAAATATCGCTCAGCGTCTCGTCGACTTCCTCCTGCGCTGCCGCACCGGCCCTGAACAGTTTCAGGCACCCCGCGCTAAGCCCGGCAATCGCGGTCAGCGGCTGAGTCAGTTCGTGTGCGATCTGGCTGCTCATTTCACCCATGGTGGTTACCCGCGATACGTGCGCCAGCTCCAGCATGTGTTTCTTTTCCCTTTCCTCGACCTGCTTGCGTTCGGTGATATCGGTGAAGATCCCGAGGCAACCGACATAGCCGGTATCCGGATCAAAAATCCGTTTCGGGGAAGTCAGTGTCGTGATCTTGCGTCCCTCCCGGGTGACCCACGCGGTTTCGTAACGCTTGACACCGGCCGCCGCATCCGGGGTCTGGGACATCCTGTCGCCCATCACCTGCTTGTCCTCCTCGTGAACAAATTCGAGCAGGTGACGGCCCACAGCCTCTTCGCTCGAATAGCCGAACATGCTGCAGAAACTCTCGTTCACGTAGGTAATCACATGCTGGTTGTCGGTGAGTACCAGCGCTTCACTCATGGTCTGGACGAGTTCGCGGTAGCGCCTTTCGCTCACCCTCAGGGCCTCCTCCGCCTCGCAGCGCTCCCGCTCGGCACAGACCCGCGCGGTCACATCCTGCAGGATCAGGGTCGCCCCGAGCTGCCCTGATCGGTCGACCAGGGACGAGGCCATCACTTCCAGAAAGCGCACCGAACCGTGTGCTCCGCTGATGTCGATCACTTCAGGTGCCGGGCGCTTGGACGGCGCCACGCAACGGGCGACAAGCTTGTGCAGTGCGTCCATTTCCTCGGCCGGAAACAGATCAGCCAGCGACACGCCCAGTGTCTCGCGTTCGGTTCTGTCCAGCATGCGTCCGGCATACCGGTTCATGCCCAGGATGATGCCGTGCACATCGACATTGAGTATACCTATGGGCGCGTTGTCCAGTAGCCGGTCAAGGTAGTGGGTGACTTGCAGCCTGCCGTTATAGATATTCCCCAGGCGCAGCTGCGAGGCGGCGACAGCACGGCGATAGCTGCGGCGCTTCTGCGCCCGCGAAATGGCCTCCTCCAGGGTAAGCGGAAGCTCATCGAGGCGGCTCACCGGCCAAGGCGACACGTCACTGCCGAGAAACGGGGAAAACCTGAGTGCCTGGCCAAGCTGCGCATGGTGCTCCGGCTCGGTGAGGATAAGCACCGGGATATCGTTGCCGAGGGGTTGCACCCGCTGGGCGACGCGCACAGGCTCCCTGACGTTGACGCCCAGCAGCAGGGCATCGACCCGGGGCAGCATCTGCTCCAGCTCCGCAAGCATTTGCCGGCTGGTTTTCAGCATTTCGAAGCTGATCCGCCCTTTAAGCTGCGCTTCCAGGCGACTGACAATGGCAGCATCGACATCCACCAGCACAACGCGGCCGGTAACGGATTCCGGCGAAGTGTTGCCGGCTGCCATCGTCTGCGCACTGCTCCCCACCTGTAGTTCGCCAACGGTGTCGTCGGTGACCACGTCCGGGCCGGTGGTGTATGTGTCGAAGCCGGTCACGGTTCAACTCAGGATCGGCTGACCCAGCAACGCCCTGCCGGTCCAGATCCGCAACATGTCCGTGGTCGGCGCCATGACGTGCGCGGCGCGCGCATCACGCAACCATTTATGCAGGGTGGACCCATCGCGGTAACCCGCGCCACCGGTCAGTGTCATCACTTCGTTGACCATGTTGACGGCGCAGTCTGCCACTTCAGCCTTGGCGGTAAATACAGCCGGCAGAGCGTCCGGGTCACCGGAATCGTAGGCGATCGCAGCGTGATACCCCAGCCGCCGGGTCCGTTCCAGCATACCCCAGAGGCAGCCCAACCGGTGTTGCAACACGGGCAACTGGGAGAGACTCGACCCCGTCCCGGTATAGTGGCGCCTGATGAGGTGATTGCGCGCTTCCTCCAGGGCCGCGCTGGCGATTCCAAGATAGGTACCCGCCATGGCCATGAGAAAATACGGCGCCACCACCTGGAAAACGTACCAGATTTGGTCACCCTCGTCGCCGAGCAGGTTGCTGCGCGGCACGAGCACCTTTTCCAGCTCCAGGGCGCGCGATGAATTGCCGCGCATGCCCAGGCCGTTCCAGGGCCCGCCCCAATGCATCCCCTCCGCATCCTGCTCTACCACGATGCAGGAGAACTGCCCCAGCGGCGCCCCCGGATCGGCGGCAACCGTCGATACGACATACGAATCGGCGTAACCGCCGTTGGTGACAAAAGTCTTGTGACCCGTAACCTGGTAGTGTTCCGCTGAAACCGCTTCCAGCCGGGTTTCCGGGATGTAGAAATGGGAGCCTGTACCGGCCTCACTGAGCGACAGCGTGGTCAGATGCCGACCTTCCACAATCGGCTTGAGGTAGCGTTCGTACTGGTCGGGAGTCGCTTTGGCCGAGAGGACGGCGGCACCCACACTATGCATGCCGAAACACATGGCTGTCGACGCACATTCCTGGCCGAGGATTTCACAGACCTGTGTCAGGCCGAAGGATCCCTGGCCCAGGCCGCCGAATTCGGCCGGCACGGTGAGACCACCCAGTCCGGCCTGCTGCAAGGCGCGGATACTTTCCTCGGGCCAGCGTGCATCACGGTCGGTCTGCTCGGCCATCGGCTCCACGATATCGCCCGCGATTTCCCTGACCCGCCCAAGAATGGCATCAAGGTCCATAGGATAATAGCGACCACCCGGATCGCTCTGGTTCTCAGACAACGTGTCTCTCCTCCGCCTCGCTGTTTATTATAGGCCCTGCCGCCATCCACCTGTATACAAATTGCGCACAACAAAAACGCAAGATTTACGCCAGCAACCCTGCCTGCGCCAGGAAACGGTCGGCAAAAGCCCTCAACATCGACGGGTCTTCGCAGCAGAGCGTCGCTTGTCGCGCCGCGCCATCTCTGCCAGCTGTCTCGAGTTGTGACAGTCATGTCACAGACTGATCGGTATACGCGACAACTTGCTACATGAATCTACCAGTTTTCCGTCCCGCACACCGGACCGGGAACCGGTCCAGGCAGCGTGCGTGCTCACCCGACGGCTCAGATCAACAGTGTACGTTATCTGAATAATACTGCGGGCTTAGGGTTTTGCTTCCACGAAGCCCCGGGCGGTCGTTACAGCTATGCCAAACGCTTTCCGCCACACCGCCGGCCGGAACGGTACAAATCATGCTCACAGAGCAGTCACTACCGGTCAGCGGGTACTTTACATGGAGATATCAAAAGCGCTTTCCAGGCACCGCGAATTTGTCTTCTCCGTGGCCTCCGGTGAAGTTCACGACAATGCAGTAGACTCGAGAATTTCCGCGTCCTGGCGCCGGTGTCTCGGGGAGTACGGCCTGGACCCCAAAGACCGACCTGACCCGGTGGTGGTATCTGCCGGCACACTGCGTGAACACCAGCAACGCAATGGCGACCTGCTCACCATAGCCAGCGTGGAAATGGCCAATCTTTACCAGCAGATTTCGGGTAGCGGACATTCGATCATGCTAACCGATAACACCGGTCTGGTGCTCAAGTATATCGGCGACCCCGCGTTTAGCCGGCTGGCATCCGTCAGTGGCCTGGCGGAAGGCGCCACCTGGTCGGAAAGCTTGCAGGGCACCAATGGCATGGGAACCTGCCTTGCCGACAGCAGTCCGGTCATCGTTCACCAGGAAGAGCATTTTTTCAACAGCAACCTGTCGCTGACCTGTACCTCCTCTCCCATCATGGACGCTGATGATCGCGTGATTGCCGTGCTGGATGCATCCAGCGAGTCAGTCAAGGCGCAGCAACACACCATGGTGCTGGTGAACATGTCCGCCAAAATGATTGAAAACCGTGTGATGATGACCGCGTTCAGGCAGCATTTCATCGTCCGGTTTCACAGCCGCATCGAATTCATCAACACGCTCGGCGAAGGCCTCATCGCGTTTTGCGGCGACGGCACGGTTCTCGCCGCCAACCGCAACGCGCTGTTCCAGCTGGACTACCGGAGCAACGAGGAGATACGCTCGCATAACATAGACGAGCTGTTTGACACCAGCCTGCCGGCGCTGCTGAAGCATACAGCCTGGCCCGTGATCAAGGCCGAGCCGCTGCATGACAGCAGGCACCGGCGCCGCTTCTATGCTGTGGTACAGCTGCCGGACCTGCCGCCCCCGACCTCCAGCCACGGAGTCACGGCCGGCGACGCAGGAGGCGACCGCGACACATCTGGAAACAATCTTCTCGATACACTGGAATTCGGTGACCCGCAGATGTCCCGCAATATTCTCGTGGCGCAACGCGTCCTGGACAGAGGTATCCCGATTCTCGTCGCGGGTGAAAGCGGAACCGGCAAGGGCGTGTTTGCCAGGGCTCTGCACCTGGCGAGCCAGCGGGCGGCCAAGCCGTTCGTGGCCATCAACTGTGCATCGATACCCGAATCGCTGATCGAAAGCGAACTGTTCGGTTACAAGGCCGGCGCGTTCACCGGCGCCAGCCGGCACGGCAGCATGGGCAAGATCGTTCAGGCTGACGGCGGCACCCTGTTCCTGGACGAAATCGGCGATATGCCGCTGTCCCTGCAGGCGCGCCTGTTACGCGTACTCGAAGAAAAAGAAGTGGTGCCCCTGGGTGGGCATGAACCGGTTTCCGTCGATCTGTGCGTAATCAGCGCCACACATCGCGAACTGGCGGATATGGTCTCGGTCGGGACCTTCCGCGAAGATCTATTCTACCGCCTGCAGGGCGTCAGGGTCAGTCTTCCGCCCCTGCGGGAACGCAGTGACCGTCGCAGACTCATCATGCACCTGATCGAACTCGAAACCGGCGACGGTCCAGCCATCGAAATCGATGAAGACGTCTACGAAAAGCTGGTCAGCCACCCTTGGCCCGGCAACATCCGCCAGATGCGCAACGTGCTGCGCACCATGCTGGCGCTGGCCGAATCCCGCCATATCACCACGGCAAACCTGATCGGTGACCTGTTCCATGCGCAGAGGCCGACAGTGGCTGCAGAGCAAGGCAACGACGATGATACAGCCTCGGCGCCCGAGGACCTTTTGCGCCATGCCGAGCGCGATGCGCTTCTGCAGGAACTCGAAAAGCACCACTGGAACGTTTCCAGCACCGCGAGACGTCTCAAGATCAGCCGCAACACCCTGTACAGGAAGTTGCGCCGCTGCCGTATTTCCCTGCCGAAGTGAAAGTGTGTCACATGGTGTACCGATACAGGTACACATTGCTTCGCGACAGATGATACAGCTGCGAATAATGTGCCTGCGCTGCAGGCACTTGCCTCCGCGCGGCCATGGTACGCTACTTGCACAACCCTCCCCCACTGGCACAATCCCGCGAGAGACACGACGCGTGAATCATCTTACATCCTCTTTTGCCGTGAGCGTTGACCCTGGTGATCTGCGGTTCAACGCGGCGCATTTCATTACCAGCAACAACAGTTGCGAAAACCTGCACGGACACAATTTCCATGTACGCATCAATGCCTGCGGCCAGAATGACAGGGACGCCCTGGTTGTCGACTTTGTAATGATGAACCGGATTGCGGAAACCATCTGCATGCAGCTGCACGACAAGGTGCTGCTGCCCGCCGACAGCGACGAAGTAGTGATCGAGGAACGCGACGATTGCTACCACGTGCACAGCTACGCAAAGCACTATATGTTTCCCGCCGAAAATTGCTGCCTCCTGCCCGTCAGCAATGCCACCGCCGAAATGCTGGCCTGGCACATCTGCAACCAGTTGCTGGAGGCACTGCGCCGGGAGAACGCCGCGAACAACCTGAGCGAGATAGAGGTGGCGGTCGAGGAGGCCGACAGACAATGGGGCATTTTCAGGCAACAGGTTGCGCACGATGTATGACAGCGATGTGCCCCGGCTGGCATGGGCCATCACCGGGTCAGGGCACTACCTGCGCGAATGTATGGAACTGATCAGGGGACACGACCGGGTGGACCTGTTTCTCAGCACCGCCGCGGCGGAAGTCCTGACCATGTACGGTTATCCGCTGGATACCCTGCGCCGGGGTATGCGGGTATTCAGGGACAACACTGCCAGCTCGGTACCGGTTGGCCTGTTTTACGCCGGTCACTACCATACCCTGGTGATCGCCCCGGCGACCTCGAACACGGTGGCCAAGTGCGCCTGGGGCATATCCGACACGCTGGTCACCAATATTTTCGCCCAGGCCGGCAAGTGCCGGGTCCCGTCGATAGTCTTTGCCTGCGATACCGGCCCGGAACTGGAAAGCGAGGCGCCGCGTAAAACGGTCACGGTCTACCCGCGGCGTATCGACCTGGAAAACGTGGAACGCCTGAGCGGCTTCGAGGACACCCTGGTGGTGTCCGGCATCGACCAGTTGCGCCAGGCACTGGAAATCCCGCCCGCATGTCTGAACGCATCCTTTTCCTGACCGGCAGACTGGCCGAAACGAATCTCCGGCGGGTGCTCGCGGCGATGCAACCCGGGTGCTTCACGGCTGACATCCGGCAACTCGGTATCAACGTGGCAGGGCTGATGACGGCGGAGATGATAAGCCGCCGCCTCCCACCCCCCCCGGATGTCGACCGGATTATTGTTCCCGGGCGCTGCCGCGGCGACCTGGACCAATTGACCCGTGACTTTGGCATCCCGGTACAGCGCGGCCCCGATGAACTCAAGGACCTGACGGCCTTTTTCGGGCAGGGTGCGCAACAACCTGACCTGGGGCGATACGACATCCGTATCTTTGCTGAAATTGTCGACGCTCCCGACCTGAACGTGGAACAGCTGCTCCAGCGGGCGCAGCAGTTCCGAGAGGCTGGCGCCGACGTCATCGATATCGGTTGCCTGCCGCACACGCCCTTCCCGCACCTGGCGGAGTCTGTACAGGCACTGTGCGAGGCAGGCTACATCGTCAGTGTCGACTCCATGAACACCGACGAGTTGCTCACCGGCGGCCGCGCCGGCGCCGACTACCTGCTCAGCCTCAACGAGGATACGCTGTGGCTGGCCGATGAAGTTGAGGCCGTCCCGGTACTGGTACCCAGGGAGCCGGGTGACCTGGCTTCGCTGATGCGCGCCATGGACAGCCTGGATGGCAGACAGCGCGCCTATCTCGCCGACCCGGTACTCGACCCGCTGCTGCTGGGCTTCACCGAATCGATCACCCGTTACCGCTATCTGCGCCTGCAACGACCGCAGGCTGCCATCCTGATGGGTGTGGGCAACGTCACCGAGTTGACCGATGCGGATACCGCCGGCATCAATGCGCTGCTGATCGGCATCGCCACCGAACTGGGAATTTCCAGCATTCTGACCACCCAGGTTAGCGCACACGCACGCCGCGCCGTGGCAGAGGCCGACGTGGCGCGTCGGATGATGTTCGCGGCTCGTGCCGATAACAGCCTGCCACGCAATATCGACACACGCCTGATGGCAACCCACGAACGCCATCCGTTTCCCTACAGCCGCCGGGAAATCGAGGAGACCGCCGCTGCCATCCGCGACCCCAGCTACCGCGTGGAAGTCAGTGCCGACGGTATTCACGTGTATAACCGGGACGGCATGCACAGTGCATCCGACCCGTTCGAGCTTTACCCGCGACTGGAATTCGGTGACGACACCGGCCATGCGTTCTACATGGGCGCCGAGCTGGCCCGCGCGCAGATCGCGTTCCAGCTGGGCAAGCGCTACGTTCAGGACCAGGAGCTGGCCTGGGGCTGCGCGACCGACAGCCGCGAACAGGACCTGACAGCGCAAGACTGCCCCGGCAGCACCCGGGATATGACAGGGAGCAGAACATGATCAGAGAAACCCTGGTAACCACGCTGTCGGTAGACGGACAGCCGCATATCGCGCCGATGGGCGTGCACGAGCAAGGTGACCGCCTGGTACTGGCGCCTTTCCGGCCGTCGCTGTCACTGGACAATATGCTGCGCAACTGCAGCGCCGTCATCAACTGCAGTGACGACGTGCGGGTGTTCGCCGGATGTCTTACCGGGCGGCGGGAGTGGCCGGTGTGCGCCGCCGAGGCGGTACCGGGCTTTCGCCTGCAGGATGCCCTGAGTCACACAGAAGTGATTATCGAGCGTGTTGAAGACGACAGCCTTCGCCCGCGCCTGATCTGCCGGCCGATATTCCAGGCCATGCACGCGCCATTTGCGGGTTATAACCGCGCCCAGAGCGCCGTCATAGAAGCGGCCATACTGGTCAGCCGCCTGCACATGCTGCCTGCTGAAAAGATTTCCGCGGAAATCGCGTACCTGAAAATTGCCATCGATAAAACTGCGGGGCCCAGGGAAAAAACCGCCTGGGGCTGGCTGATGCAGGTCATTGAACAGTACCCCGCGGCCAGCCGGGAACAGCGCGCATGAGCGGATTTCTTGCCAGTGTGAACAGCTTGCAGGAAGCACAGATTGCGTTGTACGGCGGTGCGGACATCATTGACCTGAAGGATCCGGCACGCGGCGCGCTCGGTGCCGTCTCGCTCGAGGTGCAACGCGAGGTCGTGCAATTTGTACAGGGCCGACGCACAGTCAGCGCCACCGTCGGCGACCTGCCCATGGATGCCGAGTTGATGGGCCGTGCGATCGAATTGACCGCTATCAGCGGTGTGGACCTGGTGAAAGTCGGCCTGCCGGGACTGGAGCATCATTGCGCCTGTCTGCGGGCATTACGCGAGACGGCGTCAGCCGGCGTCCGGCTCGTCGCCGTGTTGTTCGCAGAGCTGACCCCACCCCTTTGGCTGCTCGACGAACTGGCGCAGGCCGGTTGCCACGGTGTGATGCTGGACACCGGTGACAAGGCCGCGGGGGGGCTGTGCGCCTACATGAGCCCGGGGGAACTGGCCGATTTCATTGCCGCCGCCCGGCGGCTGGGGCTGCTCAATGCGCTGGGCGGGTCACTCGGGCCGGATGACATTGACACCCTGTTACCGCTCAACCCGGACTGTCTCGGGTTCCGCGGCGCCCTGTGCCACGGCGGCATACGCACCGCCGGCCTGTCGCCCGCGGCCCTGTCTCGGATACGCCGGGCGATCCCGGCGGAACCCCGGGCAAAAGCTGTCGGTTAGGGCGTCAGGCTTTCGGGTATGGGATGCGTGTGCGGGTGCGCCTGCCCACCTTTCTGACCTGCACCTTCTCGCAGGTGTCGCTGTCACCGCTGAGCATAAGCGGCACCAGATCGTACTGGTCCTCTGACAGCACACTGATCGTATAGTCGCCCTGCAGAGCATAGCGGGGAAACGCGGCATCGATAATACCCCGCCTGGCCAGATCGCTGAGGGCAAGCGGCCTCTCTGTCAGCGATACCGATTTGACCAGCAGCAGGTGCCCCGCGCGCAGGCGCCCGGCGAGCCAGGCGGACAGGCTATCGGATGTGACGTCCCACGAATGTTCGATATCCGGATCGTCATTGACCATCAGTGTCGGCAGCCAGATCGGGACGCCACCCCTGACGAGCACCTCGCGCAGGTCGGACTCTATTTCCACCGGCACCAGGTCCGGATGCACAGCCGCCAGCATCAGACCATACTGCGCCATCGCCAGCAAAGCCATGAAGTGTGCGCTGGAGTTATCGAAGCACCAGAATTCCTGCGACTTCAGTACCAGCTCTGCGAAGGGGCCGCCGCCCGGCACGATCACCACTT
>Ga0315540_10002388_pt1 | contig 10589 bp, 7 predicted proteins | sample SalMarSW160110MG_FD_203677 | JGI IMG/M metagenome (GOLD analysis project Ga0315540, IMG submission 203677) | Salt marsh sediment microbial communities from the Plum Island Ecosystem LTER, Massachusetts, United States - Salt Marsh Sediment SW1601-10 ... | reverse complement strand
CCCCGTCGTAGACGCCAGCCGGGATACGCACCTTCAGCTTGTGCTGCTTGCGCACCCGCCCGGTGCCACCGCAGTCCGCGCACGGCGACTCGATGCGCACCCCGCGCCCGTGGCAGGCCGGGCAGGTACGGCGTACGGCGAAGAAGCCCTGCGTCATCTGCACCTGGCCGTGGCCACCGCAGGTCGAACAGGGAACGGGATGCGTGCCCGGACGCGCGCCGGAGCCATGGCAGGTCTCGCATTCCACGTGGCGCGGGATGTCGAGCTCCACCTCGCGCCCGGCCGCTGCCTCCTCGAGGCTCAGGCTCAGGTCATAACGCAGGTCGGCGCCGCGGTTGCTCGCGCGACCACCGCCGCCACCGCCGAACCCGAACAGGTCGCCGAACACATCGCCGAACATGTCGCCGAAGTCGCGGAAGGCATGGGAATCCTGGAAGCCGCCGTGGCCCCAGAAGTCCTGCATCTGGGCATCGACACCGGCATGGCCGTACTGATCGTAGCGGACGCGCTTGTCCTTGTCGGACAGCACCTCATAGGCCTCGGTGACCTCTCGGAACTGCTCCGCCGCCTCCGCATCGTCCGGATTGCGGTCCGGATGATACTTCATGGCCAGCTTGCGGTAGGCACGCTTGATCGCATTCAGGTCCGCGTCCTTGCCCACGCCCAGAATCTCGTAATAGTCACGCTTGGTTGCCATTGCTGCCCTCGTTACCCCCTCACCTTCACGCACCCTGACCGGCAAAGCAACGGGAGCAGAGCGATGACGCCCTGCTCCCGTGCCGGCATGTCAGGGATTACTTCTTGTCCTGATCGTCGACGACCTCGGCATCGACCACATCATCGGATGAGGCGCCGGCGCTGCCGCCAGCCTCGGTCTCCCCGCCGCCCGCAGCCTGTTCCTGCTGCTGCATGTGCTGGTACACGACTTCGCCCAGCTTCTGCGACTTGGACGCCAGGTCCTCCTCGGCCTTCTTGATGGCCTCGATATCGCCGCCGGCGATCGCCTTCTTCAACGCCTCGACGGCCTCCTCGATGGACTTGCGGGTCGCCTCGTCGACCTTGTCGCCGTGCTCCTTCAGGGCCTTCTCGGTGGAGTAGACCAGCGCATCGGCACGGTTCTTGGTCTCGATGTTCTCCTTCTGCACGCGGTCCTCTTCGGCATGCGACTCGGCGTCACGCTGCATCTTCTCGATCTCGTCCTTGGACAGACCGGAGCCGGACTCGATGCGGATCGAGGTCTCCTTGCCCGTGCCCTTGTCCCTGGCGGACACGTGCATGATGCCGTTGGCATCGATATCGAAGGTCACCTCGATCTGCGGCATGCCGCGCGGTGCCGGTGCGATGCCCTCGAGGTTGAACAGCCCGAGCTGCTTGTTGGCCGAGAATATTTCGCGCTCGCCCTGCGCCACCTTGATGGTCACCGCCGTCTGGTTGTCGGCGGCCGTGGTGTAGGTCTGGCTCTTCTTGGTCGGGATCGTGGTGTTCTTCTCGATGATCTTGTTGAACAGGCCACCCTCGACCTCGATGCCGAGGCTCAGCGGCGTCACGTCCAGCAGCAGCACGTCCTTGACCTCGCCGGTCAGCACCGCGCCCTGGATGGCGGCGCCGATGGCCACCACCTCATCCGGGTTCACGCCCTTGTGCGGCTCGCGGCCGAAGAACTCCTGCACGCGCTTCTGCACCAGCGGCATGCGCGTCATGCCGCCGACCAGCACCACCTCGTGGATCTCGGAGGCGGCCACGCCGGCATCCTTCAGGGCCTGCTTGCACGGCGCGATGGTGCGCTCGACCAGCTCGGACACCAGGGACTCGAACTTGGCACGCGTCACCATCACCTGCAGATGCTTCGGGCCCTCGGCATCGGCGGTGATGAACGGCAGGTTGACCTCGGTCTGCTGGCCGGACGACAGCTCGATCTTGGCCTTCTCGGCGGCCTCCTTCAGGCGCTGCAGGGCCAGCTTGTCCTTGGTCAGGTCGATGCCGTTCTCCTTCTTGAACTCCTCGGCCAGGTACTGGATCAGCACGCGGTCGAAATCCTCGCCGCCCAGGAAGGTGTCGCCGTTGGTCGACTTGACCTCGAACACGCCGTCACCGATCTCCAGGATCGAGATGTCGAACGTTCCGCCGCCCAGATCGTAGACGGCGATCAGGTGATTCTCCTCGGTCTTGTCCAGGCCGTAGGCCAGGGCCGAGGACGTCGGTTCGTTGATGATGCGCAGCACGTTCAGGCCGGCGATGGCCCCGGCGTCCTTGGTCGCCTGGCGCTGGGAGTCGTTGAAGTAGGCCGGCACGGTGATCACCGCGTCCTTGACCGGCTCGCCCAGGAAATCCTCGGCCGTCTTCTTCATCTTCTGCAGCACGATGGCGCTGATCTCCTGCGGGCTCATGTTCTTGCCGTCCAGCTGCACCCAGGCATCGCCGTTGTCGGCCTTGATCACCGGGTACGGCACGAGCTCCTTGTGATGCTGCGCCTCCTTGGAATCGAACTTGCGCCCGATCAGGCGCTTGACGGCGTAGAAGGTGCGCTCCGGGTTGGTCACCATCTGGCGCTTCGCCGGGCTGCCGACGAGGCGCTCGTCGTTCTTGGCGAACGCCACGATCGACGGCGTCGTGTTCTCGCCCTCGCTGTTCGGGATCACCTTCGGTGTGGTGCCTTCCATGTAGGCGACACACGAGTTCGTCGTTCCCAGATCAATACCGATTACCTTTGCCATGTTCATCTCTCCGTTCGAATCGTTTCAGTGCCCGCAAAATGCGCTTCACGGACTGTATGGGGACGGTGCGGCCGGGTTTCAAGCCCCCGCGTCGTCCTCGTCCTTGCCGCGCGACACCAGCACCTTGGCCGGCCGGATCAGGCGGCCGTTCAACAGGTAACCCGCCACATGCTGGGCCACGACGGTGCCCTCCTCCGCCTCGTGCGGGACATGCGCCAGGGCCTCGTGATGATGGGGATCGAAGGGCGTGCCCTCGGCCTCGACCCGCTCCATGCCGAAGCGGCCGATCGTGGCCATCCAGCTATCCAGCGTCAGCCGCACGCCGTCGCGCAACGCCTTCTCGTTGCCCTCCGGCACCGCCAGCGCCCGTTCCAGGTTGTCCACGACATCGAGCAGGGCCGTCGCGAACTTCTCGATGGCGAAGCGGCGCGCATCCTCGACCTCGCGCTGGGTACGCCGGCGCACGTTCTCCATCTCGGCATGGGCGCGCAGCACCTCCTCGCGTGCCTGCTGCAGCTCGGCCTCGAGCGCGGCGATTCTCTCCTCCGGGGACTGCGCCGCCTCACCGGCTTCGGGCGCCATCGTCTCGTCGACCTTGCTCTCCGGCTGTGCCTTGTCCTTGTGTTTGCTCGTCAATGCTGTCCTCCTAACATGCGGCTGACCCAACGGGCCGTACAGTCGACGATGGGCAGCACGCGGTCGTAATGCATGCGGCGCGGGCCGATGACCCCGAGCGTGCCCACGACGCTGTCGGCACCGCGATAGCGGGCCAGTACCATCGAAACCTGTTCCATGTTCACCAGCGCGTGCTCGCGTCCGATGAAGATCTTGACGCCCGTATCCGCGCGCTCGACCTCATCGACCAGGTCCAGCAGGCGCTCCTTCTCCTCGAACGCGGACATCAGCGAACGCACCGTGTCCAGCATGCCGAGTTCGGGGAACTCGAGCAGCTGCGGCTGTCCGCGCACGAAGATCTCGGGCTCCTGCAACTCCGATGCCTCAGCCCAGTTCTTCAGATCCTCGATCAGCCCGCGCACCTTCAGGCGATCGGCCTCCATCTCGCGGATCAGGCGCCGGCGCATCTCGGCCAGATCGCAATCGCGCAGCAGGTCGTTGAGGCGCTCGGAGGCCTGCGCCAGGGCGGCATCGTCCATCTGCGGCGGGCGCGTCAGCAGCCGGTTCTGCACCTCGCCGGCATCGGAGACGATGACCGCCAGCATGCGCTCGGAGGCCACCGGGATCAGGCTGATGCTGCGGATATGGCTGATCCGCTTCTCGTGCACGGTCACCAGCCCCGCGAAATGGGTCAGCACCGCCAACTCGTCGCTGGCCTTTCTCAGCACACCCTTGGTGTCGGCAGCCCCGGCCAGGCTCTGCGCCACTTCCGCATCCAGGCGGGCGCTGATATCGCGGTCGACCACCATCAGGCTGTCGACGAAATAACGCAGACCGGTGTCGGTGGGCACGCGGCCGGCGGAGGTGTGCGGCGAATAGAGCAGGCCGGCGCGCTCCAGGTCGTTCATGACATTGCGGATCGTCGCCGGGCTCAGGCCCAGCTCCGCCTGTTCGGAGATCAGGCGCGATCCGACCGGCTGGCCGGTATCGAGATAGGCCTTGACCACCTCGCCGAGGATGTATTCGTGACGCTCTTTCACGACGCTATCTGCTCCTGCAACGCCATCTTAAAATCGTGCCGGCAACGGTGCCGGCCGGCATGCGAACGGTCCGTTCCCGACCGGTCTGGCACTCTACCACCGCGAGTGCTATGCCGACAACCTCGAACGCCGGCCGCAAAACGCCCGGATGCGTTTGACATCAATCCCCGCCGGCCTATACTGCGCCGCCTTACTGAATAGCCGGAATGGAGTAACACTGCATGCGTACCTGGACCGTCCGCCCCGGAGATATCGAGCGCAACTGGTATGTCATCGATGCCAGCGATGTCGTGCTCGGCCGCCTGGCCACGAAGATCGCCACCGTGCTGCGCGGCAAGCATCGCCCGCAGTACACCCCGCACGCCGACTGCGGCGACCACATCATCGTCATCAATGCCGAGAAGGTGCGCGTCACCGGCGGCAAGGAAGAGAAGAAGTTCTACCATCGCCACACCGGCTATGTCGGCGGGCTGAAGAGCACCAAGCTCGGCGAGATGCGTGCCACGCATCCGGAGCGCATCATCGAATTCGCGGTCAAGGGCATGATGCCGAAGAACCCGCTGGGCCGGGCCATGCTGAGCAAGCTGAAGGTCTACGCCGGCAGCGAGCATCCGCACGCCGCCCAGAAGCCCCAGACACTGAACCTGGATTAAGGAAGAGGACCCAACATGGCACAGGCACAAACGCAGTATCGTGGAACCGGCCGCCGCAAGCGCAGCGTGGCCCGCGTGATCATCAAGCCCGGCAAGGGCCTGGTGAAGGTCAACGGCCGCGATATCGAGGAGTACTTCCCGGTCGAGATCATCCGCCAGGAGGCCCTGGCCCCGCTGACCAAGGCCCAGATGGGCGGCCGGCTGGACGTCAGCGTCAACGTGTTCGGTGGTGGATTCTCCGGACAGGCCGGCGCCGTGCGCCATGGCCTGGCCCGCGCCCTGGTTTCCTACGACGAGGGCCTGCGTCCGGAACTGAAGCAGGCCGGCTACCTGACCCGCGACGCCCGCAAGGTCGAGCGCAAGAAGTATGGCCTGAAGAAGGCCCGCCGCGCGCCGCAGTTCTCCAAGCGCTAAGCGCAAGGAACCGCAACAATCCAAAGGGAAGGCCTCGGCCTTCCCTTTTTTGTTATTTCGGATATCCGGTCGAACCTGTCGCCATACGACGTCGGCGCGCATCATCGGAAATCACCTGCCGGAATTGCACCCGAGGCTTGAACCCGCCCCTTGCATTGACCGCCATCATCCTCCGCTTCGGAACCATGAAAAGAACACCGTTCGAAGTGCATGGTTTGCATGCATCGCACCCATAAACTTTACTCAAATATGAAAATTTACTCTTCTGCTGACCTATGCTTATGGCTAGGTAGGCATTGCTTATTCACGAGCCACTGCTGTTTCCCAGTGGTGAGGATGTGGTGGGAGAGAGATTGGTGGACAAACATGGCTCTGCATACAACCGGCTTCCGGTCCTGAAAAGCGTCGCAACGACTTGTAGGCCAGAGCTTCAAGGCAGCCGGGGAAAGCACCATGATCCAGTGCCTTCGCACACGAGGAGCGGTCTCCGGTTTCACGCCCGCTCGCAGGAGGTCGTATGACCCCATCACGCCGCAAGACTCAACCTGAACCGAATCCCCGGTCGGCACCAAAACCCAGGCCGCAACTTCCCAAAGCACCGACCGGCATCCAGGGGCTGGACGAGATCACCGGCGGCGGCCTGCCCAGAGGCCGGCCGACGCTGGTGTGCGGCGACGTGGGCTGCGGCAAGACGCTGCTCGCCATGCAATTTCTGGTGCGCGGCGCCACCGAGTACGATGAACCGGGCGTATTCTTGGCGTTTGGGGAGACGGCCGAGGATCTGACCGAGAATGTCGCTTCGCTCGATTTCGATCTGAACCACCTGGTCGCGCGCAAGAAGATCGTGCTGGATTATGTCCATATCGAGCGCAGCGAAATCGAACAGAGCGGCGAATACGATCTGGAAGGCCTGTTCATCCGCCTGGGGGCGGCCATCGATGCCATCGGCGCCAGGCGCGTAGTGCTGGACACCATCGAGTCGCTGTTCGCCGGCCTGCCCAATCCGCTCATCCTGCGCGCCGAGCTGCGCCGCCTGTTTTGCTGGCTGAAGGACAAGGGCGTGACCGCCATCATCACCGGCGAACGCGGTGACAATACGCTGTCGCGCAATGGTCTGGAGGAATATATCTCCGACTGCGTGATCGTGCTCGATCATCGCGTCAGCGCGCAGACATCCTCCAGATATCTGCGCGTGGTCAAGTATCGCGGCTCGACCCACGGCACCAACGAGTACCCGTTTCTGATCGACTCAGACGGCATTTCGGTGCTGCCGATCACCTCGCTGGGCCTGAAGCACATCGCCTCCAGCGAGCGTATTTCCACCGGCATACCACGTCTCGACGCGATGCTGGGCGGCAAGGGCTACTACCGCGGTAGCAGCGTGCTGGTCTCCGGCACGGCGGGCACCGGCAAGAGCAGCCTCGCCGCACACTTTTCCGAAGCGGCATGCCGCCGCGGCGAGCGCGTCCTCTACTTCTCCTTCGAGGAGTCCCCCGATCAGATCGGGCGCAACATGCGTTCCATCGGCATCGACCTGCAACCGTGGATCAAGAAAGGGCTGCTGCACATTCATGCGAACCGCCCCACCTCTGCGGGTCTGGAGATGCATCTGACGAAAATGCACAAGGCGGTGAATGCGATCAAACCGCAGGTGGTAATCGTGGATTCGTTGAGCGATCTGGTCCTCGGCGACAATAAGGCTGAAGTCAAGGCGATGCTGATGCGGCTGGTGGATTCCCTGAAGACGAGCCAGATCACCACTGTGTTCACCAGCCTGACCAAGGGCGGCGAAGTACTCGAGCATACCAGCGTTTCTGTATCCTCACTGATCGACACATGGCTGCTGGTACGCGACATCGAGATCAGCGGTGAGCGCAATCGCGGCCTGTATATCCTCAAATCGCGCGGCATGACGCACTCCAACCAGATACGCGAGTTCCTGATCACCGATCACGGCGTGGAACTGCGCGATGTTTACATCGGACATGAGGGCGGGCTGACCGGCTCGGTGCGCTTGAATAAAGAAGCGGAAATTGAAGCCGCCCGGTTGAGAAAGGATCAGGAGGCAGAGGCCTGGCAAATCGAGCTGGAAAACAAGCGCGTCGCCCTGGAGGCACAGATCGCCAAGCTGCGCGCCGATTTTGCGGTACAGGAGGCCGCCTCGTTAAATCTCATCAGCCAGGAAAAGGCTGTGAAAGAGAAGCTCGAACAAGGCCATGATGAGATGGAAGTCCACCGCAAGGTGAATGTGAAGCCGAACAAATCCGGAAGAGGCTCGACATGACAACGAAACCGACCCGGCCCGCGCAGCCAACAGTCAAACGAGCTCCACGCAAGGCAGTGTCGACCCGGTATATCCTGAAACTCTACGTTGCCGGACAGTCGCCGAAATCCGTGAACGCGATCGCCAACATCAAAAAGATCTGCGAAGAGAATCTGCAGGGGCGTTATGAGCTGGAGGTGATCGATCTCTACCTGCGGCCGCAACTTGCTCAGGGTGATCAGATCGTCGCCGTGCCGACACTGATCAAGAAATTGCCTCCCCCCTTGCGTCGCATCATCGGCGACCTGTCGGACACCGAGCGCGTGCTGGTGGGACTGGATATACGAAGTAAAGACTGATGCCGGACCAACCCAAGCCCGCACCCAAGCCGACAGCCAAACAACTCGCCGCTGAAAACGACGCGCTGCGCGCCCGGCTGAACGACGTCGAAGAGACGCTGCACGCCATTCGCAGCGGCGAGGCTGACGCCCTTGTCTTATCCGATGCCGAAGGCGATCACGTCCTTACCCTGAAAGGTGGCCTGGAGCCCTACCGCGTCATGGTCGAGGCCATGAATGATGGGGCTGTCACGCTGGGGGTGGATGGCAGCATCCTGTACGCCAACCGCTGTTTCGCCGAATGGGTCAAGGTGCCGCCCGGACAGATCGTCGGGCGGCCGCTGCAGGGGATGCTCGCCGAGCAGAACCGGGAAGGGTTCGAGGCGATGCTTGTTCAGGGGGCGAAAGGCGTTATTCGTAAGACACTGACGCTGCAGGCGTCCGACGGCACGCAGAAACCCGTCCAGTTCTCCATGTCTCCCCTGCCGCAAAGCAAAGGCCAGGCGATCTCCGTCGTCATCGCTGACCTGAGCAAAGAGATTGCCGCCGTCAGGGCTAGCTCGCGGCTGGCGCTCATCGTCGAGTCGTCCGACGACGCCATCGTCTCCACCACGCTCGACGGGGTTGTGGAAAGCTGGAATAAGGCAGCCGAAAAACTCTACGGCTACACCGCCGGGAAGGCGCTCGGGCAGCCCATCGACGCCCTTATTGTTCCACCCGAGCGCATGAAAGAAGTGAAGTCAGAGCTTGCGGCTATCCGGGAAAGGAAGCGCACGCTGCTCGAAGACACCGTGCGGCTGCGCAAGGATGGATCCCAGGTCGAGGTGTCGATCAAGGCATCGCCCATCCTTGATGATGCCGGCAAGGTCGTCGGCGTTTCCATCAACGCGCGCGACATCACCGAGCGCAAGCGTATCGAACAGATTGCCCTGGAAGAAAAAGCGTTCTCCGACAGCTTGGTTAATAACCTGCCGGACATCTTCTTCCTGCTCGATGCTCAGGGCTGCCTGGTGCAATGGAACGAGAGACTGGCGGAACTGCTTGGCTTGTCGCCAGAAGAAATGTTGGGCGCCGATCCCCTGAAATATTTTCATGAGGAGGATAAGCCACGCGTTGCCCAGAAGATACAGCAAGTCTTTGCAACCGGCTCGGCATCGATTGAAGCACGTATGAATCTGACGGATGGCCTTCGCGATTACCTGTTGTCCGGGAACCGGATAGAAACACGGCTCGGGACAAACCTTATCGGCTTCGGCCTCGACATCACCGAGCGCAAGCAGGCGGAAGCCAGACTGCGCGAAAGCGAACTCGCCTACCGTACGCTGGCACAGAACCTGCCGGGCGTGGTCTACCGCGTGCATGTCCGCGAGCATGGCCGGATGGAGTTCTACAACGAAGCGGTTGCTCAACTGACCGGCTACACAAGCGAAGGGCTGGCAGGCGGAACGTTATGTTCGATCGAGCCGTTGATACTGGATGAGGATCGCCCCGGCGTGGTCACCGAAGTCACAAACGCGATGGAGGAACATCGCCCATTCACGCTGGAATACCGGCTACGCCACAAAAACGGCAACCTGCTCTGGATGACAGAACACGGCATGCCGGTTTACGGTCCAGACGACAAACCCCTTTACATCGACGGCGTGATCTTTGACATCACCACAAACAAGCAGGCAGAGAAACAGCTGCAACTCTTTCGCACCTTGATCGACAATTCCAGCGATGCTATTGAAGTGCTCGACCCAGTCAGCCTGCGTTTTCTGGACATCAATGAAACGCAATGCCGTGATTTGGGTTATAGCCGGGAAGAACTATTGTCCATGAAGATAACCGACATCACCCCGGATCTCAGCGCGGACCGGCTGGAAATGATCGAAGAACAGATTCGGAAAACGGGGTCTGCGAGATTCGAAAGTATGCACCAGCGTAAGGATGGCTCGACCTTCCCGGTGGAAGTCAGTTCGAAACTGGTCGAACTCGACCGACCCTATGCGCTGAACATCGTGCGCAACATTACCGAGCGCAAACGTGCGATGACCGAGCTGAAAGCGTCGGAGGAAAAGTTTCGGACCATCTTCGATCACGCGCGCGATGGCATCATCGTGATGAGTCTCGACGAGCATGCGGTCAAGTTTGCGAACAGGAGCATGGAGCGGATGCTCGGATACGGGCCGGGCGAGCTGGTTGGCCTTGCCTTGCCGGCGCTGCACCCGCCCGAAGCGCTCGCCGAGGTCGCCAGGCGGTTTGAAGAAGATACCCACCGCAGTCGGAGCAACGTACTGGATATGCCCATGCAAACAAAGGACGGGCGCGTGTTGTATGCAGATCTCAGCAGCTCTCCTGTCGACATCGGTGGCAAGCGTTATCAACTGGGTGCGTTTCGCGATGCCACCGAACGCCGTGCCAGCGAACTGAGTCTGCGCCGCGCCAACCGCGCGCTGCAAACGCTGTCGGCGGGCAATCTTGCGCTGGTGCGGGCCGCGAGCGAGGATGAATTGCTGAAAACCATCACCAGCGTCATCGTGGAACAAGGCGGCTATGTTCAGGCAGGG
>Ga0315540_10002387_pt1 | contig 10591 bp, 9 predicted proteins | sample SalMarSW160110MG_FD_203677 | JGI IMG/M metagenome (GOLD analysis project Ga0315540, IMG submission 203677) | Salt marsh sediment microbial communities from the Plum Island Ecosystem LTER, Massachusetts, United States - Salt Marsh Sediment SW1601-10 ... | reverse complement strand
TTTTGTCACCCAGGTTGCCGGTATAACCGCGCAGGTAGTTATCGTGGGTGTAGAAGATCCGGGGTACGGCCGGGTTGATCTTGTGGAAGTTGTCGAAGCCCATGAGGATGCGCTCGGGCAGCGCGTAGGCCTGCTGGTAGTAGCGCGAGATCATGACGCGCACCCAGGTCCGTCCACTCTTGCCGTAGGACGCAAAAATGTAATCGCAAAGCCTGTACTTGCGATACTCCTCCCGCCCCCGCCGCCAGCGCTCCAGCGCATGCGCCTGTTTCTGCGGCAGGAACACGGAAATTGCACGCACCAGCCAGCGCATGATCCGTTTGAAAATGATGTGCATCGAGCACCTCGCGGGACAACGGCTTCCAACCGTTAAAATTAAACGATCAATGGTGCCTTAACAAGTGGCCGGGCGGAGATCCGGCCGCGAAAAGATGGTGCCGACGGCCGGAGTCGAACCGGCACGGCTTACGCCACTACCCCCTCAAGATAGCGTGTCTACCAATTCCACCACGTCGGCGATAGCGTCTTTATTGCGGTTTTTTGGCCGCGGAATCCTTGGGTGCTGAATCCTTTGCTGCCGTATCTCCGGTTACCGGGACGTCGGCGGCCGGTACCGGCTTGACCGCCACCTCTGGAGCAGCGGCGGGCGCCGTGTCCAGGCCACCCGTCTCATCCACCTCGGGCAGGTCCGCCGGCGGCAGGTCGACACTGCTGTCTGCGCCCGGCGTGCCTTCGGCGGGCGGCGTTTCCGGCTTCGGCGCTGCGGGGATCTTGGCGGCAATGCTGCTCTCGGACGGGTGCCGGTCACCGAGCACCAGCGGCGACGACAGCAACACGCTGTTGATGAAGAACGCCGCCGCGAGAACGCCCGTGGCACGGGTGAAAAAGGATCCGGTGCCGCGGGCGCCGAAAACCGTGCCCGACGCACCCGCCCCGAAAGCGGCGCCCATATCGGCGCCCTTGCCCTGCTGCAGCAGCACCAGGCCAATAATGGCAACACCGAGCAATACCTGAAGAATCAATAAGGCTGTAAACATTTAATCTGTCCAGAAAACCATCGTAGGCCCGCTTGCCTCGCGCCCGATGGCGCAAGGGAGAGGGAACGGACTAACCACCGGCCTTGCAAATCGCCAGAAACTCGCCGGCATCCAGCGAGGCGCCGCCGATCAGGCCACCATCGATATCCGGCATGGCGAACAACTCGGCGGCGTTGGCACCCTTGACGCTGCCGCCATAGAGAATCTGTACCTTGTCGGCAACCGCCTGGTCGAGACCGGCGAGCTTGCCGCGGATAAAGGCGTGTACGTCCTGCGCCTGCTGCGGGCTGGCCGTCTTGCCGGTACCGATTGCCCAGACCGGCTCGTAAGCGAGGACACACTCACCGATGGCGCCAATACCTTCCAGCGCGATGACCGCGTCCAGCTGCCGGGCGACCACCTGTTCGGTGACACCCTGCTCGCGTTCCCCCAGGCTTTCCCCCACGCACAGGATCGGGGTCAGGCCGGTGCGGCGCGCCGCGGCAAACTTGCGTGCGGTGAAATCGTCGTCTTCCGCGTACAGGCTGCGGCGTTCCGAGTGACCGACGATGGCATAAGTGCAGCCAAATTCCCCAAGCATGGCGCCTGCCACCTCGCCGGTAAAAGCGCCGGTATCCTGGTCACTGATATCCTGGCTGCCCCAAGCGACCTTGCTGCCGGCCAGCAGCTCGGCAACCAGCGGAATGTAAACAAACGGCGGGCAGACCGCAATGCGGGTGTTGCCGGCATCGCCTTCACCGGCGGTAATCCCTGAAACGAGTGTTTTAATGCTGTCCAGCGAACCGTTCAGTTTCCAGTTCCCTGCCACCAGTATCTGCCGCATGCCCATCTCCTGCAAGCCCTTGAAAATAGCCGCGTAGACTAGCGATCCGGGGCGCAAAAAGCAAATTTTTTAATGCTGCCGCGGGCCCCATTCCCCCTGTTTACCGGGGGTTTAGTTGACTGATTCCGATACCAATTTATACTGCCGGGAGCGAATATCAGGAGACCCTTATGAGCACCCCCGCCGCTTTCGCCGACACTGATCTGCAGGCCACCATGCGATCCATCATTCAGCGCATCGCCACCGGCCCGGAACTGTCCAAGGACATTTCCGAGGAAGAAGCGCGTCTTGGCACCGCCGCCATCTTCGAAGACAAGGTGGACCCGGTGCGCGCGGCGATCTTTTTTATCGCCCTGCGCATGAAACGCGAAACCGCCGAAGAAAATCGCGGCGTGCTGGATGCCATCCGCGACTACACCACCTGCGTCACCGCCAACGTCGACGAGGTGGTCGACCTGGCCGACCCCTATGACGGCTACAATCGCACCCTGCCCGCCTCGCCCTTCCTGCCGGCGCTGCTGGCCGCCTGCGGCGCGCCCACGGTATCCCATGGCCTGGACACGGTGGGCCCGAAATACGGCATCACCCACCGCCATGTGCTGGCTGCGGCGGGCGTACCCGTGGATCTCTCCACACAGGCTGCGGCCGATCGCCTGTCGAATCCCGAACTGGGCTGGACCTACGTCGACCAGGCGCAGTTCTGCCCCCGGCTGCACGACCTGGTGAGCCTGCGGCAGAAAATGATCAAACGCCCCGTGCTGACCACCGTCGAAGTCCTCGCCAAGCCCATCAGCGGCCGGCAGAAGACCCACTTCGTCACCGGCTATGTACACAAGCCCTACCCGCCGGTCTACGCCATGCTGGCGCGTCACGTGGGGTTCGATTCGGCGCTGATCGTGCGCGGCACCGAAGGCGGGGTGATCCCCTCGCTGCGCCAGGCAGGCAAGTACTTCGCCTACCACGACGGCGGCGAGGAAGTCGGGGTCGACGTCGACCCGGTGAGTATCGGCATCCGCCAGGAGTTGCGCGCCGTGCCGCTGCCCGACGATCTGCCCGAGGCGGAGCAGAGCGGCGACGACATCGCCCTGACGGTCAACGTCCGGGCCGCGGCCAAAGCCGCCGCCGATGCCGGCATGGCGGCGCTCGCCGGCGAGAAAGGCGGCGCCTACGATTCACTGGTGTATGCCGGTGCCCTGGTACTGCACCACCTGCGCAGACAGCCCGATCTCAACAGCGCCGCCGACCAGGTGCGCGCCGTACTGGATTCCGGCGCCGCCGCCGCGCGCGTCAAGTAATCGGGAGACGCCCGTGGACGCACCTTTCGAAGCGGTGGCCGTTGAAGGCGAACTCGCGCCCGGCCAGATGAAAAAAATCCGGCCCGCAGGCCGTCGGCTGTTGCTGTGCAATGCCGAAGGCGACTACTACGCCGTCGACGAAATGTGCAGCCACGAAGACTATTCGCTGTCGCTGGGCTGTATCCAGGGCAGGAAAATCAAGTGCTCGCTGCACGGCAGCTACTTCGACCTGGCCTCGGGCGAAGCGCTCGTCGAGCCCGCCGATGAACCCATCCGCACCTACCCGGTGAAAATCGACGCCGGGCGGATCTGGGTGGATCCCACATAAAAAAACGCCTGCCCCTGGAGGCAGGCGTCGGTAACACATCTGTCAAGTCCGGTTAGAAGAAGCCCGGCCCGACACCGACCGGTGCCGTGCCAAAGGTGCTTACTTACCGGCTTTAATCAGCTTCTTCACGAAGTTGGTGTCATCGCTGTCGCTGCAGGTATTTCACCCCGCGACGGTGACCATGTTCACCATGCTCATGGTCGTCCCTGACGCATGGCGGCGCAACCACATCCTTGAGGTCGATCAGCCAGGTCGCGTCACCCTGACCGTTGATCTCGCCGGTGCTGTCGGGGTGCTGGACGTTGATAATGAACTGCGTCGGGTTAACCGGGCTGAAGATCATGCCGGTGTTCTCCGCACCCTTGACCTGCAGGCTCATGAAGTGGTCCATGGACTCCGCCACGCCGTCACCGTCGCTGTCGCGCAAAAACCAGACATCGCCACCGACATTGTCGGCATTGGGCTTGTCTTCCACGACATTGAACCGGTTCATACCTTCTCCTGAATTCAAGGCTACGAGTAACGGGGTGGTAGTTCCTGTACGCGCATGCGTACGGCCATCCGGCGCCACGCAGGGTAAGGCGCGCGCTTGACTGTTTGGTGACATCGCTGTGATTTTTTCGTTACCTCACAGCGGGCCGGTTTGTTCCGCAAGGCGCCAGGGACTACTATGACGCGGTTCACCATTGAATCGACGGGGCGCGCACTACAACCGTGAGAAGCATGTCAAACGAAAGGAAATGGGCAGGCGATGCCGCTGCAAAGCCGCGTGGTCCGGCCTCCGGCAGGCAACTCCCTGGAGCTGCCCTCGCCGTGTGCCTTTGCCTGGTGGCTTCCGCGCCGCTGACGGCCGGCGGCATCAGCGCCGAACAGTGGTACAGCAACGGCGAGCAGGCCGCGAAACAGGCCATGCAGCTCAAGCCAAATCGTCACAAGGCGCGCAACATTATCCTGTTCATCGGTGATGGCATGGGCGTGTCCACGGTAACCGCGGCGCGTATCCTGCAAGGCCAGCAACGCGGCGAAAGCGGTGAGGAAAACCTGCTCAGCTTCGAGCACTTCCCTTACCTGGCGCTGTCGAAAACCTACAACACCAATCAGCAGACGCCGGACTCGGCCGGCACCATGACGGCCATCATGACCGGTGAAAAGACCCTGGCCGGTGTGATAGCCATCGATAAGACGGCACGGCGCAACGATTGCAAAAGTGCGCGCGGACACGCTTTGCACACCCTGCTGGAACAGGCCGAACAGGCAGGCAGATCCACGGGCATTGTCACCACCACGCGTCTGACCCACGCCACCCCGGCGGCGACCTATGCGCACAGCCCGGAGCGCGAGTGGGAAGGCGACAGCGAGATGCCGCCCGAGGCCCTGGCCACGGGCTGCAAGGACATTGCCGCCCAGCTGATCGATTTCCCCTACGGCGACGGGCCCGACGTCGCCATGGGCGGGGGGCGGCGCTATTTCCAGCCAACATCGGCCAACGACCCTGAAGCACCGGCAATGCACGGCACCCGCAAGGACGGGCGCGACCTGATCGCCGAATGGCTGGCAAATCGCAAAAACGCGGCCTACGTCTGGAACGACGCGCAGCTGGAGGCGCTGGATGTCTCGCACACCGATCACCTGCTGGGGCTGTTCAACGCCTCGCACATGCACTACGAAGCCGACCGCAGCCAGGACGTGGGCGGCGAGCCCTCGCTCAGCGAAATGACCGCCCGGGCGATCGAGATCCTGCGCAGGAACCGGCGAGGCTATTTCCTCATGGTGGAGGCCGGGCGTATCGACCACGCCCACCACGCGGGCAATGCCTACCGCGCGCTGACCGACACCATCGAGCTGTCGCGCGCCGTGTCAACCGCGCGCGCCATGACCAGCGCCAACGAGACGCTGATTATTGTCACGGCCGACCACAGTCATGCCTTTGCCATGGCGGGCTATGCCACGCGCGGCAACCCCATCCTGGGAAAGGTGGTCAGCAACGACGCGTTCGGCGAACCGGAAGCCAGGACAAAACTTGCCGAGGACGGCAAGCCATACACGACCCTGGGCTACCTCACGGGCCCTGGTTACGCGTTTGACAAGGAGATGGTGCAGAGCAGCAAGCGGCGCAAGCCCGTCGCGGGGCGCGCGCAGGACCTCGGCGACATCGACACCACCGACCGCCGTTTCCACCAGCAGTCTCTGGTGCCGCTGAAATCCGAAACCCACAGCGGTGAAGACGTGGCGGTATACGCCGACGGCCCGGGCGCCTACCTGGTGCACGGCGTGATGGAGCAGAACGTCATCTACCACATCATGCGCCAGGCAATGGGTTTGTAGAAGACCGAAGGCCGGATTGATCGGCCCGCCGTCCGCTGAATACCGTAGGTTGGGCTGAGCGTAGCGAAGCCCAACGGCGTCGCCGGGTAACCCGGGCACCTGAACCACCCGGGCAACCAGCATCTCTACGCGCCGCGTTTGTGGTGCAGTTGTGTTGGGCTTCGCTACGCTCAGCCCAACCTACCGCTGTCACCGAAAGGCGAAGGATTGATAACCCGTCTGGCAGGAACGCTAAAGGCGGGCTTTGATTTTTTCCGCCACCCGAAAGGCATTCGCATAGATGGTCCAAGTGTAAGGCACGCTGCCGCCGGTGGGCATGAAACTGCCATCGGTGACGTACAGGTTGTCGACATCGTGCGCGCGGCACTCGGCATCCAGTACCGAGGTCGCCGGATCCCGGCCGAAGCGGCAGCCGCCGGCCACCAGGTTCTGCGGTGGCGAACCGCTGATACCCGAACGGATATTCTTCGCGCCCATCTTTGCCAGCACCGGTTTGACGCGCTGATCGATGTAGCGGCCCACCTTCAGATCGTGCTGGTGGTAGCCGATGCGTACCCGGGCCACGGGCGTGCCCCACTGGTCGCGCACGCTGTCATCCAGACCGACGAAACAGTTGTCCGTGGGCAGCCAGTCGCAGAAGATTTCGTAACGCAGATACTGCGCCGAGGTGAAGACCGACTTCAGACGCTGTTGCAGCGGTCGGCCCCACACCAGCCGGTCGTCGTCGCCCCACTTCCCGGACATCGCCCGGCCGATAGGGTTGGGATGGCTCAACAGGAAATCCACCGTACCGCCCTTGGCGCGCCCGCCGAAGGTCGTGTCGTCGATGGTGTACCACTCCTGCAGACCGCGGTTGACGAAGGGTCCGCGCGTCTTCAGCCCGTCGGCCAGCTTGCCGTCCAGATCGGCATAGATGAAATCGCCTGTGCCCGAGCCGCCCGCCGAGAACAACAGGTTGCGGCCGACCTGCCCGTGGCGGTTGCCCAGTCCGTGCGGATGCTTCGGCCCGATCGAGCCCAACAGCAACCGGCTGCTTTCGATCGCCTGGCAGGCGACGACGAAAATTTTCGCTGTCACCGTCTGCGGTTTATCGTCGGCATCGAAATACTCCGCCGCGACCACCTTGCCCGTGGCGTCGCTTGCCAGCCTGTACACCTTGGCGTGCGGGCGGATGTCACAGTGGCCGGTGCGCACCGCTCGGTCCAACAACGCCGCACGCGCACTGCCCTTGGCGCCCGAAGAACAGCCATAGCTGCCGCAATATCCGGAATACTCGCAACTGCGGCGCTGGTCTTTGGCTTGCGACAGTATGGCGCGCGGCGTCGGCAACGGATGCAGCCCTAGTGTGGTGCAGGCCGTATCGATATGAGTGGAGATGGGGTGCTCGCGCGTGGGAGGGTAAGGAAAATCCGCCGTCGAGCGCCGATCCGCAAAGGGGTGCTCCACAACCCGCCCGGAGATGCCCACCTCGGTTTCCGCCAGGGTGTAATAGGGTTCCAGGTCATCGTAACTGATCGGCCAGTCAGCGACGTTCGCGCCGTCAATCGGTCCGAACTCCGAGCGCAGGCGAAAGTCTACGGGCTTGAGGCGGTAGAAAAAACCGCTCATGAAGTTCGACGAGCCACCCACGCAGTTGCCGTTCCAGAAATCCCAGCCGGAATCCGACGTGGCCTCACCGACCCAGTCGCCGTCGGCATCCAGATCCTCGATCACGTGCTGTTCATCGGCAAGCTTCGGCGTATACACACTGCGCCGGCAACAGGCCAGCTCGTCCTTGAAGAAGTCCCGCTCCGTAAACCACGGCCCCTTCTCCAGCACCAGCACCGAGTACCCCGCAGCCGCGAGCATCCAGGCCACCGGCCCGCCACCCGCGCCACTGCCTATCACACAAACATCAAAGTCCCTCGCCATGTTCAGGTGGCCTTGCGGTGAAACGTCACGCGTTCACCGAGTCGGTACCAGGTCTTGTTCGGCGGCGGCGTCGGATACCCCGGCTGGTGCTCCAGCCACTGCCAACCGATCCCCTGCGGATTCCCGCCATAGACCGGATCCGCGAGCAAGGCCTCGAGCAGATACGTCAGCAGCAGCGACAACCAGTTGCGTCCCGCCCTGCTGTCCTCGATCCGGCGCAACACAATGTCACGCTGCTGTTCATCGAGCCCCGCAAACGGCCGCTGGTACTTGTCCTGTGTCAAGTCGTTCAACCAGCCGACACCGTTAACGATAAAGGTCCTGTCCTCACCGTCTGCATCGGGATTTTCAATCGCATTGTGCAGGTAACGCAGCGCACCGATATCAACCGCGCCCGGCGCATCGGTGGCGGCGGGAAACAGGTGCTGCTGGACGGCGTTGAGCGTCATCCACGGATCTGCTGCGGACCAGGCACCAGTGTCCGGCGATTCACTCGCTGCCTCACGCAATGCCGCGAGCGCGGAGGCCGGGTAGACGGCCATCAAGGCACCCAGACACGTCAGACGGTTCAGGAAAGTACGGCGGCCGATAGCGTCTTCGCGATCGCTCATGGCGATTTTCCTGTCTCTCCGAACTCGGAAAACTTCATTGCAGCAGTATCGCACCTGGTTTGCAACATTGCCGCCACCCTGTCCTGCGACAGTCCACCCCTACGCCGGCCGGGGTCGCGACCAGGGAAATCGCCATCCGGCCCGCTAAGCCGACCATTGCCGGCGAATAGGCAAGGCGCCATACCCGGCATGCCGTCACCAGACGGGTCATCCATGTCCCGACGGGGGGTATGCCCTGCCCGCTGACGAGCGACCGGAAGTTACAGTGGCGCAACGCACGGCTTGCCATGATGTCGATGGTTCTCACGCTCCGGAAAAAACCCGCGACAGATTTATCTTTTCCCCGGGTACAGATCCGGGTGATAGAATGACACGTGACCCCGCGGTCCCTCAAAGGCCCGGAACTAGCGAAACCGGTGGCAGACTAAATCCATCGGGGGCTGTACACCGGTACCATCGCGTCGTGCAAGGATACTCGATGAAACAACAATACCTGCGTCCGGCACTACTCGGGGCAAGCCTTCTGCTGGCCGCCTGCAACGAGGCGACGCCCCAGAATCCCGGTATCCCGCCGCCTCCCGAAGTTGCCGTTATTGAAGTCCACCCACAATCCGTGCCGCTGAACCGCGAACTTGTCGGTCGCCTGGCGCCAACGCGGGTGGCGCAGGTACGGGCGCGGGTGGCGGGGATCATCCTCAAACGCGTTTACACGGAAGGCACCGACGTCAGGCAAGGTGATGTCCTGTACCTGATAGACCCTGCGCCCCTGAAAACGGCCCTGCACGCGCAGGAGGCCGCGCTCGCCAAGGCCCGGGCCGATGCGGTCAATGCGGCGGCGACCGCCAAGCGCTATCGCGAACTGGCGACAAAAAAGCTGCTGGCGACGCAGGATCTGGATACCGCCCTGGCCACCGAACGCAGTACCGCGGCGGCGGTCAAGCAGGCACAGGCCGATGTGGAAAGCGCGCGCCTGGATCTGGGCTATGCCACCGTCACCGCCCCCATCGCCGGGCGGGCCGGCCGGGCGCTGGTCACCGAAGGCGCCCTCGTGGGGCAGGGCGAAGCGACGCAGCTCACCACCATCGAGCAGATCGATCCGATTTATGTGAACTTCAGCCAGTCGGTGTCCGAGCTGGGGCAATTGCGCAGTAACACGAGCAGCGACCACCCGGCGCAAGTGGATGTATCGCTGCCGGATGGCTCGCCGTATTCGCAGCCCGGTACGCTGGATTTTTCCGATCTCGCTGTCGATCCCCTCACGGGCACCGTGTCATTGCGCGCGGTACTGCCCAATACCGAACGCACCCTGCTGCCGGGTATGTTCGTCAACATCAAACTGACCACCGGCGTGCTCGACCACGCCTTCGTGCTACCGCAGGCCGCAGTGGCACGCGATGCCCAGGGCGCCTACGTCCTGGTTGTCGGTGCAGAGGGCAAGGTGGCGCAGCGGCGCATCGAAATTCACGGCATGACCCGTTCGCAGTGGATCGCCAAGGGCGCTCTGAACGACGGTGACAGGGTGATCGTGGAAGGACTGCAGAAGGTCCAGCCGGGCGCCGCTGCCAAGGCAGTGCCCGCGGGTGCGCCGGCCGGCGATCGCACGGCCAAACTCTGAGGCGCCGCGGCGATGCCACGTTTTTTCATCGACCGGCCCATCTTCGCCTGGGTGGTGGCCATCCTGATTACCCTCGCCGGTGCAGCCGCCATCTTCAACCTGCCGGTGTCGGCCTATCCACCGATCGCCCCGCCGCAGATCAGCATCAATGCAGTCTATCCTGGCGCCAGCGCCGAGGTGATCGAAAACAGCGTGACCGCGGTAATCGAGCAGCAGCTCACCGGCGTCGACAACCTGCTGTATTTCGATTCGACCTCACGCTCCAACGGTACCGCACAGATCACTCTGACTTTCCTCAGCGGCACCGATCCAGATATCGCCCAGGTGCAGGTACAGAACCGACTCAGTATTGCGCAGCCGCGCCTGCCCGAGGAGGTGATACAGAACGGCATTACTGTGTCCAAGGCCAACAACGACTTTCTCATGGTGGTGGCGCTGCGTTCCGGGGACCGTAGCCTCGACACCTATGCCCTGAACAATCTGATCGCCTCGCAGGTGCTCGATCCGATCCAGCGACTGCCCGGTGTGGGCGACGCGCACCTGTTCGGTGCCGCCTACGCCATGCGCATCTGGCTCAACCCCGACAAGCTGCGGGGCTACGGTCTGAGCGCCTCGCAGGCGCTGAACGCGGTGCGCAACCAGAATG
>Ga0315540_10002385_pt1 | contig 10597 bp, 7 predicted proteins | sample SalMarSW160110MG_FD_203677 | JGI IMG/M metagenome (GOLD analysis project Ga0315540, IMG submission 203677) | Salt marsh sediment microbial communities from the Plum Island Ecosystem LTER, Massachusetts, United States - Salt Marsh Sediment SW1601-10 ... | reverse complement strand
CCGCCCGGTCGATCCGGAACACGCCGAACTCGACGAAGTGGTTCCCGCTGCCGCTCGAGCCGAGCTGCGCCCAGGCCTTGTCCTTGAGCCGCGTCGTGACCGGCGAGACCTTCCAGTCCTCGTCGAGCACCTCGTGCGTGCGGCGCGCCTTGAACTGGGAGCCGATCCCGAAGCGTGTCTCCTGGTTGATCGCCTCGCGCAGCGGGTGCGCGTCGCCCTCGAGCAGATCGAGCGGCAGGTCGAGCACGCTCATCCTGACGCGGCATGCGATGTCCACGCCGACCGCGTACGGGATCACCGCGTCGCGCACGCCGATCACGCCGCCGATCGGCAGCCCGTAGCCGACGTGCGCGTCGGGCATGAGCGCCCCGCGCACCGTCACCGGCAGGCTGCACGCGTTGACGAGCTGCTGGACCGCGTCGGCTTCGAGCCCTTCGCCCCACTGCCGCCAGGGGGCGGTGGCGCCTCCACTCTGCTTCTCGCTCATGGCGCCTCCTTCGCCGGCCGGTCGCGGCGCGAAACCTCCACACGCCAGGCCGGGCCGGCTTCGTGGGTGAAGCGTACGTCCGCGGGCAGGAACGCGCCGATCACCGCGGCGACGGTCCGCGCGTGCGCGCTCGGCTCCAGCGTCCGGAACGCCCCGCCGGCCGCCAGCGCCAGCGGCGCCAGGAGTTGGTCGGCGAGGTGCCGCCCGACGGGCACCTCGGCGTCGAGGAACTCGCGCACCTCGGCCACGACCGTCTTCGCGACCTCCTCCGCCGGCAGCCCGCGGCGGCCGAAGCCCGTGAAGACCTCGAGGCCCGAGTCGGTCTCGACGGTCACGACCAGCGCGTTGCCCGGCCCGGCAGGGTCCGGGACCGATTCCACGGTGAGAGCCGCGGGCTCGAGGCCGAGCTGCTCCGCGACCACCTCGCACTCGGTGCGCGCGATGCGGTCGGGGAGCTGTGACACGACGCCCGTCGCGAGGATCGTGCGCACGCGCCCCCGCTCGAGGAGCTCGAGCGGCGCCGGCGTGCCCGCGGGCTCGACGCCCACGCGCACGCGGCCGCCGCCCGCGGGAAGGAAGCCGTGCCGCTCGAGGACGGGTGAGAGCCGCGCGCCCAGGTGTTCGAGGCGGGGCGCGAGCGAGCGGGCGAGGAACTCGAACGGCGGCGCGGCCGGGTTGTGCGTCCCGCCCTCGACCGCGACTTCGCTGGGCCCCGGCGCGAAGAGGAGCGCGGGCAGGATCGCCTGCAGCACGAGCGTCGTACTGCCGGCCGTGCCGACGGCGAACGCGTAGGTGTCGGGGCGCACCCGGCCGGGGACGAACGTGACGGTCCCGCTGCCGAGGGCGTCCCCGGAGACGCGCGCCCCGCTCACGGCCTGCGCGGCTCGCACCGCAGTCAGGTGCTGGCGCAGCAGGCCGGGACGCTCGCGACTCGCGCGCACGTTCACGATCCGGAACGCCTGGCCCGTGGCGAGCGAGAGCGCGAGCGCGGTGCGCAGCACCTGCCCGCCTCCTTCGCCCTGCGCGCCATCGATCTCGATCACGACCGGCTCCTTCGAAGGATCCCGGCGGAGCGGTGCCGACGCACGTGAGTTCCGGACGCCCTCCGCTCGGGCCCGCCCAGGCATTCTAGGTCCTCGCCCGCTTCGACCTCGACTGGGAGCGCGCGCGGCCGGCGCGGTGGACATCCTCGTGCCCGCGCCCGACTACGAGCGCGCGGTCGCCGTCCTCAAGGCCCCGGCGCCCGCTCCGCCGGTCACCCCAGCAGCTTCGCCAGCGTGAAGGCCGCGGCGGCGGCGAGGCCGCCGACGAGCGTGGTCTGAAGCGCGCTGCGGAGCGGCTTCGCGCCGGTGAAGTGGCCCTTCACCCAGCCGAAGACGAGCAGGGCGACGAGCGTGAAGACGACCGAGACGCCGAGCGCCCGGTGCGCCTCGTGCGTGAAGAAATAAGGCGCCAACGGCACCATGCCGCCCGCCATGTACGCGAACGCGATCGTGAGCGCGCTCGCGAGCGCGCGCTTCGGGTCCGGCTCCTCGAGGCCCAGCTCGAAGCGCATCATGAAATCCACCCACGCCTTCGGGTTCGCCTCCATGGCGGTCACGATCGGCGCGATGGCGTCCTCGGGCACGCCGTAGCCGCGGAAGACCTCGCGCACCTCCTCGCGCTCGGCTTCGGTCTTCTCGACGATCTCCGCCTCCTCGCGGCGCCGCTCGCTCGCGTAGTGCTCGGCGTCGCTGCGCGCGGCGAGGTAGCCGCCGAGCCCCATCGCGATCGAGCCGGCGGCGATCTCGGCCAGCCCGGCGGTGACGATGATCCCGGTGGTGCTTACCGCGCCCGAGAGGCCGGCGGCGAGAGCGAACGGCACGGTGAGGCCGTCGCTCATCCCGATCACGACGTCGCGGACGGTCTCGCCGGCGGTGAAGTGCTTCTCGACGTGGGGCGTGGCGGGCATGGCGCCTCCTCCGGCTCCGGTCAGCGGCCGCCCGCCGGGCCCAGGAACTCCTCGATCGTCGTCACGAACTTCGCGGGCTCCTCGAAGAACGGCAGGTGGCCGCTCTCGTCGAACACGACGAAGCGCGAGCCGGGGATGGCGCGGTGGATGCGCCACGCCGTGCTCGGCGCCACGTTGATGTCGTACCGGCCCGTGCCCACGAGCACGGGGAAGCGGAACGTGGGGAGCATCGGCGTCAGGTCGATTCCGGCCACGTCGGCGCTGATCGCCTCGTTCACCTTCCGGCTCATCTGGAACGTGGGCGCCATCGCCAGGAACTCGTCGCGCTTCGCGGTCGAGACGAACAGCCAGCCCAGGTACTCCTTCAGGCTCTCGCCGAACGCGGCCGTGTCGCCGATCGCGTCGAGGAAGTCGAACCGGCCCTGCTTTTCCAGCTTCTCGGGGAAGAAGTTCGCGAACATGAACTCGGTCGCCGACCACTTCGGCGCCGCGGAGTCGAGGATCACGAGGTGGCGGATCACCCCGGGGTGTCTCGCCGCGTAGGCCATGACGAGATAGCCGCCCCACGAGTGGCCGAGCAGGTCCATCTTCGGCGCCTTCAGCTCGGCGCGCAGCGCCTCGAGGTCGTCGATCTGGTCGCGGAGCCGGCACGAGGTGTTCGCCTCGAGCGCCGACGAGCGGCCGGTGCCGCGCTGGTCGTAGAAGACCACGGGGCGTGACTTCGCGATCGTGTCCCACGCGTCCGAGCACAGCTCGTAGGTGTGGTCGAACCCCGGCCCGCCGTTGCACACGACGAGCGGCACGCCCTTCGCCGTGCCGCGCACCTCGTACCAGATCGTCACGCCGTGGGCGGTGAACGTGCGGCCGGGACCGCTCGGGGCGGCCGGCCGGGCCGTCGCGGCGGGGGCGGCGGCGAGCAGCGCGAAGAGGGCGAACAGGGCGGTCGCGTGGCGCATGGGCACCTCCGGGGACGGGAACGGACAGCGCGCCCGGCAGCATGGTCCCGGCGGGCGGCGCCGTCCACCGGCCGCCGCGGCGACGCTGCGCCGGCCGCCCGCCTTGCGACCCCCTCCGGGCGCCTCTAATGTCGGTCGCCGATTCGCCGGATTCCCCGCCGTGCCCGCTGGAAAGGACCTTCTCCCGTGATTCGCTCGATCCCTCGCGCCGCGCTGGCGGTGCTCGCCACTTCGACCCTTCTCGCCGGTTGCTCGACCGGCGACCGCCCCGTGGCCCGCGTCGGCAGCCACGTGGTCACCGTGAACGACATGATCGACGCCGCCCGCGGCAACGCGACGCGGTACGCGGGCTCGCCCGAAGAGGCGAAGCGCGCGCTGCTCGACGACCTCGTGAACGGCGAACTGATCCTCGAGGCGGCGCGACGCCGCGGGCTCGACACGACGGCAACCAGCCGGCGCTACCGCGACCAGCTGCGCGACAGGCTCCTGCTCGGCGCGCTCGTGGACCGGCTCGCTCCGCAGGACGTGGGCGTGAGCGACGCCGAGACGCGCCGCTTCTACGCCGACCGCTCGATCCGCGCGGACGCGCGCATCATCTACTCGACGGACCAGAGCGTGATCCGGGAGGCGAAGAAGGCGCTCGATCGCGGCGAGGCATTCGGCGACGTCGCGGACCGCTTCAACATGCCGGGCATGACGCAGAAGGGCGGCTCGCTCGGGTTCAAGTCGCCCGGGGACCTCCTGCCCCCGCTCGACGACGCGCTGCGCACGCTGCCGGTGGGCGACATCGGCGGGCCCTACGACACGCCCCAGGGCTGGTTCCTGCTGACCATCGACCGCCGCGAGCCGGCCGAGCAGGACTCGTTCGCGAACGTACAGTCGCAGCTCGCCGAGATGCTGCGACGGAAGAAGGTCGGCCTGGTCCGGGCGCTCGCGATCTCCCGCCTTCGCGAGGAGTACGGCGTGACGGTCGAAAAGGACGCCGCCGCCCGCATGTTCCGGTTGCTCACGCCCGCCCGCACCGGCGAGGGCGTCATGCCGCCGCTCGCGCCCGAGGACTCGACGGCGGTGCTCGCGCGCTGGGACGGTGGCACCTACACGGTGGGCGACGCGTTCGATGACCTCCGGCGAAGCGACGTCGCCAAGCCGCCCGCCGCGATGACCCCGGAGCTCCGGCAGTGGATCGTGAACCAGGCCACGGCGCGCGTCGCCCGGCAGGAAGCCCTCCGGCGCCACCTCGAGGAGGAGCCTTCGATCGCCCGGGATCTGCGCAACCAGTTCGACGGCTACCTGCTGCAGGCGGAGTACCAGTACTCCGTGGGCGACGTCCCGAGGCCCGACGCCGCCGAGGTCCGCAAGCTCTGGGACGCGGTGAAGGCCCAGTACCCTCGGGTGGAGCGCGCGACCGTCGAGTGGCTCGTCGTGCCCGATTCGGCGGCGGCCGCGACGCTGGCGATGCAGGCCGGGGGCACGCTCGAGGCCTCCGCGAAGGCGGCCGGATTCACCCAGGCCGTGCATCGCGAGACGATCCACTACCCGACCCAGGACGCGGCCTGGGCGCCCATGCGCCTCACGTTCGTGCGCATGCAGCCGGGCCAGCGGACGGGCCCCGAGCGCCTGGCGGACGGCTGGAAGGTGATCCAGCTCGTGGACAAGGTGCAGGCTCCGACCGAGTTCGACGAGCTGCCGCCTGCCCTGCAGGGAAACTTCGCATCGAACGCGTGGCAGATGGCGCGCGACATGCGGCTGACCCAGTTCACGGACTCGCTGCGGCGCATCGTCAATCCCGAGGAGATCACCGCCAACCTGCGTCACGTGCCGTGGCCGCCGCCGCCGGTGGCCGGCACGGGCAACTGATCGCGGGGAGGGACGGGTGAGCCGGCCGCGCTGGCGTCGACTGCTGCAGGCGCTGCTGGCGCCGATCACCCTGCTGGGCGCGGGTGCGGTGCACGCGCAGCCGGTCGCCGAGTGGCTCGGTGACGGCATCGCGCGCTTCTGGGCCGACGCGGCATCGCGCGACGCGGCGCTGCCCTCGATCGCGTTCGTCTCGCCGGCCGCGGTGCGCGGCGAGGCCCCCGCGGACTTCGCCGCTCGCCCGGTGTTCACGATGCAGGGCGGTGGCCGCATCGTGCGCATCGCGGTGCCGCGCGGCACGTCCCTCTACGGCACGGGCGAGGTGCCGGGGCCGCTGCTGCGCAACGGCCGCACGACGGTCTGCTGGAACACCGACGCCTACGGCTACGACTCGACGACACCGTCGCTCTACCAGTCGCACCCGTGGGTGCTCGCCGTGCGGCCCGACGGCACCGCGTTCGGCGTGCTCGCCGACACGCCCGACCGCGTCGTCGTGGACCTCGTGAACGGCATCGAGTTCCGCGCCCAGGGCCCTCCGTTCGGGGTGGTCGTGATCGAGCGCGCCTCGCCGCAGGAGGTCGTGCGCGCGCTCGCGGACCTCACGGGGCACATGCCGCTGCCGCCGAAGTGGGCGCTCGGCTTCCAGCAGTGCCGCTATTCGTACGCGCCGGCCTCGGAGGTGCTGCGGATCGCGAAGCAGTTCCGCATCCGGCGGCTGCCGTGCGACGTGCTGTGGATGGACATCGACTACATGGACCGCCACCGCACGTTCACGTTCGACCCGATCGGCTTCGCCGACCCGAAGGGGCTGGACGACGAGCTGCACGCGCAGGGATTCCACAGCGTGTGGATCCTCGACCCGGGCATTCCCGACGATCCCGCCGATCCCACGTACCAGCAGGGCACGCGGCTCGACGCGTGGGTGAAGATGCCCGACGGCACGCCGTTCATCGGCCGCGTGTGGCCGGGCGAGTGCGTGTGGCCGGACTTCACGCGCGCCGACGTGCGTGCGTGGTGGGGCCGGCGCACGACGGAGTTCATGGACCGCTCCGGGGCCGACGGCGTGTGGAACGACATGAACGAGCCGGCGGTGTTCGACGTGCGCTCGAAGACGATGCCCGAGACCGCGCGCCACGAGGCCGACGCCGATCTCGGCGGCCCCGGCTTCCACGCGCGTTACCACAACGTCTATGGCATGCAGATGGCGCGCGCGTCGTTCGAGGGCCTGCGCGCCGGCCGCCCCGACGTGCGCCCGTTCGTGCTGTCGCGGGCGAACGACCTGGGCGGCCAGCGGTACGCCGCCGCGTGGACCGGCGACAACCACGCGAACCAGGAACACCTGAAGATGGCGCTGCCGATGGTGCTGAACCTCGGGCTCTCCGGCCAGCCGTTCGCCGGTCCCGACATCGGCGGCTTCGCCGGCCCGTGCACGGGCGAGGAGTACATCGAGTGGCTCGGGCTGGGCTCGCTGCTCCCGTTCGCCCGCGCGCACACGGAGAAGGGCAACATCCGCAAGGAACCCTGGAGCTTCGGCCCCGCGAACGAGGCGCGCGCCCGCCGCGCGCTCGAGACGCGCTACCGGCTGCTGCCCTACCTCTACACGGTCTTCGAGGAGGCCGCGCGCACCGGCCTGCCCGTCGCGCGCCCGGTGTTCTTCGCGGACCCGAAGGCGGCGTGGCTGCGCGGCGTGCAGCACGAGTTCCTGCTCGGCGGCGACCTGCTGGTGGACGACCCCGCGATCGCGCCGCGCAGCGACGCGGCCGGCCTCGCCGAGGACGCGACCGCGTGGCCGCCCGCGACGATCGTGCCCGGCGAGCCCGACCCGGCCCTGCCGACGCTGCACGTGCGCGCCGGCGCGATCGTCCCGCTCGGTCCCGTCGTGCAGTTCACGGGCGAGAAACCGCTCGACGAGGTCGAGCTGCTCGTGGCGCCCGACGCGAACGGCCACGCCGAAGGCTCGCTCTACGAGGACGCCGGCGACGGCTACGGCTACCAGCACGGCCAGTTCCTCCGCACGCGCTTCGAGGCCCGGATGGAAGGCGGCACGCTGCGCGTGAGGGTCGCCTCGCAGGAAGGCCGCTGGCACCCGCCCGAGGGCCGCCGCTACACGGTCACGGTGCCGGGCGCGAAGCCGGAGCGCATCGAGGGGCCGTAGGGGGCGGCAGCAGCAGTTCCGATAGGGCGGACGCGGGCGGCTGGAAATCTACCCGTTGCGCAACGGGTAGATCGTCCGCCCCGGCAGGCGCGGGCCGGAGCGCGGCAAACCACCGGCCGCCCCTCTGGGCTATGATGCCCGGCCTCATGATCACGCCCTCCCTTCCGCATCCGCCCCGCCTCCCCAACGCGCGCTCGCGGGCCGCCCTGCTCCGTCGCATCGAGGCGATGGCGGTCCGCGGCAGGGAATGCCACTGGTCGCTGATGCCACCCGAGGTGTCCCGGCGGCTCGGCGCCGGGGTCGCGCGGTTCGGCGACGCGTTCGCCACACGTCTCACCCGGAGCCACGCGCTGCGGTCCAACCGCGTGATCGGCTTCGGTCACCGGGGCGGCGCGAGCCAGGCGACGCTCGACGCCATCGTCGGCTGGTACCGCGACGCCGGCGTCCGCCGCTTCAGCCTGCTCCTCGGGCCCGGCCCGCAGGCGGCCCGGATCGGGGGCTGGCTGGAGGCCCGCGGCTTCCGCCACCACGAAGGCTACGTGATGCTGTTGCGCCCGCCGGCTCCGGCTCCGCGAGCGCGGCGGGGAACGCTCCGGGTGAGGCGCGCCTCGCGCGCCGAGGCCGGAAAGGTGGTGGACCTCTACGGCGGGATCTTCGGATACCCGCCGAGCCACCGCGCGTGGATGATCGCTTCGGCCGTCGGCTCGGGGCAGGAGCACTACCTGGCACGCATCGGCGCGACGACCGTCGGCGCGGGGACGATTCGGATCGAGCGCGACCTCGCCTGGCTCGGGGGCGGCGCGACCCTCCCGCGCTGGCGCAAGCGCGGCGCGCACGCGGCGCTCATCGTCGCGCGCCTGCGGCGCGCGGCGCGCGCCGGATGCCGCTGGGTGTGGGTCGAGACATCGGCGCCGGTTCCGGGTCATCCGGACGGGTCGCGCCGCAATCTTCTGAGCCTGGGCTTCGCCGAGGTGGCCCGGACGCTGGTCTTCGTTCGCGAGCTCCGGTAACGGGCTCGTCACTGCGACCGGACTCGGGTCGGAGTGCACCCGCGCCCTGCTCGCAGCCTGCCAGGCCCTGCCGTCCCTCGCTCCTTCTCCGCGCCGGCCTCCCGCCCCTCTGGTAGTTTGCGCCGACCATGGCCCTCGCGCGCCGGCCGCACCCGTCCGTGTTCATGTTCCTCATCGTGCCCTTCGGCGCGCAGTTCGGGTTCGTTCAGGTCGCGCTCGCCTACCTGCTGACGCAGAACAAGGTCTCCGTGGAAGCGGTCGCGGCGCTGCTCGCGGCCGGCCTCGCGCCCAACGTCTGGAAGTTCGCCTGGGCGCCCGTGATCGACGCCACGCTCAGCCCCAAGCGCTGGTACCTGATCGGGCTCGTGGGCACGGTCATCGGCATCGTGAGCATGTCGGCGCTGCCGATGACCGCGTCGAGCCTGCCCCACCTCACGCTGATCTTCCTCTGGACGAGCGTGACGACGACGTTCATCGCCATGGCGTGCGAGAGCTTCCTCGCCTACCTCATTCCGGACGAGGAGCGGGGCCTCACCGCGGGCTGGTACAACGCCGGCAACCTGGGCGGCGGTGCGGTCGGCGGCGGTCTCGGGCTGGCGCTGGCGCAGCACCTGGCCTCGCCCGTGGTGGCGGGCGTGATCGTCGCGGCGCTGCTCGTGCTCTGCGCGCTGCCGCTGCTGTGGATGGAGGAGCCGCCGCGCCAGAAGGGGCACGGCCCCGTGGCCGCGGTGAAGTTCGTGTTCAAGGACGTGCTGCTGCTGTTCAGGGCCCGCATGGCCTTCGTGGCGCTCTTCCTGTGCTTCCTGCCCATCGGCTCCGGCGCGGCCTCGGGCCTCTGGTCGGCGGTGGCCTCGGAGTGGAAAGCCTCGGCGGACCTCGTGGCCCTGGTCACCGGCCTCGCCGGCGGCGTCGCGATGGGCGTCGGCTCCCTCGCGGGCGGCTGGTACTGCGACCGCACCGACCGCAAGCGCGCCTACCTGCTCTTCGGCCTCATCCAGGCCGCCTCCGCCGTCGCGATGGGGCTCGCGCCCAGGACGCCCGCGACGTACGTGATCTTCACGCAGCTCTACGGGTTCGCGACCGGACTCGCCTACGCCGGGTTCACCGCGTTCGTGCTCGAGTCCATGGGCCAGGGAGCGGCCGCCACCAAGTACAATGTCTACGCCTCGCTCTCGAACTTCCCGATCATGTACATGACGACGATCGACGGGAAGGCGCACACGCGGTGGGGCTCCGCCGGGATGCTCTTCAACGAATCGGCGTGGTGCGTGGGCGGCATGGTTCTGTTCGTGACCGTGGCGGCACTGCTCACCCGCTTCTGGCCGAAGCACTGGCCGCAGCGCGTCGAGGAGGTCGAGGCGCAGCTGGCGCCGATCGAGTGAAAGGACCGCCTACCCCAAACGCCGCCGGCCCGGGCGCGGACCCGGACGCGAAGGCGGCGGCCGGACGCGGGCGGCCGCGCGACACGTTGTTGGACCTCAACCAGGGGCGGTCTCGAAATGGCCCACCTCGACATGGCGACACGGTACCTCGACGCATGGAACGCCCACGACGCTGAGGCCATCGTCAGGACCTTCGCCGCCGGCGGCACGTACTCCGATCCCACCACCCGCGCCCTCTCCGGCGACGAGATCGCCGCCAATGCCGCGCGCCTCTGGAGCGCGTTTCCGGATCTGTCGTTCGAAGTCGTGAGCATGGCAGAGGCCGGCGCGGGCAGGGTCGTGGCCGAGTGGATCATGAAAGGCACGAATACGGGCGCATTCCAGGGCCTGCCGCCCACCGGTCACTCCATCGAGCTTCCGGGTGTCGATGTGATCGAGATCGGGCCGGATGGAATCCGGAGCGTGAGAGGCTACTTCGACACGCGGGCGGTTCCGGATCAGCTGGGGCTGCAGGTGATCGTCCAGCCGTTCAAGGTCGGTCCCTTCTCGTTCGGCAACTCGACCGCGGTGCAGTCGGGCAGGAAGACCCGGCCCGGCGCATTCGGCATCACGACGATCTGGAACGTCCCCGCGCACGAAGAGGAAATCCGGGCCCTGACCCGGTCGACGGCCACCGAGATGTTGCGCATGGAGGGCTTCATCGGCGTGTCGTTCTTCCGGATCGGCGGCCGTGGTGTGACGATCTCCGCCTGGGAGAAGCCGGAGCACACGAAGCAACTGATGAGAGGCGGAGCCCATTCGG
>Ga0315540_10002384_pt1 | contig 10600 bp, 10 predicted proteins | sample SalMarSW160110MG_FD_203677 | JGI IMG/M metagenome (GOLD analysis project Ga0315540, IMG submission 203677) | Salt marsh sediment microbial communities from the Plum Island Ecosystem LTER, Massachusetts, United States - Salt Marsh Sediment SW1601-10 ... | reverse complement strand
GCTTTTGGTAGACGAGATCACAGGTCCGCTCCAGCAGACCTGCGTGCGCTTCGGAGGCAAGCCCGACGAAGAGGATTGCGGAGAGCGCGCAGAAGAAGAAATGGAATCTGAGCATCTTCAATCTGTCGCGCGCTGGCGCCCCAGCAGCGGCACAAGGGGCCTACTTTGGCCGATGAAGCGCACAGAGCTTGTTGCCGTCCGGGTCGCGCACGTACGCCAAGTGCAAAGCGCCCAGCTTGCCCTCGCGCAGCCCCGGAGGATCTTCGATCGAAGTTCCGCCGTGCGCGACAGCCGTATCATGGAACTGCCGCACCTGCTCCGGCGAGCCGCACTTGAAGCCGATGGTGCCGCCGTTGGCGAAACTAGCCGATTCTCCGTTGATCGGCTCGCTGACACAGAACGTTCCGCCATCGTGCCGGTAGAACAGGCGAATTTGCCCGGTGCCGTTCTGATTTCGTACCGGCTCTCCCGCCCCAAGGACACCGAGCACGGCGTCATAGAAGCGCTTCGAGCGCTCGATGTCGTTCGACCCGACCATCACGTGACTGAACATTCAATGATCTCCAGTGGCTTTGGCCTCATATACACGGGGGCGGGCGTCATGATGCCATGTGCGACGGCCGGCTCAACGCCTTGGTTCACTGACGGGCGGGAGGTTCTTGCGGTAGGAGTTCTTTACGGCGATCTTGCCGTTCCGGAAAGTGAACACATCGCAGCCATTGGCTTCGACCCGAGTGCCGTCCGCCCGCGTTCCGGTGAATATCCATTCGGATACCCCTCGGTCCCAGCACACAAAATGGCGCGCGTTACCCCAGTGCGCATCGGGGAACGTGGCCCAAACTTCCGCAAACCCGGCTCGGACCGACTCGCGGCCCGCATAGCGGGTGCCGCAGACCTCCGGCCCTGTCGAGGCGTCAAACACACAATCCTCCGTCATGAACGACATGAGAGCGTCGATATCGTGACGATTCCACGCGTCGGCGAAAGCTTGCAATGCGTCTGTCGTCACCTGAGTAATCACATTCGGCATGATCGTTCTCTTCAGTCGGTGCTACCGCGTGTTCATTATCTATACGCCCAAGCTGTGACTAACCTGCATGCGAAGGATGCTAGGAGCATATATATGTGGATGCAACCATATGCAGAGGTACAGTGCTCTCTGCGGGCACAGATATGGCAATAGATGGGATGCTGGGATAAGGGCGCCGGGCGGGACCGGCGCTGATGGAGAAGCGGCGCGAGAAGGTTAGCGCGCGGCGAGCTCGCGCACGGCGGCGGCGAGGGTTGCGGCGGCGCGCTTGGTGCCGCCTTCGGGTTGGCCGTAGCGTCCGAGGCGGAGTTTGCTTTCCTTGAGCGCGGCGTCGACGGCGCGGCGAATGAGGTCGGCGGCGTCGCGCTCGCCGAGGTGCTCGAGCATGAGAGCGGCGCTGAGGATCTGGGAGATGGGATTGGCCCGGTCCTTGCCGGCGATGTCGGGGGCGCTGCCATGGATGGGCTCGAAGTAGGCGTGCCGGTCGCCGATGTTGCCGGAGGGGCAGAGGCCGATGCCGCCGACGGTTGCGCCGCCGAGGTCGGAGAGGATGTCGCCGAGGAAGTTCTCCATTACCAGGACGTCGAGGCGCTGCGGCCGGAGGACGAGGGCCTGGGCGGCGGCGTCGGCGTAGAGGTGCTCGCGCTCGACGTCGGGGTAGGCTTCGCCGACTTCGTCGAAGACTTTGCGGAAGAAGGCGAGCGAGGCGAGCACGTTGGCCTTGTCGACGCAGGTGACGCGGCGCTTGCCGTCCTCGGGGGCGCCGCTCCGGCGCCGCGCGAGCTCGAAGGCGTAGCGCGCGACGCGCTCGACGCCCTTGCGCGTGACGAGCAAGGTGTCGGCCATCGCCTCGCTCGTGCCGACGCCTTTGCCGCGCGACAGGTACAGGCCCTCGGTGTTCTCGCGCACGATGACGTAGTCGATCTCGCCCGCCTCGGCCTTGAGCGGCGCCTCGACGCCCGGCAGCAGCCGCACCGGGCGCACGTTGGCGTAGGCGTCGAGGCCGATCCGCAGCACGCCGCCGAGCAGTCCGGCCTCGGTGCCGTCGGGCAGGCGCACGTCGGGCAGCCCGACCGGGCCCTTCATCGCCGCGTCGGCCCGTCTGACCGCCTCGAAGGTGTCGGGCGCGAGGCTCGCGCCCGTCCTGCGGTAGAGCCCGGCGCCGCCTTCGCGCAGCTCGATCTCGAGCTCGAAGCCGAGCGCTTCCCGTGCCGCCTCGAGGACGAGCAGGGCGGCGTCGACCAGCTCGGGCCCGATGCCGTCGCCCTTGATGACGACGACGCGGTGGCGGCGCGGCGCAGGCACGGCCTTACTCGCTGAAGTAGCGCCCCGGCGTGAAGTCCGCCAGGGGCTTGCCGCTCGGCTTGAGCACCGCGTTGACGCGCGCGACGGTATCGCCGCGCACGGTCATGCGCCCCTGCGTGAAGATGATGCTCTTGCCGGCGCGCAGCACTTCGGTGCGGCCCTCGAGCCAGTCGTCCACTTTGATCGGGGCGACGAAATCGACGTCGAGGCTCACCGTGAGCAGGAACTGGCCGAGCCCGGTCTGGATATTGGTACCGAGCAGCAGCAGCATGTCGGCGAGGGTCGCGACCATGCCCCCGTGGCAGACCATCATCGGGTTGCAGTGCTTGGTCTGGCACAGGAAACCCATGATGAAACGCCCGTCCTCGAGCCGGCCGTAGAGAGGGCCGTTGGCCTCGATGAAGGGGTTGCGCGGCAGGTTGAGGGCGCGGAAGCCCTCGGGGACCGAGGTTGCGTTCAAGCGCTGACTCCTACGGAGGCGGGGCTATCCCGTGATTGGTTGTCCTGGGGCATCGACCGCGTACGGCAAATCCACTAAACTCCGCCAGCCAGTAAGCTACGCCGCCGCGCCGGAACTCGTCTGAGATCTATTTCGATAATTCCGAGGAAGGATACATGAAGCGCCGTACGCAACCTGCAATCCGTGCCTTGCTCGCGGCCGCGGGGGGCCTTGCGCTTGCGGCCTATGTTTCGCTGGCTGCCGGCCAGGTGACGACGATCACGCCGCGAAAGGGCGACGATTTCCGAGCCGTGTACGCGGATACCGAGGATATTGCTCAAGGCAAGGCCGCCGCTGAACAATCGTGCGCGGCGTGTCATGGCTTGCTCGGGCAGAGCTCGACGCCGGGTATACCCAACATCGCGGGCCAGCGCGCGGCCTACTTCCTTTTCGAGCTGAAGGCCTACAAGAACGGCGGACGCAGCAATGAAGCGATGGCGCGCGCGGTCAAGTTCCTCAGCGACAAGGCGCTGGTCCAGGTCGCGGCCTACTACGCGAGCCTCGAGCCGGCGCCTCCGGCGCCGTTGCGCGGAGCGATCGCGGCGGCGGCGAAGGGTTCCGCACTGCAGACTGCCGCTGCGGCCGCGGCTGGCTGCGCCGGTTGCCACGGCGAGAGCGGTGTCAGCAACACGCCGGGAATGCCGAGCCTCGTCGGGCAGGACCCCAAATACTTGGCTGCGGCGATCTCCGCCTACAAGACCGGGCAGCGCAAGGACGACATGATGAAGTCGATGGTCGGTTCGCTCGATGACTTGCAGATCAAGTCGCTCGCGCTTTATTTTGCCCTCCAAAAGCCGGCACGCGCCAAGACCCCCGCCAAAGGGGACAAGGAGGCGGGCAAGAAAGCGGCTGCGGAGTGCGTCGGCTGCCACGGCGAGCACGGCGTGAGCGGGAACCCCGCGACGCCAAGCCTCGCTGGCCAGGACGCCGACTATTTCGTGAAGGCGCTGCACGCGTACAAGAGCGGGGCGCGGAGCGATCCGGCGATGAGCAACATCGCGGGAGGGCTAGACGCTGCCGCGATGAAGAACCTCGCGGCGTACTACGCCGGGCTGGACCCCAAGCGGCCGACCGACGTGCGCCCACCCCTTTCCCCGACGCAGTGGGTGGAGCGCTGCGAGCGGTGCCACGGCCCCAACGGCAACAGCAAGGACCCGCGCATCCCGGCGCTGGCGGCACAGCGCTTCGACTACCTGGAGCAGGCGCTGCGCGCTTACCAGACAGGGAAGCGCAAGAGCGAAATCATGTCGGCGATGACCGCGCTGCTGACCCCAGCGGATATCGGGGCGCTGGCGGCCTACTACGCCAGCCAGCGCGCGCGCCCCGCGGTGTACGTGACGCTACCTTGCCAGTGACCCCGGCGCGATCGACTGGACCGCTCCGCTAGGACAAGAGGAATCGAAGATGACTGACGCGCCCACCCCCGTGCACCGCTTCTATCTGCACTATTCGGAGTTGCCCTTCAGCCTGCGGGTGCTCTATACCTGCGCCCTGCTGGTGCTTGCGCTCGGGTACCTCTTCGCGGGGATCTACCTGTATCACACCTACGCCGGGCGCGCGGGAGGGAATCCGATGATCCTGAGCTACCAGGACATCGTGGTCGCCTACAGCGGCAGCGGCAAGACCTCGCGCCTCGAATCGGCGCTGCGCGGACCGATGTCGAGCATGCTGCCGCACGACGAAATGAACAAGCTCATCAGCTGGGTGGAGCGCGGCTCGGACCGCGGCCAGTACGAGAAATCGATCAAGCCCATCTTGGACCAGCGCTGCATGGCCTGCCACGACGGCAGCAACCCGCACCTGCCCAACCTAAACGGCTACGACAACCTGAAGAAGGTGACCGAGGTCGATACGGGCACGGGAATCTTCACGCTCGTGCGCGTGTCGCACATTCACCTGTTCGGCCTTACGTTCGTGTTCTTCATCATGGGGTTGATCTTCAGCCATGCCTTCGTGCGCCCGGTGTGGTTCAAGTGCGTCGTCGTGGGGGTGCCGTTCCTCGGCCTGGTACTCGACGTCAGCTCCTGGTACTTCACCAAGCTATTCCACCCCTTTGCCTGGGTGGTGATCAGCGCCGGTGCCCTCATGGCGCTGTCGTTCACCTACATGTGGTTCGTGTCGATGTATCAGATGTGGTTTTCGGTCCCTCCGCGGGCGGTTGCCGAGAGGGAGGCGGCCACGCTGCGCACGGTCGGCTGATTGCAGCCCGGCGCAGCGGCGCCGCTCAGCAACGCGAAATCACTTCTTGTGGCACTTCGTGCAATTGTCCGGGTTGGACGCCTTGAACGCCTTTCCCCCGTTGTGGCACACGCCGCAGAACTCGCCCTTGTTGATTGCGGCCATCGTGATCTTGTCCGCACCCTTCTTAAACTTGAAGATCTTGGTGTGGCAATCGTTGCACTTGAGCCCCGCGTCGGCGTGGACCTTGCCGCTGAAATGTACCGTACCCATCGGGCCGCCGTTGAACTCGAGCGTCTTTCCGGGCGGCACGGCCGATGCGCTTGGACTCAACGCGGCAAAGGCCACAACGGCCAAAATGGCTAGCATGCTTTTCACGATCTTCATTATTCGATCTCCACTTTGGGCGGGGCGCGTTAGCAGGCGCTCCGCCGGGTTACAAAGGCTACCTTTGCGAATCTCGCATAGCATATATTACAGCGCCCTGATCTAGGTCAAATCAGCGCAGGGGCATTTCTTTATAAGGTCGAAGCGGGCATATTGGCGCGACCTCGACGCCAAAAGAACAGAAACCGGAGCTCAGGGAACGAAAATGCAGATGAAGCACAAGGTGGCGGCTTGGGCTCTGGCGGGCGCCGCTTGCCTGGCCGGCGTGCCGGGCCTGTCGACGCCGGGCGTCGCCCCTGCTGCAGCGGCCGAGGTGCAGGCGTCGGGCCAGGCCGACGAGCCGCCCGCCAATCAAGTGTGCCTCGCCTGCCACGGCACTGAAGGCTTCCAGATGCCAGGCCCGGACGGAAAGATGCGCTCGCTGTTCGTCAACGCACCGCGCCTTTCGCACAGCGTTCACGGCAAGCTGCGGTGCGTCCAGTGTCACACCAACATCAAGGAAATCCCGCACCGGCCGGGCGTGCGGGTCAGGGTCAGCTGCGTGGAATGCCACGAGAGCCTGTGGGCCAAGGCGAAGGTCGAAGGCAAGACCGCAGAGTTCGCGCGCTTGGGAGTCGTAATCGAGCAGATCAAGGGGTACATGAAATCGATCCACGCCCGGCCGAGCGTGCAAGACCAGTCGCACACCAACGCCACGTGCTACAACTGCCACGACGCGCACGCCGTCTACCCCAAGGGCAGCCCGCAGTGGCAGAAGTGGCGGCTCACGGTCCCGAATGTGTGCGGTAAGTGTCACGCCAAGGAGCGCGCCCTGTACGGCACTTCGATCCACGGCGAGTTGGCGCTGAAGTACGGCCTCCAGGAAGCGCCGGTGTGCTCGAATTGCCACACCATGCACAACGTTCAGTCGCCGAAGTCTTCATCGGTCAGGGTCCTCATCACCTGGAACTGTGGCAAGTGCCACCAGGAGGAGCTGAAGACCTACCTGGAAACCTACCACGGCCAGATCACGACGCTGGGCTACGGCTACACGGCAAAATGCTTTGACTGCCACGGCAGCCACGGCATCAAGCGTGTCAGCAATCCGCTGTCGACCGTGTACCCGACAAACCGTCTGAAGACCTGCCGGAAGTGCCACAAGGGCGCGACCGCGGGCTTCGTCACCTTCGAGCCGCACGGCAGCGCTCACGACTTCAAGCGTTATCCCTATCTCTGGATCGCGGGCCACTTCATGGCCGCCCTGCTCTTCGGGGTGTTCGCGTTCTTCTGGACTCACATGGCGTTGTGGTTCTACCGCGAATACAAGGACCGCAAGGAGCGCAAGAGCCGTCCGTACGTCAAGACTGCCGAAGCCGAGGCGGACGAGGGCAAGTACGTCCAGCGCTTCGGGCCGATTTGGCGCCTGGCGCACCTGCTGCTCGCGACGTCGGTCATGGGGTTGGTGCTGACCGGCATGTCGGTGCTCTACGGCAGCAGCCCGTGGGCGCCCGTCGTCATGCACTGGCTCGGCAGCCCCAAGGTCGAGGCCATCGTGCACAGGACGTTCGCAACGATCTTCCTGACGATATTCGCGGTGCACCTGGTCTACTTCCTGCTGCACATCGCACGCGAAGGCAAGGGGTTCCAGTGGTTCGGGCCCAATTCGCTCGTGCCGCGCTGGCAGGACCTGAAGGACATGGTGTTCATGTTCAAGTGGTTCTTCGGCAAGGGGCCGCGGCCGGCCTTCGACCGCTGGACCTACTGGGAGAAGTTCGACTACTGGGCGGTCTTCTGGGGCGTCGCGATCATCGGCGGCAGCGGCCTGACGCTCTGGTTCCCGAACCAGGTCGCGTCGGTGCTCCCCGGCTGGGTGTTCAACGTTGCGACCCTGGTGCACGGTGAAGAAGCGATCCTCGCGGCCGTGTTCCTGTTCACGGTGCACTTCTTCAACAACCACTTCCGTCCCGACAAGTTTCCGCTCGACATCGTGATGTTCACCGGCGCCGTGTCGCTGGAGGAGTTCAAGCGCGAGCACGCCGCGGAATACAAGCGCCTGGTCGAGTCCGGCGAGCTGGAGAAGCGCATGGTCGACGTTCCGTCGCGCCCGATGACGATCGGCTCCAAGATTCTGGGCTTCACGCTCATCACCATCGGCCTGACCTTGCTGGTCCTGGTGATTATCGGCTATACGGGAAGCTGGGGACATGTGTGAGCGCCCGCGAGGACCCTAAATTTGCCAGGAGGTCTGCGATGAATGCGCGCCTTGTGCTGGGTTTGTCGATCTGCGCGGCACTAATCGCCTGCTCGAACAAGGAGGAAACGTCGTCGAAGACGACGGCTGGTGTGCCGGCCGCCGTCGACGTCAGCGCGGGCAAGGCCGTTGCCGAGCACGAATGCAGGCGCTGCCACGGGATGGACGGCAAGGGCATCGCGCCCGGAATTCCGACCCTTGCGGCACAGCGCTACCGCTACCTCGTCCAGGCGATGGAGGACTACCGTCAGGGCAAGCGCATTCACGTCATCCTGACGAAGATCGCCGAGGGTCTGAGCGAAAAAGAGGAGCACAATGTTCTCGCCTACTACGCCAGCCTGCCGCCGGTCGCGCGAACCTCGGACAGACCGGCGCAAGTCTTCTCGCCCTACGACGAAGGCAAGAAGCTGTCGGCGGAATGCGCACGGTGCCACGGCGCCGACGGCAATAGCACGACGCCCGGCGTCCCGACGCTCGCCGGCCAGCAGCCGCGCTACCTGGTCGCCGCGATGCAGGAATATCTCAACGCCGAGCGCGAGCGCTCGCCGATGCATCCGATGCTGGCCAGGCTCAACACGGTACAGAAGGAAAGCCTGGCGCTGTACTTCGCGTCGCAGACCCCCTCCGAACGCGGGTCTCCGAAGTACGGCGATCCAAAGGCGGGTCGGCCGCTGAGCGCGGTCTGCGGCGGCTGCCACGGCCCGTCCGGCGTGAGCGTGGACGCGGCGACGCCGCGGCTCGCGGGTCAGGACCCCCTCTATCTCATCGAAGCGATCAAGGCCTACCGCACGATCCGCAAGCGCGAGAGCATGCGCCTCTACGTCAGCGACCTGAGCGACAAGCAGATCGAGGACATCGCCGCGTTCTATTCGGTCCAGAAGTCACGGCCCGCCGAGAACGGACAGACGCTGGTCAAGGACCTCACCAACAAGTGCAACCGCTGCCATGGGCCCGAGGTCGCCGAGAACGCCAGCGTGGCCTTCCCGAAGATAAACGGCCAGGACCGCGACTACCTCATCATGGCGCTGCGGGCCTACCGCGACAACAGGCGCCAGAGCTCGATGATGCACACGATGAGCCTGCCCTACGGCGACGCCATCATCGAGAGCCTGGCGGACTACTACTCGAGCCAGCCGGTGAAATAGGGCGCCGGCCGATTGCCAAGCGGCACAGCATGCGGCAATCTGCCCGCATGCGAAAAGGCTACGACCGGGCGGCGGAAGACCTGGGTAACATCGTCGCGCTGGAGCACGTCAACACCAGGATCCCCGACCAGCAGCTCGCGACCGCGTTCTACGTGAGCGCGCTCGGCCTCACGCGCGATCCCTACCTGATGACCGGCACCGACAACATGTGGGTCAACGTCGGGCGCAGCCAGTTTCACCTGCCGACCTCGAAGCCGGAAGTGCTGCGCGGCCGGGTGGGGATCGTGATCCCCGGTCGCGAGGCGCTGCTCGCGCGCCTGGCGCGCGCCCGGCACGCGCTCGACAGCACCCGCTTCGCCTTCGCCGAGCACGAAGGCTTCGTCGAGGCGGTGAGCCCCTGGGGCAACGTGATCCGCGTGCACGAGCCTCAGCCGCGCTTCGGGCGCATGCGGCTGGGCATGCCCTACGTCGAGCTCGACGTGCCGGGCGGTGCCGCCGAGGGCATTGCGCGTTTCTACCGCGAGATCATGGACGCGCCCGCGCGCCTCGAGGACGGCGCCGCGCGGGTGGACGTCGGCCCGGACCAGGTGCTTGTCTACCGCGAGAGCGAGCGCGAGCCGCCGCCCTACGACGGGCACCACATCCAGGTCTACCTCGCCGACTTCTCCGGCCCGTACCGGCGGCTGCTCGAGCGCGGGCTGATCAGCGAGGAAAGCGACCAGCACCAGTACCGCTTCCGCGACCTGGTGGACCCGGCGAGCGGCCGCAGGCTGTTCACGCTCGAGCACGAGGTGCGCAGCATGCGGCACCCGCTCTTCGCGCGGCCGCTGGTGAACCGCAACCCGGAGCAGAGCAACGTGCGCTACGCGCCCGGCTACGACGCCGCAGAGATAGGGGGCAGGTGAAGGATCTCGTTGACTTGACCGCGTTGGTCGCGCGCTCGGCCGATGCGATCGAGCGCGAGCGGCGCCTGCCGCCCGGGCTGCTCGACGCGCTGCACGAAGGCGGCTGGTTCCGGATGCTGCTGCCGAAGGCCTACGGCGGCGGCGAGAGCGATCCGGTCTCCTTCGTCGAGACGATCGCCGAGATCGCGCGCCACGACGCCAGCACCGCCTGGTGCCTGTGCCAGAACTCGGTCTGCTCGATGATCGCGGCCTTCGTCGCGCCCGAAGTGGCCGGCGAGATGTTCGGGCGCGAGCCGCGCGCGGTGCTCGCCTGGGGGCCGGGACCGAACGCGCGCGCGGTGCCGGTCGAGGGCGGCTGGCGCGTCAGCGGCTCTTTCGCGTTCGCGAGCGGCGGCCGACACGCCAACTGGCTCGGCGGCTACTGCAGGATCGAAGGCGCCGCGCACGGACGCACGATGCTCTTTCGCGCCGCCGAGGCGCAGTGGACCGACATCTGGGAGGTGGTCGGCCTGCGCGGCACCGCGAGCGACGCCTACGAGGTGAAGGACCTGTTCGTGCCCGAGGCGTTCAGCGTCTCGCGCGACGATCAGGCCGAGCGCCGCTATCCGGGCGCGTTGTACTGCCTGCCGACCGGCGCGATGTACGCGGCCGGCTTCGCCGGCGTCGCCACCGGCCTCGCACGCGCGCTGATCGACGCGCTCGCCGCGCTCGCGCTGGAGAAGACGCCGCGCGGCTACAAGACGAAGCTGCGCGAGAGCGCGCTGTTCCAGGTGGACCTCGCGCAGGCCGAGGCGAGGCTGCGTGCGGCGCGGATGTACCTCACCGGCACGCTCGCCGAGGTCTGGCGCGAGGTGGATAAGTCGAACCGCCTGACGCTCGATCAGCGCATGGCGATCCGCCTTGCCGCAAGCCAGGCCTTGC
>Ga0315540_10002383_pt1 | contig 10604 bp, 7 predicted proteins | sample SalMarSW160110MG_FD_203677 | JGI IMG/M metagenome (GOLD analysis project Ga0315540, IMG submission 203677) | Salt marsh sediment microbial communities from the Plum Island Ecosystem LTER, Massachusetts, United States - Salt Marsh Sediment SW1601-10 ... | reverse complement strand
GCAGGGATGTCGATTTCCGGGTGGCGCTGCTGGATTACTTTCTGGCTATCAACAAGCGCATCAAGAATCCAAAGATTATTGAAATAAAAATCTTTGAACAGACGCGTCAGGAAACCGAAACCGACGATTTGACCCGGCTGTATAACTACCGCTATTTCAGGAAGGCGATTGAACTGGAGGTGTGCCGGTCGCAGCGTTACCACGCGCCGTTGTCGCTGGTGCTGTTCGACGCCGACAACTTCAAATTCTACAACGACGCCAATGGTCATATGGCCGGCAACAAGGCGCTGAAGAAGCTGGCGGGGATTATCAGACGTGCGGTCCGCGAAATGGACGTGGTGGCCCGATTCGGCGGTGAAGAGTTCGCGGTGCTGCTACCCGAGACCAATAAGCGGGGTGCGTTTACCATTGCCGACCGCATCTGTCGCTCGGTGGAACAGGCGCGCTTCGCCTGTGCCAAAGCGCAGCCCAACGGTCGTTTCAGTATCAGTGGCGGTATCGCCACCTTGCACGTCGATGCCGATGACAGCACCGCGCTGATCAAGAAGGCTGATCAGGCGCTTTACCAGGCTAAAGCCCGTGGCAAGAACCAGGTGGCATTGTATGTCGACGAACTGCGCGAGTACGAACGCGTGTGTACGGCAATCATGGGCCAGCTTGACTGTGGCCGCGGCATCCATGTTCCGGTGCTGTTACAGGATATCAGTCAGGGCGGTATGCTCTTCAGCTGCGAGCGGCTGTTGCCCATGGCGAGTCATTGCGAGCTGAGCTTCCCGCTTGCGGGGGAGGACCGCCAGCTCACTTGCAAGGTAAAGGTCAGGCGCGTCGAGGAACAGGCGAGTGACCGGCATTACAGTATCGGCGCCAGTATCGTACAGATGCAGCCAAAGGATGCGAGGGCCTTGCAGCGCTTTATCCGCGCACTGGCCGATCTGAACCTCGAGCCGGCCAGCCGCGAGATTGAGCGGGACTCCGTCTAGCGTTTCGCCTGCCCGGCTTTGCAGCCGTATCAGTGATCGTGTCCGCCAGGGCCATGTACGTGGCCGTGATCCAGTTCTTCCTCGGAAGCGTCCCGTACCTCTATCACTTCGACCGCAAAGTTGAGCGGGATACCGGCCAGCGGGTGATTACCGTCGACCGTAATGGTGTCACCCTCGACCTCGGCAATGGTCACGACCAGTGTTTCGCCGCCGGGACCCTGGGCGTGGAACTGCATACCGACTTCGATCTCGGTGTCTTCGGGGAACATGTTGCGCGGGACCGACTGGGTTTTCTCGGGGTCGCGCTCACCGTAGGCCTCGGACGGTTCAACCGAAACATTCAGCGAATCGCCGGCCGCTTTTCCGGTAAGCGCACTCTCCAGGCCGGGGATGATATTGCTGGCGCCATGCAGATAGGCGAAGCTGCTGTCGGTGGACTGATCAATGACATTGCCCTCCTTATCAGTGAGGGTGTAGTTCAGGGTAACGACTTTGCGGGCTTCGATATGCATGGGCGGTCCTCGGCGCGTGGCGGAATAATGGGCAAGAGTGCGGCACCATACAGCAAAGGCGTTTCCAGGGGAATTGCCGAATTAACACTGTAATGCTGCCGATTTTCGCTTCGGTAGTTTAAGATATTGATTATATCCCCCATAATCAACCGCTTTTAGGATACTTGGAGTCCTCGCCGTGAAGTTCAGTATTGACGATTTTCGTGCCTGGAAGAGCAAGAACGTGACTCTCCTGGGCATGTCCGGCGTCGGCAAGACTTACTTGTCGAGCCTGCTGTGCGGTCACCACTGGTTCCATTATTCCGGGGATTACCGTATTGGCACCCGCTACCTCGACGAGTCGATTCTCGACCTGATCAAGCAGCAGGCCATGCAGGTGCCGTTCCTGCGCGATCTGTTGCGCCGCGACTGGATCTATATTCGCAACAATATCCGGGTTAACGATCTGGGGCCGGTGCTGAGTTTCGTCGGCAAGCTGGGTAACCCCGAGCTGGGCGGCGTCGCCCTCGAGGAGTTTTCCCGCCGCCAGGCGGAGTATCGCGATGCCGAAATTGCCGCCATGCGTGACGTGCCCGAGTTTATCCGCAAGGCGCAGGAAATTTATGGTTACCAGCATTTCGTCAATGACGTCGGCGGCAGCGTCTGCGAGCTGGAAGATCCCTCGGTGATCGAACTGCTGATCCGGCACACGCTGATCCTCTATATCCAGGTGACCGACAAGGACGAGGAACAGAAACTGATTGAACGTGCGCAGAGTGATCCCAAGCCGCTGTACTATCGCCCCAGCTTCCTCAAGGAGCAGCTGGCGGCGTACCTGGGAGAACACGGGCTTGAGTATGCCGCGGAAATGGACCCGGACGATTTCACCCGCTGGGTTTTCCCGCGCCTGTTCCATTCGCGCATCCCGCGCTACGAAGCTATCGCGGGACCGCACGGCTATACCGTGACCTCGCGCGAGGTCGCCCAGGTGCGCGACGAGGAGGATTTCCTGGAACTGCTGGAGACAGCCATCGGTCGAACGGGTGCTTGAGTGATGGCGGTGCGGCGCGTGGATGCGATCTTAAAGGCCCACCGGAATGGCGCTGCTGCAAGCCCGCATCACCGGATGCCTGTCCTGAAGGAAACATGAATGCCACTTGTTGCTCACAATGACCTGCCTGCCTTCGAGCGCTTGCGTGCCGAGGGCATTCGCGTGCTGCCATCAAACCGCGCCTCACAGCAGGATATTCGCGAACTGCATATCGGTCTGCTGAACATGATGCCCGATGCGGCGCTGGCGGCTACAGAGCGGCAGTTTTTCCGCCTGGTCGGCGAGAGCAACCCGATAGCGCAGTTCTATGTGCACCCGTTTACCCTGCCGGAACTGAAACGCAGCGCCGCGGCGCAGGCCTACATCAATCAGTACTACGAGCCGGTGGAGAAAATCAAGGAGGAGGGACTGGATGCGCTGATCGTCACCGGTGCCAATGTGGTCGGGCCCGAGCTGGCTGCGCAGCCCTTCTGGGAACCGCTCGAGAGTGTGATCGGCTGGGCCGTCGACAACGTCACCTCGACCCTGTGCTCCTGCCTGGCGACCCATGCGCTGCTGCAATTTCGCTACGGTCAGCATCGCGTGCCGCAGGCGGAAAAAATCTGGGGCGTGTTTCCGCACCGGGTAGTGGACAAGACCCACCCGCTGGTCAACGATGTAAATACCCGCTTCGACGTGCCGCATTCGCGCTGGAACGCCGTTACCCGCAACCAATTCGACGCCGCGGGTGTACGTGTGCTGGTGGAAAGCGAGGATATCGGGGTGCACCTCGCGACCAGCGCGGATGGCCTGCGCGTGGTGTTTTTCCAGGGGCATCCGGAATACGACACCATTTCCCTGCTCAAGGAATACAAGCGCGAAGTGATGTTGTACGCCGCGGGCAAGCGGGCCGATTATCCGCCGTTCCCGCAGGGCTATTTCGCGGTCCGCGAGAAGGCCGTGCTGGACGAATACCGCGAGCGCCTGAAGGCCGCCCGTGCCGCCGGGCGGGAACTACCGGAGTTTCCCGAGTCGCTGGTCGCCGCCAGGCTGGACAACACCTGGCACGATACCGCCGAAGCCGTGGTCGGAAACTGGATGGGTCTGGTCTACCAGGTGACCCACAGCGACCGGCGTATCCCCTTCATGGAAGGCGTCGACCCGGACGACCCACTGGGGCTGCGCGGTGGCAGTCCCGACCAGGGGCGCTAGCGGGCCTGCACTGCGGGCGATCAGAAATCGCCGCTGGCGCCGCGTTTCATGATGTCGAGAATGATATCCTTGACCTCGGTGGCTTCCGCCTTGAGCTCCGGTGGCAAGGTCTTGCCGCCGTGGATCATCAGGTCCATGTTCAGCGTGTACAGCCACAGCTTACCCTGCTTGTCTTCGACCATGCTGACGCGACAGGGCAGGTAGGCCGAGAAGGCGTCGCTGAGTTCCAGCATGTTGGCCGCTGTCATGGCGTTACAGAACATATAGACTTTCATAAAGCGGAAAGGCTTGCCGGTAATGGCCTCAACCTCCTTGTACAGGGGCAGCTCGCCGACGTTTTTGATGTTGTGTTCGTTGGCGACAAAGCGCATGGTCTGTTCCACCTCGTCCGCCGTCAGGCCATCCTTGACCGGCATCTTCCAGACGGTCGCGTCGGGGGCGCTGCCGGTTTCGATGAGCGCCTCGCCGATCTCCCCGTAGGTACTGGCGGCTTCGGGGTCGAACTTGCCCAGGTTGGCGAGCGAGGACGGGCCGATTTTTACCACGGCGACGACCAGCAGCACGACGAGCGCGAGCCCGAGCAGGGCGAACAGGTTCCAGATCAGCTTCATGAGTTTCTCCTCCTAGCGAACAGATTCGTAGCCGCCGTCCAGGCCACGCTTGCTGTAGACGATCTGCCACAGCTGATTGCGGCGGGCGCGTGCCGAACCGGCGGACGACAACAGAAAATAGCGCCACATACGATAGAAGCGCTCATCATACCCGAGCCGGCGCAGTTCGTCCCGGTGCGCGTCGATATTGGCCATCCAGGCCATCAGCGTGGGGTCATAGTGGGTACCGAAATTGTGCCAGTCCTCCATGATGAAAACCCCGCTGGCGGCGGCATCGATCTGCCCGGCCACCGGCAGTACGCCGCCGGGGAAGATATACTTGTCGGTCCAGGGGTCGACAGCCGTTTTGGTGGTGTTGGTGCCGATGGTGTGCAGCAGGAACAGGCCGTCGTCCACCAGGCAGGACTCCACCACCTGCATGTAGCCGCCATAGTTTTTCGGGCCCACGTGCTCGAACATGCCAATGGAGACAATACGGTCAAAGCGTTCCCGGACCTCACGATAGTCCTGGAAGCGCAAGTCCACGTTCAGATCGCGGTAGCGCACCTGTCCCAGCGCGATCTGCTCCCGGGAAACGGTTACGCCGACCACTTCCGCGCCATAGCGCTCGGCGGCGAAGCCGGCAAAGCTGCCCCAGCCGCAGCCGATGTCCAGCACGCGCATGCCGGCTTGCAGGCCGATTTTACGGCAGACCAGGTCCAGCTTGGCTTCCTGGGCGTCATTGAGATTGTCGGCGTCTTTCCAGTAGCCGCAGGTGTAGGTCATGCGCGGGTCGAGCATGTGCTGATAAAGGTCGTTGCCGATATCGTAGTGGTGTTCGCCGATATTGAAAGCCCGCCGTTTGCTCTGCAGGTTCACCAGCTTCGACCACAGCATCGGCCACAGCAGCTTCAGCGGCGAGATGCTGTGCTCCAGGTCAGCGCGCAGTACCTTGCAGATCAGTACGTCGAGCGCCGGGCAGTCCCACAGCCCATCCATGTAGGTTTCGCCCAGGCCCAGCGGGCCGCCGCTGAGCAGCCGCCGGTAGAAGGCCGGGTCGTTGACCTGCAGATCATAGGCATTGCTGCCGTTGACCTCGATGCCGGCCAGCTCAAGCAGGCCGCGAATCGTGACTTCTGCCGTGTTCAAGTGATTGCCCCCAGGGTATTTGACGCGAAATTGGCAATGATACGAAAAGTTTGGCTACTCGGCAGGTTTTTCCAGGAATTCGTCTATCAGTCGTCGTGATCGCTCGTGGTGACTGCCCCGCCAGTACAGCTGTCCGCAGTCCCGGCATTGCAGAAAGTCGTCATAGTAACGCCGTGTTTTGGGCTGTAGCCGTCCGGCGATGGCGTCCTTCTCGACAGGTGCCAGCAAACCGTTGCAGCGCGCGCAGCGGCTGAACGGGCGACTCAGGGCGTGCAGGTCGAGGCGTCGCAGCACCTCACGGACCTGTTCCCGCGGTTGCTCCGAGCGCACGAACAGGCCGTGACTGATGGCTTTGCGATGCAGCAGCCGGCGGTCGCGCGTCAGCACAATGCGCCGTTGCGCCTGACTGATCGCCGCGATGGCGTCGTCCGTGAAGCCGTTATCGTAAAGGCAGTCGAAACCCAGCAGCCGCAGGTAGCGGGCCAGGCGCCCCAGGTTGCAGTCGACCACAAAGCGCGGGTCGCGCATCGGCGCCTCGCGCAGCCGGACCAGCGGGGCGATGTCGAGCGCTTCGAACATCGGGTAGACGCTGATGCGGTCGCCATCACTGACGATATAGGAAAAGTCCACCGGCTCGCCGTTGACCAGGATCAGTTCGATTTCCGGATGCGGCACGCCCAGCGCCTCGATCATGTCCTTGACGGAGGCACGTCGTTCGAAACGCTGCTCGAACTCAACCTTGCGGCGTGACGGCGGCAGGAAATCGTTTAATTCTTCGTAAAACCTGAAGTGGGCACATGGCATCTGACTGGAACGCCTTGCTGGTCTATGATCAGTGCTGTGATTGCCGCGTAAGCGGACGCCATTGTCAACTGTCATGCTGCGCCGTAGATCGCGTTGCCTGCGGCGCTCGTTGAGGGCCGCTGAGACTTCGGCGGTGCCCGTGCCCGGCGCCCCAGGCCTTTCCGGGCCGGAGCCGGTTGGCCGCCTCGGTCTCTGCGAGACGGCGAGTCTGACAGAAATCTGTCGATTTGACGGTCTAGACTCATTAAAGAGCGTCAACATTGAGTCGGCGGTCGGGGGGGGCGATCGGCTCGCGCGAGCGTGGTTGCCTGTATGTCCGCGCCGGTCCGGGCAAATGGACCGATATCACCGCCAAGTGCGGGAATTGGCGCAAGATTTGCCTAAGATATGGAAAAAAGGCATGAGAATGGACGACCTGACCCGGCAGCAACGTTTGTACGATCTGTGGGAGACCACCCAGCTCGGGGGCGACAACGCCGCTTACCTCGAAGATCTTTACGAACAGTACCTGACCGACCCCGATTCGGTGGCCGAAACGTGGCGGGCGTTTTTTGCCGACCTGCCGCGCGTCAGCGGGCCGGCCGAGGAGGTGCGTCACTCCGCGGTGCGCGAGTCCATGCGCATGCTGACCCGTATGCCCGCCGCGTCGCTGCCGGGCGGTCGCCCGCCCGCCTCCGGTTTCGAGCACGAGCGAAAACAGGTTCGTGTCCTGCAACTGATCAACGCCTACCGGTTCCGCGGCCACCAGGTTGCCGATACCGACCCGCTGGGTCTGCGCGCCGTGGCGGTGATTCCCGAACTGGAGCTCGACGCCCACGGGCTCGGCGAAGCGGATCTGCAGACCCGCTTTGACACCGGATCATTGGCCATCGACGGCCCGGCTACGCTGGGCGATATTCTCAAGCATCTGCGAGCGACCTACTGCGGCACCGTCGGCTCCGAGTACATGCACATCACCGAAACGGCCGAAAAGCGCTGGATACAGCAACGCCTGGAGCGTGTGGGCGGACGGCCGGCATTCGATAGCGAGGCGCGTTTGCGCATCCTCGAACGGCTGACTGCAGCTGAGGGCCTGGAGCGCTACCTGCACACCCGTTACGTCGGCCAGAAGCGCTTTTCGCTGGAGGGCGGCGACAGTCTGATCCCGCTGCTCGATGAACTGATTCAGCGGGGCGGCAGCCTCGGCGTCAAGGAAGTGGTGATTGGCATGGCGCACCGCGGGCGCCTCAACGTGCTGGTCAACATTGTCGGCAAGACACCCGCGGAGCTGTTCCTGGAATTCGAAGGCAAGGCCGGTCAGGCAGCCAACGGCTCGGGAGACGTCAAGTACCATCAGGGGTTTTCCTCCGATCTGAAAACCGCCAGGAGCCTGGTGCACGTCAACCTGGCGTTCAATCCCTCCCACCTCGAAATTGTCGGTCCCGTGGTGGAGGGTTCGGCGCGCGCCCGCCAGCAGCGCAGCGGCGATGACGCCGGTAACTTCGTGGTGCCTATATTGATCCACGGCGATGCGGCTTTCGCCGGCCAGGGCGTGGTGATGGAAACCATCAATATGTCGCAGTCACGCGGCTTCTCCACCAAGGGCACCGTGCACGTGGTGGTCAACAACCAGATCGGTTTTACCACCAGTCACCAGCAGGACGCGCGTTCGACGCAGTACTGCACCGATATCGCCAAGATGGTGGAAGCGCCCATTTTTCATGTCAACGGCGACAGTCCCGAAGCGGTGATGCAGGTCACGCAGCTGGCGCTCGATTATCGTATGACCTTTCACAAGGACGTGGTGATAGACATGGTGTGCTACCGGCGCCATGGGCACAGCGAGGCCGACGAACCGACCGCAACGCAGCCGGTCATGTATGGCGCGATCAGTAACCGCTTAACGACACGGGCACTCTACGCCGAGGCTCTGGTCGCGGCCGGTGTCTGTGATGAGGGACACCCCCACGTCCTGATGGAAGACTATCGGGCGCGCCTCGATGCCGGCGAACCCGTGGTCAAAGAGCTGGTGCCGAGAGAACAGGCCAACTATCCGTACGCGGTAGACTGGGCGCCGTACCTGGCCCAGGCGTGTACGGCCTACCTGGAAACGTCCATCTCGCTCGAGCGCATCCGGCAGCTCTGGGAACGCCTAAGCCAGTTGCCCGACGGCTTCGAACTCAACGCCAATGTCGCAAAGATCATGGACAATCGCCGCAAAATGGTCGCCGGAGCCCTGTCAATCGACTGGGGCTTTGCCGAGACCATGGCCTACGCCTCGCTGGTCGCCGATGGCCAGGGTGTGCGATTGTCGGGTCAGGACTGCGGCCGTGGCACTTTCTTTCACCGGCATTCCGTGCTGCATTGTCAGCGCGACGGCTCTCTGTACGTGCCACTGCGCAACGTGTCCGATGACCAGGGCAACTTCCTGGTCATCGACTCGCTGTTGTCGGAAGAGGCCGTACTGGCATTCGAGTATGGCTATTCGACCACCGATCCGCACACCCTCGTCATCTGGGAAGCGCAATTCGGCGATTTTGCCAACAATGCGCAAGTCGTCATCGACCAGTTCATCAGCGCCGGCGAACAGAAGTGGAACCGTCTGAGCGGCCTGGTCATGCTCCTGCCACACGGTATGGAGGGGCAGGGGCCGGAACACTCATCAGCGCGTCTCGAACGTTATCTGCAGCTGTGTGCTCAGCACAACATTCAGGTCTGTGTCCCCACGACCCCGGCACAGATTTTCCACCTGCTGCGCCGTCAGCAGATGCTGGAGTGCCGCAAGCCGCTGGTGGTGATGACGCCCAAGAGCCTGCTACGCCACCGCCTGGCGGTGAGTTCGCTGGAAGATCTGACTCAGGGGGAGTTCCAGCCGATTATTCCGGAAATTGACCCGCTGGATGCCGGCGCGGTGACGCGGGTGGTGTTGTGCAGCGGTAAAGTGTATTACGATCTGCTGGAAAAGCGCCGCAAGGAATCCGTCGGGCATGTTGCCATTGTGCGTGTCGAGCGTCTCTACCCTTTTCCCAAGGGGCAGTTGAGCAGCCTGCTGGCGGGCTATCCGAATGCCCGTGAGTTCGTCTGGTGCCAGGAAGAGCCGAAGAACCAGGGCGCCTGGTTTTCGAGCCAGCATCACATGTCTGCCGTGCTGCCCGCAGCGGGGCACCTGCAGTATGCCGGCCGGCCTTTCTCGGCGGCACCCGCAGTCGGTTATGCCTGGCTGCACCTGCAGCAGCAGCACCGGCTGGTCAATGACGCGCTGGGGTTGGAACCCGTAGCGGAGTAAATAAGGAACTGTTATGTCGACAGAGCTCAAAGTACCCGAATTTCCGGAGTCGGTTGCCGACGGCACTATTCTCAACTGGAACAAGCAACCCGGGGATGCCGTGAAACGCGACGAGTCGCTGGTCGATATCGAGACCGACAAGGTGGTCTTCGAAGTGCCGGCGCCCGGTGACGGTGTACTGGAAGAAATCCTGGTGGACGCCGGTAGCGTGGTGACCTCCGGGCAGGTCATCGGCCGTCTGGGTGAGGGCGTACATGCGCCCGGTGCACAGAGCGGTGCCGCGACTCCGGCGGCTGACATTAGCGCCCAGGCAGGCGTGACTCCCTTCGCCACGCCCGCCGCGCAGCGACTGATCACCGAGAATGATCTTGACATCGCGGCCATACCTGCCAGTGGCAGCGGCAACCGCATTCTCAAGGAAGATGTACTGGATGTGCTCGCCGGGCGTGACAAGCCGGTGTCGTCCGCACCGGCCGCTGCACCGGCTCCGGAGCAGTTGCAGGCGAAGCGGCAGGCACCGGCAGGCGACAAATCCGTGTTAGACATCGCAGCAACCCCGGGGACGGAAGGTCGCACGGAAAAGCGCGTGCCCATGACGCGGTTGCGCGCGCGTATCGCGGAACGCCTGCTGGATGCACAGCAGAACGCAGCCATTCTGACGACGTTCAACGAAGTCAACATGCAGCCGGTAATGGACTTGCGCCGCCGCTATCGCGATTCGTTCGAGAAAGCCCACCAGGTCAAACTTGGTTTCATGGCGTTTTTTGTCAAGGCCGTTATCGAGGGTTTGCGGCGTTTTCCCGAATTGAACGCATCCATCGACGGCAAGGATATCGTCTACCACGGTTTTTTCGACATCGGTATCGCCGTCTCGTCGCCGCGTGGTCTGGTGGTGCCGATTCTGCGCGACGTCGACAGGCTTTCCATGGCGGATATCGAAAAACGCATTGCCGAGTATGCGAACAAGGCGCGCGAGGGCACGCTAAGCATCGAAGACATCACCGGCGGGACATTCAGTATTACCAATGGCGGGGTGTTCGGTTCGCTGCTGTCGACGCCGATTATCAATCCCCCGCAATCCGG
>Ga0315540_10002381_pt1 | contig 10610 bp, 9 predicted proteins | sample SalMarSW160110MG_FD_203677 | JGI IMG/M metagenome (GOLD analysis project Ga0315540, IMG submission 203677) | Salt marsh sediment microbial communities from the Plum Island Ecosystem LTER, Massachusetts, United States - Salt Marsh Sediment SW1601-10 ... | reverse complement strand
CCCGGCGCTTGGCCGGGCTTTTTTAGTGATTCCTGATGAGGACGACTTAGACCGCCGCCACGGGATGCATGAATGACACCGGCGCCGTGTCGCTGCCGCTGTCGAAGGTCACCATCTCCCAGGCATTCTCATCGGCCAGGAGCGTACGCAACAACCGGTTGTTCAAGGCATGACCCGACTTGTAGCCGCTGAATGACCCGATAAGGCTGCAGCCCAGCAGGTACAGATCGCCGACGGCGTCGAGGATCTTGTGCTTGGCAAACTCGTCCTCGTAGCGCAGACCGTCCTCATTGATGATGCGGTAATCATCCACCACGATGGCGTTGTTGAGGCTGCCGCCCAGGGCGAGGTTCCTCTCCCGCAGACGCTCCAACTCGCGCATGAAGCCGAAAGTGCGGGCGCGGCTGACCTCTTTGACAAACGACGTGGTGGAGAAGTCGATCACTGTCTGTTGACTGCGGCCCTTGAAGGCCGGGTGATCGAAATCGATGGTAAACGACACCCGGAAGCCGTCAAAGGGCTCGAACTTGGCCCACTTGTCGTCTTCCTGAACGGTGACGGGCCGCTTGATGCGGATGAAGCGCTTGAGGGCGTTCTGTTCCTCGATTCCGGCCGACTGGATGAGAAACACAAACGGTCCGGCGCTGCCGTCCATGATCGGCACTTCCGCCGCGCTGACATCCACGTAGGCGTTGTCGATGCCCAGGCCGGCGAAGGCCGACAGCAGATGCTCAACCGTGGAGATGCGTACATCGCCTTTGGTCAAGGTGGTCGAAAGCTGGGTCTCACCCACGTTTTCCGGTCGTGCCACGATATCCACGGCGGGCTCCAGGTCGACACGCCTGAAGATAATCCCGGTGTTTGCCGCCGCGGGCCGGAGAGTGAGGTAGACTTTTTCGCCGGTGTGAAGGCCAACGCCCGTGGCCCGAATGACGTTTTTCAGAGTGCGCTGTCTTATCATTGTCCTTGCTTAATATTGATATCCAAATGGGAGCCCCGGAATCCGTGCGAATAGTAACATAGCCACAAAGCCGTGCCTAGTGAACTGCATCACAATTGACGAATGTCAAAACCGCCCGGACGCCGCCGTTCTCAACCGTCCTTTCCCGCGCCTCAATCGGCCTGGCGGCGCAAGAATGCGGGCACTTCCAGGTAGTCCATGTCACCTTCCACATGGGGCGGATAACGGTCGTTTACCACCTGGTTACGGATGACGGTGGGACGGTCGAGTTCATTGTAGTTGATCTCGCCGCTGCTGTTCTTGTGCACCAGCTTGACCGGCTTGTCCTCGGTCGCCGCGGCCGTTTGGCCGATGCCCGTGGCCACCACTGTCACCCTGAGTTCGTCCTGCATATCCGGGTCGATGACCGTACCGACCACCACAATAGCGTTTTCGGAGGCGAATTCTTTAATAGTATTACCCACTTCCTCGAACTCACCGATGGCCATGTCGAGTCCCGCCGTGACGTTCACCAAGATGCCGCGGGCCCCGGCCAGGTTGATGTCCTCCAGCAGCGGGCTGTGGATGGCCGCCTCGGCCGCCTCGCGGGCGCGGTGCTCGCCGTAGCCGCTGCCGGAACCCATCATCGCCATGCCCATCTCGGCCATCACGGTGCGCACGTCGGCGAAGTCCACGTTGATCAGGCCGGGGCGGGTAATCAGCTCGGCGATCCCCTGCACTGCGCCCAGCAGGACGTTGTTGGCGGCCTTGAAGGCATCCAGCAGGGAGATGTTCTTGCCCAGGACACTGAGCAGTTTTTCGTTGGGGATGGTAATCAGGGAATCCACGTACTGGTTGAGCTCTTTAATGCCGTTGTCGGCGATCTGCATGCGCTTCTTGCCCTCGAACGGAAACGGCTTGGTGACAACCGCCACGGTGAGGATGCCCAGTTCCTTGGCCGCCTGGGCGACGATGGGTGCGCCGCCGGTGCCGGTCCCACCGCCCATTCCCGCGGTGATAAAGACCATGTCCGCACCCTGCAGCACATCGATGAGACGGTCGCGGTCTTCCAGGGCCGCCTGACGTCCGATCTCGGGATTTGCCCCCGCGCCTAGCCCCTTGGTGACATTGCTGCCCAATTGCAGCACCACCCGCGCGGATGAATTCTTCAATACCTGCGCATCGGTGTTCGTGGCGATAAACTCCACGCCGTCGATATTGGCCGACACCATGTGATCCACGGCGTTACCACCGCCGCCGCCGACACCGACCACCTTGATAACGGCGTTCTGGCTGTATGCATCCATTAATTCGAACATAGTCGCTGTCTCCTTCATTATTAAATAGTCATGAACACCCAAAAGTCACTAACACCTTAAAAAACCTATGCCGCTCCTTGAAACCACTGCTTCATCCGCGCCCAAATTCCCTTGACGCCTATACCCATGGTCGACTCCACGTGATGGCGCCGATGCCGGTTCTTGTGGCCAAACAACAGCAGGCCGACACCGGTGGCGTATATGGGGTTGCGCACCACATCCACCAGCCCGGTGACGAACTGCGGCTCACCCAACCGTACCGGCATATGAAACACCTCCTCCGCCAGTTCAATCACGCCCTCCATCTTTGAACTCCCGCCGGTCAACACCACGCCGGCGGCGACCAGGTCCTCGAACCCGCTGCGCCGCAACTCGCTCTGCACCAGATTGAACAGTTCCTCATAGCGAGGCTCGATGACCTCGGCCAGGGTGTGGCGCGCCAAGCGCCGCGGCGGCCGATCACCTACGGTGGGCACCTCGATGGTGTCATCGGAGTTGGCGAGTTGTGTCAGCGCACAGCCGTATTTGACCTTGATCTCCTCGGCGTGCTGGGTCGGGGTACGCAGCGCCACGGCGATGTCATTGGTCACCTGATCGCCGGCGATGGGGATAACCGCGGTATGGCGTATGGCGCCGCCGGAAAAGACCGCCATGTCCGTGGTCCCCCCGCCGATGTCCACCAGGCACACGCCCAGGTCCTTTTCATCCTCCACCAGCACTGCGTAGCTGGAGGCCAATTGCTCGAGGATGATGTCGTCCACCTCCAGGCCACAGCGACGTACGCACTTGATGATGTTCTGCGCCGCGCTCACCGCACCGGTGACCATGTGCACCTTGGCCTCCAGGCGTACGCCGGACATGCCGATGGGCTCGCGTATGCCCTCCTGATTGTCGATGATGAACTCCTGGGGCAGGATATGGAGGATCTTCTGGTCCGCCGGGATGGCCACGGCGCGCGCCGCGTCGATGACCCGGTCCACGTCGCTTTCGGAGACCTCATTGTCGCGGATGGCGACGATGCCATGGGAGTTCAGGCTGCGGATGTGGCTGCCGGCGATGCCGGTGAACACCGAATGAATCTGACAACCGGCCATCAACTCCGCCTCCTCGACGGCACGCTGAATGGAATGCACCGTGGACTCGATGTTGACCACCACGCCCTTTTTGAGGCCGCGCGAGGGATGGGAACCGATGCCGATGACATCGACGGTGCCGTCGGCCATCACCTCGCACACGATCGCCACCACCTTAGAAGTGCCTATATCGAGCCCGACGATCAGATCTTTTTCAGACCGCTTTGACATTTTTAATTCTCATACCTCCACTGTGCTGAGCGTAAAAAATCAGGCGCTGGGCGAATTCCGCCACCGCACGGCAAACCCGTTGCTGTAGCGCATATCCACCGAATCGATTTGGCCCGCGCGCTGGCTCAGCACCTGGTTGTACAGGTCACTGAAACGGGCCAATCGCTTGGCGTATTCCTGCCGCCCCAGTATCAGAGACACACCGTTGCTCAAGTTCACGCGCCACGCGTGACGCTCATCCAGGGTCAGGCGCTGAACAGCCACGTTCAACCCCCCCAGGTCGGCAACCGCCGTCACGTAGTGACGCACCACTGCAGGGGCGTCGTCCACGGGTCCCTGCAGGATGGGAAGGATCTTCTCGGCATCGCCCATCACGGCGTGAAACACCACGCCATCCGGATTTACCAGTCCCTCATCCCCCCAGCGCGCCACGGCGCGCTGTTCCACCACCGACACGCTCAGGGTATCGGGCCATACACGACTGACCGATGCGGCCATCACCCACGGCAGCGCCGTCACACGGCGCCGGATGGCGTCGGTATTGGCCGTGAAGAAATTTCCCTTCAGCACATCCTTGACACTGTCGCGAACCTGTACCGGGGTCACGTGATGCAGTTCCCCGGTGACCTCCACGTACTTGACCGGCAGCACCGCGGGATCCATGACGCGCATGCTCCCCCACGACAGCAGTGTGAGCGCGAGGATAAATACCGTCACCAGCGCGATTTCGCGCACCGGGATGCGCACAGTCCGGACCGGCTCGTTGCGGTGGTTGGTCTTCTTTTTGCGCTTGATCACGGCCATCAGCATTGCGCCTTGTACAGCGGCGACATCGACACCCCGCCACCGGGGTTGACCCGTGTGTCGCGCCGCGCAAAACTGGTCTCCAGGATGCGCCAGACCAGTGTGTTGAAATCCATGCTCGCCTGCCGTGCCGCCTTGGGCAGCAGGGAGTGGTCGGTCATGCCCGGCACGGTATTGACCTCCAACAGCCACGGCAGTCCCGCGGCGTCGCACATAAAGTCCACCCGCCCCCACCCCGAGCAGCCCAGGACATCGAAGGCCTGTACCGCCATGGCCTGCAGCGCTTGTTCGGTGGGTGTGTCCAGTCCGCAGGGACAGTGGTACAGGGTGTCATCAGCGTCATACTTGGCCTTAAAGTCGTAAAAGGCGCGCGGCGTCTCGATTCGGATCAAGGGCAGGGCCTGGTGCCCGACAATACCCATGGTGTACTCGCGCCCGTCGACCCAGTGTTCGGCCATGACCGTGTCGTCGAAACCGGACGCCGCCTGCCACGCCGCATGCAGCTGAGACATGTCCAGAACCTTGGTCATGCCGAAGCTCGACCCCTCGTGGACCGGCTTGAGTATCATGGGCAGGCCGACACCCTGCACCTGGGACAGCAGTTCGGCGCCGGCATTCAGTACGGCGAACGGCGGCGTGGGCAGGCCGTGGCTCTGCCACAGGCGCTTGGTACGCAGCTTGTCCATGGACAACGCCGACCCCAATACCCCGCTGCCGGTATAGGGCAGCCCCAGGGTCTCCAGCGCCCCCTGGATCACACCGTCCTCGCCGCCGCGGCCGTGGAGCATGATGAATACCCGCTCGAAGCCGCCCGCCTCCAACACCTGCAACACATCGCGCCCGACATCGATGCCGTGGGCGTCCACGCCTTGTGCCTGCAGGGCGCGCAGCACCGCCCCGCCGCTGTTGAGAGAGACGTCCCGCTCCGCGGACTGTCCACCCATCAGCACCGCCACCTTGCCGAAGCGGCGCGGGTCGGAGACCTGTGTATCAGTCACGCGCATCCCCCACGATCCTCACCTCGGGTATCAATTGCACACCGTGGATCTTCTTGACGGTGTCCATCACCCGTTGAATCAACTGTTCGATATCCGCCGCCGTGGCGGTGCCGGTATTGACGATAAAGTTGGCGTGCTTGGTGGACACGCGGGCACCGCCGACGTGGGCGTCCTTGAGACCACACGCCTCGATCAAGCGCCCGGCGTGATCCCCCGGTGGATTACGGAACACTGAGCCGCAGCTGTGCTGCTGGATCGGCTGGGCCTCGGCGCGCTGGTTCAGCAGCGCCTTGATGCGCGCCTGGCTGGCGTGACCGTCACCGGGGCTCAGGCGCAGATACGCGGCGACAAACCACTCGTCCGCGGGACCGCCCACCTCCCGGTAAGCGACGTGGTATTCATCGGGCCGGCGCCTATGGCACCCGCCGTGGCGGTCCACGGTCTCCACCGCCGTCACCAGCTGCCAGGTCTCGCCGCCGAACGCCCCTGCATTCATGACCAGGGCACCGCCCATGGTGCCGGGAATGCCGGCCAGGAACTCGGCCCCGCACAAATCGTGGCGGGCGCAAAAACGCGCCGCCTTGGGACAGCTCACCCCGGCCTCGACGCGCACGCTGCCGTCGTCGCACACCTCCAAGCCACCCAGGGCACCGGTATGGATGACGGTGCCACTGATACCCCCCTCGCGCACCAGCAGATTGCTGCCCAACCCGATCCACAGCAACGGTTCACCCTCCGGCACACCGCCCATGAACACCCGCAGGTCGTCGAGGTCGGCCGGAATATAAAAGCGCCGCGCCGGACCGCCTACCCGCCATGAGGTGTGCCGAGACATGGGTTCATCGCTGCGCAGTTCACCGCGCAGGGGGGGGGCCGCGGGGCCGTTTGTGCGTGTCGCCTTCACATCAATCATGGGTGCCGGCCTCGTTACGCTGGGCGGCCAACTGGGCGGGTAGCCGCGACGCAAGATATCCGATGTCTCCTGCACCCAGGGTCAACAGGATGTCACCCTGGCGCAGGATCTCTCCCAACAGTGTGGGAAGCTGCTTGACGTCTTCCACGTGCACCGGGGTGATCCTGCCCCACGAGCGAATGGCGTTGGTCAGGGAATGGCTGTCGGCCCCAGCGATGGGCGCCTCGCCGGCCGGGTAGACATTGAGCAGCAGCAACTGATCCACCGTGGACAGAACGGTGACGAAATCACCGAACAGGTCCCGGGTGCGGGTATAGCGGTGGGGCTGGAATACCGTCACCAGGCGCCGCCCCGGCCAACCCTGACGCACCGCCTGCACCGTGGCGCTGATCTCCCGCGGATGGTGCCCGTAGTCGTCGATCATCAGCACGGTACCGTCGCGCATGGGGATGTCTCCATAGAGCTGAAAGCGCCGCGCGATGCCGCTGAAATTGGCCAGAGCCCGCTGCACTGCGGCATCAGGTACGCCGATGTCGTAGGCCACGGCAATGGCGGCCAGGGCATTGAGGACGTTGTGATGACCGGCCAGGTTGAGGCTGATCTCCAGCGGTGCGTCGCTACCCGGCCGTACCACCTTGAAGCGTGTCAGCGCTGCCTTCTGCACGATATCCACGGCGCGCACATCGGCCTGGTCGTCCAGGCCATAGGTGAGCACGGGCTTGGCGATAATAGGCAGGACATTGCGCACCACCGGGTCGTCGATGCACAATACCGCCACGCCATAAAAGGGAAGATGGTGGAGGAACTCCACGAAGGTCTGACGCAGGCGGTTGAAATCACCGCCGTAGGTGCCCATGTGGTCGGCGTCGATGTTGGTGACCACCGCCATCATGGGCTGCAGGTGCAAAAATGACGCATCGCTCTCGTCGGCCTCGGCCACCAGGTAGTGTCCTGTCCCCAGGCGCGCGTTGCTGCCGGCGCTGTTGAGCTGGCCGCCGATGACGAATGTCGGGTCCAGTCCCGCCTCGGCGAGGATACTGGCCACCAGACTGGTGGTGGTGGTCTTGCCGTGCGTCCCCGCCACGGCGATGCCGTGCCTGAAGCGCATCAACTCGGCGAGCATCTCCGCCCGGGGGATGACCGGGATGCGCGCGCGCTTGGCGGCGAGCAACTCGGGATTGTTGGGGTCCACGGCGGTGGACCGCACTACCACGTCACATCCCTCCACGTTGCGCATGTCATGGCCGATGGCGATGGGCACGCCCAATGCCGCGAGGCGTCGGGTCATGGCGTTTTCCTGCAGGTCGGAACCGCTTACCTTGTATCCCAGGTTGACCAGGACCTCAGCGATACCGCCCATGCCGGCGCCGCCGATGCCGATGAAGTGGATGCGCTCGATGCGCCGCCCGGGATGGCCCCAGTAACTGTGATTGCCGCGGGTATCGGACATGGGTATTACCTCGCTGTCCGGCGACACACCCAATGCCTGAATCTTATGCTTAGGCACGGGCGGCCTCCAGACACATTGTCGCAATGCGTTGTGCGGCCTCGGGCCGCGCCAGCCTTCTGGCCGAGCAGGCCATGTCAACAAGGCGCTGGCGCTGCCCGGCCGCGGCGAATTGTTCCAGCAATTGGCCGAGAGAGTCGGGCGTCAATTCCGGCTGCGGGATTAAAATCGCCGCGCCCGCCTCCACCAGGAACGCGGCGTTGCGCGTCTGGTGATCGTCCACGGCGTGGGGATAGGGAACCAGCACGGCCCCGATACCGGCGGCCGCCAACTCGGCGATGGTCAGCGCCCCGGCGCGGCACACCACGATGTCCGCCCAAGCATAGGCCTCGGCCATATCGTCGATGAATGGGACAATGCGCGCCGCGGCGATGCCGGCCCGCTCATAGGCCGTGCGGGTGGCATCGCTGTGATGCTCGCCCGTTTGATGCCAGATCCGCGGGCGCGCGGCGGCATCCATGGCCTGCACCGCGCGCGGCACGACCTCATTCAATACCTGGGCCCCAAGGCTGCCGCCGATCACCAGCAGGTGCAGGGCATCACTGCGTCCCTGTAGACGCTGGCGCGGCTCTGGCAGGGCAGTCAGCGACGCACGCACCGGGTTGCCCACCTCGACGGCGCGCAGTCGCGGCGCAAAGGTATTGGGGAATGCCGCCAGAACGCGTGTGGCGATGTACGCCAACAATCTGTTGGTCAACCCCGCCACGGCATTCTGCTCATGGATGAGCAGCGGGATGCGCAGCAGCCACGTCATGAGGCCACCCGGCCCGGAGGCGTAACCGCCCATGCCAAGCACCACCATGGGACGACGACGCAGCAGTACCCGCAGCGATTGAATCAGTGCCATTCCGATGTAGAACGGCGACAACACCCAACCGCGCATGCCCTTGTGCCGCAATCCGGCTACGGTCAGCCACTCCATATCGATACCCGCCCGCGGCACCACCCTTGCCTCCAGTCCACGCCGCGTGCCCAGCCACACGATCTCCACGCCCTGGGCGTGCAGCGCCTCGGCCACCGCCAGCGCCGGGAATACGTGACCGCCGGTACCGCCCGCCATGATCATGATACGCATCACCATGACTTGATCCTCTCCAGGCTGGCGGTGGTATTGACGCGGTTCTCATAATGCACCCGCAGCACCAGGGCGCTGGCGATACACATGATCACGATACTGCTGCCGCCGTAACTCATCAGGGGCAGGGTCAGACCCTTGGTAGGCAGCACACCCATGTTGACCCCGATATTGATCACCACCTGCAGGGCAATCCACATGGCCACGCCGTAGGCCACATAGGCGGCGAACCACTTGCCGCCGCGGGCCGCCTCGTCGGCGATGAGGAACGCCCGCCAGATCAGGAAACCGAACATAGCGATCACCGCCACCACGCCCACCAAGCCCAGTTCCTCGGCCAGCACGGCGAGCAGAAAATCCGTGTGGGCCTCGGGCAGGTAAAAGAGCTTCTGCACACTGGCGCCGAGGCCGACGCCGAACCACTCGCCGCGGCCGAAGGCGATCAAGGCCTGAGTCAACTGAAAGCCGCTGGCGAACGGGTCCGACCAGGGGTTGAGAAACACGGTCAGGCGCTGGAAGCGGTACGGTGACAGGAACGCCACAGCGGCCAGCGCAGAGGCCACCACGAAAAACGCCAAACCAAAGTGACGCCACCGCACGCCGCCCAGGAACAGGATGCCCAGGGATGTGGCCAGGATTACCGCGGCGGCGCCGAAGTCGGGTTCCAGCAACAACAACACGCTGATGACCCCGAGGATCACTAACGGTTCCGCCAGGGCACGTCCCTGAACGCCCTGTTCCACGCGGCGCGCTACGTACCCCGCCAGATACAACACCACGAACAGCTTCACCGGTTCCGAAACCTGGAGTTGGAAAATCCCCAGGGGCAGCCAGCGCATACTGCCGTTCACCTCGCGGCCGAGGCCCGGAATCAACACTGCCGCCAACAGCAGCAGACCGAGTGTCAGCAGTACCGTGCTGGTGCGCTGCCACAGGATCATGGGGGTATGCAGTACGACAACACCGAGGCCCAGGCCCACGCCGATGTAAACCAGCTGGCGGACCAGATAATAGAACGGCTGACTGTGCTGATGCTCGGCGACGCTGATGGACGAGGACCCCACCATCACCAGGCCGAAGGCCAGCAGTGCCAGCACCGTGCCGAGGAATTTCATGTCCATGGCGCTGAACACCGACGTCGGCGCACGCTGCGCCTGCTCCATCCCTGCCCGTGACGCCATTTTGCCCATCATGACAGCACCCGCCTCACCGCATCGGCGAAGGCATCGCCGCGGGCCTCGTAGTTTTTGAACATGTCGAAGCTGGCACAGGCCGGGGACAACAACACCGCATCGCCGGGGCGGGCCAGGTCACGGGCACGGGCCACGGCCTCGTCCATGTCCCTGACCAGGGTCACAGGCGCCAGGTCATCGATGGCCTGCTTGATCAGTGAGGCGTCCTGACCCATGAGCAGCGCCGCACGCACCTTATTTTTGAGTGCCGGGCGCAGTTGGGAAAAATCGGCCCCCTTGCCGATGCCGCCGGCGATGAGCACCACCCGGCCGGGAACGTTCAACCCGGCCACCGCCGCCGATGCAGCACCCACGTTGGTGCCCTTGGAGTCGTTGATCCACTGTACCCCGTCGCGTTCGGCCACTACTTGCATGCGGTGGGGCAGGCCGCAGAAGCGGCGCAGGACCGCCAGCCTCTGGGTCAGGGGCAGACCCATGGCCTCACCCACCGCCAGCGCCGCCAGCGCATTGGCCATGTTGTGCATGCCCTTGAGCGGCATGTGCGACGCAGCCAGCAG
>Ga0315540_10002379_pt1 | contig 10622 bp, 10 predicted proteins | sample SalMarSW160110MG_FD_203677 | JGI IMG/M metagenome (GOLD analysis project Ga0315540, IMG submission 203677) | Salt marsh sediment microbial communities from the Plum Island Ecosystem LTER, Massachusetts, United States - Salt Marsh Sediment SW1601-10 ... | reverse complement strand
GCCCATGTCGGCGTAGAGGGCCTCGCCGCCGGTGACCACCAGGAAGACCGCGCCGAGGACCAGGAACCCCCGCAGCCCGTTGTGCACGAAGAACGCCAGGGCGTGGAGGGGATTGACCGCGGCGAGCACCGCCGGCTGCTTGGCGATGCCGGCGATGCCGAGCCCCGCGAGGGTGGCGAACCAGACCAGGGTCACCGGCCCGAAGACCGCCCCGACCCCCGCCGTGCCCCGGCGCTGGAAGAGGAACAGGCCGATCAGGATGCCCACGGTCAGCGGGATGACGTAGGGCTCGAAGATCGGGGTCGCCACCTCCAGCCCCTCGACGGCGCTCAGCACCGAGATCGCCGGCGTGATCATGCCGTCACCGTAGAGCAGGGCCGCCCCGAAGAGGCCCAGGGCGATGAGCAGCCACTGCCCGCGGGGGCGGACCTTCGCCGGGCTGTGCTCCGGGTGGATCAGGGCCATGAGGGCCAGGATCCCCCCTTCGCCCCGGTTGTCGGCCCGCAGGATGAAGGCCAGGTACTTGGTGGAGATGACCAGGATCAGCGACCAGAGGATGAGCGAGAGGACGCCCAGGACGTTCTCCGGCGCCACCGGCACGGCATGCTCGCCGTAGAAGCACTCGCGGATGGCGTAGAGGGGGCTCGTGCCGATGTCGCCGTAGACCACCCCCAGGGCGGCCAGGGAGAGGACCGCGAGGTGTCGCCCGCCCGGCCGGGCCTGCTCGGTGTCCTGTGGGTCGTGGTGGGCGTCGGTCATGGCGGGGGGCCGCCGGAGCCTACCTCACCGGGCAGCGGCGCACCAGCTCACGCGCCCGCGGCGGTGGTAGCGTGGCTTCATGGCCCGCTTCCCGAGGTTCCTCGCCCTGGTCTCCGTCTTCGCCGTCCTCCTCGCCGGCCCCGCGAGCGGCCAGCCGCCGGCGGCCCGATCCGCGACGTCCTCTCCCGCCCGCTGGGCCCTGGCGATCCACGGCGGAGCCGGCGTCATCCCCCGGGACATGCCCGCCGAGCAGCGCGCCGCCTACGTCGACGGCATGAAGCAGGCGCTGGCCGCCGGCAGAGAGGTGCTCGCCTCGGGCGGCACCTCCCTCGACGCCGTCGAGCGGGTGATCGTGACCCTCGAGGACAACCCCCTGTTCAACGCCGGCAAGGGGGCGGTCTACACCCACGAGGGCACCCACGAGCTCGACGCCGCCATCATGGACGGCCGCGACCGCTCGGCGGGCGCCGTCACCGGCATCGAGACGGTCAAGAACCCGATCGAGCTCGCCCGCCTGGTGATGGAGCGCTCCCCCCACGTCTTCCTGGGCTATGCCGGCGCCGAGGCGTTCGCGGACCAGGTGGGGGTCGAGCGGGTCCCGAACTCCTATTACGACACCGCCCGGCGCTACCAGCAGCTCCAGGACGCTCTCGAGCGCGAGAAGAAGACCGGCAAGTGGTCGAGCGAGTTCGGCACCGTGGGCGCGGCGGCCCTCGACACCCACGGCAACCTGGCGGCCGCCACCTCCACCGGCGGCCTGACCAACAAGCGCTTCGGGCGGATCGGTGACGTGCCGGTGATCGGCGCCGGCACCTATGCCGACAACGACAGCTGCGCCCTCTCGGGCACGGGCAAGGGTGAGGAGTACATCAAGAACACGGTGACTCGCACCATCGCCGCCCTGGTCGAGTACCGGGGGATGACCTGCGACCAGGCGGCCAAGGAGGTGCTCGAGCACCGGCTCAAGCCGGGCGACGGCGGGGTGATCGGGGTGGGCAAGGACGGCCAGATCGTCTGGGAGTACAACACCACCGGCATGTTCCGGGGCGCCGCCACCTCGGAGGGGCGCTTCGAGATTAGGATCTGGAAGGATGAGTAGGGCGCACTACCTCATCGGCGGTCACCACCGCCGTCATCGGCACGTCGTGGGGCTCCGCCGGCAGCCGCTCGACGAGCTGAACGGGGTGGGCGATGCCGATCGACGCGACCGGGAGGCCGGCGAGGAACCGGTCGAAGTAGCCGCTGCCGTGGCCCAGGCGGTAGCCGCGCCGGTCGAAGGCCAGCCCCAGGACCAGGACGGCGTCGAGGGTCGCCACCTCATCGCGCGGGATCTCGGGGGTGCCGCGCGGCGGCTGCCGGAGCCCGAAGTCGAGCGTCCTGAGCTCGCACGGATAGGGGTGAACGTGGAGCTGGCCGTCGCGCGGCTCGGCCCGCGGCACGAAGAGCTCGCGGCCCTCGGCCAGAAGGCGCTCGACGAGCGGCCAGGTGTCGATCTCGGTCCCGAACGACAGGCAGGCGAGGAGCCGGCGGGCGGCGGAGACCTCCGGCAGCTCGAGGACCCGCGCGGCGGCCCGCTCGGCGCTCCGGGCGGCCTCGGCCGGGTCGAGCCCGGCCAGGCGCCGGCTCATCGCCTCCCGGAGCTCGGCCTTGGCGGCCCTCTCCCCGGCCGGGCTCACGCCGTCCTGCGGACCTGGTCGACCGCCCGCTTCTGGGCCAGGCCGGCGACGAAGACGCAGTTCTCCGCCAGGCCTCGGAAGACGTCGGGCAGGGGGAAGCCGCCCGGCGCGAGGCTGGGGGCCACCGCCGCGGCCCCGTCGTAGAGCAGCCAGGCGAGGACGCTCGCCGTCACCAGCCCCCAGGGCCAGGCGAAGAGGCCGCCGCGCAGCGCCAGGGTGGTGAGGAAGAGCGGCGCGAGGAGCAACAGCGAGAGGATGTCCACCACCGCCGAGACCAGGAGGATCAGGGCGCTCAGGTCGCCGGCCGCCACCTCCCGTGCGTGCTGAAGTGCGCTCGGGCCGGCCACGAGGAGGGCCAGGACCGCGGCGACCAGCGTGACCCCGACGACGCCGCCCCGCCCCACGGGCAGGGAGATGGCCGCCACCCGCCAGGCCCGGGCGAGGAGCCAGATGCCCGCGAGCAGCCCGACGTTGCTCAGCACGCCCAGGCCGCTCACCACGAGGGCGCCGGCGCTGACGCCGCTTCCCGGAAGTGCGAAAGGGGGCAGACGCAGGAGGTCCCGGGCGAGCACCAGGATCGTCGAGACGCCGAGCAGGAGCCAGGCCCGGCGCAGGTGGTCGCCCCGCTCGAAGGCGGAGACGGCGGCGAAGCAGCCGGCGATGGCGAGGAGGCGCACCAGGATGAGCTGGCCGCGGACGAACGGGCGCAGGGCGTCGCCGCCCGAGAGCCACAGGGCGACGCCGACGAAGACGACGGCGTAGAGGAGCGGGAAGAGAGTCAAGCGTCGGATCCGCATTCAGTGCACCTCGCGTCCGATCTTCTTCAGGAGCTGGGCGGCCGCGGCGCGGCCCATGAATGTATTGAGCGAGGGGCGAAGCCCCTCGACCAACCGGGAGATGTGCTCGAGCGTCAGGCCCTCCGCCGGCACGCCGAGCTTTCTCTCGGCCACGGTCTTGACCCAGACCTGGGCGTTGAACTCACCCAGGTAGGGCGCAAGCCGCGCCGACACCTGCTCGCTGATCGACATGGACAAACCCGTGAGCCCTCCGCTCGCCGGAGCGTCGTGAGTCCAAGAAGCCCTGACCGGTCTGGATGAGGTGAAGTATAGCTCAGGAAGGGCATCGGGCCGGCTGAGCGGCGTTTGACGGGAGCGCGGCCTTCCTGCTAGCGTCCCGATGGCTCGCCGTGGCTGGACGCCCGGCTTCACCGGAGCATCTATGGATCGTGCGCATCACCCAGGCTAGGAGGCCGTCATCAGCGCCAAGGTATTCGTCGGAAACTTGAACTTCAGCACCACCCAGAGCGAGATCGAGGCTCTGTTCTCCCAGGCGGGCGACATCGTCGAGGTCTTCATCCCCACCGACCGCAACAGCGGCCGGCCGCGGGGGTTCGCCTTCGTCGAGTACACGGAGGAGTCGGCCGCCGCCAAGGCGATCGAGGAGCTCGACGGGCAAGAGCTGGGCGGCCGGCAGCTCCGGGTCACCGAGGCCCAGGACCGTCCGCCGCGCCGGCCCCCGAGCTTTTCCGGAGGCGACTTCCCGCCGTTCGGTTCGGGTGGTGGCGGTGGCGGTGGCGGTGAGCGGCGCTCGAAGCCCAAGGGAAGCCGCCGGAACATCAGAGGAAAGAAGCGCAGTCTCTAACCCGGGTCGAGGACGCCTCGGCGACCTCGACTCCGGCCAGGTAGGACCCCCTCCCACGAGAGCCGGGGTTGGCGAGGCCGGCCCGGGCCGCGACCAGCGCAGAGAGCTGCCGCCTCCCCCCCACGACCCCTCGATCCCCTTCTCGCCCCGGGGCACCGCAGCGCGAAACGCTGTGGTCGGGGAAGGGGACGCCCCCGCCCAGCAGCGGGTCGGTCTCCTCCCGGCGAGGGCCCTCGCCGGGACCCGTTTCCGCCGACCAGCTCTCCGTCAGAGCCTCGCGGCCGTCCTCGCCGGTGGCTCCGCCGCCTCGCGCACCTTCTCCAGGCAGCGGTCGCAGAACCGCTCCGACTTCAGGTCGATCTCCTCGACGTAGGTCGAGCTCGCCATCACGCACCGTCCGTCCGGGCAGTGGATCAGGCCGTAGGTGTGGCCGAGCTCGTGGATCGCCTCCTTGATCAGCCGTTCGAACAGCAGATGGCGGTTCTCGGGCAGGCCGTAGAGCCGGTCGTCCAGCCGGTGGCTCGAGACCACCGCCGCCGGCCCGTCGAGCTGGGCCTCGCCGAAGACATAGGTGAGCACCGGGATGAACAGGTCCACGTTGGTCACCCCGAGCACGCGGCCGCCCCGCGACTGCTTCAACAGCTGGCCGAGAAGGATCCGCGAGTTGTACTGCCCGCGGGAGGAGTCGAACGCCACCTCCGGATCGAAGGCCGGGGGGCGCACCTCGACCTCGACCCGGAAGGTCTCGGTGAGCTCGCAGGCCAGGGGGTCGATCAGGCCTGATCGCTCGCCGCAGTAGATCGGCACCAGCCGGAGCGGGCCGGGCGCGGTCACGGTCCCTCCGGGCTCAACGGGGCGCCTCCGCGGTGTGGAGGGCGACGGCTTCCTCGCGGCGCAGGTCGTACTTCTTGATCTTGTTGTACACGGTCACCCTGTCCACCTGAAGGATCTCGGCAGCGCGGGTGATGTTCCAGCCCGTGTGCTCGAGCACCGCCGCCACGTGGCGCTTCTCGACGTCGGCCAAGGACTCCTCGCTCCCCACCGGCGACGGTCGAGAGGGGCGCACCGGCAGGTCCTCGGGGCGGATCGCGGGGGGCTTGCCCACCACCACCGCCCGCTCGATGGCGTTGGCCAGCTCGCGCACGTTGCCCGGCCAGTCGTAGGCCACGAGGAGCTCCATGGCGTCGGGACGGATCTCGGTGATGTGCTTGTCCATCTGGCGCGAGAGGCGGCGCAGGAAGTGGTTGGCGAGCAGTGGGACGTCGGACTTGCGGGCCCGCAGCGGCGGCGCCTCGATCGTGAACACGTTCAGACGATAGTAGAAGTCCTCCCGGAAGCGCCCCTCCTCGACCGCCTTTTCCAGGTCCTCGTTGGTGGCGCAGATCACCCGGAAGTCCACCTTGAGCGGGTGGCTGCCGCCGATCCGCGTGACCTCCTTGGTCTCGAGCACGCGGAGCAGGTCGACCTGCATCTTGGGGCTGATCGCACCCACCTCGTCGAGGAAGAGCGAGCCGCCGTCGGCCATCTCGATCTTGCCCTTGCGGCGGTACTGGGCGCCGGTGAACGCGCCGCGCTCGTGGCCGAAGAGCTCGCTCTCGAGCAGGGTCTCGGGCAGCGCGCCGCAGTTGACCGGCACGATCGGGAAGTAGCGCCGGCGGCTGTTGGCGTGGATCGCCCGGGCGATGAGCTCCTTGCCGGTGCCGCTCTCGCCGCGGATGAGGACCGTGGCGTCGGTGTCGGCCACGTGCTGGATGAGCTCGAGGACGCTGCGGATCGCCGGGCTCTCGCCGACGATCGTGTCGGCGCCCACCATGCCGTCGATCGTCTCGCGCAGCTGGACGTTCTCCTCGGCCAGGCGCCGGGTCTCCATCGCCCGGCGCACCAGGTGGCTCAGCTCGTCCGGGTCGATCGGCTTGGTCACGTAGTCGAAGGCCCCGAGCTTGAGCGACTCGACCGCCGTCTCCACCGAAGCGAAGGCGGTGATCATGATCACCGCGATGCCCTCGTCGATCTTGCGCACGTGCTCGAGCAGCTCCATGCCGTCCATGCCCGGCATCTTGATGTCGAGCAGCACCACGTCGAAGCGCTGCTTCTGGAGCCACCGCAGGGCCTCGGTGGCGTTCTCCGCCGTCTCCACCGGGTAGCCGTCCTTGCGGAACCAGTTGGACAGGGAGTGGCGCACCGCGTGCTCGTCGTCGACCACCAAGAGCGTGCCCAGGTCGGTCGTCGGGTGGGTGGGTTTGGCCGCTCGCTCGGATGTCGTCATCGCTGCCTCCTGCACCTCAGGCGGTCGGGGCCGCCGGCGCCGGGTGCCGGGGAAGAGTCAGGTGGAAGGTGGTGCCGCGGCCGGGCTCGGACTCGACCTCGATCGTTCCGCCGTGGCGTTCGACGATGCCGTAGACCACCGCCAGGCCGAGCCCTACGCCGCTCTCCTTGTGCTTGGTGGAGAAGAACGGCTCGAAGATGTGGGGCAGGACCTCCGGGTGGATGCCCACGCCGGTGTCCGAGATGTCGATCCGCACCCGGTGCTCGTCGCCGGCGAGGCGCACCGTGAGCTCGCCGTCCTCGAGCCCGGGGCCGCTCATGGCCTCGACCGCGTTGACGAACAGGGCCACCAGCGCCTGCTCGAGCTCGCCGACGTCCGCCTGGACGATCGGGTCGCCGGCCAGCGGTTCCTTGCGCAGCTGGACATTGCTGATCTCGAGGTGGTGCCGGATGAGCTTGAGGCTCCGGTCGACCACCTCGTTGACGTCCACCGGGGCCATCTCGGCGCCGCCCGGCCGGCGGGCGAAGAGGAGCAGGTTCTTGACGATGTCGCCGCAGCGCCCGCACTCGACCTCCATCAGCCGCAGGTACTCGCCGAGCTCCCGGCGTTCCTCGGGACCGAGCTCGCCGCGGCCGAGCTCGCGCTCGACCAGGCGCGCGTAGGTGAGGATGCCCGACAGCGGGTTGTTGAGCTCGTGGGCGACGGTGGCCGAGAGCTTGCCGAGCGAGGCCATCTTCTCCATGTGGAGCACCTGGCGCTGGGCCCGCTGGAGCTCTTCGGTCTTCTCCACCACCTTCTCCTCGAGCCGCTCGGACCAGGTCGTCACCTCGAGGCGGGCCGCCTTGAGGTCCGCGGTCATGCGGTTGAACGCCTCGGCCAGCTCGGCGAGCTCGTGGTGGCCGGGCACCTCGATGCGGGTGTCGAGGCCGCCGTGGGCGATCCGCTCGGTGCCGGTGCGGAGCAGGCTCACCGGCCGATGGACCAGCCGGTTGACCACCAGGCCGGTGACCGCGCCGGTCAGGAGCATGAGGGCGAGGCCCGCCCACGCCGTCTGGCGCCGGCCGGTCGCCACCGCCTCGTCCAGCGGACCCATGGACATCTCGACCTCCAGGATCCCCAGGATCGGCTGCTCGACCGGCCTGGCGTGGCACCCGGAGGCGGCGCACAGCGCCTCGTTGGGGATCACCGAGAGGTGGCGGAGCACCGGGCGCGGGGCCGGCGGGCGGCTGACCGCGCGGGCGATCACCTTGGTGGGCAGGCGCCCGGCCCGACCGTGGCAGCTCCGGCACGGGTCGGCGGTCACCGCCACCTGCGCGCCGACTTCCGACCCGCGGTCCGACAGCGCCACCCAGCCGCGGGTGTCGTAGACCCGGATCGCCTCGACCCCGGGGCCCCGCGACAGCCGTTCGATGGTGCGCTGCACGTGGTCCTTGCGGTTGAGCAGCATGTTGTCGTGGGTCGCTCCGAGGATCAGGCTGCTGCAGCGCTCGGCGCCGTCGCCGACCAGGGTGGTCAGGCGGGCGCGGGTCGAGCGGAAGCTCACCACCGCATAGAGGGTGAGGACGGCGACGACGGTGAGGAGGAGAGGAACGAGAAGGCGGGCGCTCAGCGAGCGGGAGACCGCCGCGAACATCCTGAACATGGCGCCACTCCTGAAACCGGGGGAGGAGGGGCCGGGCCAAGAATAGCACGAAACCGTTGGTTTTTTCACCGCGGCGTTGAGGATCTCAACGCCTGGCCGGAATGCGGGGCACCCCGTCCGCCGGCCCCCCGGCGCGCCGCGAAGCGGGCGGGACGGGCTCTTCGGCCCCGGCACACCCCGGCGGCGGGCCCCTGGTGCTCGTCTTGCAGCAGCCTCCGACGGCAGGCGGCCTGGCGACCCCGCCCCCGACGCCGGATCCGGTCGGATCCGACCGGGCCGGGCGAGCCGGGCCACCCCGAGCAGGAGGTGTCCCATGGAGGGAGAACGCGGGCCCCGCCACCGAGCGCGACCGATCCCTTCCCGGCCCCTTTCCAGAGCGAGCGAGCCCTGCCTCTGGATGAGCGCGGGCCTCCTCGCCTATCGCCTGTGCGACCGGGACTTCGACTGCGACGCCTGCCCGCTGGACGCGGCGTTGCGCGGCGCGAGCCGGCCAGCCGGCTCGCCCCTGAACCCCCCCGCCACCTCGCCCTTCGACGCTCCCGGCGATCGCCTCTACGGCCGCGGCCACGTGTGGATCCAGAGGGGGGACGCCGAGCGGGTCCGCCTCGGGCTCGACGCCTTCGCCGTCGCCCTCGCCTGGCCGATCACGGCGGTCGTCTGGCGGGCCCCGGAGGGGCCGCTCGCCGCCGGCGCCCTCGTCTGCGAGCTGGAGCTCCCGGGCGGCCATCTGCCGGTCGCCACGCCGGTGGCCGGCCGGCTGGCCACCCGTAACCCGGCGCTCGAGGCGGACGCCTCGCCCCTCGTCGAGTCGCCGTACGACGACGGCTGGCTCGTGGAGCTGGAGGAGGCCGACGCGACCGGCGGCGACGACGGCCTCGTGAACGCCGCCGAGGCGGCCGAGCGGTGGCGCCTCGACCTCCGGCGCTTCCGCCGACGCGCCGCCCTCTACCTCCTCGAAGGCAGCGAAGTCGCCGGCGCCACCCTGGCCGACGGCGGGCAGGTGCTGACCGACCTGCGGGCCATCCTCGGCCCCGGTCACTACCTCGAGCTGGTTCGCGACCTCCTCGGGTGAGGTCGCTGTTGAACCTCTCAACAGCCGCGTTGAGATCGTCGACACTCCGGGTGGGGAACCCCTCAACGATCCGGCGACTTGCCGACAATAAACCAAGGTAGGTCAACAAGTTACGATCAATGCTCCAGTGTGGCCCCGGCCTTGCAGTGCCACCGGTCAGGGCCACCGAAACGGCCCGGGGAGGTTGCCATGAAACAGTCAGTGACGCGGGAAGCGCGGTACAAGGACTGGCTCCGTCTCGGCGGGTGGATGGGTGTGATCTTGATCGCCCTGCCGGTCCTGGCCATCCTCGTTCTCGTCGGTCGCTTCGTGCTCCTGGGCGCCGCCGCCGGCGTGGTCGTGGCGGGCCTGGTGGCGTACGCCGTGAGCCCCGGCTTCCGGGCCTGGCTCACGGTGCGCGCCGAGCCCGAGGTGTCGTACAACGGCCTGCGGCTCGCCAACGGCCTCGCCCATCACCCCGCCCACACCTGGGCCCGGCTCGAAGGCGACGAGGCCACCCTCGGAGCGGACGACCTGGTCCAGGCGGCGCTCGGCCCCCTCGACGAGGTCGAGCTGCCGAAGCCGGGACGCGAGCTTCACCAAGGTGAGGTGCTCGCCCGGCTGCGCCGGAGGGGGCGGATCCTGGAGATCCTCTCGCCGGTCTCCGGCCGGGTGCTCGCGGCCAACGAAGCGCTCGTCGCACACCCCGAGCTGATCAACCGCTCGCCCTTCGGGGACGGCTGGCTGGCCCGGGTTCAGAGCGACACGATCCCCGCGGAGCGCGCCGAGCTCTACCGGGGAGCGGAGGCGCGCGCCTGGTTCCGGCGCGAGGTCGACCGCCTGATCTCCAGGCTGGTCCCCGGCGAGCTGGCGCCCTCCCTGCCGGATGGCGGGATGTTGGTCGGCTCGCTCCACGAGCACATCGACGACGTTCACTGGACGCGGCTGACCGAAGAGTTCTTCGGTGGGGGCCGGTTCTGAGGCGGCGCCGTCGCGCCGCGATCCTCTGAGAACGGGAGGGGATGACCATGGATCTCGATCGAAGGAGTCTCTTCAAGCTCGCCGGCGCGGCCGGCGGTCTGGCGCTCGCCCCACGGCGGGCCCGGGCCGCGACCGTCGATCCCGGCGCGCAGCACGGCGTCCTGGTGGACACCACCCGCTGCGTCGGTTGCCGGACCTGCGAGGAGGCGTGCGCGGAGGCCAACGGCCTGCCGGCGCCCGACTGGAGCGACGACTTCTCCTATGAGAAGGAACGCTTCACCTCCGAGAACCAGTTCACGGCGGTCAACCGCTACGTGACCAGCAAGGGCGAGGTGTTCGTCAAGCGCCAGTGCATGCACTGCCTGCTCCCGGCGTGCGCCGCCGGCTGCCTGACCCGCGCGATGCACAAGACGGAAGAGGGTCCGGTGGCCTGGACGGCGTCGAAGTGCATGGGCTGCCGCTACTGCATGCTCTCTTGCCCTTTCGACGTACCGAAGTTCGAGTACCACAGCGCGGTGCCTCGGATCCGCAAGTGCCAGATGTGCTTCGAGAGGGTCAAGGACGGCAAGCTGCCGGCGTGCGTCGAGAACTGCCCCAACGAAGCGC
>Ga0315540_10002378_pt1 | contig 10623 bp, 9 predicted proteins | sample SalMarSW160110MG_FD_203677 | JGI IMG/M metagenome (GOLD analysis project Ga0315540, IMG submission 203677) | Salt marsh sediment microbial communities from the Plum Island Ecosystem LTER, Massachusetts, United States - Salt Marsh Sediment SW1601-10 ... | reverse complement strand
GAGATGCAGCGCGCCGGTATCGGCAGGCGCGTCGACCTCGATCGAGGCAAGGTCGGGACAGCGGACATTCGCAAGTCGAACGCGTGTGCCGGTCAAACCCATGCGCGCCTCGCAGAATTGACACTATCTCCAATCTAAGCCCCATGGACCTGGGTTGCCACCGCTATGTTCGCTAACCGCGTTTTAGGCGCTCTTGTCGAAAAAACCCCGCTCGGACGAGCGGGGTTTTTTCAGTCGGACGGCAAGAAAACGCGCGACGCTCAACCTTTCAGCACCGCCACGAGCGTGGTACCGAGCCGCGCCGGCGACGGCGACACATGAATGCCGCAGGTTTCCATCGTGGCGATCTTGGAGGGCGCGTCGCCCTTGCCGCCGGAGATGATGGCGCCGGCATGGCCCATGCGGCGGCCCGGAGGCGCGGTGCGGCCCGCAATGAAGCCGACCACCGGTTTCTTGCGCCCGCGCTTGGCTTCATCGCGCAGGTATTCCGCCGCCTCTTCTTCGGCCGAGCCGCCGATCTCACCGATCATGATGATCGATTGGGTCTTGGGATCGGCGAGGAACATATCGAGGACTTCGATGAACTCGGTGCCCTTGACCGGGTCACCGCCGAGCCCGACCGCGGTGGTCTGCCCAAGGCCGACGACCGTCGTCTGATACACCGCCTCATAGGTGAGCGTGCCGGAGCGGGAGACGATTCCGACACTGCCCGGCTTGAAGATATTGCCCGGCATGATGCCGATCTTGCATTCGCCCGCGGTCATGACGCCCGGGCAATTCGGCCCGATCAGGCGCGACTTCGATCCCGACAGCGCCCGCTTGACCTTCACCATGTCGAGCACCGGAATGCCCTCGGTGATGCAGACGATCAGCGGCATCTCGGCATCAATCGCCTCACAGATGGCGTCGCCCGCGCCCGGCGGCGGGACATAGATCACGCTCGCGTCAGCGCCGGTCTTCTCGCGTGCTTCCGCCACGGTGTCGAACACCGGCAGGTTGAGATGGAAGGTGCCACCTTTGCCCGGCGAGGTGCCGCCCACCATTTTGGTTCCGTAAGCGATCGCGTGCTCGGAGTGGAATGTGCCGTTCTTGCCGGTGAAGCCCTGGCAGATGACCTTGGTATTTTTATCGATCAGGATGGACATGGACTTGCCTTTGATGATCAGCGGAACGCGCTATTTCCAGCGCGGCGGCGATAACGAGGAATCCGAGGACGCTAGTTGCCCTGCACCGCCTTCACGATCTTCTGCGCGGCGTCGTCGAGGTCGTCGGCCGAAGTCACGTTGAGGCCGGACTCGGCGATGATCTTCTTGCCGAGATCGACATTGGTCCCTTCGAGCCGGATCACGAGCGGCACCTTGAGCCCGACTTCCTTCACCGCCTCGACCACGCCGCCGGCGATCACGTCGCAGCGCATGATGCCGCCGAAGATGTTGATGAGGATGCCCTTCACATTGGGGTCGGAGGTGATGATCTTGAACGCCTCGGTCACCCGGTCCTTGGTGGCGCCGCCGCCGACATCGAGGAAGTTCGCCGGCGATTCGCCGTAGAGCTTGATGATGTCCATGGTCGCCATGGCGAGGCCGGCACCGTTGACCATGCAGCCGATGGTACCGTCGAGCGCGATGTAGTTGAGATCGTGCTTGGAGGCTTCGATCTCCTTTTCGTCTTCCTCGGTCAGGTCGCGCAGCGCGACGATGTCCGGGTGGCGATAGAGCGAATTGCCTTCAAAACTGATCTTGGCATCGAGGCAGATGAGCTGGCCGCCCTTGGTGACCACGAGCGGGTTGATTTCCAGGAGGCTCATGTCCTTGGCAAGGAATGCCGTATAGAGCTTCGCCACCACCACCTCCGCCTGCTTGGCGAGGTCGCCGGTGAGCTTCAGCGCGTTGGCAACACGACGGCCATGATGCGGCATCACGCCGGTCGCCGGATCGATGGTGACGGTGGTGATCTTTTCCGGCGTCTCCTTGGCCACCGTCTCGATGTCCATGCCGCCTTCAGTTGAGACAACGAAGGCGATGCGCGAGGAACCGCGGTCGACCAGCGCGGAGAGATAGAATTCGCGATCGATCGCCGAGCCTTCCTCGACGTAGAGGCGATGCACTTCCTTGCCGCGCGGCCCGGTCTGATGGGTGACGAGGGTGGAGCCGAGCAGGCGCTTGGCCTCCTTCTCGACGTCCTCGATCGCCTTCACCACTTTGACGCCGCCGGCCTTGCCGCGGCCGCCGGCATGGATCTGTGCCTTGACGACGTAAACCGGTCCTTCGAGCTGCTGCGCGGCCTTCACCGCCTCTTCAACGGAAAACGCCGGAAGCCCGCGTGATGTCGGCACGCCGAATTCCCGCAGCACCGCCTTGGCCTGATATTCGTGGATATTCATGAAAAGCTCCCGCTGCCCCCGGCTGGCGCCGGATCACCTCATCAGCATGCAACCCTTGCGACCGCGCGGCTGTCCCGGCGGATTGCAGGCCTGAACTCTAACGCCGCCTGCCGCTTCTTACGCCGCGAGATCGGGCGCGATCTTCTTGCAGGCGTCGATCAATCCGCGCACGGACTCGGCGGATTTCTCGAAGGCCGACCGCTCTGCGCCGGCCATTTCAATTTCCACGACCCGCTCGACACCTTTGCCGCCGATCACCACCGGCACGCCGACATAGATGTCCTTCATGCCGTATTCGCCATTGAGATAGGCCGCGCACGGCATGACGCGTTTTTCGTCCTTGAGGTAACTCTCCGCCATCGCGATCGCGGACGCTGCCGGCGCGTAGAAGGCCGATCCGGTCTTGAGGAGGCCGACGATCTCGGCCCCGCCATTGCGCGTGCGATCGACGATCGCATCGAGCCGCTGCTGGGTGGTCCAGCCCATATTGATGAGGTCGGCCAGCGGAATGCCGGCAACGGTCGAATAGCGCACCAGCGGCACCATGGTGTCACCATGCCCGCCGAGCACAAAGGCGGTCACGTCCTCGGCGGACACGTTGAACTCGTCGGCGAGGAAGTGCCGGAACCGGACCGAGTCGAGCACGCCCGCCATGCCGACCACCATGCCTTTCGGCAGGCCGGAATATTTCTGCAGCGCCCATACCATCGCGTCGAGCGGGTTGGTGATGCAGACGACGAAAGCGCCAGGCGCATATTTGCGAATGCCGGCACCGACCTGCTCCATCACCTTGAGATTGATCCCGAGCAGGTCATCGCGGCTCATGCCGGGCTTGCGCGGCACGCCGGCGGTGACGATGCACACGCTCGCGCCCTCGATCGCCTCATAGGAGTTCGTGCCGGCATAGCGCGCGTTGAAGCCGTTTACCGGTGCAGATTGGGCAATATCCAGCGCCTTGCCCTGAGGAATGCCCTCCATGATGTCGAATAAAACGACATCACCGAGTTCCTTCAGGCCGATGAGATGGGCAAGCGTGCCACCGATCTGGCCAGCGCCGATCAACGCAATTTTTTGGCGTACCATATGGGGGAGGTCCTCAAGCTGAAAGACAGCGGGGGTTTTCGGGTGTTAGACCTTTCAGTCGGGCCGTTCAAGTCAATCGGACAGTGACGTCGAGAAATCGCAACATGGCCGGTCTCGGCCATGCGCAAAGTCAATAATCCCTCAGTTCGCGAATGCGCGACTGATAATGCCGCTCCACACAGCCATAATCACGGCCGCAGTCCCTGCGTGAGGCCAGCCACCGGCTTTGCGATGCTTCGAGCCGCCGCCGCGCGCCGCCGTAGAGACTATTCCGGAGCTGGTAATAGGTCTGCGAAAGCACCACGTCGAGCTTCGAAAGGTGCTCGTCCTGACAGATCAGTATTTCGTCAGCAGTACGGGCATAGCGGCAGTTGAAGCTTTGCGCTTGCGTCAGGGATGGCACGATGCAAGCGGCGAGCAGTGATATGAAAACCGCGCTTTTCATCATCTTCCTCTCGATCGCTGATTGCTATGTTGCCATTTTAGCGTGCCCAAGCGACCATTCAATCGCGCCTGCTCACGCGGGTGCCTTTCTTTGATTTAGGTTTCGACGATGCCGGACGCCGAGCGCTGGCCATGCGGAAGCGCAAGATAGGCTTCCGACGCCATCTCGGTGAGACGGGAGGCTGTCCGCTTGAATTCATGCGCTTCATAGCCTTCAACGCCCTGATAAAGCGCGTCAGGCTCAGCATCGGCCGACGCGATCAGTTCGACCGCGTAGTCGTAAAGCGCATCGATCAAGGTAATGAAGCGCTTGGCCTCGTTGCGCTGCTCGGCCTTGATTACCGGGATGCGGTCGACCATAAGCGTGTGAAACTCTTGGGCAATCCGTAGGAAATCGCCGGCGCCGAGCGGCTGGCCGCATAATTCGTGGAAATGAAACCGGGCAGCCCCCAGCGCCGCCCGCGGCACCCGTAGGATATGCCCCTTCACCACCAGCTCATGGCCGCGGCTGTCATGCCCGTGCGTGACCCGCCGCCAGGTCGCGTCGAGCGCCGCCTTGGCGGCCTTGTCGGCCGGCACGTGCCACACTTTGACGCCGACCAGCTTCTCCAAGCGGAAGTCGGTGCGCGCCTCGAGCTTGTCCACCTCCATATGCTCCTTGAGCAGCGCAATGAAGGGCAGGAACAGCGCGCGGTTGAGACCGTCCTTGTAAAGGTCGTCGGGCGCCACATTGGAGGTCGCGACCACCACCACGCCGCGCGCGAAGAGCTGCGTGAACAGCCGCCCGAGAATCATCGCATCGGCGATGTCGGTGACGTGAAACTCGTCGAAGCAGAGAACCGAGGCATGCAAAGCGAGCTCGGCGGCGACCAGCTCGATCGGATCACGCCCCTCATGCTCGCCCGCCTTGATCCGCTGGCGATAGGCGTGGACGCGGTCATGGACATTGCCCATGAATTCGTGGAAGTGCGCGCGGCGTTTGCGCTTCACCGGGCAAGCGGCGAAGAACAGGTCCATCAGCATGGTCTTGCCACGGCCGACTTCGCCATAGACATATAAGCCCGGCACGATCGTTTTTGCCGAATTTTTATTGCGCCGCGAAAACAGCCGGCCAAGAACCGAGGGTTTGGAAGCAAGCCGCTGACTTGCCAAGCGATCTAGCAACGAATCGAGCTTGGCGACGATCGCCTCCTGAGCCAGATCCCGCTCGATCTCATGGCTGGCGACGAGCGCCTTGTATCGATCGCTGACAGACACGCGAATTCCTATGTTCGGCGTTTCCAATAACGGTTTCCCGTTACCGATCAACGATAATACACTGTCCGACGGCCGACCTCGAAAGCCGTGGCCGGTGTCGCCCTTTCAGTGTGACAAACTTCCCACAGCGCAAAAACGAATCATTTTACACTGCCACTTGTGCGACGCAACGTCGCGTTCGTTAGTACAAAAACGATTTTTCGGGCCCGCCCGCCGTTTTCGCGACCCCGCAAAATCATACGTAATTTCATACACTTCCTTAACTCCTGCGGCACGCTAGAAGAAGAAAACGAGGCTGTCTTTACGATTTGTCAACCCCGCTATTGAGCTAATGCAAGGCAAATCTGTCCTTTGCTAGCTTCACAGGAGCGCCCATATGTTGCATTGCAACACTAAGAGTTTAACAACACCAGGGCGCACGAGTGTTGAGGAGGAGAACGCCAGCGGAGACGGCGTAACCAGACGAAGGCAACGCAGGAGACCCCCGATGCACGAAGTCTTTGTCGAAGGCGGCCTGATGCGGAAGCTTTGGCCGGTCGAATCAGATGCGTATTGCGAGCATCTGCTGCGACTCGATCCGGAAAGCCGCCGAAACAGATTCGGCGGCGCCATCGTCGACGACATGATCCGTACCTATGCCGCAACAATGCGCGGCCCGGATGCGGTTGTTCATGGCTTTTTCGTAGACGGCGTCCTGCGCGGCGCCGCCGATATGCGTTTCTTAGGCACGACCTACCGGCGCGAAGCGGAAACGGCCTTCAGTATCGAGAAGCCGTGGCAAAGCCATGGGGTCGGTTCTGCCCTGCTCGAGCGCAGCCTGCTTGCCGCGCGGAACCGGGGCATCAAGCTGATGCATGTCTGTTGCCTCCCGGAAAACCTGCGCATGCAGCAACTTGCCCGCAAGTTCGATGCCGAAATGTCGTTCGACTTCGGCACCGTCATCGGCAAGATGGAGACCCAGAACCCGACGCCGCTGTCGGTGATGCGGGAGTTGGTGGTGGACGGCCACAGCTTTGCCGCCGCCTATGTCGATTTCCAGTCGCGCCTGTTCAAGCCGCCTGGTATGGGCAGGCTGCTTGACGCGCACAGCGCATCGTAGAAGCGGCGCGACCGTGATTTGGAGCGGCGCTCGGCCGATAAAGCCGGGCGCCGCTTTCATTTTTGCCGGGAGTGCAGCAATCCTGTTCCAATATTACCGCGATCGCGCCCGCTGGGGACGGGCCTGTGCCGTGAGCGGATAGGCCGCCTCCACCACATAGGGGCCACCGCCGACCGAAGCCCGCGAGGAATAGAGCACAAAGCGTGTCACCACGAAGGCGGGCGAACGAAACGGCCCGAAGGCGCCGAGATAATCGGCCACCTGACGCGGCGATGAATCGCGCAGCCGCGCGAGCGTCACATGCGGCGCGAATTTGCGGCCCTCAGGGGCGAGCCCGACCCGCTGCAACAGCCGCTCGTGTTCCGCTTGCAGTTCGACGAGTGCGACATTCGCGGCGGCGGCGGCAAACACCGCACGCGGTTTTCTACCGCCGAACGACGCCAAGCCTTCCAGCCGCAACTCGAAGGGTGGCCGCTCGACATCGCCGAGCATGAAGGTGATGTCACGCGCAAGCCCGTCGTCGATATCGCCGATGAAGCGCAATGTCAGGTGATAGTTTTCCGGGTCGATCCAGCGGGCGCCGGGCAGCCCGCCCCGCAGCATGGCCAGCGTGGCGCCGACCTCCGGCGGAATTTCGATAGCAGTGAACAGACGCGGCATCAGAGGGCTCTTGCAACGAATGCGATGACAAGTTGATGACTTGCTGCCTTTCAGGACGCGCGCAGCGATCTTGCCTGTGCGATCAGCTCCTCGACCTTTGGCAGGATGCGGCTCACGATGACATCGACACCAGCAGCGCTCGGATGCATCCCGTCCCGCTGGTTGAGCGTCTGGTCGGTCGCCACGCCCTGCAAAAAGAACGGGTAAAGCAAAACATTATAAGCAGCGGCGAGTTCAGGGAATATAGCATCGAAAGCCTGGGTATAGGCTGTCCCCAGATTGCGCGGCGCCAGCATGCCGCAGACGAGGACCGCAATGCGCCGCTCGCGCAGCCGGCGCAGGATGGCGTCCAGCGCCTTGCGGGTCGCCGCCGGATCGATGCCGCGCAACGCGTCATTGGCCCCGAGTTCAAGGATCACGGCGTCGGTGCCCTCGGGAACGGACCAGTCGAGGCGGGCGAGGCCGTCTGCGGCAGTATCGCCGGACACGCCGGCATTGCTGATCTCGACCGCAAGCCCCTTGGCGGCAAGCGCCTTTTTCAGCCGCGCCGGAAATGAATCGGCCGCGCGCAGGCCGAAGCCTGCGACCAGCGAATCGCCGAGCGCGACAATATGGATCGGTGCATCGATTGCCGCCCGCGCCTGCCGCGGCGCGCCCGCAAGGCCGAGAACAAGCGCGACGAGGGCGATCGCCGCCGCGGCCATGACGCCTGCCCCGGCCTGGACCGGCCCCACCGATCTCCCATATGAGGTGAGCCGGCGCAGCGCGGACCCGACCCGCGCGTACTGCATCAAAACCTGCATGGACGACACCTCGACTCTCTCTCGCACGCCTGCCATCGCATTGTCCCGGGTCAATCTGGCGCTGGGCCGCGAGGCCGCACGCGTCCATATCCTCAAGGACATCTCCCTCCATATAGGGCGCGGCGAAGCAATCGGCCTGGTCGGCCCCTCCGGCTCGGGCAAGTCGACCCTGCTGATGGTCATGGCCGGGCTTGAACGTCCGGATAACGGCGCGGTGGTCATTGCCGGCGATGATCTCGGCGCCTTCGATGAAGACCGCCTTGCCCGCTTCCGCGGTCGCAATGTCGGCATCGTGTTCCAGTCTTTCCATCTCATCCCGACCATGACCGCCATCGAGAATGTCGCCGTGCCGCTCGAACTTGCCGGCACCGCCGATGCGTTTGCAATCGCCCGCGACGAGCTTGTCGCCGTCGGCCTTGGTGAGCGGCTCTCGCATTATCCTGGCGAACTGTCCGGCGGCGAGCAGCAGCGGGTCGCGCTGGCGCGGGCGCTCGCGCCCAATCCGCCGATCCTGCTGGCCGACGAACCGACCGGAAACCTTGACGAGGCGACCGGCCGGCAGATCGTCGACCTGCTGTTTGCCGGCCATGCCAAGCGCGGCATGACGCTCGTGCTCGTGACCCACGACGCAACGCTTGCCGCGCGCTGCGACCGCATCGTGCGCATGCGCTCGGGCGCGATCGACACTGCGGGCATGCCGGAGCCGGTTCCGGCATGAGCGACATGGATCGGACAACAATCGGCAGGCACACGGCGCCGCTGTCGGCGCTGCTGCGTCTGAGCCTACGCGACCTGCGCGGCGTGCGCGGGTTCACCGCCTTCATCATTTGTCTCGCCCTCGGCGTGATGACCATCGCCGGCGTGGGCTCCCTCGCCTACAGCCTGACTCAGGGCATTGCGCGCGAAGGCCGCAGTATTCTTGGCGGTGACCTCGCCTTCATCCTCGCACAGCGGAAAGCGAATGCTGAAGAGCAGGCGTTTCTCGCGCGCCAGGGGACGTTGTCGCTCACCGCGGTAATGCGTGCGCTGGCGCGCACCGATCAAGGGCGCATGAGCCTGGTCGAAATGAAGGCGGTGGACGATCATTATCCGCTCTATGGCAAGATCGTCCTCGATCCGGCTGCAACGCTCAAGGAGACGCTTGCCAAAAAACGCGACGGCGTTTTTGGCGCGGCCGCCGATCCGCTGCTGTTCGCGCGCCTGCGGGTCAAGCCGGGCGCCCGCATCACGGTCGGCGATGCCACGATCGAACTGCGCGCCCGCATCGTGCGCGAACCCGACAAGCTCGCCGGCGGGATTGGGTTCGGGCCGCGCCTGATCATTAGCGATGCGGCGCTCGCCGCGACCGGCCTGGTGCAGCCTGGCAGCCTCGTGCGCTTCATGCATCGACTGCGGCTGCCGGCGGGCTCCGACATCTATCGCACCGATGCCGTGATGGAGGCCGCGGCCAAAACCTTTCCCAAAGCCGGCTGGGATATCCGCGCGAGCACCAACGCCTCGCCGCGTCTCGAGGGCAATATCGAGCGCTTTACCCAGTTTCTGACCCTGGTGGGACTGACCGCGTTGCTCGTCGGCGGTGTCGGCGTCGCGAATTCCACCAAGCATTATCTCGACCGCAAGGTCGAGGTGATCGCGACGCTGAAATCGCTTGGCGCCACCGGCACGCAGGTGGTCGCGCTTTACTTCCTGCAGATCACGCTGCTCGCTTTGGTCGGGTCCAGCATCGGATTGCTGCTCGGCGCTTTGCTGCCATTTGCCATCGCCGCGCTGTTCGGTCATCTGCTGCCGCTTCCGCTCGTCCCCTCGGTGCATGTCAGCGACCTTGTGCTCGCGCTCATCTTCGGGCTGCTGACCGCTGGCACCTTCGCCCTATGGCCGCTCGGGCGCGCCCATGACGTCCCGGCCTCCGCGCTGTTTCGCGACGCGATCGCGCCGGAGAAACCTTTGCCCCGTCGGCGCTATATCATTGCCACCGCGATTCTCGCGCTGGTGCTGACCGCGATCGCGATCACTGCCTCGCATGACCGCAAGATTGCCGCGATCTTCGTCGCTGCCGCGCTCGGCGTATTCGTGCTGTTGCGCGGCGTCGCGATCGCGGTCATGGCGATGGCACGCGCCGCCCCGCGCCCGCGCTCGCCGTTGATGCGTCTGGCGCTCGCCAATATCCACCGGCCGGCGGCGCTGACCCCGACGGTCGTGCTGTCGCTCGGGCTCGGCATGGCGCTCCTGGTGACGGTGATCGAGATCGACGGCAATCTGCGCCAGCAATTGACCGCGTCGCTGCCGGCCAAGGCGCCGTCCTTCTTCTTCATCGACATTCCGGCGGCAGAACGCGCGACCTTCGACGCCGCAATCCGCGCCCAGGCGCCGCAGGCCGAGCTCGAGCGCGTGCCGCTGCTGCGCGGGCGAATCATTGCTGTGAACGGCGTCGCCGCCGAGGAGATCGACGCCAAACCGGAGGCCGCCTGGGTGCTGCATGGCGACCGCGGCATCACTTATGCGCAAACGGTGCCGGAAGGCTCGCGCGTGGTCGAGGGCACGTGGTGGGATAAAGACTATAAGGGGCCGCCGCTCGTCTCGCTGGACCGCAGAATCGCCGACGGGCTTCACCTCAAGATCGGTGATGAAATCACCGTCAACGTGCTGGGGCGGAATTTCACCGCGCGCATCGCGAGTCTGCGCGCCGTCGACTGGCAGTCGCTCGGCCTGAATTTCGTGTTGGTGTTTTCGCCGGGGGCCTTTCGCGGGGCGCCGCAGACCGACGTGGCGACGGTGACCTTTCCGAGCGGCGGTACCGCGAACGAAGAGGCCGCTTTGCTGAGCGCCGTCGCCCGCGCCTTTCCGACCGTGACGCCGGTGCCGGTCAAGGAGGCGATCAGCGCCGTCGGCGCCAT
>Ga0315540_10002377_pt1 | contig 10632 bp, 8 predicted proteins | sample SalMarSW160110MG_FD_203677 | JGI IMG/M metagenome (GOLD analysis project Ga0315540, IMG submission 203677) | Salt marsh sediment microbial communities from the Plum Island Ecosystem LTER, Massachusetts, United States - Salt Marsh Sediment SW1601-10 ... | reverse complement strand
GTGGAGAACAGTCCCGACAAAAGTATATCTGCAAGTGGAAAGGATCTGATTACTAATAGTATCAGAAAGCTGGAGCTTCTGGATGTTCCCGATTCCGAAATAAAAAGAATTGAAAACACAAAGGAAATCAAAAAGTACATAACTCTTTTCGCTCCATTTGATGGAACGGTAATTCATAAAGATATTATTGAGGGAGAAAAAATAGCAGCCGGAGCTCCATTACTGAAAATTGCAAACCTGGAAAACCTCTGGCTCCTTGCCGATATTTATGAATATGAACTACCTAAAATAAAATTAGGTTCGTCTGCTGATATTACTTTCAATTTTTTACCCGGGAAGGTTTTCAAAAGTAAAATCTCATTCATCTACCCTACCCTTGATGAAAAAACAAGAACCGTAAAAGTAAGATTCAACATCCCGAATTATAACGATCAGCTAAAACCTTCGATGTTTGCTAACATTGTTATTAATGGGAAGAATCTTGGTAATTATCCTGTTATCCCCGAACAAGCTGTAATTCGTACGGGACAAAAAAATGTAGTTATTCTTTCCTTGGGTGATGGCAAGTTCAAACCTGTTGATGTAACTCTCGGTGATTATTCAGATGGATATTACCAGGTGCTTAACGGACTAAGTGCGGGAAACAAAATTGTAACTTCCGCACAATTCCTCATCGATTCCGAAAGCAATCTGAAAGCCGCATTATCGCAGTTCACCAGCACATCTTCTGAAGAGACCGGCAAAAAAGATACGATGAAAATGAGTCCAGATAAAATGAATTCAAAAGATGATATAAATAAAGAGGATGACAGTGAAATTAAAGATCCACGGATAAGAAAAGGTACAATTGATCTTTCTGCAATCGATAAAAACAAAGACGGGAAACTTTATGAAGACGTAATGGATTGGAATGTTATTTCGGATGAACCGGGTGAATGTCCGATATGCGGAATGACACTGAAAGAGTTAACAATTAAAGAAGCAAAAAAGAATTTAACAGAACATGGTTTTAAGTATAAGGAATAGGTATAAAGGTATAGGGTATAGACAATCCTTATACCTCTATGCCTTATACCCATATCCCACAGGATAGAAAATTACACAGGAGTTTTAAATGACAACAAGTAATCCAGCTAAAGATGGAATAATTGCCAGAATAATTGAATGGTCAATTAATAACAAAATACTGGTAATAATATTTACTGCTGCATTAATATTCGGAGGCATCTGGGCAATCCAAAATACTGCCGTCGATGCCATACCTGATTTAAGCGATGTGCAGGTAATCATATTTACAAAATATCCCGGGCAAGGTCCGCAAATAGTTGAAGACCAGGTTACGTATCCGCTCACATCAAAAATGCTTTCAGTTCCTTACGCAAAAGATGTAAGAGGTTATTCATTCTTCGGCTTTTCAATGGTTTACATAATTTTTGAAGATGGAACCGATCTCTACTGGGCAAGAAGCAGGGTACTAGAATATTTAAGCTCGATGCGAAGCTCTTTGCCGGAAGGAGTATCGCCTGAATTAGGACCTGATGCTACAGGGTTAGGATGGGTTTACCAGTATGCTCTGAAATCCGATACAAGAAGCCTTCAGGAATTACGAACAATACAGGATTGGTTTTTACGTTATGAATTAGCAGCTATTCCAGGTGTCTCCGAAGTAGCGAGTGTGGGAGGGTTCGTAAAACAATACCAGGTAAATGTCGATCCTATAAAATTAGCTTCCTACAACATTCCGCTCAGTACGGTTAAAATGGCAATAAAGAAAAGCAACAACGATGTTGGCGGAAGACTTATGGAAATGGGTGAAACCGAATTTATGGTAAGAGGCTTGGGATATATAAAAAGTGTCGATGATCTTAAAAGTATTGCTATCGGCAGAGATGCAAACACCGGCACACCGGTTTATTTAAAAGATGTTGCCAACATAGATATCGGTCCTGAGTTAAGAAGAGGGCTTGCCGACCTGGATGGCGAAGGTGAGGTAGTTGGTGGAATTATAATTCAACGCTACGGAGAAAACGGGCTTGCTGTGATTAATAGAGTGAAGAAAAGACTGCAGGAACTAAAATCCTCGCTTCCATCAGATGTTCAGATTGTTCCGGTGTATGATAGAAGCGAGCTAATTCATAAAGCAGTTAATAATTTAGGTGATAAGCTTCTGGAAGAAGGATTAATTGTAGCTTTAGTTATTATTCTTTTCCTTCTTCACTTCCGCAGTTCGCTTGTTGCAATCTTTACATTACCAACAGCAGTGCTTGCTGCTTTGCTCGTTATGAAATTCCAGGGATTAAATGCAAACATTATGTCGCTTGGTGGAATTGCAATTGCGATTGGAGCAATGGTCGATGCGGCAATAATAATGGTGGAGAACTCGCACTCGCATATATTACACAACCAGCTTTTACCGGAAGAAAAACGACGACCTCACTGGGCGGTTATTCTTGAATCATCAAAAGAAGTAGGACCTTCGATATTCTATTCTCTTTTGGTTATTACAGTTTCTTTCATTCCCGTATTCACACTTGAAGCACAGGAAGGAAGATTGTTTAAGCCACTGGCTTTCACAAAAACATATTCAATGGCTGCAGGTGCTATACTTGCAATCACAATCGTTCCTGTTTTGATGGGTTATTTCATTCGCGGTAAAATGAAAAGAGAGGAGGATAATCCTGTAACAAAATTTTTGATGAACATATATCACCCGATCGTTGATTTTGTATTAAGGACAAGGTGGTGGGTAATAATTCTTTCCTTATTAATTGTTATCGGTACTTATATCCCCTTTTCAAAACTCGGCTCGGAATTTATGCCGCCGTTGTATGAAGGTGATCTTCTTTATATGCCAACAACTTTACCGGGAATTTCCATAACAAAAGCAAAAGAGCTTTTGCAGCAGACAGACAAGATTATAAAAACATTCCCGGAGGTTGAAACTGTATTTGGAAAGATTGGAAGGGCTGATACACCAACCGATCCTGCACCCCTGTCAATGATCGAAACAACAATTCAATTAAAACCTGAAGATGAATGGCGTGAAGGAATGACGCGTGAGAAACTTGTTGAAAAACTGGACGAGGCTGTAAAAATCCCCGGTCTTACAAATGCCTGGACGATGCCTATTAAAACCAGAATCGATATGCTTTCAACGGGAATTAAAACCCCGGTAGGAATTAAAATTGCCGGACCCGATTTAAATGTTCTGCAGGATATCGGTAAAAAAATAGAAGAAGTAACAAGAACAATTCCCGGCACACGTTCCGTTTATGCTGAAAGATCTGTAGGCGGAAACTATGTTGACTTTAACATAGACAGAAATGCAATTGCAAGATACGGACTCACAATTGCGGACGTTCAAAATGTATTTATGTCTGCTGTTGGCGGAATGAATATCACTCAAACAGTTGAGGGATTGGAACGTTACCCGGTTAATCTCCGTTACCAGCGGGATTACCGAGATAACATTGAATCATTAAAAAGAGTTCTTGTTCCATTGCCAGGCGGAGGAAATATCCCTCTTGATGAAATAGGAAATATTGTTATCCGTAAAGGTCCACCGATGATAAAATCAGAAAATGCACGACCGAATTCCTGGGTTTACATCGATATTGAAAACATCGATGTAGGAACTTATGTTCAGAATGCACAGAAAATAATTGCCGAGAAAATAAAACTTCCACAAGGGTATTCATTAATATGGAGCGGGCAATATGAATACATGGAACGAGCGGCTAAAAAATTAGCATTGGTAGTACCACTGACATTACTGATTGTAATACTTCTACTCTACTTTAATACAAAATCATTTATAAAAACAGGAATAATACTTCTTGCACTTCCCTTTTCTATGGTTGGTGCAATATGGTATCTCTTCCTGGCACATTTCCATCTAAGTGTTGCTGTATGGGTAGGAATAATTGCTTTACTTGGTGTTAGTGCAGAGACCGGTGTTGTTATGCTGCTTTACTTAGATATTGCTTATGAAAAATGGAAAGAGAAAGGTTTGCTAAAATCATTTGCCGATCTCAGGGAATCTATTTTTGAAGGCGCCGTAAAAAGAATTCGCCCTAAAATGATGACGGTTATGGTGCTCTTCTTTGGTCTTCTGCCAATTTTGATCGGTCATGGTTCCGGCGGAGATGTAATGAAAAGAATTGCAGCGCCAATGGCAGGAGGAATTTTTACCAGCTTAATTATGGAGCTGACAATCTTCCCTGCGATTTTTTATCTTCTTAAAAGAAGAGAAATGAGAAAAAACAATATGATAACAGAAAGCAACGTGGAGAATTAAAATGAAAGAAATAAAGGCATATATAAGACATGAAAAAGCCGACCTCATAATAGAAAAGCTGGAAGAAGCCGGCGTTAAAGGTATGACACTTCTGGACGCTAATGCTCTTGCGGAGTGGGCTGACAAAAACGCATTCAGCTTCTCAATCGAGTATGTTCAAAAATATACTAAGGTAGTTAAGATCGAGCTTATTTGTAATGATGATGAAAGCGACAAACTGGTTGATGTTATATCAAAATATGCGCACACAGGTAAAAGCGGTGACGGATGGATTTTTGTTTCACCGGTTGAAAAATCTGTGCGTATAAAAACGGGTGAAGTAAACAATTTCAATAATTTATAAACACATTCAAGGAGAAAAAAATGAAAACACTAACTCAAATCTTTTTTGTAACTCTTTTCTGCGCCGTAATATCTGTTTCATTTGCACAGGATAAAACAGAAATGAAAAAACATGATATGAAAATGATGAATATGAAAATGGATAGCACTATGCATCATGAAACGAAATCAGATTCTGTTGATGCTCAATCTATTGTTCGAAAGGGTGAAATCGATCTTAAAGCAATTGATAAAAATGGTGATGGAAAAGTATTCCAGGATATGATGGACTGGAATGTTATTTCCGACAAACCCGGAAATTGCCCGTTATGCGGAATGAAGTTGAAAGAAGTTACACTTGAAAAAGCAAAAGAGTATCTTGTTAAGTTCGGATTTAAAGTAAAAGAAAAATAATTGTTGCTAATTGTAGTAGTTTAATATCACGGGGAAAATTTGCCCGTGATGAATAATCAGGAGAGTAATAAAATGTAATGACTATAGATAATTCATTATTAAAAATAAAGGAGATGATATGAAGAGCCTAAAGAAAATAATATTAAGTGTCGTTCTGACATTAGTAGTTCTATTTGCTGCGCTCCTGATTTTTATTTACAGCGGTTGGTACGATGTAAGTGCAATGAATGAAGAAAGTGGTATTTCAAAATGGGTTTTACAGACCACAATGGATAACTCCGTTGAATCGCGTTTGAAAAATATCTCGATACCCTATCTCAATGATTCTCTAATGATTAAAGAAGGTTTTGAACATTACAATGAAATGTGCGTGGATTGCCATGGTGCACCGGGAAAAGAAGAAAGCGAATTATCAAAAGGATTGAATCCACCCGCACCTTACCTTGTTGAAGAAGCAAAGGATATGGATCCACGAGAAATATTCTGGGTAACCAAGTATGGAATAAAGATGACCGGCATGCCGGCGTGGGGCAAAACTCATTCGGATAAAAAAATATGGGCAATAGTAACATTCGTGAAAAAGCTTCCGAATATGTCAGCGGAAGAATATGAAAAAATGGAAAATACTTATGCTACAATGAAGATGGATGAAGATCATGAACATTAAAATTTATTAATCTTAAATGCTGTACAAATTAGTTAGTAAACCGTTAAAACGGTTGAGTTATGTTGTTTTTTTTATATTAACCCACGGATTAATCCGTGGGTTAATAAAAACAAAACTAATTTTCTTTAACTGTTTCAACAGTTTTTCTTAGTTGTTTTTTGGTCTCCACAATTAGTTAATCTTTATGACCTGATATCTGTTTTGATTTTGCAGATAAATTTTTACTGTTAATCATAAATGAAAAATTATATTTCAAACGTCTAAAAACATATATGAGAAAACATTATGAAAATTTTGTAAGACTTTCTTAAAAGATTGTAACGCAAACAGAGTTTGAATCATTTAAGTTTTAATTGTAATTATTAAATGTCTAACAGACGAAAGGAGTACAAAATGTTTAAGAAAAGTTTAATTGCTGTATTTGTTGCCAGTCTGTTGTTTTTATCATTCAATCTTGTAAGCGCACAGGATGATCCAGTTGAACATATGATGAGCAACAGCAAAACGAGAAACCAGGTAATGAACTATATGATAAATCATCAAAATGTTATGCAGGAATTTATGAACAAGGTGATGAATAATCAGGATGCCTGGAACTCGATGATGGGTTATATGATGGGCAACCAAAATTCCCGCTGGAATATGATGGACCGGATGTTCTCTGAAGCTAATACCGATAGTTCATTTTATAACCAAATGCGACAATACATGTACAATCATAATTATATGATGGGTATGATGCAAAACATGATGGGAAACGGAAATTACATGCACAGTGGAATGATGCACGGTAATGGAATGATGCATAACTATAATAAGAACTAATAAAGACATCTATTATAAGATGGGATCCCTGTTAGCCAGGGATTCCATCAATTTAATACTGATACGATTTTTTAATCATAAATAATTAGTAAAAAAGATGAAAAAAATATTTTACTTTATAATTTTGTTAACCTTCTGCACAATATTTACTATTTCTTTTGCACAGGGTAATTATCACGGTTATAATCCCGATTCATTAGAAACAATCACCGTCAACGGTTATGCTATTGTTGATACAAATACCGGTGTGCATTCAATGTATTACTTAGACGAAGATAACAATGGAACACCTGATTATTTTCTGAATTTCGGTCCGTGGTGGTATGAACCGGATAGCTCAAATGCAGCAAGACCGGGGGATGCTCAACAAATTACAATTACCGGTGGATTAGTACATTCCGTAATGATGAACAGCTATCCTGTTATTGTTGTTTACGAAATAAACGGAGAATTCTGGAGAGATCCTTTCGATCCATTGTGGAATCATATGGGAACTTATCACGGTGAAAATCATTTTATGGATAGTTGTTACACATCAGGTTTCGGATGGATGCATAACCAACTACAAACAGTCTCACTGAGTGGACATGCTCTTGTCGATACAACCTTTATTATGGGTCATTATTATCTTGATGAGAATAATGACGGTTCCCCTGATTACTTTTTGAATTTCGGACCTCCCTGGTATGAACCGGCTTCCGGTGCTGTTCGTCCCGAACCAGGTGATTCAATAAACATAGTTGGTGGAATGCTTAACAATGGATTTGTTCCAATGGTTATTGTTTATGAAATTAATGGATTAACGTGGAGAGATTCGACAATCTTTGGTCAGCACTTTGGCGGCGGATGGTTACATCGTAATATGAATTACGCAGAATATTTTCATGCACCGTTCGATAGTATGGATCGAATTACAATGCATCCCGGCTGGTGGAACGGCGGCGGTGGTCATCACGGAGGAATGCATGATTCATTGTTCTGCCAGATATTTGAAATATTCCCCCAGGATATTAATACACTGGGAAATGAAAACGCGTTAGCTGGTTATGAAATGGATTTCTTCTTCCCTTCATTGATGATGGGAGGCGGAATGAACAACGGAATGGGTTGTGGCGGTCATATGGATTTCAATAGTTCCGCAGATTTTCAATTTCACTACTCAGATGAACAGTTAGTTAATTCCAATATAACAGAATCTTCCGTAAAAGTTAAATACTGGAATAGCGATACTGATAAATGGGAAGAAGTCTCCGGCGCAAACCTGAATACTTCAGACAACACAATTACTTTCAGTCAGGCAAACGTATCAAACTTTATTATCTTAACAGGTGATTCACCAACTTCTGTTAAGAATCAAGCTAAAGTATTACCTGATAGATTTACTTTAAAACAGAATTACCCGAATCCATTTAACCCAACAACGATAATTGAATTTTCTGTTCCACAAAAAACAACAGTTAAATTGACTGTATATAATATTCTCGGTAAAAAGATAGTTGAATTAGCCGATGGGAATTACAATGCAGGAACTTATTCTATTAAATTTGACGGACAGGATTTGTCTTCAGGCGTTTATTTTTATGAATTGAATACCGGTATTTTTAGAGAAGTTAAAAAAATGCAATTAATTAAATAAGGAACAATTAAAAACTTTCGAGGCAAGCTGGTGACAAATTATATCCTAGCCTCGAAGGTTAGTTAGGAGTAAATAAAATGTTTCATGATTTTTTCTTTGATGGTATGTGGTTCGGCTGGTTCTTCTGGATTTTTATCATCGCTTTAATTATCTGGCTATTGGTTGATCGCTCGAATAAAACTAAACAGAATCTTCCGCCGCAGGAAACAGCTTTGGATATCTTGAAAAAGAGATATGCAAAAGGCGAGATCACAAAAGAACAATTTGAACAAATGAAGAAAGATTTAAACTAATTTCTTCTCTGATTTCATAACATGAAAATTCTGTAAATCTTTCCTAAGATAATATAACGCAAAGAGGGATTGTGGCAATTATATTTATTCCGAACAAATTGATAAACAAAAGAAAAGATTTGTAATGAACAACGAACATAAACATCATAATCATTCAGAACAGAATCACGCTAAACATAGCGAGCATGAGGGACATAATCACCACGATCATCATGCACACATGATTGAAGATTTTAGAAAAAGATTCTGGGTCTCGCTTGTTGTTACAATTCCAATTCTTTTTCTCTCCCCTTTGATCCAGCATTTTCTTGGTCTTAAAGAAGATTTGCGTTTCACCGGTGATATTTATGTTCTGTTTGCTCTATCGACCTTTGTCTTTTTCTACGGCGGTTACCCTTTCTTAAAAGGATTGATCGATGAGCTAAAGCAAAAACAGCCGGGAATGATGACATTGATTGCACTAGCAATTTCAGTTGCGTATTTCTACAGCGGTGCCGTTGTGTTTGGTGTTCGGGGTGAAGTTTTCTTCTGGGAACTTGCAACTCTAATCGATATTATGCTTCTCGGTCACTGGATTGAAATGAAGTCGGTTATGGGTGCATCAAAAGCTCTTGAAGAACTTGCTAAGCTTATGCCCGATGAGGCACATCAAATTGATGATGACGGCGACGTTACCGATGTATCCGTTTCTGATCTAAAACATAAAGATAAGTTATTGATCAAGCCGGGAGAAAAAATTCCTGCAGATGGAAAAATTTATGAGGGAAAAACTTCGATCAACGAATCAATGATTACAGGTGAATCAAAACCAGTTTCCAAAAGCGAAGGAGATGAAGTAATTGGCGGATCGATAAACGGTGAAGGCTCCGTTAAAATTGAGGTTGAAAAAACCGGCGATGATACCTTTCTTTCTCAGGTTGTAAAGATGGTTCGTGAAGCACAGGAAAGTAAATCGAAAACACAAAACTTTGCAAACAAAGCAGCATTCTGGTTAACTATTGTCGCAATTTCTGCCGGAGCCATTACAATGTTAGTTTGGCTCTTAATTGAAGGATCAACATTTAACTATGCTTTATCCAGAACGGTAACTGTAATGGTAATTACCTGTCCGCACGCACTTGGTCTGGCAATTCCTTTAGTTGTTGCTGTTTCAACTGCCCTTTCTGCAAAAAACGGTTTGCTTATCAGGAACAGAACGGCTTTCGAGCAGGCAAGAAATTTACAGGCAATTATTTTTGATAAGACAGGAACCTTAACTAAAGGCGAATTCGGAGTAACCGATGTAATTTCTTTCGATGACAAATATGATGAAAAAGAAATCTTAAAATATGCTGCAACCGTTGAATCCGAATCCGAACATCCGATTGCTTTGGGTATAGTAAACTCGACGGGAAAAAAATTTGAAGTGAAAGATTTCAATTCAATTCCGGGTAAAGGTGCGGAAGGGAAAGTGGGTGGTAAAGAAGTTAAAGTTGTTAGCCCCGGTTACCTGGAAGAAAATAATATTGAGTTTAAAGAAAAGGAAAAGATCGAGAAATTATCATCACAGGGTAAAACAGTTGTATTTGTTCTTATTGATAATAACCCAACAGGTGCAATTGCGCTTGCTGATATTATCCGTGAAGAATCAAAAGAAGCGATAAAGCAGCTTAAAGATTTAGGGATTAAACCAATGATGCTTACGGGAGACAACAAACAGGTTGCAAAATGGGTTGCAGATGAACTTGGACTCGAGGATTACTTTGCAGAAGTTCTTCCGGATAAAAAATCAGAAAAGGTTAAAGAAGTGCAAAGCAGAGGGATGGTAGTTGCAATGACAGGCGACGGAGTCAACGATGCACCTGCACTTGCACAGGCAGATGTTGGAATTGCAATAGGTGCAGGAACAGACGTTGCAGTTGAAACGGCAGATATCATTCTAGTAAAAAGTAATCCTAAAGATGTTGTTTCACTAATAAAATTTGCAAAAGCTACTTACAAAAAGATGGTTCAGAATTTAATCTGGGCAACTGGTTACAATGCTTTTGCCATTCCGCTTGCTGCAGGAGTATTATATTCAGAAGGAATAGTTTTAAGTCCGGCGGTTGGTGCAGTGCTTATGTCTTTAAGTACAGTCATCGTAGCAATAAATGCAAAATTGCTTAAGGTATAATTTTAATGATGTATAACTTTTTAATAC
>Ga0315540_10002376_pt1 | contig 10634 bp, 6 predicted proteins | sample SalMarSW160110MG_FD_203677 | JGI IMG/M metagenome (GOLD analysis project Ga0315540, IMG submission 203677) | Salt marsh sediment microbial communities from the Plum Island Ecosystem LTER, Massachusetts, United States - Salt Marsh Sediment SW1601-10 ... | reverse complement strand
TTTTCGATCAGATAGAATCACTAGGGAAAGGACACCCATGACCAGGACGCTACTTAGCGGCGCACTGATATTCGCGCTGATATTTGCCGCACTTACACTCGCACAAGACAAGCCCGCTACCATGCCAGCTCAACAATCCACCGGCGGGCGAGTTCTGCCACCTCCACCGATGGCGACCAAGATTCCTCATCCGGACACCACTTTCGGCGATATCCGCATCGACAACTACTATTGGCTGCGGGACAAGGATGATCCTGATGTGATCGATTATCTCTATGCCGAGAATGACTATACCGACTCGGTGATGAAACCGACCGAGGCACTGCAGGATACTCTCTACAAGGAACTGGTTGGGCGAATTCAGCAGAATGATCTCTCGGTGCCGGTACTCAAGGGTGATTACTACTACTATACCCGTGAAGAGGAAGGCAAGGAGTACAGGATTTATTGCCGCAAACATGGCAGCCTTGACAGCACCGAACAGGTAATGCTTGACCTCAACCAACTGGCTCAGGGAAAATCGTTTCTCTCCCTTGGTTCCGATAAAGTCAGCCCGAATCAGCGTTTCCTCGCCTACTCGCTGGACACGACCGGAGCTGAGGACTACACGCTCTACTTCAAGGATCTGGAAACGGGGAGCAATCTCCCCGACACCATCGACAACATCGGCAATGAGATTGCCTGGGCGGCGGACAACAAGACAATTTTCTACACCGTTCTCGACACGCTTCTGCATTTGCCGTATCAGGTCATGCGCCACACCCTGGGAACGGATGCATCCACCGATAAGCTCATGTATCAGGAAAATGATGACGCCTATTTCCTGAGTCTGACCAAGTCACGGAGCGATAAGTACATCTTCGTCAACATGGCCAATTACTCCACCACGGAGTGGCGCTACCTGCCCGCCGACAAACCGAACAGTGAGTTCAAGGTGATTCAGGCTCGTACAGATGGGATCGAGTACTCGGTGACGAACCGTGGTGATAACTTCCTGATTCTGACAAACGAGGACGCGGTCAATTTCAAGCTGATGAAGGCGCCGGTATCGGATCCCTCCCCCAAGAATTGGAAGTTAATGCTTCCGGAACGGGATGATGTGACGCTGGAAAGCACGTTGCCCTTTAAGAACTTCCTGGTGATCCTCGAACGGGAAAATGCTCAACTGCAGATTGACGTGCAAGATGATGTCAACGGCGTGGAGTATAAAATCGATATGCCGGAGGACGCCTACTCGATTCAGCTCAGTGAAAATCCGGAGTACAATACCGACCTGCTGCGCTTTGTCTATGAGTCAATGGTCACGCCGAAGTCGGTCTATGACTACAATATGGATAAGTGGACACGCACGCTGAAGAAGCAGTACAAAGTTGGCGGAGGTTTCGACAAGAGTAACTACAAATCAGAAAGAATATTCGCAACTGCTGCAGACGGCGCGCAGGTGCCGATCTCATTAGTTTACCGCAAGGACAAATTCCACAAGGATGGCACCAATCCACTCTATTTGTACGGTTACGGGGCCTACGGTATCTCCTATGACCCCTACTTCTCCACCAATCGCATTTCGATCCTCGATCGTGGCTTTGTCTTCGCGCTGGCGCACGTCCGTGGAGGCGGTATCAAGGGCCGCAAATGGTATGAGGACGGCAAACTCCTTCACAAGAAAAACACCTTCACCGACTTCATTGCCTGTGCCGAGAAACTGGCGCATGACGGGTATTGTGACTCCACAGAGATGTTCGCTTCCGGCGGCAGCGCCGGAGGTATGACAATGGGTGCGGTGCTGAACCTGCGCCCGATGCTGTTCAAAGGAATCATCCTCGATGTACCTTTTGTGGATGTACTCAATACGATGCTCGACCCGACTATACCGCTGACAGTGCCGGAATATGATGAATGGGGCAATCCGGGCGCCACAAAACAGTATTACGACTACATAAAGTCGTATGCGCCGTACGAAAATGTGCGGCCGGTTACCTATACCAACATTCTGATAACAGCGGGACTGAATGACCCCCGCGTGGCCTACTGGGAGCCGGCTAAACTTACCGCCAAGTTACGCGCGACCAAGAAGGATGACCACATCCTGATCCTGAAAACCGACATGAGTTCGGGGCACATGGGGCCGTCGGGGCGTTACCAGATGTACCACGAGATGGCGTTCGAATATGCATTTGTCCTGATGCTACTACACCAGAAATCGTGATGGCGGATTCTGGTCAAAGCTGGGCAGCCCGATTAGATGTCAGCAAGCTGCTCAAGTGGTTTGCAGCCAATCGTCGCGAACTCCCATGGCGGCTAAAACCCGCGCCCTATTCGGTGTGGGTTTCCGAGGTGATGCTGCAGCAGACGGTGGTGGGCGCCGTCATTGGCCACTATCGTCGCTGGATGAAGCACTTCCCCACGGTAAGAAGACTCGCGGCTGCCAGCGAGCAAGATGTCGTCAGAATGTGGGAGGGCCTCGGCTACTACAGTAGAGCGCGGAATCTGCGACTGGCGGCCAAGCTGATTGTCTCAGAACATGGCGGCAAATTTCCCGAAGACTATGAAGATTTAAGGAAGCTCCCCGGAATCGGCGAATATACCGCTTCTGCGATTCTCAGTATTGCTTACGGGAAGCCCTATCCTGTTCTAGATGCCAACGTGCGTCGCGTCATGCAGCGGTTTCTGCTTTTACGAGTCTGGAATCGGGAGAGTGAGACGAAGGTGCGCTCTTTTCTCAACAAGGCAATACCTCAGAACCAACCGGGAGAATTCAATGAAGCGCTAATGGAACTAGGGCAGATGGTTTGCCTGAGAAACAAGCCACTTTGTAAGGTTTGTCCGCTGGCAAAAGGTTGCCGGGCACAGGCTGTGGGAGCGCAGGAGGAAATTCCGGTTTGCAAAAGCAAAGCCGTTGAACGGATAGAAACCACAATCGCGATTTACCTGAAAGGAAAGCGCGTCTTGCTGGCCAGGCGTTATGAGAAGCTGTTTCGCGGACTCTGGCTCTTTCCGGAAGCAAATGGAGCAGCTGGACAGAAACTGGCGCAGCTGAAAGAGCGCACCCACCATTACACGCGTTATGCAAACCGTCTCTCCCCCGTCATAATCAAAGCGGATAAGACAGCGGTCGGAGTCGAAAAGGGATTAGATTCAGCGAAGTGGATACCAATAGCTGAACTGGAACAGTATCCTATGCCCTCGGTTTACCGCAAGATTGCGGCTGAATTCCGCGAGTGGTTTGATAATCTAGCATAGTCCAAGATTTCTGTAGCCAAATCCCAGCTTTTTTGTAGATTACCGCCTGCTGGTGAAAAGATTCACCAACTTTTGAATACGGATATTTTGAGCCATTTTAGATTGGATTTGTTTCACGAGGTTAATACGTCATGCAGCTTCACAAGACAGAAGATGGAAAGATACTGTGTACCCTGATTCTGGGCGATGGAATCGGCCCGGAAGTCGTAAATTCAACGCGCAAGATCATCGAAGCCACCGGTGCGCCGATCGCCTGGGATGAGCAACTGGCTGGCGCTGCCATTTTCGAGAAAGGGATACCCTCCGGGGTGACCCAGGAAACAATTGAGTCGGTCAAGAAGACTCACCTCGTGCTCAAGGGCCCGCTGATGACCCCGGTCGGTTTCGGCGAGAAGAGCGCCAATGTCACCCTGCGCAAGCTGTTCGAGACCTACGGCAATATTCGTCCGGCACGCGAGCTTCCGGGAGTCAAGACCCCCTACAGCGGCCGCAAAATCGATTTGGTAGTGGTGCGTGAAAACGTTGAAGATCTCTACGCCGGTATCGAATATATGCAGTCACCCGGCGTGGCTGAATGCCTGAAATTGATCTCGCGGAAGGGCTGCGAGAAAATCGTCCGGCTCGGGTTTGAGCTGGCTCGCGCCGAGAATCGCAAGGTCGTCACCTGTGCGACCAAAGCGAATATTATGAAGCTGACCGAGGGTCTTCTTAAAAAGACATTCGAAGAGATCGCACCGGAGTATCCCGATATTGAATCGTGGCATATCATCATCGACAACTGCGCGCACCAGCTGGTAAAACTGCCTGAGCAATTTGGTGTGATTATCGCCACCAATATGAACGGCGACATCATTTCCGACGAATCCTCAGCTCTTGTGGGTGGGCTTGGCTTTGCGCCATCCGCAAATTTGGGCAATGACGTGGCTATCTTCGAGGCAGTGCATGGATCAGCTCCGAAATACACCGGCAAAAACGTGATCAATCCTACCGCCCTGCTGCTTTCCGGCGTGATGATGCTGCGTTTCATCAATATGTTCGAAGAGGCGGCGACGATTGAAAAAGCACTGCTTTACACCTTAGAGGAAGGCAAAACGTTGCCACGCGATGTCGTCGGCGATGCGAAAGCTGCCAGCACAACAGAATATACCGACGCCATCATTGCCAACTTCGGCAAAGAGCCGAAGAATTGGGAGATTCGCGACTACAAACCGATTAAGATGCCGCAGGTTGACAGTCGCCCGGATTTCGTCCGTCCGAAATCACGTCAGGTGGTAGGTGCGGATGTCTATGTCGAGACCGCTGTTACCGTGGATGATCTCGGTAAAGGTGTCGAGAAGTTGCTTGACGGAACACCGATGAAGCTGAAAATGATCGACAGCCGTGGCACCAAGGTTTATCCGGCAACGGGAGCGATAACTGATACTGTTGATGCCTATAAGGTCCGCATCATGATGCGGGATTCCGGCAAGGAAATGTCGGATGATATCTTTGTTCCTGTGCTGCAGAAGCTTGGTTCAGAGTACAGGTGGGGACACATCGAGAAGCTGCAGGCGTTTGACGGCGTTGACGGCTTTACCAAGGCCCAGGGCGAGGACTGATCTGACCTCATCCAAGCGAAAGTCCTGAAAATCCGGCGGTTTGAGTTGCTTAAAGCTCAAACCGCCTTCTGATTTGTTGCGTGGTATAGGTATTGATTAGCGCAGGAAGAAGATAACGATACCGACCGGAGGGAGATATATCAGAAATGGCTAAAACAGGGACGACACCACGAGTAGCTATCGTAATGGGGAGTGACTCTGACCTGGAGATAATGCAGGGCGCGGTGGATGCACTCTCGAAGTTGGGTGTGCCACACGAAATGCATATCCTCTCGGCGCACCGAACCCCGTTTGAATCTGCGGAATTTGCGCAGAAAGCACGATCACGGGGCATCAGAGTGATTATCGCCGGCGCCGGCGGCGCAGCTCATCTGGCCGGAGCAATGGCTGCTCATACGGAGCTGCCAATCATCGGCGTGCCGGTACCGATCGAGCCGCTCAAAGGCTACGATTCACTGCTCTCGACGGTGCAAATGCCGCGTGGTGTGCCGGTAGCGACTGTTGCCATCGGCAACTCTTATAACGCCGGATTGCTGGCGGCGCAGATTTTGGGCGCGGGGCTGCCGGAATTTGGTGACAGTATGCTAGATAAATTCGCCGGTTTCAAACAGGAGTTGCGTCAGAAGGTTCTGGCCAAGCAACTCAAGATCAAAAAAGGATCTGCCGAGTAGCTGCCGGGACAGGTTTGAGTGCGCATCGCCATCGTCACCCGCAATGCCAATCCCTGGGTCTACAAGCTGATCTGGGAGCTGGCTGACAGCGACAATAATCTGCTCATCGCAAATCAGTCGAGACCGCCGGGCCGACCGCCGTGGCGAAGCTGGAGGTTTATTCGCAGGCGTGGATTGTTCTGTTTTCTCGATCTCTGGCTGCAATCGTTGGTCGCGAGAGCTGCCTCGGCGAAGTCGGCTAAGGCGGTCGCAGAAGACTCTCCGGCAAACCTGCAAGATTTTGATTTAGGCAATCCGCCCGCTTACGCGGAAACCCTGCGCTACTTCAAGTCGCAAATCGAAAAAGGTGAGCGAAGCCCGGAGTGGTGGGATACTAACTCGGTGAATTCGCGGGAATTCATCAAGCGCCTGAAAGAGTGGCAGGCCGATCTGGTGCTTCTGTGCGGCGCGCCGATAATTCGTAAACGATTTTTCCGGCAATTTCCCCTGGTGATTAATCCGCACTGCGGTATCGTGCCGGAATATAAAGGTTCTTCGCCAATGCACTGGGCGGTATATCGCCGTGAATTCGACAAGATCGGCTTTACGATCCATCTGGCAACACCCGATGTCGACGGCGGGCCGATACTCACGCAACAGAGAGCAGAACTGCGGCAGGGATGGAACCTGACCGCAGTCGACTGGTATCTGGTCTATTCGATGTATACCCAACTGGCTCAGGTAATCAGGGAAGGAAATCTCCTCAAGCTGGCAGAAACAGCCAAGCCACAGCAGTACAGTGGCCATACCTGGCCGCCGATGGGCCTGATTCGAACTCGCAGAGCGGAGCGAAGACTGCAGGCATACTTGAAGAGCCGATAGTGGAGAGAACTGATCGCTGTTGACACAACTGAATTCTGTGCGAGGTGTGCAGATTTCTTGCAACTTCTTTTGTCAAAAGCGGTGAATCACGCTACTTTGCCGAAACTCAATATTAGCCTGCAGATGCGGGAACAATGGAACCTAATGGTCCACGGAAAGGTTTAGTGCTGTAGATGTTCAAATATGTCATTGAGGGGAGACGACAACTCCACGGCGAGATCGGTACGATGCGCTCCAAAAATGCGACTTTGCCGATAATCGCTGCCGCGCTGCTGCCCGAGACTGGTAAGACAACCCTGCGAAATGTGCCCAACCTCCGCGACATCGACGTCATGTTCAGAGTACTTACAGCTCTCGGCGCGAAGATCGAATGGGACAAATCCGCGGGGACAGTGACGATTGATGCTTCCACGCTCTCAAGCGATGAGGCGCCTTATGATCTGGTACGCCAGATGCGGGCGTCATTCCTCGTCCTGGGTTCTCTGATAGCGCGTCTCAAGAAGGCACGCGTGTCGTTGCCCGGCGGATGCTCGCTCGGCCAGCGTCCGGTAAACCTCCACCTCAAGGGTTTTTCGCAATTGGGCGTGAAGATCTCCGAAGAAGCAGGCTATGTGGTCGCCTCAGGCGCCATCACGGGGGGCACGATCTATTTCGATCGGCCGTCACATACAGGTACGGAGAATATCATGATCGGCGCGGCGGTTGGAAAAGGTACCACGCGCATCGTCAATGCAGCTTGTGACCCCGAGGTAGTGGACGTGGCGAATTTCCTGAATGCGATGGGCGCAGATGTGCAGGGCGCCGGTTCGAGCAATATCGCGATCAACGCCGTTAATGGTCTCAACGCCATCGATTATACGCCGATGCCGGACCGCCTTGAAGTAGGCACGATGCTCTGCATGGCGGCTGCCGGGGGCGGGAAACTGAAGGTGAACGGCTGTGCCCCGGAGCATCTTGATGTCGTCCTATTGAAATTGAGTGAGATGGGCTGCGAAATCGAGACTACTTCAGATTCTGTCACGCTGAGTTCGCAAGGGCGCTTGAGAGCTGTTGATTTTCAGACGTTTCCCTATCCCGGTTTTCCGACTGATCTGCAGGCATGTTTTGTAGCGCTGGCAGCGATCGCCGAGGGAACGTCGCATATGCGGGAAACGGTCTTCGAGGACCGCTTTGGTCACTGCATGGAATTGATGCGTCTCGGAGCACAAATACGTATAAATGGTGACGTGGCAACGATCGAAGGTGTCCCTCAATTAAACGGAGCGACAGTTATGGCGTCCGATATACGGGCGGGAGCCGGGCTGGTAACCGCCTGCCTCGCGGCTGAAGGAACCAGTGAGGTAAGACGAATATACCACATAGAGCGTGGTTATGATGCTCTTCCCGATAAGCTCCGCCAAGCAGGTGCATCCATCGAAAAAGTGCCTGAATAGTGAGTTGGTTAAATGGTTCTAGCATTACAGAGCACTTGGCCAATTCTCTGAGGTTAGTTTAATATAGATTCAGCCCTCGGAAGGAGTGAGCAGCATGAAAAAGATCCTCTTCCTAGCGCTTGCTGTCACCCTCCTGCTGGCGGCAACTGCCGGCGCCCAGGAGGAATACTTCGGCAAGAATAAGGTTCAGTACAAGAACTTCCATTGGAAATATATCCAATCGCCAAATTTCGACGTTTATTTCTACGGTGATGATTACGATCTGGCAAAATTCTCCATAACGGAGCTGGAATCGGCTTATGTTTATGTGTCAGACCAACTTGACTATCGCCTGCGCGGACGCATCCCGGTATTCGTTTACAACTCCCCCAATGAATTTCAACAGACCAATGTAGTACCCGACATTCTGCCCGAAAGTGTGGGTGGTTTCACCGAGTCGTTCAAGAATCGTGTAGTGGTGCCGTTCAATGGTTCTTATGAGGATCTTCGCCATGTCCTGCACCATGAGCTTACTCACGCCATGATCTACGACATGCTGTATGGAGGAGGGTTCGGGTCACTGGTCTCGCGACAATACCTGTTCCGGCTTCCGCTCTGGTTTGCCGAAGGGTACGCTGAATACTCCTCCCGCTATGGGTGGGATTATGAGGCGGATATGGTCATGCGCGATGCTACTATCCATAGCTATTTGCAGCCGCTCGAATATCTGGGAGGCTACCTCGCCTATAAGGAGGGCCAGGCCGCAGTGAAGTTTCTCGCGGAGACTTACGGAGAGGAAAAAATCAGAGATGTGATCAATAAGGGACGTCGCTCGCTTTCGATGGAGAAGGCTCTGAAATCCTCGATTGGGCTCACCGAGAAACAGTTCTACGATAAATTTCAGTTGTGGCTCAAGAAGATGTACTGGCCCGAGATCGCGACTCGCCAGGAGCCGTCAACAATTGGCAAGCGTCTCACCGATCATGAGAAGGATCGTTCCTACTTCAATGAAAAACCAGTGTTTTCGCCCGACGGCAAAAAGATAGCCTATTTCTCGGACAAATCAGATTACACCCAGATCTATGTCATGAGCGCAATCGATGGCAAGAATCTGAAGACCCTGGCCAAGAGTGAACGCTCTGGAGATCTCGAATCGCTACACTCTTTTGTTTCGGGCATCTCGTGGTCACCCGACGGCAAGGAGCTCGTTTTCGTGGCTAAGTCGTCCGGAGAGGACGCGCTCTTCATCTATGATTATGACAAGGGCCACGTAATCGAGAAACTGAAGTTTGGCTTTAATTCTGTTCTGAACCCGAGCTGGGGCACTGACAATCGCATAGTCTTCACCGGCGTAAAGAATTCCAAGGCTGACCTCTATATCGTCGATCCGGACACCAGGAAGCTCAGACGGATGATGAACGACTACTACGATGACAACCAGGCTGCATTCAGCCACGATGGCAAGTTTATCGCCTTTTCGTCTGATCGCCCGCTGACGCCGGACAAGGGAGACAAGTTCAGCTACGGTGTTTACAATATCTATATTATGGATGCCAACTCCGGAGCAATTGTCGATACCGTGACGCACCAGAAGGGTATCTGCCATTATCCGACCTGGTCACCGGATGACACCAAGCTTTGCTATGTGTCGAACCTCAATGGAATCGATAATCTCTACATCAAGAAGCTGCACGACAAGAGTAGCGCGTATCCGATTACGAACGTGTTGACAGGTATTAGCGCGCCGTCATGGTCTCCCGACGGCGACAAGATTGTATTTCAGACGTTCTATAAGGCGGGATATGACATCTACATGATGTCGGACATCAAGCCGGTTACCGTGAACAGCGCTCCCCTGGCCGATACTAAGTTCTTCAAAGGCGAAATGGTTGCTACATACGCCGCGGCCGGCGCTCAAGGTACCAGCGACACAACCGGTGCGATGGCCTCGAGTGACAGCACCGGCAACAAAGCCGCAGAAGATACGCTTTCAGGCAGCAATGACTACGTCTTTACCCCGGCGCCGCGAAGCACTTACGCTCTGAAGGATACCACCGGGCAAAATCAGAGCGAGCCAGAGTCCGACGGTCGCGACACGCTGTACACAAAGACTCCCGAGGGCGAATACAAGGTGAAGAAATACACACCCAAGTTCACTCCGGACGTGGTGAGTGGCGGCTTGTCGTATGACGCCTTCTATGGTCTGCGCGGGCAGTCATTCATTGTAATCAGTGATTATCTCGGCAATCATAATTTCTACATCTCCACTGATGTGGTCAATTCGGTCAACCAGTCCAACCTGCAGGTATTCTATCTCAATACCGGTCATCGTACCGACTACGGAGTCGGGATATTCCACAACAAGAACTACTTCCAGGATAATCACAGCCGGTTATTTAGTGACAGGACCTACGGCGCGCTGGCAAGTTTCTCACATCCGTTCAGCATGTACCGCCGCGTGCAGTTAGATCTGACTCAGCTTTACGTCGATCGTACCTACTACGACGCCCGCTTTGACGCGGCCCAGGGGAAATATGTTTACGACGACGGCAGCGAAAATGCCACGCTGGCCGATCTGTCGTTGATCAATGATACCGTGCTGTGGGGGCTTACCGGTCCCATCAACGGCAATCGCTGGAAGTTGAACCTGGAGCGCTCGATTCCGATTTCCAGTCAGGGACAGGATTACTGGGCTGCTGAATTTGACTATCGGCGCTATTGGCACCTGGGCGGGCTGTACTCGTTCGCTGTGCGCGCTGCCGGTGGTGTCTCTACCGGTGCTAATAAGAAGCGCTATTATATGGGCGGCTCCACGAATTATATCGGTTCGGTGCATGCCGGCGACGATGTCT
>Ga0315540_10002375_pt1 | contig 10634 bp, 16 predicted proteins | sample SalMarSW160110MG_FD_203677 | JGI IMG/M metagenome (GOLD analysis project Ga0315540, IMG submission 203677) | Salt marsh sediment microbial communities from the Plum Island Ecosystem LTER, Massachusetts, United States - Salt Marsh Sediment SW1601-10 ... | reverse complement strand
GGCCGCGTGAAGGCGCGCTTCGTCGACCCCGACTTCCGCCATCGCATGCGCATCGAGGATATCCTCGAGGCGGTGAAGACGGATCAGGCGGATACGCCTCCGGCTCCCTAATAAAGCACGCGCGAAATTCCCGGGACAAAGCTCGGCGCCGAGACGTTTTCCTATCTCAATCGCGTTGCCCAGGCCCTAGAATGCGCCGTCGCAGACTGGGGGAAATCAACATGTCACTCGGCACCATTCTGATCATCATTTTGATCTTGGTTTTGCTTGGCGTCTTCCCGACTTGGGGCCATAGCCGAGCCTGGGGCTATGGGCCGTCCGGAATCGTCGGCCTGATCCTTATCATCCTCTTGATCATGCTCTTACTCGGCAAGATCTGACGTGAAACGCGGCCAGGGTCGCGGACACCGGACAAGCCGCGACCCTGGCCTCTCGAAGAGTCCTCAAGGGTCATTGCCCCTGAAGAGACCGAGGCCTAGACGGGGTGCCTCGATCTTCCGACGCTCCGAGGGGGGGACTGTCTCAAGGCTGGCGGCAAGGACCGACTGCAGCATAGCCTGCAGCGCCGTCGTCTTGGCGCGAACTTCTGCCATGGCGCCATCGAGCGCTTGGTGATCGATCGGATCGGCGCGCATCAGCGTGAACATGCGGTCCCTGGCATCGCGCAGGTCTTTAACTGACGTGCGCAAGGCATCGCGGTCCGCGAACAGCTTGCGCCTGATCTCGCGGCGAAGGTCGGGTGGATAGGCTTGCATGGCTGCGACGAAGGCCGCCGCCAGCGGCCGCTCGAACCAGCGCGCGGCGAACAAGGCGCCGGCGGCAAACAGATTGAGGCTGAGCGACAGGGCAAGGCAGACAGCCAGCACGATGATGACGGTGCGGCGCGAACTTCCGGTCACAGCAACCCTCCAATGTCGGCGCTACCCGTGGCCAGCGCAATCAGCGATAGCGGCACACCAAGCTGATCCTGGGTGACGAGGCTCGCCTGCATCATCAGGAAGCCGGCGATGAAAGAGAGCAGCGACACGCCAGCTGCGCCGGCGAGCCAAAGGCCCGGCGAGAACCGCGAGGCGCGTTTTGCCTCGGGCAGTGCGGCAAGCACCGCTCCGATCTCGGCGGCACCGAATGGCGGCGGCTCAACGGCTTCGACAATGGTGCGCTCGAAGGCGCCGAAGTCGGCGAGCATCTTGGCGGCGACGACATCGGTGCTGATGAGCTGCCGCGCAGCCTCCGACTTGGCCCGCGGCCAGCGGTCGAGATCGGCGCCAAAGCTGAGTAGTGCCTCGCTGAAATCTTCTCGGGTCACGCCACCACCTCCTGTTCCGCCACCAGCGAGCGCAATCTTCGCCGCGCACGCACCAGCAATTGTTCCGCAGCACCCTCACTGACGCTGAGGATCGATGCGATCTCGGCATTGCTTTGCTCGCCTTGGACCGCGAGCAGCAGCGCCAGACGTTGTTTCTCGGGGAGCGTGAGGATCATCTTGCGCACCTCGGCGAGCCGGTCGCGATTTGAGAGCACATCGAGCGCGCTCGGCGTCTCATCGACGGGATCGGCGGCATCCTCGAACGGAAGCCAGCGGCGCACACGCTGCCGCCGCGCCTGGTCGAGGCAGCGATTGACGACCACGCGATAAAGCCACGTCGTGAACGCGGCCTTTCCGGGCTGCCATGAATTCGGGCGGCGCCACAACATGATGAAAACGTCCTGGGTGACATCGTCGGCATCTGCGGCTTTGCCGCCAAAGGCGAGCGCGAGGCCGCGCACTTTCTGGCCATGACGGCGCATGAGGATGGTGAAGGCGCGGCGATCTTCATTGGCAATCCGCGCAAGTAGGTCCTCGTCGGAAAGCGTCTCATCGCCAAGCGCCTCCACCATGCCGCCATCCTGGGCTCGTCAGTAGCGCCGCCACCAGCGGCCGGTGGCAAAGCTGTTGCCAGCAGGCCCTGTCACGGAGCGATAGGTGTAGCCACGATACGGTCCCTGCACGAACCCGCCGGACCGAGACCATGACTGGCCGCCAGGGCCTGTCGCCTGCATGTTGTACCCGCAGTCATGATAGCCGCAATTCGCCGTGACCGAACGGCCGACGCCGTAAGGTCCGGTCCAGCTCCGAGTCCAGCTATCGGCTCGCGCCGAGGCGATCGAAAGAACCAGCAGGGCCAATATCGTCGCAATCTGGGTGATGACGATCTTCATGATGTTTCCTTTCGCTTGGGTTGGGGGGGGCCGCTTCATTTGGCATCGAGGAACGCAGCGAACTCGGCCTCGGAGATGCCCTGGCCGCTCTTGGCGACGCCGCTCGTGGCGATGCGGTCGAACCACGGGCTCATGCTGACGAACTCCTGCCGCGAGACCTTGCCATCATGGTTCTGATCGAGCGCGGCGAAGCGCTCGCTCGGCGTGCGTGATTCCTTGGCGCGAAGCGCCGCGATGCGAGCGAGGCGCCTGAGCTGGCGTTCCTGCGCCTTTGCCTTCGCAGCCTCGATCTCGGCCAAGGTAATGATCCCGTCGCGATCCGTGTCGATGCGGTCGAACATCTGTTCGCGCGCCGACGTGACCTCCTCCTTGCTGAGAATGCCATCGCCGTTGCTGTCGAGCCTGTTGAACACCGCTCCCGCGACGAAACCGAGATCCTGCGCGGGGGCGGCCAAGGCGCCGAGGACGAAGATGACGAGCACGATGATGCCCGAGGCAACGGCGATAACCACACGATCGATGACAGACATGGGTTCATTCTCCTCAAGTCGAACGTCCGGAGGTCCGGATCGCTGCGACTGGAACGAACCCGAAAGGCGGTCCCTACGCCGCCCGGGAAAAAATTCCGGGGCCCAGAACCGGTTGTAGGCGAATGGAAAGGTGGGGTCGGCGCCCGGGAGCTAGCGGCTCCACGGGGTCACTTCTCTCGCGGCGGCGGCAAGATCTCGTCGATCCTTAAGGGGCGCTCTACGCGCAAACTCCGCACCGGCTCGACCTCGAGGCTTGCGCGCAGCAGGAGGAAGAGGGCAAGCCCGTTGAGCAGATGCCAGGCGAAGTGGGTCCCGACCTTGTGGTCTTGGATCGTGTAGGCGTCGCACAGCGCCAGGTCGAGCGACCGGAAGATGACAGAGACGGCAAAGATCAGAGCGGCCCACAGGATATAGGCGCCCGCGCGCTGCCGCCGTTCCCAGGCCAACCCGCCGACAATACCCATGGCGGCAAGCGCCGGGAGATAGATCAGGCTGCCATTGATGCATTGCTTAGCGTCGGTGATGCTCGCATCGGGAAAGCCGATGCCTCCACCCCAGCATTTTACCTGCATGGTTAGGGCGACGATGGCGCTGAAGCCGATCAAGGTCAGCACCGTCCAGCCAGGGGGGACGCCAAGGAATCGGTTCAGAGCAAAGCCGAGATAGACCAGCATGAAGATGTCGATGGGAATGACATCGGCGAGCTCTGCTGCTTCCGTGGCAAGGAGATGGAAGGCAAGACTGCCAAGCCCGATCAGAATGACGAGGGCGATGAACAGGAAGTGGTCGGCGCTGCGGTCGGGCTTCGGCCGCCGCAGCAGCAGCCACAGCGCGACAAGGGCCGCAACCAGAAAGGCGGCGTTGCTCGCGGCATTGAAGGGTTCCGCCCAAAGCGCGGTGCTCGTGCCCCGCTCGCAATAGAGAAAGACGTGCCGGCCGAGATCCATGATCCCCTCCCCTCGCGCTAGTAAGAGCTAGGGCCACGGAAAGTTCCGTACCGGAAGTCCCGAAAAAAGCCAACGCAAAGCGGCCAAAGGCTTAACCCACGATCCCGCCTTTTCATCACCCGAGACCCGGATTATGCTCGAATCGTGGGCCGCGAGGGGCCAGGCTCGGGGGACGACGATGCAGGCAAGACTTTCGTTCTGGAGACTTGGCACCAGTGGGGGCGCCCTGCTGTTGGCCATACTCACCATTGGTCTTGCGCTGGCACAGCCCGCTTTGGCTGAGCGGTGGCGGCGGCCGATCGATCCGACCTATCCGCACATTACCGCCGAGAGCGATTGGTATCCTTCGGAGACCGCGACGGGGGCCGTGCGCCGGACGCCGCGCGGCGACGAGGTGCGCCTGCCGGGTGGCACCTGGGTGCCTTGCGGTTTCAACTGCTATCACACCCTCAAGAACGCCACGGTCGATTTCTGGCGCCGCTACGACGTCTTCCCGCAGTAGCCAACCTCATGCTGAGGAGCGCTCGAAGAGCGCGTCGCGAAGCATGGCCTCATCGTTCGAGACGGGCCTTCGGCTCCTCAGGATGAGGAGACCTAGCTTATTCGTCTTCGGGGATGTCCTCTTCGTCGAGCGGAGGTGCCTCCTCGTCGTCGCTGCTGGGCGGCATGCCGAGGCTCTCCTTGCAGTCATCCTCGACCGCCTCGTTAGCCTGCATGAGATCTTCGAGTGTCGGATAGCTCTCGGCGTCCTCGTCGGTGATCTCATCCTTGTGCAGCTTGGTCAGCATGTCGACGTCGGCCTGGCTGAGCTTCTTGTCGCCGAGCTTGCCGGCGACGCACTCGCAATAGATCTTCGGCGTGACCTTGCTACCTTCAGCCAGTCCGGGCTCATCGGTGACCACGGGGTCACTCACGCACGCGGCAACGAAAGCCTCGGTGTCGAGCGCTGCTGCCTCTGCCCCGGGTGAAGCTCCGCTTGCGAACAGGAGCACCGCAAGCCCAATCCAAACCTCAGGCGATACGCGACCCAACATCTCACCCTCCCCTGCGGCCGAGGCGCTCCTGACCCCGGAGGCTCACTGCCGCGCCTAAGCATAAGGAATGAATCAATCTTTGGGCAACAGCGAGGAGGGCATGGGGGGAGCCTAAATTCGCCCTGAGCCAGCCCTATTTCGGCTTGGGCAGGGCCAGCCGGATGTGCAGCTCCTTGAGCTGCCTCTCGGTCGCCTCGGAGGGCGCGCCCATGAGCAGGTCCTCGGCCTGCTGATTCATGGGGAACATCACCACCTCCCGCAAATTGTCCTCGCCGCAGAGCAACATGACGATGCGATCGACGCCCGGCGCGATGCCGCCATGAGGCGGCGCCCCATATTGCAGCGCCCGCAACATGCCGCCGAACCGGGCCTCGAGGTCCGCCTTGGAATAGCCGGCGATGGCGAAGGCCTTCTCCATGATCTCCGGCAAATGATTACGGATGGCACCCGACGACAGCTCCACGCCGTTGCAGATGAGATCATATTGGTAAGCGAGGATGTCCTCGGGCGACATGGTCTCGAGCGCCTCGAGTCCCCCTTGCGGCATGGAAAAGGGATTGTGGGAGAAATCGATCTTCTCCTCCTCCTCGTTCCATTCAAACATCGGGAAATCGACCACCCAGCAGAACTCGAAGCAATCCTTGGCGATGAGGTCGAGTTCGGTTGCGATCTTCGTCCGCGCCCGACCGGCGAAATCGACGAACTCCTTCGGCAGGCCGGCGATGAAGAACACGGCGTCGCCCGCCTTGAGACCGAGCTGCTCCCTGATCGCCTTCGTGCGCACCGGGCCAAGGTTGTTGGCGATCGGGCCTTTGCCCGGAGGGTCGGCATCGGCCGGCGATCCGCTCGGCGACTTCTCGAAAATGATGTAGCCCAGTCCACGCTGGCCTTCGGTCTGCGCCCAGCCGTTCATGCGGTCGCAGAACGCGCGCGAGCCCGCGCCCGGCGCCGGGATCGACCAGATACGCGTGTTCGCATCCATATCGATCATGCCGGCGAAGATCTTGAAGCCCGAGCCGCGGAAATGCTCGGTGACATCCTGCATCTCGATCAGGTTTCGAAGATCTGGCTTGTCGGTCCCGTATTTGTGCATGGCCTCGGCGTACGGGATGCGCGGAAATTTCGGCGTCACCCGCTTGCCCTCGCCGAATTCCTCGAACAGGCCGCGCATGATCGGCTCGACCGTGTCGAAGATATCGTCCTGGGTGACGAAGCTCATCTCGAGGTCCAGCTGATAGAACTCCCCGGGCGAGCGATCGGCGCGGGCGTCCTCGTCGCGGAAGCATGGCGCGATCTGGAAGTAACGGTCGAAGCCCGCCATCATGATCAGCTGCTTGAACTGTTGCGGCGCCTGAGGCAGGGCATAAAACTTGCCCGGGTGCACCCGCGACGGCACGAGATAGTCGCGCGCGCCCTCAGGCGAGGACGCGGTGAGGATTGGGGTCTGAAACTCGAAGAAGCCCGCGTCGCGCATGCGTTGGCGCATGGACCAGATGATGGCCTGCCGCATCATGATGTTGTGATGGAGGCTCTCGCGGCGAAGATCGAGGAAGCGGTATTTGAGCCGGGTCTCTTCTGGGTAGTCCGGCTCGCCGAACACCGGCAACGGCAACTCCTTCGCCTCCGACAACACCTCGATGGCGCCGACCCTGACCTCGACTTCACCGGTGGGCAGGTTGGGATTGACCGTCTCCGCCGTGCGCGCGACGACCTCACCATCGATCCGCACCACCCACTCAGGCTTCAGCGTCTCGGCAGCCGCAAAAGCCGGCGATGCCGGGTCGGCAACGCATTGGGTGATGCCATAGTGATCGCGGAGATCGATGAACAGCAAGCCGCCGTGATCGCGGACACGGTGCACCCAGCCGGACAGTCTGACCGTCTTGCCGACGTCCTCTTTGCGCAATTCGCCGCAGGTTTCAGTTCGATAGGGGTGCATGGCCAGATGGGTGGTGGCGACAGGAAGATTGCGCGGGAACACCGCATGGGAGGCCCCGTCTTGTCAAGGCGAGCGGCCGCCTGAGGAACCAAGGCCACGGGCCCGGCGTTGTCAGGGCAAGACTGAGAGGGAGATCTCGCCATGATCAAGATTCCCGACACCGTCCGGGTGAGGACCCGCCTCCCCGCGCCTGCCTGGGCCGTCGCGGCGCTGGTGACGTTGTTTTCGCTCGCCTCGACAGTTGCCCATTTTGCTCAAGCTTGTCAGGGCACGAGCTCAAGCTTCGAGCACGCCACTCAGCAGACCAAGGTGCAAGACAAGGCTAAAGCCTAATATCCTTCGGTCGCTTTCCGGCGGTTGCCGCTCCAGCTCAGACACCGCCGACACATTCAAATCCCGTTCTGCGTCATTGCGCCCATGCAACAGGGCGTCGATAAACGGCATCGGCTCTTGGCCTCGACAGGCGGCCTGAGCTATACGGCAGCCCATGCAGGTGATTACGCGTAGCGATGAACTGGCCGACGCTTGCACCCAGCTCGGCCGCGCCCCCTTTGTGGCGGTCGATACCGAGTTCATGCGCGAGCAGACCTTTTGGCCGAAGCTTTGCCTGATCCAGATGGCGTCGAATGGCACCGAGGTCCTTGTCGACAGCCTCGCGCCTGGCATCGACCTTACGCCCTTCTTCGACCTGATGACCAATGAACGCGTGCTCAAGGTCTTTCATTCCGCGCGCCAAGACGTTGAAATTATTCACCATCTCGCACGCGCCATCCCGCACCCGATCTTCGACACTCAGGTCGCGGCCATGGTCTGCGGCTTCGGCGAGGCCGTGAGCTATTCCATGCTGGTGAAGCGCATGCTGAACCGCAACCTCGACAAGACCTCGCGCTTCACCGATTGGAGCCGGCGGCCTCTATCGGAGCGCCAGCTCACCTACGCGCTCGGCGACGTTACCCATCTCCGCGACCTCTACCCCAAGCTCAGCGCGCAACTCGACCGCTCCGAGCGTGCGAGCTGGCTGAACGAAGAGATGGCGGTGCTCACCGATCCTGCCACCTACGAGCTTCACCCCGAGCAGGCTTGGAAGCGGCTGAAGATGCGTATCAAGACGCCCAAGGCGCTCGCCGTGCTCATGGAACTTGCCGCCTGGCGCGAGCGTGAGGCGCAGAGCCAGGATGTGCCGCGCTCGCGCATCCTCAAGGACGAGGCGCTTTACGACATCGCCAGTCAGGCGCCACGCACGCCAGAGGATCTCGGCTCGCTGCGCACACTGCACAACGGCTTCGCTCGCTCCGCGCGCGGCCGCGCGGTCCTCGATGCGGTGACGCGCGGGCTGGAGCGCGATCCGAAGACCGTTCCCCCGATCCAGCGTGGCGAGCCGATGCCACCTGAGGCGCAAGCCGTGGTCGATTTGTTGCGGGTGCTGCTCAAAGCCACCGCCGGGCGCCACGGCGTGGCGCCAAAGCTGATCGCCACCAGCGACGAGCTCGAGGAGATCGCCCGCGCCGGCGACATCGACGTTCCGGTGTTGCGGGGCTGGCGACGCAAGCTGTTTGGCGACGATGCTTTGGCGCTGAAGCGCGGCGAGCTCGCACTCGTGATCAGGAAGGGTGAGGTCGCGGTGCTACCGGCTGAGCAGCCACAACACCAGCGTGAGCCCCAGACTCACGATGAGTGAGGTCGCAAGCGGGATATAGAGCGTGAACCCGTCGCGCTCGATGACGATGTCCCCCGGGAGACGCCCCAAGCCGAAGCGCTGCCCCGCAAGGACGATCAGGCCGACAGCGACCAGCACAACCCCGGCGAGGATCAAGACCTTGCCCATCACCGTCTGCGACCTTTGCGCCTCTCGATCCGCATCTTGACGGTCGCGCGCATCTCTTCCGGGAGATCGTCGAGAACTTCGAGGATGGTCTTGAGCTCGACGCGAAGCCCATGGATCTGGTCGATCAGGTTGAGCAACACCGGCACTTGATCCTCATCGAAGCCGAGCTCATCCTCAAGGTCGCGAATCAACGCTGCCCGCGCCATGTCCGCCTCGGTGAAGGCTTGCTCGGTCTTGGCCAACGGCTGGATCCAGCCCTGACGGACCCAGACCCGGAACCGAGTCACGGTGAGATGCTGGACGCGTTTGATGATGTCGCGCTCAGTCAGCATCAGGCCTGCTCCCTGAGCTTTCGCCGCGGATCATAGGCGTGCTTCTCGCGCCACTCCTCGGCCAACTTCTTCAGGTTGTCATCGACCCGATCGGGAAGCACGACGGTCAGCTTGACGAGCTGGTCGCCGTGGTTGCCGCCCTTGCCCTTGATGCCGCGGCCCTTGAGACGCAGCGTCTTGCCTGTGTTGGAGCCGGGCGGCACCGTGGCGAACACCCTGCCGCCGATGGTCGGGACTTCGATCTTGGCTCCGAGCACAGCCTCGTCCACGGTGATCGGCACCTCGACCACGATGTCGTTGCCGTCTCGCTCGAACACGGGGTGAGGCCTGACCAGAACTTCGACGAGAGCATCGCCCGGCCCGCCTTCCCCCATGCCCGGCATGCCCTTGCCTTTGAGCCGCATCACTTGGCCTTCGGCGACCCCGGCGGGGATGGTAACGTCGAGGGTGCCGCCGTCGGGAAGCGTGATCCGCTTCTTGGCGCCGTTGACCGCTTCGAGGAAATCGATCTCCAGCCGGTACTGGGCATCCTGGCCGCGCATGGAGAAGCGGTGACCGGCGCGGGCGCCTCTCGGGCCGCCTTCTCCGAACAAATCGCCGAACAGGTCGGAGAATGCCCCAATATCCTCGAACCCCGCCGTGGAACGATAGCGCGCGGCGTCTTCGCCCCCTGCGTATTCGCGGTAATAGCGCTGCTGCGGCCGCTCCTGGCCGCTCGCGTCGATCTCGCCGAGGTCGTAACGCCGGCGCTTGTCGGCGTCGCCGAGAATGTCGTAGGCGGCGGTAACCTGCTTGAACTTATCCTCTGCGGCCTTGTCGCCCGGATTGAGGTCTGGATGCAGCGTCTTCGCGAGCTTGCGGTAAGCCTTGGCAATGTCCTCGGCACTTGCGTTCCGCGCTACGCCGAGAACTGAATAGAGATCATCTGCCATTTATCGATCGAAGCTTGGAGCGGCCGCACAGTTTCTGGGTCCCGCTTTCGCGGGAATGACGATCGAAGTCAATCCTCGTGGACAATTCCCGTTGGCCCATAATGGTTTGGGAAACCCAGCCTCGTCCAGCGCTTTACGCTTAGCTCGCCGCGAGCTGGAATGATGGACCGACGCGGATTTCGCCGTCTCGCTCGAGCAACGTCGCCAGCGCCTTGAACCTGCGGTCGACGCGCTCGCCCTCGAGGTTGGAGTAAGGCTGGGGCAAGGTCCACACCAGCCGGTTGCCCTCGTAGGCGATCGGGGTGTTGGTGAGCACGCCGGGCATCGCCGCCGAGACCATGTGGGCCGCACGGAATGCGGCGCCGAGAATGCGGGCGCGCTTCAACACGTCCTTGTCGACCAGCCCCACCAGGCTCTGGCTGATCTCGTCCTTGATGGTGCCCTCGTTGCGGTAATAGACGGTGAGGGCGAGAAAGGCGCGGCCCTGATGGTCAACGCCAACGAAATTGCCGTGGGCCACGAGGTTCAGGCTCTGGGCACCGCGATAGTCCGGATGGCCATGCCAGCCGATGTCGGACAAGAGGCACGCAGCATGGCGCAGCCGCCTCTGCTCCGGGGTCTCGGTCGGCCCCGGCGCGCGGAACAGCGCATCGGTCCAGGTACAGAGTTCGTGCGCGCAACGGATCGAGCGCGAGCGCCGTCTCGCCAGATCGTCGCAGGCCGCGAGCAGCGGATCCTTCCGCCGCTCCTCCTCGCTCAGGAGGTTGAAGAGCAGGCCCTCGCGGATGCCGAACACCGAGATCACGACGGCGCGCGGACGGACGAGACGCAGTAGCCGTTCCAGGACGAGGGCACCATAGGGAATGGTCTCGCGCCGGGCCCCGGAGATGTCCCTG
>Ga0315540_10002373_pt1 | contig 10638 bp, 10 predicted proteins | sample SalMarSW160110MG_FD_203677 | JGI IMG/M metagenome (GOLD analysis project Ga0315540, IMG submission 203677) | Salt marsh sediment microbial communities from the Plum Island Ecosystem LTER, Massachusetts, United States - Salt Marsh Sediment SW1601-10 ... | reverse complement strand
TCGCCAACCAGCAGACGCTCGCCAATTTGCGCCAAACGCCGACGGAAGCGCGGGATCAATTCGCGCACATGGCTGCCGATATCGCGCTCGTCATAGATGCGCTGCGCCTCCAGCGCGACCGCGGCCGGCACCGGATGGCCGGAATAGGTAAAGCCGGTGCCGAACATGCCGAAGCGGCGACTACCCTCGACCACCGCCTGATAGATTTTCTCCGTCATCATCACCGCGGCGATCGGCTGATAGGCCGATGAAAGCGCCTTGGCGAGCGTGATCAGATCGGGCTTGAGACCATAAATCTCGGACGCGAACATGTGCCCGGTGCGATAGAAGCCGCTGATCACCTCGTCGACGATGAACAGGATGTCGTGTTTCTGCAGGATCGGCTGAATCGCCTCGAAATAGCCCTTGGGCGGTGGCACCACCCCGCCGGCGCCGAGGAACGGCTCGGCGATGAAGGCGGCCACCGTGTCGGGGCCCTCCTGCGCGATCAGCGCTTCGAGATTGGCGGCGAGGCGCGCGCTGAACTGCTCCTCGGACTCGCCGGGCGCGGCAAAATGATAGTGATGCGGGCAGTCGGTGTGCAGGATATTGGCAATCGGCAGATCGAAGGCCTGCTGTGCATAAGCAAGGCCGGTCAGGCTGCCGGACGCGACCGTTATGCCGTGATAAGCGCCCTTGCGGGCGATGATCTTCTTCTTCTGCGGACGGCCGAGAACGTTGTTGTAATACCAGACCAGCTTGACCTGGGTGTCGTTCGCCTCCGACCCGGAATTGGCGAAGAACACCTTCGACATCGGAACCGGGGCGCGGCTGACCAGGTAGTCGGCAAGCTCGATCGCCGGCTCGACCGCCTTGTGCGCGAAGCCATGATAGAAGGGAAGCGTATTGAGTTGCCGGGTCGCCGCCTCGACGAGGCGCTTTTCGCTGAAGCCGAGCGCCGCGCACCACAGGCCGGCGAGGCCCTCGATATAGCGCTTGCCGGCAATGTCGTAGACATAGATGCCTTCGCCGCGGGTGATGATATGCGGGCCGATCTCTTCATGCAGCGCCGCGTTGGTATAGGGGTGAAGGTAACCGCGAATATCGCGCGCATGCGGCGAATTGACGTTGAGGGTCATGGTGTCTCCCCCGGCCGGTTCTTTATTAGAGCATTTTCCGGCGAAGTGGGCGCCGGTTCGCCGCAGAAGATGCGATCACGCAAAGCGAAATAGAGCGAATTCCGATTCTGTTAGAACGGAATTCGCTCTAGCTGCGCCCGCGCTTGCCGGTTTCTGCGTCGACCGTGCACCCGCGCCAAGAGACGCTTGCTTTCCCCTGCATCCGAAATCAAGAAGCAATCAAGCGCGATGCTGCTCAGTTGTAATTGCTATAGGTCTTGGTCGGATCGCCACCGACGCGCTTGAAGCCAGCCATCGCCGCCCGGTAATCGCGCCGGATGGAGAGCGCCTTGGCGTAGCAGCCCGCCGCTTTTTCCTTGTCGCCGGTGCGCTCGTAGACAAGACCACGACTGGTCCAGGCCTGGTAGTTTGTCGGCTCGATCTGCACTGCGTCGTCGAAATCGCCGGCTGCAGCTTTCAGATCATTGACCGCGAGATAGCTCAAGCCCCGCGCGATGAAAGGTTCGGCCTGCTGCTGCGACAGCCCGATCGCGGTCGAGAAATCATCGATCGCATACTGGTGTTGATGCTGGCTCTGATAAAGCAGGCCGCGATTATAATAGGCCTGGGCATTGTCCGGCCTGATCTGGATCGCCTTGTTGAAATCCTGCAAAGCCTGCAACAGTTCGCCTTTGTCGCGACGGACCATGCCGCGTCCGACATAGGCGACCGCGTAGCTATTATCGATCCCCAGCGCGCGATCATAGTCGGCAAGCGCGAGATCGAGCTGGCCCAGTTGGCGATAGGCGAGGCCGCGATTGGCGTAAGCCTGCGCATAATTCGGATCGAGCGCGATCGCCTTGTCGAAATCGGCAAGCGCATCCTGATAGCGCCCGCCCTGGCCGAGGACCGAGCCGCGCATATTGTAGGCCTGCGGATCATTGGGATTGTTGCTCACCACTTGGGTGAGCGAGGTGAGATTGGCAGGCGAAGCGGCCGAGGCGGAGTCGTCGGACGGCGTCAGCGGCATGTTCATCATCGATGAACAGCCGGCGAGCGCGAAGCTTGCCAGCACGACCATGCGGCGCAGGCTCGTCACGGCCGGCCGCAAACGCCGTTCAGTCATGGTCGCCTCATCACGCAGTCAAGAACCTCCGGGAATCGACCGGACGATCGCCTGATGCATGGATACCAGAAGGACAGCGGCGGTTTTGCGGCAACCGAACCCGCTTGCGCAGGCTCGAGCCTGCCCGCGCATGCGTCCATTCATGCTTTTGAGAGTTGTCAGCGGCCGAATCGCGGCGGGCCGCCGCCACCGGCTGAAGGACGACCGCCGGCCGCGCCGGCCCCGCGAAGCGTCGGCTTCGGCTTGCCGGGTATCAGGCCTTCTCGCTGCGCCCGCTTGCGGGCGAGCTTGCGCGCTCGGCGAATGGCCTCCGCCTTCTCGCGTGCCTTCCGTTCGGACGGCTTCTCATAATGACCGCGAAGCTTCATCTCGCGGAAAATACCCTCGCGCTGCATCTTCTTCTTCAGCGCCTTAAGGGCTTGGTCGACATTGTTGTCGCGAACGAGTACCTGCAAGCGTGATCCTCTCGTAACCGGTCCTAAGAGTGTGCGCGAGCCACCGCCGCGGTCCAGGCTTCCGGCCGCGCGGGCTTCGCGAGTTGCTGCGATTTACCAGAAACAGGGCACAAAGTCCATCATGCGCCCCTCACCGACGAGGCGCAGCGTGCCAATGTTGCTTCGGCCCGACCTGCCTAATCGTCGAGCAGCCGTGTCACATGGCCCATTTTGCGGCCGGGCCGCACGGCGGGCTTGCCATAGAGATGCACCGCCGCGCCGGGAATGTCGAGCCATTTGCGGTAATCTTCAACCTCCGCCCCGATCAGATTGATCATCTCGGCGCGCGCCGCGTGGCGGCGTGGGACCGCAAGCGGCAGGCCGGCGACGGCGCGGATATGCTGCTCGAACTGCGAGACCGAGCAGCCGTCGATCGTCCAGTGCCCGGAATTGTGCACCCGCGGCGCGATTTCGTTGACGAAGACCGCGTGGCCCATGCCGTCCTTGACCACGAACATCTCCACCGCCAGCACCCCGACATAAGAAAAAGCCTCGACGATCCTCGTGGCGATGCTCCGCGCTTCCTCGGCAAGCGCGGGCGCAATCGCCGCCGGAACGCGCGAAATCTTGAGGATATGCTCGCGATGCTCGTTTTCGGCAACGTCGAAGCAGGCGGTACGGCCATCCTGCCCGCGCGCGATGACGGCGGAGATCTCGCGTTCGAAGGCGACGAATGCCTCGAGGATGGCCGGCTGCGCCCCGATCTCGCGCCAGGCCGTCGCGGGATCATCGCCGTCACGGATGGCCGCCTGGCCTTTGCCGTCATAGCCGAACCGCCGCGTCTTCAGGATGGAGGGGGTGCCGATCTTGGCGAGCGCGCGGGCGAGGTCGCCCGGCCGGTTCACTGGCGCGAAATCAGCCGTCGCTATCCCGAGCTTGGCAAGCCAAGTCTTCTCGGTCAGCCGATCCTGGGTCGTCGCCAGCACCTGCGGGTCGGGCAGTACCGGCTTGCGCGCGGCGAGAAAAGCCGCCGTTTCCGCCGGGATGTTTTCAAACTCGAAGGTGACGAGATCGACATCGTCGGCAAAGCGATCGAGCGCGGCTTTGTCAGTGTAGTCGGCTTCCGTGACGCGCCGGACCACATCGAAGGCGCAGGACAGCGGCTCCGGACACATCACATGGCACTTGTAGCCGAGCCGGGCCGCAGCAAGCGCGAGCATGCGCCCGAGTTGTCCGCCGCCGAGAATGCCGATGGTCGCGTCCGGTCCGAGTGGGTGCTGGGGTTGGTGCGGCTGCGGCACGGGACGCTGCGGAATGGTCACGTGCCGCCCTCGGATGACGGCGCCTCGGCAACCGCCGCAGTCTGACGGGCGCGCCAGGCGGCGAGCCGCTCGCCGAGGGCGCTGTCGGCCAAAGCGAGCACGCTCGCGGCAAGCAGCGCGGCATTGATCGCACCCGCCCGGCCGATCGCCAGTGTCCCGACCGGCACGCCCGGCGGCATCTGCACGATCGAATAGAGCGAATCGAGGCCGGCCAGGGCTTTTGATTCCACCGGAACGCCGAACACCGGCAGCGTGGTCAAGGCCGCCGTCATGCCCGGCAGATGCGCGGCGCCCCCTGCCCCGGCGATGATCACCTTGAATCCCGCCGCCTGCGCTCCCTTGGCAAAGGCGTAGAGCCGCTCTGGCGTCCGGTGGGCGGAGACAATGCGGGTCACATAGCCGATCTGCAAGGCATCGAGCGTCGCCGCGGCATGTTGCATGGTCGCCCAATCGGATTGGCTCCCCATGATGATCGCCACCGGTTCTGCCGCCATCGGATGCTCGAAATCGCCCTGTCTCGGCTTTCGCTGCGCCGCAAGAGACGCGGATTATAGGAATGGTGGTGCCGGGGGCAAGGCTCGTCCGCCATATTGCGTCTTGACGAATCAATTAAACTGCCCGGGTCGAGGGGACTGAATGCCAAAGCATGCCGACCCGATCGCTGCGCCGCTATCCGACCTCGTCGCTGATCCGCGCGCGCCGAGCGCACGTGGGGCTTCGTTGGTCGAGCCTGGGAAAGCCGCAGGTCCGCCGGCGCCGAACCGTTCCGAGCATGCCCGGCTGATCCGTCAGATCGCCCGTCTTCAGGACGAACTGGAAGAGATGCGCGCCAAGCTGCGGGAGCTCGAGACCTATGCCGTCCTCGATCCCCTGACCGAGCTTTTGAACCGGCGCGGCTTTCAACGGGAGATCGAACGCGCTGACTCCTATATCAAGCGCTATGGCGGACGCGCTGTGCTGGCCTATCTCGATCTCGACGGCTTCAAGGCCGTGAACGACCGCCATGGCCATGCCGCGGGCGACGCCCTCCTGCAGGCGATCGCCTTTGTGATCAAGCGCAATATCCGCGCTTCAGACGCCATTGCGCGCCTCGGCGGCGACGAATTCGCCTTGCTGCTGTGGAACTTGAGCGATGCCGACGCGCACGCCAAGCTGGCGGCGCTGGAACAGGCGATCGCCGAGACGGTGATCGAATGGGAAGGCGTCGCGGTCTCGGTGCGCGCCTCCGCGGGCATGGCGCCGCTCGGCAACGAACCGTTTTTTGCATTAGCGAAGGCCGATGCGGCGATGTATCAGCGCAAGCGCGCGCGGCGCAGCAGCCCGGCCAAGGTCACGCGATGATATCGGGCGTGATCTGATCCTCGATGAAGGAGATCCGGTCGCGAAGCCAAAGCTTGCGCTTCTTCAGCCGCTGAACTTGCAGCAGGTCCGAACCCGGCGCATCTTGCAACGCCATAATTGCCGCATCGAGGTCCCGATGCTCCTGCTGCAGGCGCGCCAGTTGCGCCCGCAGGTCAGATTCGCTCTCGTCATTCATTGCGTCGCCGCAGAGGGGCCGCGGTCATCCATGCCCCGATTCCCTCGGCGACCGCGTCTTGTTCCATGTATCACCCTTGTGATCGCAATTTTCAAGGTTCTGCCGTTGAAGCGGTAAGATTTCGAACGGAATGTTGCTCTGCACAAGGAAAGAACGTCGACAGAAGCCGGCAGTCGTGGCAAACTACGTAGCTTGAGCAGACTACCTGAGGAGATTTGCCACATGGCCACGGTCGGACTTGCGGAACTCGAACTCAAACATCGGTTGCTGGAGGCGGAACTGAGCGAAATGCTTCAGCACCCCTCCGTAGATGATCTCGAGTTGGCCCAGTTGAAGCGCCGCAAGTTGCAAGTGAAGGACGCGATTGCCAGGCTACGCCAGCAGGTCAGCGTGCATTGAGCCGCGTCCCGTCGGACGCCGTCCTGTAAGGTCAAGGGAATCTTGCGTAAATCTGCCGGCTCCGGTCACGGGCCGGCAGATTTTTTTCTAAGCAACAACTTTGATCGCTCGACCGCACCCGCGTCTTCAATCAGTCTATTGTTCGGTTTGCCCGAGCTTTCTTCGTATCCCGCCTGAAATGCCGCGCGACGCGCGCTGATGCGTTGCTGCGCAAGGCAGCACCCGCAGTTGCTCAGCCAATCCGACGCACTTGCCAACCCGCCCCAATTGGGCACAATCCCCATCAAAATGTTTGAAGTCCCCGCTCGTGCGCAGTCGACGATGAGTCCGCACTTGGCGGCGCAAAAAGGAGGATAGCGCTCGTGTCAACATCCGCAGCGTCTGCCCAGCCGATGAGCGAACGGCCCGCGAGCCGTTATTACGAGGTCTATGAGCGCGCCAAGACCGATCCGCACGGTTTCTGGGGGGAAGCGGCACAAGAGATCGACTGGTTCGAGAAGGCCAAGGCGGTGTTCGACCCGAACCAAGGGGTCTATGGGCGCTGGTTCGTCGGCGCCGTCTGCAACACCTGCTACAATGCGATCGATCGCCATGTGCTCGGCGGCCGCGCCGCCCAGCCGGCGGTGATCTACGATTCGCCGGTCACTGGCACCAAGAAGACCTTCACCTACAGTGAGCTCCTCATCGAGGTCAGCACGCTGGCCGCGATGCTGCAGGACGCCGGCGTCAAGAAGGGCGACCGCGTCATTCTCTATATGCCGATGGTCCCCGAGGCGCTGTTCGGCATGCTCGCCTGCGCCCGGATCGGAGCCATTCACTCGGTCGTGTTCGGCGGTTTTGCCCCGAAAGAGCTGGCGACCCGCATCAATGATGCCAAGCCGAAACTGATCCTCTCGGCAAGCTGCGGCATCGAGGTCGGGCGCGTGATCCCCTATAAGCCGATGCTCGACGAGGCCATCAATCTCGCATCGGCGAAGCCCGACGCCTGCATCATCCTGCAGCGGCCGCAGGTAACGGCCGAATTGACCGCCGGTCGCGACTACGACTGGGCCGAATTGCGCGCTGCCGCCCTAAAGGCAGGCAAGAAGGCGGACTGCGTGCCGGTTCTCGCGACGGATCCGCTCTATATTCTTTACACGTCAGGCACCACCGGCATGCCCAAAGGCGTCGTCCGGGACAATGGCGGCCATATGGTCGCGCTTAAATGGACGATGAAGAATCTTTATGGCGTCGATCCGGGCGAAGTCTACTGGGCGGCGTCCGACGTCGGCTGGGTGGTCGGGCACAGCTATATCGTCTATGCGCCGCTGTTCCACGGCTGCACCTCCATCCTCTACGAGGGCAAGCCGGTCGGTACCCCTGATGCCGGCGCCTTCTGGCGGGTGATCTCCGAGCATAATTGCGTGACCATGTTCACGGCGCCGACGGCTTTCCGCGCCATCAAGAAGGAAGACCCGGAAGGCAAGCTGCTCAGCCAGTATGACCTCTCCAAGTTCCGGACGCTGTTCCTGGCCGGCGAGCGCGCCGACCCCGACACCATCGTCTGGGCCGAGAAGCTGCTCGGGGTTCCGGTGATCGACCACTGGTGGCAGACGGAAACCGCCTGGGCCATCGCCGGCAACCCGGTTGGCCTCGGCCAGCTTCCGGTCAAGCTCGGCTCCCCGACCGTCGCCATGCCGGGCTATGACGTGTGCATCGTCGACGAGGGCTGCCACGAGCTGGCGGCCAATACGATGGGCTCGATCGTGATCAAGCTGCCGCTGCCGCCCGCCAACCTGCCGACGCTGTGGCAGCAGGATGACCGCTTCCAGGAGGGCTACCTCGACGAGTTCCCCGGCTACTACAAGACCGGCGACGCCGGCTTCCACGACGACGACGGCTACCTCTACATCATGGGCCGCACCGACGACATCATCAATGTCGCCGGGCATCGCCTGTCGACCGGCGGCATGGAAGAAGTGCTGTCGAGCCACCAAGACGTCGCCGAGTGCGCAGTGATCGGCGTCAAGGACGACTTGAAGGGCGAGGTGCCTTGCGGCTTTATTGTGCTCAAGTTCGGCGTCTCGCGCTCGCCAGTCGAGATCGAGAAGGAAATCGTCGGCATGGTGCGCGAGAAGATCGGCCCGGTCGCCGCCTTCAAGATCGCGATCACCGTGTCGCGCCTGCCGAAAACGCGATCGGGCAAGATCCTGCGCGGCACGATGAAGAAGATCGCCGACCACGATCCATGGACGACACCGGCGACCATCGACGATCCCGCCATTCTCGACGAGATCTTCGCGGCGTTGAAAGAGCACGGCATCGGCTGACCGGCGGCGGCGGCCCCGCCCGCGCGGGGTCGCTATTTCCGATTTGTGATCGGGTTCGATCTGGCGATGCCGTCTGGCATCGCCAGATTTTCTTGAGCACCAATCCTGGAGAGGCACCATGCTGGAACGACTTTGGCCATCCCCAACGCGCGATCGCGGCAATCTCGGGCCGCTCGCCTTCAGGCTTGGCCGGACGAGCGCCGATGTCCTCCTGCTCTGCGCCCGGATTCTCATCGGCTACATTTTCGTCCTCAGCGGATGGGGCAAGCTGATGGGACTGGCCGGCTTTGCGGCCTATCTGGGCAAGCACGGTATTCCCGCGAGCTATGCCCTTGCGGTGCTCGGTGCCGCGGTCGAGTTTTTCGGCGGGCTCGCTTTGATCACGGGAATAGCAACGCGCTATGTCGTGCTGCTGGTCATCGCCTTCACGCTCGTCGCCACCGGCATTGCGCATCGCTTCTGGGAATTCGAAGGCGCAGCACGGCGCGGGCAGGCCACCAATTTCAACAAGAACATGGCGATGATCGGCGGCATGGTTGCGCTGTTTGTCGCCGGCCCCGGCCGCTTCAGCATCGACGGATTGCTGGCGCGCCGACGCGCATGGGTCCGTCGGCAAGAATGATGGTGTTGCGGTTTCGCTGTTCGCCCGCGTTTCGCGATTGGGCGCGATCCGCTATCGGCTATGTAAACAGCGACAGGATCACATGAATCTGATCGGCTGCCGCCGACACCAGTCCGTCATAGGTCGTCTGGCCGTGAGCCGCGGTCCGCAGAATAAAGTCGGCGAGGTGGGCTTTGACTTCAACCGTCGAATGATCGGCCGGGACTCTCGTCATGACATCTTCGAGGGCGCTTCTCATGACCTGGATAAGCTCGGGATCAAACTGCGGCACGTTGAATCTCCCATTGCATCTGGACGGATCTTCCATCGCATCTGGAAGTCTGGCGTCCCCCTGCCCAACCGGGTGACGCTGATAACGTAACTAGTAGGCAACTAATTGGCAAGATTATGAAATTTTCTTAATAGAACAGCGCCAGGCATGCGATGCCGCACGGACATGTACGAATTTTTAGTTCCCGCCTCGTGCTCATGTGCCGCGCGGTTTTGCCCGGTTCGTCGCCGTGGCCACCAGTGGATCATCCGGCCAGGGATGCTTGGGATAGCGGCCGCGCATCTCGGCGCGCACCGACGCATAGCTGCCGCGCCAGAACGCCGGCAGGTCGCGCGTCACCTGCACGGGACGCTGCGCGGGCGACAGCAATTCGATTGCGAGCGGCACGCGCCCGCCGGCAACGCTTGGATGCGCATCTAGGCCGAACAGTTCCTGCACGCGAATCGCAAGCCTCGGGCCCTCTTCGGCCGTGTAATCGATCGGCACGCGCGAACCCGAGGGCGGATCGAAATGCGTCGGCGCATCGAGGTCGAGCCGGCGCCGCAAATTCCACGGCAGCAGGGCATGGAGCGCTGACGACAGGGCGTCGGCGTCGAGCTGATCGAGCGCGGTCTTGTCCGCGAGCGCCGGGGCGAGCCACTGCGCCGCATTATCCGCCAGCGCTGCATCCGAAAGGTCGGGCCACTCCTCGCCTTCGTGGCGGCGCAGGAAGTTGACGCGATCGCGCCATTGCGCCAGCGCCTTCGTCCATGGCAGCCGGCCGAGGCCGAGCTCGGCCACGCTGCAGGCAAGCGCCGCCGCGGTTTCGCTGCTCGGCACGAGCTTGACCGGCTGCTCGGCAAGCACCAGCGCACCGAAGCGGCGCACCCGGCGCGCCCGCAGGCTCGTCGATGCCGCGTCGAATTTGATCTCCTCCCGCTCCGTGATCCGATCGCCGAACAAACTCTCGATCTCCGCAAGCGTGATCGGCGCGGCCAGCAGAATACGGCTTTTTGCAGCGGCACCGGCGAGTTCCGCGATCGCCAGATAAGGTTCGGCCGCGAGCGGCGAGGTTTCATCGATCTCGGCGCCGCGTCCGCTTGCCAGCACGAAAGAGTGGCTGGCGCCGCCGCGGTTTTTCGCCACGCGATCAGGAAATGCGAGTGCTAGCAGCGCGCCGACGGAAAAGTTGCCGGCCCCCGCTGATCCGCGCGCCCAAGAACGCGTTTCGTTACCTCCCCCCTTGAGGGGGAGGTCGGACCGCGCAGCGGTCCGGGAGGGGGGTAAGGCCGAAGGCCTTTGGTTCTCATACCCCCCTCCTCGACCCTCCCCCACAAGGGGGGAGGGAGCAGTTGGCGTGCTCACGTCGGCGAGGAGGGAGGTGTCGGCTGATTTGAATGGCGGAAACGCTGCGCTCCGACGCGCCAGGGCGGCGGCGCTGGCGCGCGCGGTTTCTGCCCATCGCTTTGCCATCGCGCGCGCGTCATCAGCCCGGCGCGAGTGGTCACGGCGAAAGCTCGCGACCCGCTGACGCAGGTCGAG
>Ga0315540_10002370_pt1 | contig 10650 bp, 11 predicted proteins | sample SalMarSW160110MG_FD_203677 | JGI IMG/M metagenome (GOLD analysis project Ga0315540, IMG submission 203677) | Salt marsh sediment microbial communities from the Plum Island Ecosystem LTER, Massachusetts, United States - Salt Marsh Sediment SW1601-10 ... | reverse complement strand
AGCGGTTGAATATCTCGATAAATCCCTGGTAATATCTCTTCCTTAAAGCTCAACCTCTTCCATCCCCATATCCCTGTTATTCTTATATGGCACACATAACTCAAAATTCTCTTCAACACTTTGTGCCAGGTATTTCTTTGCCTGCTTTACATTTAATATTACAGGCATCCTGTTATGTATCTTTGCCATAAAAGTATTGGGTTCGGTAGTAATCAAAGAAGTGCAAACCTGGTCTTTTATTTTGAAGTAAAGTGCAGGCACAAAAAAGATCTCGCTTTTCTTCAGATAGATCTCGTGGGGTATCTTTTCCTTTTTGCTTATCCTCTTCCATTCATAAAACCTGTCCATCGGCACAAGTGCTCTGTTCTTATTAAACAACCTTAACCAGAATGGCTTCTCTCTTATCGTTTCTATCCTGCTATTAAATATCAATGGTGATTTATCTGAAAACTTTATTCCCCATTTAGTGCTTTCAAGTATATTATCCTCATCCTTATTTATCACTGTAATGATCGGCACAGAAGGGGGAATGTTCAGCTTGGGAAGCTTTTCGTTCTTTAATAGTTTATTACTTATTGCTATTCCCGCATCTTCGAGAGTTGCAATAATCTTTTTAGTTGGCTGGTCTAACCCGAATCGTCCGCACATATAATTTCCGTTGTTTGTTTTTAGGGTAACTTAACTAGGTTTAATTTAGCAAAAAGTATTTTAATTGGCAGACTAATAGCCTTGAAATAGACTGTTTTACTAATGATTTGCAATTCTTAATCGAATAGTGTACGTTTGAGCACTATGGATAAGAAAACCTTTCATTCCAGGCTGTTTAAGAGGAAAATTCAGCCGGATAACCCGGATTATTGGATAATACTGTATGCCGAAGTTCAGCACAGGCTTAAACAGATTGAAGATCTCAACTGCCTCTGCCATTTCTGCAGAGATGAAAGAAATTCACTTCAATGGACTCTGAAAAACCTGATAAAGGATGATCACATAGAAGAAAATCCCAAACCTAGAAACTTTGCTGGTAAAGGGTACTGTGCTAAGATAAAAGACGAAGAGCAAAAGCAGGGTCGTCCTTATTAGCTATTTTTTTACTTTTGCCCTCCTTCGCCCTTCGGGCTCGTAAGTTATCGTTGCTCCATTTCATTTCGCACAGCGGAGAGCCTTGTTTTTAATTCCAATGCAAAGCAACAACAATAAAAAAAGCCGGAGATTATCCGGCTTAATTTGTCTATTGAACTCCTTCGCTACTAGTTCAACTCATAAATAATCTATTACCTATAAGTACTCACTATTTAAACTATAAGAATGAGTCTTTGCTATTAATTCATTTAATTGATTGTTAGACATACCTATTTGTTTGCTGTAAAGGAATTATTATCTCTATTTATCCAAATTATTTTCATTTTTATTGGCAGCATTTTTTTGCCTGTGTTGTTTGCTGATTAGAATTATTATTGTGGCTCCCAAAATTAGCAGAAAGAATATTAGCATATAGCACCATTCAGCCGGCCCAGCGTGCCCCATTGATTCAATTCCAGTTGACATCTCTAACCAGGACCAAACCGGGTTTAAGATTATTGTAATTATTATGCTTGATGGAATTGCTGTTATGATTACCACAAATAATAATAGAATTATATGAAAAGGCTTTTTAAACTGATCTTTTCTTAAGCGGCTCAATACCCAAATGGTTATACACAAACCGATTATTATTACAATTAGCCAAAAGAATGCAAAGGGTATATGCTGAAGTATAAATATATAGATAGTCTCACCAATTTTCATAAGGTTCACTATTAAAGAAAATATTAATATTCATATTTTATAGTTTTAACTGAGCAGAAAAATAAAGTAATGGGATATTAATTTTAATTCAATCATTTTTTGGAATTTAATTAGTTAAATTTTATTTATTACTTTTTTATCAACTCCGGAAGATTCCTTAATTTTGAAACGGATCTAAATTTCCCCTTATCCTCAATATAAATGTCCAACACGGCGGGGATTCCTTTTATTTCTGTTTTCATTGTGCCAACAATAAGCTGGATTCCCACCAATCTTCCATCCACTAAATTTAAAGTAACCTGAACGCAAGAAGGAAGATTTAAGTTATTGCTATCTCCTGCTATCCCAGTGTGTTCTCCGCAATCATTTACCTCCCATTCAGTTGTAACTTTAGGTCCGACAAGAGATTTTAGCCAATCTTCAAATCGCTGTTTTGATAAAGTGGAGTCAAGGTCACATACATTAATATTTTGTGCATATGTGATGAACTTCTTTTCTTGAGATTGAGCATTGCATAAGGTAGATATTAAAAAAAGCAGAATTGTCATATGGATAAATAGACCTTTATAGGATCTACTGAGTTCTGAAGTTAATTTTTGCATTTGTATTTACTCCTCTCACTTAAAAAACGCCATCCATTTATTAATGCTTATTCATTTCTTGTTTAATAATATTCTCAAATCTTGTTCTGCTCAAGTAGTGATCTTCTAGCAGCCTTCCATCCCTAATTAAGCTAAAAGTGCCAAAACCGGATGGAGCTTTCTGGGCTTCTTTGGGAGTATTTATTTTTAATACTCTTAAGTTTATGCCGTTGTTTATTGCTGATTGCTTTAAGTCGGTGATTGACTTTTCGTGCCAAGGACACTGATCAGAATAAACCAAGTTCCAGCCTTTGTATTTTGATTGTTGTTTTGTCCAATCTATTAATCTTGGTTTGGGCGATTTACTGTTAAATGGTTTATTCATCAATTCAAATCGTCCAAGCGCGTCACCAACTATAAACCCGTTTTTTTCAAATAAGCTTTTGTTAACCATCCACGCACCATCACTACTCAATGCACAAACACCAGATTTTTTCTCTTTCTTGGCATCATGTTCGCAAATGCTTAATAGTTCACTTCCTATTCCCTTTTCTTTAGCATCCTTTACAAACAACCCAATACACTGAATAAAAAAATAATTATCAGCTTTGATAGGGCGCCATGCAAGTTCGGAAGGAATGTATTCAATAAATCCTAATTGCTTATTTTGTTTATCCGTTGCTATTTTGATTTTTAGTCCATTGTTTATTTTTAATTTAAACCATTCAACCTTGCATTTGTAACCGGGTGAATTTTTGTCCTTGATGCAGTAGATGCCAAGTTCGGATACATTTTTAGTTGTAACATCGATAATATTTGATTTGATCTTGTTAAGCTTCATAATAATAAATATTTAACCACTCAATTTTCTACAGCAGCAAGGATATAATCCGATATTAAGCTATCTGTTTGTTCGTGCATGCCTCGTGTATTAAAGTTCGTTGAGGTGATAACTATACTCATATTCAATTCCGGAACAATAACAACCTTATTACCGCCATTACCGCTCATATAATAAGATAGGTACTTTTTTGATCCATATCCGAATGATTTAATCCACCATAAATATCCGTATTCTGTATCATCATCTATTCTAACATGTGGTTTCGTGGAAATTTTGATCCATTTTTCCGAAATTATTCTTTTACCTTTCCATATTCCACCATCAAGATATAACTGAGCAAGTTTAAGTAAATCCCTGCTTTGCAAATGAAGCCCACCGCCAGTCATTGCCTGGCCAGTAGGAATTATCTGCCATTCTATTTCCTTAATTCCCAGTGGTTCAAAAAGATTTTTTGCCGCGAAACTTTGCACAGATATCTTGGAGGCACGCCCTAATAATCCTCCAAGCACTACGGCTCCCGCAGTGCAGTAGCTGAAGCTTCTTCCATATGGCAAATCTTCCGGCTTTGTTCCCCATGGGGGAGTTCCGCGAACCGGCAAATCAAGTGCAAATTTTATATAATCTTCAATGAGATACATTCGTTCTTCATTCCCCTGTGAAAATGTATTCCAATCATCACATTCAAGGATGGAACTCATAGTTAAAAAATCTTCTATTGTAATTTTATCTTTTCTCGGATCAGAATTTTTTAGCGGTAGTTTATCATGAAAATAATCAAGAACATGTGTAGTTACTCCCGAAATTATTTCATTATCTATGGCAATTCCAATTAACATACTTGTAACTGTTTTTGTGGCTGAACGTGTATCCCTTAAATCTGTTTTTTGTGAATCGCCGAAATATTTTTCATAAACCAATTTATTGTCCCGGGCTATTAAAATACTAGTTATCTTCTTGTACTTTCCTTCAATAACACTATTCTCCATTTTTAAGAGAGTGTCGGCAGAAAGCATTACAGACTCAGTATTTGCAATTTGCCAGTCATTGCTTTGAGCAAAACAATTCAGGCTTAAAATTATGATAATACTTATATATTTGATCATAACGGTTTACCTCCTGTTAATAATTTTGAAATTAAACTATTCAACTTTAGTATCGCGTTCCGTTAATTTATGTTACGACTTATATTATATTCTTTTGTTTATATTCTTCTGGGGAACGTCCTATGCATCTAGCAACTGGATTCACTCTGTTAACAAATGCTCATAATGCGGCTGGCTGTTGGTAATAATTAACAAGTTGACCTGAATGTGAAACTCCTAAAATAACAATGGTAGGTTTTTTCACCTGTCCGGGCAATATTGTTGGCATTAACAATATAACGTATAGAATAAGCTTTTTCATTTTTATTCTCGCTTAAATCAATTAAGAATTCTTTTTCTCTAAATGTACATAAAATTTAATTTGAGCTATTTTTTACTGTCTTTACAAAAAATGTTAAACTTGAGATGTCTTCTGGACTAGTATGATCAGGATCAGCAAAAGCAACCGGCTTTGTAATTAACCCTTCATTTTCAAAATAATCCAACAGGTCCCACATAATCTCGTGATATACGATAATTAATGTTTGCTTATTATCTCTAAAACCAAATTCCTTTTTTAAGGAATTTAGATGCATTTCTGTTCTTACTTTTTTTATTATATCATCTGTAATTTTCCGGCAGATATCAAATAAAGGATTCCCTTTTTCTTCTACAATAACAGGTATACTAAATAATCCATCCATATTATATAATCCATATGGAGCAAATGCTTTTTTTGCATCAGGATCAATTACCTTTCCAGATTTAATATAGTCGTCAAACAATTTTGATAAATTTTTCCAATCACTAACAAAGGGCAGCATATTTTTTAAAGCCCCTTTACTCCAATTTATTGATAGTTTTACTCCCTCATCCGAAATTGTATTGGTTCCGCAAGAAAATTCCCGCTTTGGGGAAATAGCCCATATTTCACCATCCCAGAATGGATGTTCGATCGTAACTTCCTTTTCATCTATCATTCCTTGCTTTTCGAATTCATCCCATACTAAACCGTCAATTATATAAGAAAAAAGAATGCTGTAAGCATTTTTTTCACGGTTTGCTTTCTTTAATACATCATTTAACTCAATTATATCATTTTTTAATAAATTACCAAGACTGGAGGCTATTGTTTTTGTATGTTTACGTAATTTTTCAGTTTGCTCTGTATCTATAATTTGAAAATTCGTTCTATAGATATTTTTTTCTTTTTTTAGTAATCTCCAATCTTTCAATAGCTCAATTTGGCTATCATTAAGATTTATACCAGCATCTCTCAATTGGCTAATATTTTTACCATCAATGCAGTTCATCAATATAATTGAGTTATTATCCATTTTAATTATTTGTTCCGGAGAGCCTCCGGTTGTAGTAATATATTGCATAATTTCATAATTAGTAAAATCGTTATTATCACTGCTTTTTATATTTTGTGCATTCACCGAGATTACGGCAAGAAATATCGTTAACAATAAATAGAAAATTAAATTTTGTAATCTGCTCATAATCATATCTCCTAATTCATGTTTAATAAATAAAAATCTAATAATGTACTTATTGAATAAACTCTTTTATCGCTCATATCCAGACAAATTCGAAGATGTATTGGATATATTATTCAATAAAAACCAATTCTGAAGGAAATTGAAAAACAGTCTGCAATCAATCTGTAATTACTGATATTTTATGATGCTTCCCTTTTTAACAAATGCGATTTCCGCTTCTTAAAACGACAATTTATATGCCACTGAATTTATCGCAAGAGCATTAAAATAAAATATTGTGTTGTTCGGTATTATACAATACTGTGCGTATTCGCACATTCATTTCATTACTAAATAATATCAACTAAATTTCTATTAAATGAAATTATTGATTTAGTTTATATAGAATATTTATAAACGCGCTTAAAATAAGTCAATCGTATTTTATCTCTTGTAGTTCGCGGATTTTATTACATTTTTTCCTTGCGCGACTACAAAATCAGTTGGGCCATGAAACACACTGTTAATTTCAACAATATCTTCTGCTCTTTGCGCCGTGTATATTATTACACCAACTTTGTGGTTTTGCGGATTAGGCCATGCAGTTATATATCTTAAATCGTTGCCTAAATAAACGGAATCTGCTATGATTTTATCAGTCTCAATTTTTACAGGTATTTGTTCCATATACTTTTTAATCCACAAGTTTCCAGTAGGAGTACCGTATATTACCAGTGAATAGTGTGAAAGGTCCATCATTAAAGCTTCTTGATCTTTTATTACAGTGCCATTTTTATAAAATCGTTTTTGAACTTTATCAACATATTCTTTTATTTTGTTTTGAATTCCCTTGTCGGACTCATTTGTTGGTATTATTAGTTTAAACGGATGTCCGCTATTCAAGACTGAATTAATTGTTCCTTCGAAAGGCATATAATAATAATCTTCATCATGTTTCATTAGTGTTAAGTGGGAAAACAACTTTATAATTTCTGGGTAAAAATCAGCAAATGTGGGGTACTTATCACGGTTATTTTCATATTCTTTAAGCTTTTTGCAAATATCTGGTAGGTATATGAAGCCTCTTGCTTTTTCTGCTTGAATAGCTCTGTCGCCGTCCTCCATCCCGTTATAAATATAGCTTAGTCTTACGGTAACTGTGCGAACCAAATGTTCGTTTACGCAGATATTCCATTGCGGATAGCCTATCTTTCCCATTCGTTCTTTTATGGGATTAAAGAGAGAGGAGACCTCGTTTATTCTGTCTGCATATTGTTCCGTTAGCGGATTAATAAATGAATGACTGAACTCATGCCATATCAGATATCTGTAATTTTCAGCGGTACCGAAGTCAGGCATAGAATCCTTTACTCCTTGGGGACCTACAATGCTATACAGGTCAAATCTGTTTTTTTCTCTTTCTATCCTCGGTCCGAATCCACCTTGGTGAAGCAGTAGTGCCACGATTATATTATAACTTTTCTGTGAGATACCGTAATATTTTTCGATTTCGCCTACGTAATTATTATCCCCTATTTTGTCTCGAATGCCTTTGACAATTTTTTCATAGACAGGCTTGTGCTCATTATAGAAGCTCATAAATTTTGTTTCAACTGCAAATTTCCGCAAGGCATCAATAAACTTTTCTAATGCTTCTTTGCTGCCTGCTCTCTCTACAATATATTGAGTGATTGGGATTTTTATTTTTAGTGCCGGTGGGTCTGAAAGAAAAAGCATTGCAGTGGGTGGTGCGTCAAAAGCGAACGATTCCTGACTCATTTCCGAAAATAGTTTTACTGCCTCTTGTTCTTTGTACGGTGTAAAGTATTTTATTACCTCGTTTTTGTATTTGAAATCGAATCTTGTTATCAACCCAAAATCTCCATAGCCACTGAGATATTGTACAACAGAAAGGAGTTCAATCCTGGGATCGACAGTTATATTTAATTTCTTTTCATTTCCTCTGACAAAAGGGGTTAGTAAAAGAAGCGCAAAAATAATTTTCTTGTAAAATGAAATCACTTTTAATCTCCTAATTATAAATTTTAGCTAACTCTTAACATTATTTTTCAACAAATTAAATTTTGTAATTTACTCCTAACTAACTTTAAAAAGTAAATTTAAGCAATAAAAGTCCATTTTTGATTTAGACTCACAAAATTTAAAAATGTTCACTAGCATTTCTGTTACAAGTCTTTTTTTTGCTATTAAGTAAGAGCTAACATCAATGCGTTGTCATGAGAAAAAGGTAATTAAGCAATCACTTTTTTATTTTAGTTAGAAACTTACGAATCCAGTTTACCTTTTCGAGCCCAACGTATCATCATTATAACTACTGCTAAATACCACAACCCTGTAAATATTCCCACGTGCGGAAAACCGTGAACGTAGGGTGGATCAGGAAAATAATATATGTTAGCACCAAGCAGGGGTACAATTGAAACAAAAATGCCAGCCCAGCCTATGATTCTGCCAAAACGCGGATCGCGAATTAAATTAATAGCAAAAAATAATGTGCCAATCCCTATAAATACGTCAAATGAAACATCCAGCCCAAGCACCACATCCCAGATTCTGTGCTTGAGCAAAACACTTAATTGCTCGTCTGGTACAGGTGCGGTAGAGTAATTGATTGCCAGTTGTACGATTATCATGGCTGTGACTAACGCTCCAGCCAAAGAATTAAAAATCTCTGCCAACTTAACCATTGGTGTATAACGACGAGCTTGTAAAATTTGAGCAAGGGCAATGCTCGCCATAGCTAACGCTGGTCCAAAGCTGGCACCCAGTATTAATTGAGGAATGCGCGGCAGGTCCACTAACGTCATAATAGGGTAGACGAAACAAGCCACCAAGCCTGCAGCAATGCCAATCTTCAACCAACTTTTAATATTATTGACATCTGGCTTGCTCACAACTGTTTGTTCTAACATTGTATTATCCTCCTATTTAAGTTTAAAAAATCCCAATGCCAAAATCAGTTAATGCGTATAATTCACAATTTAAAGATTCTGCTACTGCACCATTAATTTCCAGCTTTGTATCCCTATCAATAACTTGTCCGAAATTACTACATTCACCTGTAACTTTTGTGTAGCCGAAAGTTTAATAAGTAAATGCTAATAAAATAATTAGGTAACAAAAAAGTTTCCGTTTTTATCCCTTTTTGCTGAATATTAATCATAATATGAACTATGTTTAGTAAACTGGCAAATTTTTTTAGTTGGCTCTCCTCAAAAATTGTAATGAATTCATAATCATTGGTCTTATAAATTCAGTTGGCATCATCGATAATCTTTCCCGAACATAAAGTGAAGACATTCCATGAACAAAAGACCACAATGAAAATGCAGCAACCTCAAGATCAACATCTTTGAAAATCCCAGTTTCCATAGCCTGCTTAATGTTTAATTTAAGTAGCTCATATGTCCTTTCACCTTCATTCCAATGCTTATATTTTTTTATTTGTCTTGAGGAAGACCTAGAAATAAACATTAAATCATAGTATTCCGGATTTTCCATCGCAAAGTTCATATAAGCTTCGCCATGCGCCTGTAATCTTTCAATAGGGTCCTTAATATGTTGAATTGAGAGTTGTTTCCTATAAAATTCGTCAAAACCCTTGTTATGAAGTTCATACAGCATTTCACTTTTATCCTTAAAATATAGATAAATTGTACCAACACTGTATTCAATTTTATTTGCTATTTTTCTCATTGTAACATTTTCGTATCCCTCATCAGAAAACAATCTAAGTGAAGCTGAAAGGATAGCGTCTTTCATTTCTAATTTTTGTCTTTCTTTTCTTTCTTTAACGCTCATTTAGAATACAGTGTTTATTTACTGAACTGAATTTAGTAAAATTACTAATTTGTGTCAAGTAGAAAATTAGGATTAATTTTTATCGCATTGGCTCAAAAATAAGGTAACCGAAACGATATTGTAAAAAGGTTTTTGGGTCATAATATAGTTAACCAACAATTATTACCCAACACGTGTGTAATTTAGGTGTATTTCTATAATAAATTGTGCTTAATTGGTACGGGAATATTCTATGGATCTTTTGAACTCCTTCGCTTCCTTCTCGCCCCGCAGATGCGGTGTCTTTGGCGCTCGTAAGTTATCGCTGCTCCATTCCATTTCGCAGCTTTATGGTATAAAAAAACAATTGCTCATTCGATCAATCGGTCTCGCTCGCTCATCTTCGCTTCGTCACCTCCGCTGAAGAACTAATCACGTAAAGAAAGGGAAAAAGTGGAAAAAAATCCTGCGTTATCGATAAGAAATCACGAAGGGTAAATCTTAACAAGAAAAGCCGCTAAATTTAGAGTTTTAAATGAATTTACCGTAAGAATATTATAAGGAGTTACTATAAGCCCTTATAATATATAGACTATGGCGGAGAGGGTGGGATTCGAACCCACGGTACCCTTGCGGATACACTACCTTTCCAGGGTAGCCAATTCAACCACTCTTGCACCTCTCCAAAGTAAACTAAATAATTTTATTTTTCTTCAACCAATTATATCCATCTATAGTTTTAAAGAATAATTCCCTTTTTACAGCTTTACTTTTGTTTTCAAACACTTCCTTGTAATGGATCACATATGGTCTATGGCCCTTTGTATATTTGCTACTTCCTGCGTTATGCTCTTTTAATCGTCTTTTCAGATTCTCTGTTGAGCCATAATAATATGAATTATCTTTTTGACTTTTTAATATATAAACAACATACATCCATTTATTGTATTACCTGGCTAAATTACGGTAGCCAATTCTCCCAAAGGGATCCCTATGGGAAACCACTCTTGCACCTCTCCTGATTGAAGCCCCTAAATATAAATATTTCACTTTCCTTTAACAAAAATTTG
>Ga0315540_10002369_pt1 | contig 10651 bp, 9 predicted proteins | sample SalMarSW160110MG_FD_203677 | JGI IMG/M metagenome (GOLD analysis project Ga0315540, IMG submission 203677) | Salt marsh sediment microbial communities from the Plum Island Ecosystem LTER, Massachusetts, United States - Salt Marsh Sediment SW1601-10 ... | reverse complement strand
AGGTCTACCAACAGGCCCGCGACTTCGTACAACAGGTGGTGCCCACCTATCTTAACAAGATCAAGCTGTACCGGGACGACATCCCCCTGTTCTCCCGTTATCAGATCGAAAGTCAGATCGAGGCCGCCTTCAGGCACGAGGTGCGCCTGCCATCGGGCGGCGCCATCGTCATCGATCATACCGAGGCCATGGTGGCCATCGACGTCAACTCCTCCCGCGCCACCAAGGGCGGCGACATCGAGGAAACCGCCTTAAACACCAATCTGGAAGCGGCCGACGAAATCGCCCGGCAGCTGCGCATCCGGGACTTGGGCGGTCTCATCGTCATCGACTTCATCGACATGACCCCCGCCCGCAACCAGCGGGAAGTGGAAAACCGCCTCAAAGAGGCCCTTAAAAAGGACCGGGCCCGGGTTCAGATCGGCCGGATCTCCCGCTTCGGTTTACTGGAGATGTCGCGGCAACGACTGCGTCCCTCTCTGGGCGAATACAGCCAAATCATCTGCCCGCGTTGCCAGGGCGAAGGCCGGATTCGCAGCATCGAATCCCTGGCCTTGTCCATACTGCGGCTCATCGAAGAAGAGGCCATGAAGGACAGCACCGGCCGCATTATCGCCCAGGTACCGGTGGACGTCGCCACCTTCCTGCTCAACGAAAAGCGGGAAACGGTGCGCGCCGTCGAGCAACGCCATAAGGTCGTGATCGTCATGGTGCCCAACATCCATCTGCACACCCCGCAGTATGAGGTCAAACGCCTGCGCAAAGACGAAATGCCGGAAACCGACGTTGTGACCAATAGTTATCAACTTGCCGAGCAGCCGGAAGCCGTGGAGGCAACGTGGATGACCGATGAGATAGTGCGCCCGGAACAACCGGCAGTGAAGGGCATTTCGCCCAGCACCCCCGCCCCGCCGCCTCGCAGCGCCGCTCCCCGTTCAGCTCCGGCGCAGGAAGGCGAGACGGGATTCATCAAGCGGCTGTGGGGCAGCCTGTTCGGCGGCGCCAAGGAAGAGGCACCCGCCGCCACCCCCAAGGCTGCGGAGAAACCGGCGAGACGCAGCGCAGGCGGCGGTGGCAGACAGGGGGCGAAGCCCCAAGGACGTCATAGCAGTGGCGGCACTTCCCGCCGCGGTGAAGCCCGTCGTCCTGCCCGCAAGGAAAAAGGCGCGACGGCCACCAACCGTAACCCTCAGGTCGAGGGTAAACCTGCGGCCGAGGCCACGGCCAAGCCGTCTGCGACTCCACGACAGCCCGAAGCGGTGCAAAAACCCGCGGCGGCCGCAGAAGCCGGCTCCGGCGAGGCCGGCGCTAAACCGGAGAAGAGCGACGCAACTCAACGGGAGCAGCCGCAGCGTTCAAGTCGCCGCCGTGGCCGGCGGGGCGGCAGAGGTCGCCGCCGTGACGAGTCGGCACGCAACGCCGGTGGCAATGTCGCCGCGAATACGGAATCCGCTACCGGCGAAGGCAGTCCGCCGCAGTCGGGAACCACTCCGCCAGCGAATCCCGATGCCGGTAACAGTAACCGAGCCCCGGAGAATACGGCTGCGGCCGCCTCCGCCGAAGTTGAGCAGCGTCCCCTCTTCAACACCACTGAAGCGCAGGCGCCACGTCCCAGCGAGGATGCCGCGGCAGCGGGCAATAAAGAATCCGGTTCTTTCGAGCCCGCGCCCAGTCCGGCGCAATCAACCTTTTCCTGGGACAATACCCGCAACCGGCAGGATGAAAGCGGCAGCCCCGAGCGGGTGGTGACGTCAATAGCCAGGGAGCCGGCCGAGCCTTCGCCTTCACCGGCGTCATCCGACGGCCCAGCGTCGGCTTCGCGCAATGAGGAGACAGCCCCCGCCGAAAATCGGTATGAGGGGAGCCATTCGGATAAATCCAACGTATAGACAGGACACCGTTGCCGCGGCGTGCCGGTTTTCCGGCCCGCCGCGGCGGTGCGTTTATTGACTGGCCAGGCTCTGCCGGCGAAGATGGCGGAGCAATCCCTCCGAAGCGGTTTCAACCAAATCCAGCACCTGCTCGAAGCCCGTCGCACCCCCGTAATAAGGATCGGGAACCTCCCGCACCTTCAAATCCGGCGCATATTCCAGGAATAAACTCAATTTGTGCACATGCTGCGGCGGACAGGATGCCCTGAGCGAGTGCAGATTGTCTTCATCCATGGCCAGGATGTAATCGAAGCGCTTGAAGTCGCCCGCCTCTACGCGCCGAGCCCGCTGCAGGCTCAAATCGATGCCCCTGCGTAATGCCGCCGCTTGAGCCCGTGGATCCGGTGGATTACCGACGTGATAGGCATGGGTGCCGGCGGAATCGATTTCGATATGTCGGTGCAGGCCGGTTTGTTCCACCAAACGCTGGAAGACGCCATGGGCCGTCGGGGACCGGCATATATTGCCCATGCAGACGAACAATACCTTAACCATCTAATCTCTCCGTCATTAAAACGCTCTCAACTTGATTGTAATACCTGGATGTGCTCTTTGCGGTTGCCTGATTTTGTTTGAGCGATATACTTGACCTATGAAAGAACTCGACAATCCAAGCATCAAAGTGGAGTATCTCCGCGAACTGATTGGACTCAAAGTCAGGCATCAGGGTTCTCAATGGGAGATCATTGAAATCCTCGAAGACGGTCCCGCCCTGGTATTGAGGGACTGCGAGATGCACACCGTAATCCAGGCGGATCAGCATGGGGAGGCGCACCGCCGGGTACCCTCGACAACCACTATCCCATTGTTCGACCAGGACGGCAACGATTTAAATCCCGCCTTACTCAACCTCGACTTAATCAATCTATCTTAACCCCCGTTACCCTCTGAGCCCCTGCGCCGCAGCAGCGCCTCCACGCGCGCCAGGTCTTCCTCCGTATCCACTCCTCCCTCCATCTCGGCCATGGCCTCGGCCACATGGATCCGGTAGTCGTACCACAAGGCTCTCAGTTGCTCCAGCGCCTCCAATCGCTCCGCCTGGCAGGGCGGACGATTCACGTAGTCATGGAGAAATCCGGCACGAGAGGCGTACAGGCCGATATGGCGAAAATAATCCGCGTTGGGGTCCAGGCGCGCCGGGCTTGCCGCAAAGCCTTCCCTGTCCCAGGGAATCGGCGCACGACTGAAGTAGAGGGCGTAGCCCTGCTGATCCATGACGACTTTCACGATATGCGGGTTGAACAACTGCTCGGCCTGTGTCAATCGGCTGCACAAGGTGGCGATGGCGGCGGCGGGATGGGCGGCCAGGTCTTCGGCTACCTGGCGGATCAAGAGGGGCGGCAACAAGGGTTCATCGCCCTGCAGATTGACCACGATGTCGTCGGCCGCATAGTGATTTCGCTCCGCCACCTCGGCGAGGCGCTCGGTCCCGGAACAATGTTGCGTAGAGGTCATGCACACCGTCGCGCCGAAGCCCTCCGCCGTTTCGCGTATCCTGTCATCATCGGTGGCGATCACCACCTCCTCCGCGCCGCTCGCCACGGCGTTGTCGAAGACATATTGGATAAGCGGTTTGTCCAGCAAGCGCCGCAAAGGTTTGCCCGGCAGGCGGGTCGCGCCGTAACGCGCCGGGATCACTACGCGAAATTTCATTCAACTTCCTCGTCGGCCGGCAGCTCCCGCGCTTCTTCCTCCAGCATGATGGGAATATCATCACGGATGGGATAGGCGAGACGATCCCCTTTGCAGATTAATTCATTGGCGCTCTTGTGATAGACCAGCGGCCCTTTGCATATGGGGCACACCAGAATATCGAGTAGTTTTCTATCCATGACATCTCCCCTTGCCTAGCTTGCTGCTGCGAAAACCGGTTTATTGTACCGTACTTGCATCAAGCCTTCTCTATGCCGTAACGCATTAAAGCATGCTTAAAATCCGTTGTAAGCGTTGCCGGCAGGGTTCGTCAAGGTGAGCGCTTACCGGTACATACCAATGGCCGGCGCGGGCAAATTCACGGCATTTGACCGCGTCTTTTTCGGTCATCATCACCGGCAGGTCGTCACCGAAGCTCAGGTCGTCCGCCCGGAAACGATGATGATCGGGGAAGGGGTGTTCCATCACGCTCAAGCCGTGGGCGCGCAGGTGGTCGAAGAACCGCCCGGGATTGCCGATGCCCGCCACCCCGTGCACGGTTTCGCCCCGCCAACGCTCGAGCGCGTGACAGCTATCGGGATCCAGCAGCGCCCTGGCCTCCCCGCCCATCAATTGCATGTCGCAATCGCCAGCCTGCGCCGCGCCGTTGACCACGACCAGATCCACGCTCCGCAAGCGGGAAGGCCTCTCACGTAAGGGGCCCGCGGGCAGGCACCGGCCGTTGCCAAAACGGCGCACGCCGTCGATCACCGTGATCTCCACATCGCGGGCTAGGGCGTAGTGCTGCAGTCCGTCGTCGCAGACGATGACGTCACAGTCATGATCCGCCAATAATTTCCGCGCCGCCTGCACCCTCTGCGGTCCCACCACCACCGGGCATCCGCAGCGGTGGGCGATTAACACAGGTTCATCCCCCACCATGCGGGGATCGCTGTCGCCGTTCACCGCCTGCGGCCAGCTTGTCGCCGCGCCGCCGTATCCGCGACTCACCACGCCGGGACGGTGGCCGGCCTCGCGTAAGGTCTCCACCAGCCAGATCACCAGCGGTGTCTTTCCGGTGCCGCCGACGGTGATATTGCCCACCACGATGACCGGCACCGGCATTTTCTCGCTGTGCAGCAGTCCGGCGCCATAGGCGGAACGACGTAGGGTCGCCACCGCCGCATACAACCAGCCGAGGGGAGCCAAGAGCATGCTCAAGGGATGGGAGCCGTACCACAGTGACGCCAGGCGCACGATGAACCCTTTCAATGCGCCATGTCAGCCGGCCGCATTCTCATGCATGGTGACGATACGGGAGGGATCTTCTCCGCCGGCCGCGGCGGAACCGTGAAATTGCATTTGATAGAGGGCCGCATAGTGACCGCCCTTCGCCAGCAGTTCACCGTGGCGTCCCTGCTCCACGATCCGCCCCTGATCCAGCACCACGATCTGATCGGCTTTTTCCACGGTGGACAAACGGTGGGCGATCACCAGGGTGGTGCGATGACGCATCACCTCCGCCAACGCGGCCTGGATATGCCGTTCCGATTCGCTGTCCAGGGCCGAGGTCGCCTCGTCCAGGATCAACACCGGCGTATTCTTCAACAGGGCGCGGGCGATGGCGAGCCGCTGGCGCTGACCGCCGGACAACAGCACGCCGTTCTCCCCCACCAGGGTATTCAAACCGTCGGGCAGTTTGGCGATGAACTCCATGGCATGGGCCGCCTCCGCGGCGCGGACGATCTCCGACTCGCTGATGGTACCCAGGCTGCCGTAGGCGATGTTGTGGGCGATGGTGTCGTTGAACAGCACCACGCTCTGCCCCACCCAGGCGATCTGCCGGCGCAGATCGGCCAGCTGCAGTTCGCGGATGTCTTCATCGTCCAACAGGATGCCGCCGCCGCCTACTTCATAAAAGCGCGGCAACAGGCTTACCAGGGTGGATTTGCCGCTGCCGGAGCGTCCCACCAGGGCCACGCATTGCCCCGCTTCAATGCTGAGATCGATATCCTTGAGCACTTCGCCCTTGCTGTCATCATAGGCGAAGGAGACCTGCCTGAAGTCCACCTTGCCCCGGGCATGGGCGATGCGCTTGGTGCCGCTATCCCGTTCCGCCTCGCTGTCCAGCAAGCCGAAGATACTCTCGGCGGCGGCCACGCCGCGTTGCACCATGGGCATCACCGTCATCAGCCGCTTGATGGACGGCAGCAACAACATCATCGCCACCACGAAGGACATGAAACTGCCGACGGTGACCGTCTCCAGCACCGTGGGCAAGGTGGCCAGATAGATGATGCCTGCCAGGGCGCTGGCGGCGATCAGTTCGATGGTGCCGACACTGGCGGCGCTCACCGCCGCCATCTTCATGTTGAGCTTACGATTGGCCTCGTTGATGCGGTCGAAGCGCCGGGCCTCGTAGGGTTCGCCGCCGAAGATCTTGACCTCGCGATGGCCGGAGATCGCCTCTTCGCTCACCGCGGTGACATCGGCCATGGAATGCTGTATACGACCGCTGATGCGGCGAAAGCGTTTGTTGACCGTGGCCATGAGGAAGGCGATGGGCGGTCCCACCACGATGAAGATTACGGTGAGCAGCCAATTGATGTAGGCCATCCATATCAACAGGCCGATGATGGTGAAGCCGTCCTTCACCACATTGGTCAAGGCATTGGTGGCTGCCTGATTGACCTGCTCCACGTCATAGATGAATTTCGACAACAGTTCACCCGAAGGCGTCTTGTCGTAAAAGCGTGTGGGAAGGCACAACAGTTTGGCGAACATGGCGCGGCGCAGCTCGCGGATCACTTCGCGTCCCACCCAGCTCATGCAATACACCGAGATGAAGTTGGCAAGGCCGCGCGCCAGAAACAGACCGATGATCATCAGAGGAACGAGTTGAATGACCTTGGGATCCTTGGCCACGAAACTGCCGTCGATCATGGGCTTCATCAGGGCGGCGAAACCGGTGTTGGTGGCGGCGAATATCAGCATGGCGATCACCGATACCGCGAAGGCTTTCCAATGCGGCAGGCTGTAACGCAACAGCCGTGAATAGAGCAGGCGCGTGGTTTGGCTGTCTTTCTCCGCCATGGCCTTAGCGCTTGCCTTCGGGCGAATTGCGCGTGGCGATGGACAGATGCACCAGGCCCACCTGGCGCGCCGCGTCCATGGCCGTCACCACCGCCTGGTGGGGTGTCTTGCCGTCGGCGCTGATGGTGAGCGGCGGATGCTCCCGCCCGCCGATGGCGAGCTGCAAGGCCTTTTTCAGGGTGTCGATTTGATTGTTGACCACCTGCTTGTCGTTGACGAAGAAATTACCCCGGGCATCGATGGTGAGATCGATGACCTGTTCCTTCTTGACCTGCTCCTGTTGCTGGGAGGCCTTGGGCAGATCGATACGAATCAGCGCCTGGTCCTTGAAGGTGGTGGACACCATAAAAAAGATCAGCAGCATGAACACCACGTCGATCAGCGGCGTGAGATCGATGGCGGGACTCTCGCGACGAAATTTACGCAGATTCACGCGTTGTTATCCTGGACGGCGTCTCGCTCCCGTTCTCCGTGGAGGATCTCCACCATCTTCAAGGCCTCTTGCTCCATGGTGGAGACCAATTCATCGACGCGCCGTTGAAAATAGCGATGGGCCATGAGGCTGGGGATGGCGACGGTCAAGCCGGCCACCGTGGTAAACAGGGCCTCCGAGATGCCCCCCGCCAGCACCGCGGGATTGCCGACCCCGGAAGTTGAAATTGCCGAGAAGATCTTGATCATGCCCAGCACCGTGCCGTACAGACCCAGCAAGGGGGTGACCGCGGCGATGGTGCCGAGGGTGTTAAGGTATTTTTCCAGTTCCAGCACCACATGGCGGCCCGCCTCTTCAATGCTTTCTTTCATCACCTCGCGGCTGTGCTGGAGGTTCATCAGGCCCGCCGCCAACACCTGGCCCAGGGGCGAACCCGCCCGCAGGGCGGAGACGCGGGCCACGTCGAGATGGCCGCTCTTGGCCCACTGCCAGATCTGCTCCACCAAATGGCGGGGGCAGATGCGTTGTCTACGCAATGACCACACTCGTTCCACGATAATGGCCGTGGCCGCTACCGAACAGAGAATGATCGGCAGCATGACCCAGCCGCCTTCCCGCACTAATTCAAACACGCGATTTCGACCCTTTCCGACATCCAGTGTCGTAACTAACTAAGTCCGTAATCATACTTGATTTATCCACGCAGCCAAAAATATTCTCCCCCAACCGCCGTCACGGGCTGTTCCAGTAGCGGCGCGCCTGCCGGCGATAGGCGCTGGGCGGCGTCATGGCGGGGGATGCGCCTAAGCGGAAGCGGATGGCGCCGGCGTGCGCCGAATCGAGCAGGCTGGCCCCTTGCTCCTCATAGCGCGCCACTACGGCGTCCCTGGGGAACCCGTAGCGGTTGCGGTAGCCCACCGCGAACAAGGCGTAACGGGGTTGTACCGCCTGCAAAAAGGGAGTGGTGGAAGAGGTACTGCTGCCGTGATGCGGCGCCACCAGTATATCTGCGCCGAGCCGTCCCGCCTCCTCGGTCACCAGGAGCTTTTCGCTGCGTTTTTCTATGTCGCCGGGTAGCAGGATGGCCTGTTGCGCGGTTTGCACTCGCAGTACGCAGGAGGCATCGTTACCGCGATAGCTTCGATCAGGAAAGGGATAGAGGATTTCGAAACGTACCCCGTCCCACTGCCAACCCTGCCCCGCCTCGCAGGTTTCCACTTCACCCTGCGCCCAGTGAATCTTAGCGGGCGCACTGGTGAGCAGCCGCCGTACCCGGGTGTTGGTCAATATCGCCGGCGCACCACCGCGATGATCCATATCACCGTGGCTGACGATCAAGGTATCGACACGGCGGATACCCCGGTGATGCAGATAGGGCACCACCACCGCGCTGCCGGCATCGAAGTGCTCGCTGGTGGCGGGACCGGTATCGAACACCAGGGTATGACCGGCGGTCTCCACCACTGCGGCCAGGCCCTGGCCTACGTCCAGCAAGGTGAACCAGGCCTCGCCGTTTTGTGGCCGCGCCGGGTTCACCAACACCATGGGCGCCAGCAACACCCCGCCTAACCACCTCCCCGGTATCCCTGCCGGCGCCAACAACCACACCGTCCCCAGCAGGGCGGGCAGATAGGCCCAGTGCGGCGACGGCGCTTGCAGCCACTGCGCCATGCCGCTATGAGCCAGTCCCTGCAACAGTGGCCACAACCCGCCCATGGCCGCCGCGGAAAGTTGCAGCAGTCCCGTGCCCACTGCAGGCAGGAGGTCGAGCAGCGCGGTGCCGAGCAAGCTCAGCGGCACCACCACCAGGGTCACCCAGGGGACGGCGAACAGATTGGCGAGGGGGGCCACCAGCGAGACCCGTTGAAACAGGATCAGCAGCAGCGGCGCCAGCCCAATGGCCACCAGCACCTGCACCCGGCCCCACTTCCACCATAGGCCACGGGGCGCCAGGCGCTGTCCCATGCCGTAGAAAATCATCGCCACCGCGGCGAACGACAGCCAAAAGCCCGGCTCCAGCACCGCCAGCGGATCCCATATCAGCACCGCCAGCAAGGCCAGGGACAGGATATGGGCGGGACGGGTGTTGCGGCCCAATACCACGCTGCCCATGACCACCAGGACCATGATGACGGTGCGCTGGGTCGGTATGGAAAATCCGGCCAAGGCCGCATAGAACAGCGCCGCGATCAGCGCGGCCACCGCCCCGGCCTTGGGCGCCGGCCAGCGTAGCGCCAGGCGGGTAATGCGGGCCCACAGGGCGCGCAAAACAAAGAAGGCCAGTCCCGCCACCATCCCTACATGCAGACCGGAGATGGCCACCAGGTGATTGGTGCCGGTGGCGGTCAGAACGGCCCATTGCGGGCGATGGATCGCCGCCCGCTCCCCGATGGCCAGGGCCTGGATGATCCCGGTGAAGTCATTGCGCTGCAGAGACGCCGCGATTTGCCGCGCCAAGGCTTGCCGCAGGCGATTGATGGGCTGGTCCCAGGTGCGGCTGGCGAGCAGGCGGTTGTCCGGGGCGTCGCGCACGTAACCGGTGGCGCGGAGGCGATGGCGGAACAACCAGGCCTCGTAATCGAAGGAACCCGGATTGCTCAGGCCGTGGGGACGTTTCAAGCGCACCCGCAAACGCCAGCGGTCACCCACCTGCAGCGCGGTGTCGGGATAATACCAATTCAATAAGATCCGCCCGGGGCTGGGCAGCGGCGCATCGCCCTCGAATAACTTCGACACCTTGAATTCAAAATGGGACCGGCGTTGGTCTACCTCCGGGAGGGAGATAATCTCCCCTTCCACCACCACATCCCGGCCTTCGACCGCGGCGGGCAACTGCCCGGACAGGATCAGTGCCGCGTACCCCCACGCCCACAGAAATCCTGCGGCCGCGATGGTCACCGGCCTCAGCAGACGGTAGCGCCACGCCACCAGCGGCAGGGGTAAAAACACCAGCGCCCATAGGGGATGGGGCAAGGCGCTCAATTGCTGGAAGGCCGTCACACCCAGCAATGCCGCCAGGGCGGTTAGGGGCAGGCTGCAAGGCGCTCGCAAAATGGGCATAATGGGCGGTCGCTTTCACCCATACAGGTCGTCTGTAGTGCCGAAACGGATCATAAAACGCTATCTCCCTGATCCCCATAAGATCCGTGAACATAAACACCTACGGTTCTTCGGACAACTCCTCCATGACCCCAATCTCTGGCATCTCAACCGCCGCTCGGTATCGGGGGCCTTCTCGGTGGGCCTGTTCGCCGCGTTCGTCCCGATCCCCTTTCAAATGGTGCTGGGTGCGGCGGGCGCCATCATCTGGCGGGTCAATCTCCCTATCTCGGTGGGGCTGGTGTGGCTCACCAATCCGATCACCATGCCCCCCATCTTTTACTTCGCTTATAAACTCGGCACCTGGATCCTGGGGACGCGTCTGCACGAAGGCGTCGTCTTCGAGCTGTCCATTCGCTGGATCATGGAAGAATTGACGGTGATCTGGCAACCCTTTTTGCTGGGCTGCTTCGTGCTGGGTACCTTGAGTGCGGTGCTGGGCAATGTGATGATTCGCCTGCTG
>Ga0315540_10002368_pt1 | contig 10651 bp, 9 predicted proteins | sample SalMarSW160110MG_FD_203677 | JGI IMG/M metagenome (GOLD analysis project Ga0315540, IMG submission 203677) | Salt marsh sediment microbial communities from the Plum Island Ecosystem LTER, Massachusetts, United States - Salt Marsh Sediment SW1601-10 ... | reverse complement strand
AGGCGGCCAAGGCCTTCGGGTTGTTGGCCTTGATTTCGGCCGGGCCGGTGAAGGCGACGCGGTCGTCACTGACAGCGAGGTGCCCACTCACGCGAACCTGGGTGAAGCCGGGCGCGCGAAACTCGAAGCGATCCAGGTTCCAGCCTTGGGCGCCGGTGCTGATGTCCCCGCGCAAGTTCTGCACGGTGTCGCCGCCGAGCGTGACTTGGTCGATGCCGATGCCGATCTGGATCGGGATTGCGGGACGGAAAGCGCCGCCGGCCAGTTGCGCCAGCTTGCCGATCGCGGCAGCGGGCGGAGCTTGCGCGCCTTCGCCTCCGAGCGCGCGATCAAGATCGATCTGCCGCCCCGACAGCACGCCGTCGAAGCGCGGCCGTTTGCCGAACTTGAAATCGGCGACGCCGGTGAGCTTGAGGCCGCCGTCTCGCGAGCCGTAGTCGAATTCGAAATTCTGCATCAGCGCCGATGCCGCCGTGACCTTGACCTTGCCGCTCACGTGCCAAGGCTGACTCAGCGTGCCAGTCCCACGCGAGGCGATGGCGACCGGCCGTGTCAGGTTCACGCTGCCGTCGAAGTTCGGCTTGCCGCCGGCGAGCGCCAATACGCCGTCGACTTCGACGCTGAGCGGGTAGCTGACCGGATCGACATTAATATGGAGCTTGAGCTTGCCGTCGGCGCCGTAACGGCCGGCGGTGATGCGGAACGGATAGAGATCGCCGCCGACGCTGGTGGCGCCTTCGCCGTTGAGAGGTCCCAGCAGCGAGCGTGCTTCGCCGTTGAACCACAGCTTGTCGAGCGTGACGCTGGCGCCATTGGCGGCATCGGTGAGCGTCAACTTGCCGTCCTGAATATTCAGGCGATCGATCGAAAGCGCGTCTGGGTTGAAACCGACGGCCAGGCCGGGCGCCCGCACGTGGCCGGAGGCATCGAGGCCGACGTGCAATTGCGGGCCGACCAATCGCAGCTCAGCGGCGCGCCATTCGCCGCGCATCAGCGGGCCAAGTGCGAATTCGATGTTGAGCGAGCGGGCGCGCAACTCGTCCACGCCGCCGCGGCCGATCTCGATGTCGTGCAAGGTCAATTCGGGTGACGGCAGCAGGCGCGCGTCGATGTTGCCAGTGACGCGTACGTCGAGGCCGATGAGATGGCTCGCCTCGGCCTCAAACGCCGCGCGATAGCCGCCCCAATCGATCAGCAGCGGACCGACCAGCGCCGCCACCAGCGCCAGGATGATCGCTATCGCCAATCCGAGAAGGGTGGTCTGCAACGCTTAAACTTCCGATTCCGCCGGGCTGGCCCGCGCGCGTTTAACTTTATGAATGTAGGCTATTCTTGCCCGTTCTTGTCGGCAAATATATGTCGGCTCGGCCGCCAGGACCGCCCCGCGCCCCTCAGTCGAGCGCGATGATCTTGCCCGGATTCATGATGTTTTGCGGGTCGAGCGCACGCTTGATCGCGGCCATGGCGGCGAGCGCCGGGGCCCCGTGCTCCGCCAGCAGATATTTCATCTTGCCCTGCCCCACGCCGTGCTCGCCGGTGCAAGTGCCGTCCATGGACAGCGCCAGCTCCACCAGCCGCTCCATCAGCAGATTGACGCGGCGCACTTCGTCGTCGTCGCCGAGATCAACCAGCAGGATGAGGTGGAAATTGCCGTCGCCGACATGGCCGAGGATAGGCGCGACCAGATTGAGCGCGGTGACTTCGCGCTGGGTCGCGGTGACGCATTCGGCTAGCCGCGAAATCGGTACGCAGACGTCGGTCGAGAATGCGGACGTGCCCGGCCGCAAGCGGCAGGCCGCCAGGTAGCCGTCATGGCGGGCCTGCCACAGCCGGTTGCGATCTTCCACCTTGGTCGCCCATTCGAACGGACCGCCGCCGAACTCGGCAACGATCTCGCCGAAGCGCTCGGACTGCTCGGCGACGCCCGCATCGGTGCCGTGAAATTCGACGAACAGCGTGGGCACCTCCGGCAGCATGAGCTTGGAATAGGCGTTGCTGGCCTTGATCTGAAGTGCATCGAGCAATTCGATGCGCGCGACGGGAATGCCGGACTGGATGGTGAGGACGGTCGCCGTGCAAGCGGCATCGACGGATGGGAACGGACAGACACCGGAAGCGATCGCTTCCGGAATGCCCGCGAGCTTGAGCGTCAGCTCGGTGATGATGCCGAGCGTGCCCTCGGAGCCGACCATCAATCTTGTCAGGTCGTAGCCGGCCGATGACTTCTTGGCGCGGCGTGAGGTCGTCATCAGCGCGCCGTCGGCCATCACCACCTTCATCGCCAGCACATTGTCCTTCATGGTGCCGTAGCGCACCGCATTGGTGCCGGACGCGCGCGTCGCCGCCATGCCACCGAGGGACGCGTCGGCGCCGGGATCGATGGGGAAGAACAGGCCGCTGTCGCGCAAATGCTCGTTGAGTTGTTTGCGGGTGACGCCGGGCTCGATCACGCAGTCGAGATCCTCGCCGTGCACCGCGAGCACCTTGTTCATGTCGCGAAAATCGATCGACACGCCGCCGAACGGCGCATTGACGTGGCCTTCCAGCGAGGTGCCGGTGCCGAAGGCAATGACTGGCACCCCGTGCGCGGCGCAAACGCGCACGATGCGCTGCACGTCTTCGGTCGTTTGCGGAAACACCACCGCATCGGGCGGCTGGTTCGGCACCCAGGTGAGCGTATTGCCGTGCTGCTCGCGCACCGCCTGCGACGTCACCACGCGATTGCCGAAGGCGGCGGTGAGCTCCGCAACCGCCTTCTGAATGGCGGCCGGGTTGCGGCGATTTTCGGCGGCGGCGTCAGCTAGGGCCATAAAAAATCCTCTGCTACGTCCTTGGGGCGAACGTTAGCAGAGGAGATCACAGAGGTGAAACAGGCCGGCTTGTCGGCCTGCCAAGGCAGCGGTCAAGCCTAGCGAACGAGCGATATCCCGACCGCCAGACCCCACAGCACCAGCGCGGCACCCGACAGCTCACGCACGCGCCAGCGCGCCGGCGCCACTTTCTCGCCGAGCATGAACACCGTGAGCGCCGCCATCCAGATGAGGTTCATGGCACCGACCACGAACATCACCGCCATCACCGCCCAGCAGCAGCCGACGCAGTAGCTGCCGTGCTTGAATCCCACCCTCAGCGCGCCGGCCATGCCGTCCCGCCATTCGGCAAGAAAGAAGGCGAACGGCGTACGGCATTTGCTCAGGCAGGCATCCTTGAACGCGGTGAACTGGAAGACGCCCGCGCACAAGAGGATGAGCGCGCTGAGCACCACGCTGGCGCTCTCCAGCATGGGCGTGAGCAGCGCCGCGCGGGAAAGCGCGATCTGGCCCGCCGCCGCCACGGCCGAATAAGCGGTCCAGGCCGCGATATAACCGACGACGAACAAGGCGGTCGAGGACATCGCCCCCGACATCGAGGCGCGGCGGCGCGCCAGATTGTCGAACATCGTTACCGCCGGCAGCGCGGTCGGCAGCATCATCGCCACCATCATGATGCCCCACATGACGAAAGCGGCGAGGAATTGTTCGGGCAGGCTCGGCGGCATCGCCGGCATGGTCATGTGAGCCATGCCGCCGTGATCCGGCATCATGCCGGCATTCATGCGCGCGAGATAAAGCCAGCTCAGCGCAATCATCGCGCCGAGACTGCCGACAGCGAAGAGACGGCTGCGCCATCTCCCCGCGTCGATCTGCATGTTGGCCTGCGCCATGACGCTCACGCCGAGTAGGCGAAGTCGGACAGGAAGCCATTGCGCCCCGAAAGCTTCCAGTCCATCCCGAAGTCCGAGAAGGTGAAATGCTTGGAGCGGCCCACCGTCGCCGGCGTGCCGGGCGCGATGCAGAGGGGGTGGTTGTCGACGGTGATCGGCTGGCCGCCCTGACCTTCGAGCACCTCGATCTCGGCCTCGGCGATGCCCGGGATCGTCAGGCTCGCCTGCTTGCCGTTGGCCTTGTACTTCATGGGCACGTTCTTGGCGCCGACGATCTCGCCAATGAACGAGGCCAGCATGGCCGGATGCCCACCGGCCTTGCCGCCGAAGATGGCGTGCAGCGCATCGTTCTGCGCGGCATTCGCCTTGTCGTCGAAATAGGCGGCCGCCTTCCATTTCGTCTGCATCATGTGGCCGGGCGCGTGCACGGCCAGCGCCACGTTGAGCCCGTCAAGCTTGACGTCGCCATATTGGCCTTTGTCGATGTGCCAGGCGACCAGCACGGTGCACTCGCCCTCCGTCGGCGGACTGGTGAACACGCAGGGACAGGCGGCTTCGCAGTTGCACGTCTCGAAATAAGTTCCGTTGAGATTCCATTGCGTCATGTTGTCCTCCTTGAGTGGAGCGTGCACCCACTGGCCGGCCAGCATCGGGAGAATGCCCTCGGTTTTGACTGCACACGTAGGCGCAGGATGACCGCAGGACCGCCGAAAGGCTTTGACGCGCGCTTGATTTGCCCGTGAGATCGCCTTGATTATTGGTCCAGATGCGCCCAAACACCCGGGGGCGAGCCGGAGGGAAATTTGCCTTATTGTTTCGAGGCTTACGCGCTCGATCCGGGAATCCGCGAACTGCGGCGAGGAGCCGAACTAATCCCGCTCGAACCGCAGGTGTTCGACCTGCTGGTGTTCCTGATCGAGAACCGCGACCGCGTCGTCAGCAAGGATGACCTGATGGCCGCCGTATGGCGTGGCCGAGTCGTTTCGGAATCGACGCTCACCAGCCGCATTAATGCCGCGCGCAAAGCGGTCGGCGACAGCGGCGAAGGCCAAGCCCTGATCCGCACCGTCGCCCGCAAGGGCTTCCGTTTCGTCGGCACCGTGAGCGATGCCGCGCCGGCTGTTCCCATCCCGCGCGAGGCCGCCGATCCGGCACAGCCAGGTTTCGCGCTGCCTGAACGGCCGTCGATCGCTGTGCTGCCCTTCGTCAATATGAGCGGCGATTCCGAGCAGGACTATTTCTCCGACGGCATCAGCGAGGACATCATCACCGCGTTGTCCAAGCTACGCTGGTTTTTCGTGATCGCGCGCAATTCCTCCTTCACCTACAAGGGCAAGGCAGTCCATTTGAAGCAGGTCGCCGAGGACCTCGGCGTGCGCTACGTGATCGAAGGCAGCGTGCGCAAATCTGGCGAGCGCGTGCGCATCACCGCCCAGCTCAATGACGTCGCCACCGGCAGCCATCTCTGGGCCGAACGCTACGACCGCGATCTCGCCGATGTATTCGCGGTACAAGATGAGATCACCGAGGCAATCGTGGCGGCGATCGAGCCGCATCTTTACGCCGCCGAAAATTTCCACGCCCAGCGCAAGGCCCCCGACAGCCTCGACGCTTGGGATCTGGTCATGCGCGCGCTGTCGCACTACTGGCGGGTGACGCGGCAGGATAATGTCGTCGCGCAGGCGCTGCTTGAAAAAGCCATCAGCATCGATCCGCATTACGGCCAGGCGCTCGGCGTGCTGGCCACCAGCTACATGTTCACCGCCCATATGGGATGGATGGACATGGCGGCCGCGATGGCCAAGGCGGAAATCTCAGCGCTTGCCGCCATCCGCGCCGACAGCGAGGACCCCTGGGCGCACAATGCGCTCGGCCATGTCTATCTGTTCGCGCGCCGTTTCGACGATTCGCTGGCGGAGTTCGAGACCGCGCTGCGGCTCAATCCGAACTTTGCGCTGGCGCAGGGCTATTATGCGCTGTCGCTGTCCTACAACGGCCGCTGGCAGGAAGCCGACGAGGCCGCCCGCCGTGCCATCCGCCTGAGCCCGCGCGATCCTTATCTAGGCGTCTACTACGGCATCGTTGCCTATGCCCAATACATCGCCCGCAACTACGACGAGGCCACCAAGTTTGCGCGCCAGGCCATCCGCCAGCGCAGCGATTTCGTCGGCGGCCACCGCGTGCTGGTCGCCGCAGCCGGTATGGCGGGTGACAAGGCACTCGCCAAAAGCGCGCTGGCCGAGCTCAAGCGCGCGCAGCCAAACATCTCGCTGGCCTGGATCGCGGCCAACATGCCGATCCGCCACGACGCCGAGCGCGAGCATTACCTGGAAGGGTTTCGCAAGGCCGGGCTCGACTAGCGGCTGCTCAGTAGGATTCGGCGCCGCGTCAGACGAAGATGGTCCAAGTCGGCGGTTCGCTATGCGGTTTGGGCGCCGCGCTCTTGGCCGGCGACAGGGCATATGCCGCGATCATCGCCGCAATAATGAGTAGATATGCGCCCCGGGCGATCTTGCTGATCATGACCCCGCCTTGCCTGATTTTTGTCAGGATAGCCGAGGAGCGGGTGCGGGCATCCCCTTAGTTAATTTTTGGTTAACGGAGCGCCTGGGCCTCAGCCGCCTTCTTCTGCGTGAACAGATTGCCGATCAGCGTGGAGAAAATGCCCGGCGCCTCTCCGCTCTGGAGCGGCACTGGCCGGCACAGGCCCATGGTGATCAGGCCAATGCGCGCCATGCGCTGGGTAGCGTACATGGATTCGGCGCTGTCGGCCGCAAGCTTCTCCAGAATGGCGCCGCTCAGATGCTGGGTCAGCGCCATGCCGGCGAGGCTCACGGCGCCCAGCTTGCCGGCCTCCAGCACCAGCCGGCGTAACAGATGCATGGTCGCCGCCGCCGTCGGACGGTGGCCGTAACAGGCGGCGATACCGCGGACCATCTGCATGCTTAGCGCGGCGAAAAGCACGGCGTCGATCAGCGCGGTCGGCGCCAGCGCCGTCATGGCGAAGGCACGCGCGGTCGCGCGGCGCACCACCGCTTCGGCACGGCGGTCTAGCGGTTGCATCACCGTGCGAGACAGCATTTCGATCTGTTGCGCCGGCGTATGATGCGACTGCGCCTGCCGCTGATAGGTTTCGATTGCCGCCTCGCTTTCGCGGTCCTTGGGCACGCCGGCGAGCACTTGGCGGATGGCCTCGCGCATCTCGGCGGCGCTGAGCCGCGCGCCGTCCTCCTCGAGACGTTCCTGGTTATGCTCGACCTGTCTCAGCGCGAGAAAGCTCTTCACCTCGCGCCCGATGACCAGCGCCGCGCCGCCAAGACCAACGGCCACCACCGCCGACGCAAGATAGCCGAAGGTCTGGCTGCGGGCGAAGGCATCGGCAATCCAGACATAGCTGTCGATGGACAACCAGCCCACCAGCGCGACGCCGACGCTCCAAAGCCCCAAGCGGATCCAGCGGTCGCGGCGCCGGGGCTTGGCCGGCGCAGCGCGGGGAACTACGGCACGCTGGACCGGCACGACCCGTTCCGTCACTTCGGTCGCGAACACGGCAGGACCGGACGCAAATGATTGCCGGCGATCGGCGGGTGCGTCCTCTTCGATAACGCGCGGACCCGATCGCTGCTTTTCGGATGTGGTCATCGCAGCTTGTCTCCAATAAGAAATTCAAGCGCCAGGTCGAGATTGATGTGCGGAATGCCGTCGACCGGCGACGGATCAATCGCCGGCGGCTCGAACACCGGAATATTGAGGAACGGCGTGCCCCATTCGCTGGCCCGCGGCGGCCGGACCGGCACCTGCCCGGCGAAGAATTTCGCCTGTTTGGGACTGCCGACTTCGCGGCCGATGACCACCTGGATGCGCTTGCCATCGATCTCCTGCGTGCCCTGAATGGTCGAGGCCACCGAAGCGATCGCCGTTACTTCGATGTCGGCATTGCGTCCACGCACCTCCAGCGCCGGCAGCGCGGCCATGTTGCGCAACAGCAGGCTCAGATGCTCGCGCTGCAGGTCGGGAATATGATCGGCCTTGGTGGCGGCAAACAACACTTTTTCCACACGCGCACTGCCGAGCAACTTCGACTGAATGGTGCGCTGGCCGTAACGGAAACTTTCGAGGATCGCGGCGGTCGCGAGTCGCGTGTCCTCGAACGCTTCGCGGCCGCCGAGCAGCGCGCCTAGGACATCGACCAGGACGATCTGCCGAGCATAGTTGCGGAAATAATTCTCGTAGAACTTTTCAACGACTTCGCGCTTGTAGGTCTCGAAGCGCGTCTGCATCAGTTCGCCAAGCGAGCCGGCGCGCAAACGGCCGGCGTTCTCCGGCACGTCGAGCGGGGCGAACCACAGATAAGGCACCTCACCGATCGTACCGGGGCACACGAAACGGCCGGGCTGCAGATAGCACAGGCCATGCGCATCGCGCGCCGTCAGCAGCATCGCGCGATAGAGGTCGTGCGCCTTCCGCGCGACGCTTTCGCTCGCGCCTTCTTCGGGCGGATGATCGGCGAGGAAAGCGAGAAAATCGCGGCCGATTTGGGCGCGCTCGCCCGCCCGCCACAGCGCCAGGCTGGCGCGCGACCATTCGGCATAGGTCTGCGACAACAACGGCAGGTCGAGCAGCCACTCGCCCGGATAGTCGACGATATTGAGCTTGAGGGTGGCGGCGGGCCCGCCGATCCGCGTCAGCAATTGTCCCGTAAAGCCGGCCGGCTCGAAGCGGATATCGATGCCGATCTCGCTGATGTCGACGGTCCGCTCCGGCCACCGCGCCGGCACGGCGGCCATCTGCTCGATATTCGCGCCATAGGGAAAGCGCGGCAGCACGTCGGCCTTGACGCTTTGCAGTTTGGCCGCGCGCAGACGGCCCTCGCCGGCCACCGTCAGCAGCGGCATCCGGTTGGGGTTATGCAGAGCGCTGAGCAGGTTGTGGATCAGGCTGGTGATGAACACGGTCTTGCCCGCCCGGCTCAGGCCGGTGACCGCCAGCCAGACGGTCGAGCCTCGGGCAAGCTCGGTGAGGTCGGCCGCGCTAGCCAGTTCCTCGAGCACACCGCCAAGATCGGGAAGCTTCACCATTCGCATACGCCTCAGGCCTCGAGCACCCGCCTTTGCCGCCGGTTCTCGAGACCATGTAAGCATTCTCGTGGCGCAAAGTAGACGGCGGCGCGCCCGCTGTCGTAGGTTTCCCGGCGTCCTGTTCCGCTTACACTATGGAGTTCGCCATGGCCGGACCTGTCATCGCAATCACCGAGAACATTTTTCCGACCCTCGATCCGGCCAAGGCCGCGCTGGCGCGGCTTAATCCGACCTTGCGCATGGCGAAAAGCACCAGCGCCGAGGACATCCTGGAGGTCGCGCGCGACGCCGACGCCATTCTGGTGACCTATGCCAAGCTGCCACGCGAGTTGATCATGCAGCTCAGCCGCTGCAAGGCGATCGGGCGCTTCGGGCTGGGCGTCGACAACATCGATCTGCCGGCCTGCAAGGAGAAAGGCATCGCGGTCAACTACGTGCCGGATTACTGCATCCACGAAGTGTCCGACCACGCCATGGCCATGCTGCTGGCGCTGATCCGCAAGATCCCGCTGTCCAACAAGGTGGTGCAGGCCGGGCGTTGGGAAATGCCGGTGGTGGTGCCGATCCGGCGCATCCAAGGCACGGTGCTGGGGCTCCTGGGCTTCGGCAATATCCCGCGCCTGGTGGCACCGAAGGCACAAGCCTTCGGCATGAAAGTGATCGCCTACGATCCTTATGCCAAGGCCGAGCTATTCAAGGCCACAGGCGTCGAGAGTGTCGATTTCGATACGCTGCTGAAGACCTCCGATTACATCTCGGTGCACGCGCCGCACACGCCGCAGACCCGCGGCATGGTGAACGCCGACGCCTTCGCCAAGATGAAGAAGGGCGCCTACATCGTGAACACCGCGCGCGGGCCGCTGATCGACGAGCCCGCCCTGATCGCCTCGCTCGACAGTGGCCATCTCGGCGGCACCGCGCTCGACGTGGTCACGGTCGAGCCGTTGCCCAAGGATTCGCACCTGCTCGGCCGCGACAATGTCATCCTCACGCCGCACACCGGGTTTTATTCGATCCAGGCGCTCGAAGAATTGCAGAGCAAGTGCGCCACCGACGTGGCCAGCGTGCTCAGCGGCGAGAAGGCGGTGTATCCGATCAGCGCATGATTCCGAAAAAGCATGTCCCCGGCTCGACCGGGGATGGGGACCGGTTTTCGGATAAGATCATGCGTAAGGAAAATGCATGAGCGCGGCGCCGTTCGTCTCGTCGCTGATGCGGGTCGAGCCGGCGTGGATCGACTACAACGGCCACCTCAACATGGCCTATTACAACGTGCTGTTCGACCGCGCGGTGGACGAGGCCTACGAAATGCTCGGGATCGGCCTTGACTATCTCAAGCAGACCCATCACTCGACCTTTACCGCCGAAGCCCACGTGCGTTACTTGCGCGAATTGTATGAGAACGACCCGGTGCGGGTGACGTTTCAGCTGCTCGACTTCGATTCAAAGCGCATCCATTATTTCGAGCAACTGCTGCATGCCGACGAGGGCTGGCTGTCGGCAACCAGCGAGAACATGACCTTGCATATGGACATGACGGCAAAGAAAGTGGCGCCGTTTCCTGACACGGTGATGCGGTCGCTGGCCGCGATGAAGGCGGCGCATGCCAAGCTGCCGGTGCCGAAAAGTGTCGGGCGGCGGATCGCCATGCCGGCAAAAAATTAGTCTACGCTGCCGCCCGAGAACCGCCGCCCCGGCACGGTGAGGAAATAGCCGACCGCCTGGCCGCCGTCAGCGCCGACCACGCTGCCAGTCGTGTAGCAGGAATCATCGCACGCCAGGAATACTGCCGGCCCGGCGATATCCTCGCCGGAGCCGACGCGGCCCATGGGCACGCCCTTGCGGCGGCCTTCGTAGATTTCCGGATCGG
>Ga0315540_10002367_pt1 | contig 10652 bp, 13 predicted proteins | sample SalMarSW160110MG_FD_203677 | JGI IMG/M metagenome (GOLD analysis project Ga0315540, IMG submission 203677) | Salt marsh sediment microbial communities from the Plum Island Ecosystem LTER, Massachusetts, United States - Salt Marsh Sediment SW1601-10 ... | reverse complement strand
TCGTCCACCGGGGCGAGAGGCCTACCCCGGCGACGTCTTCTACCTCCACTCCCGGCTCCTGGAGCGGGCCGCCAAGCTCAACGACGCGCTCGGCGGCGGGTCATTGACTTCGTTGCCGGTGATCGAGACCCAGATGGGCGATGTCTCGGCCTACATTCCGACCAATGTCATCTCGATCACTGACGGCCAGATCTACCTCGAGGGCGACCTCTTCTTCGCCGGCCAACGGCCGGCGGTGAATGTCGGCCTCTCGGTCAGCCGCGTCGGCGGCAACGCCCAGATCAAGGCGATGAAGTCGATCGCGGGCTCGCTCCGCCTCGACCTCGCCCAGTTCCGCGAGCTCGCCGCATTCGCCCAGTTCGGCTCCGACCTCGACAAGGCCACTCAGCGTCAGCTCGCCCGCGGTGAGCGCCTGCTCGAAATGCTCAAGCAGGGTCAGTACCAGCCCTTGCCAGTCGAGCTCCAGATCGTCTCCATCTATGCGGGCACCAAGGGTTTCTTCGACACGCTGAAGGTTTCCGCGGTGCGCGTCTTCGAGGCCTTCCTCCACCGCCATGTCCGCGAAAACGGCGCCGCGACGCTCGAGCGCATCCTGTCGACCGGCAAGATCGACGACGACACGGCCGCGGAGCTCGGCGGACTGATCAGCGAGGCCGTGGAGCGCTTCCTGAAGGAAAACCCGGAGGCCGGACGTGCCTAGCACGAGAGACCTGCGCCGGCGGATCCGCTCGGTCAAGGGTACCCAGCAGATCACCAAGGCGATGAAAATGGTCGCGGCCGCGAAGCTGCGCCGAGCCCAGGCGCGCATCACGCAGGCGAGGCCGTACGCCGACCGTCTCGCGCAGGTGCTCGCCGACGTCGCCGCCCGCACCGAGCACAGCCACCCCTTGCTCGAGCGGCCACAGTCCGAGCGCGTCTGGCTGGTGGTGATCTCCTCGGACAAGGGCCTGTGCGGCTCCTTCAACGCCAACCTGCTGCGCGCCGCCGAGCGCGAGCTGCGCGGTGAGCGTTGGGGCGACGCCGAGGTGGTCACGATCGGTCGCAAGGCGTCGGACTACTTCCGGCGACGGCAGTGGACGATCGCCCACGAGGAGCGCGAGACGATGTCCTCGCTCGAGGGCGGCGAAGGTCGCCGGCTGGGCAACCTGTTCATCGAGGAGTTCACCTCGGATCAGGTGGGCGAGGTGTGGCTGTGTTACAACCGCTTCGCGAGCCTGATCCGTCACGAGTTCACTCTCCAGCGTCTGCTCCCCATCGACCCGCCGGAGGCGGAGCTGGTCGACGAAGCAAGGGTCGACTTCCTTTACGAGCCGGACGCTGGGACCCTTCTCGCCGAGCTGCTCCCTCGCCATGTCCAGACCCAGGTCCAGCGCAGCCTCTATGACTCCGCGGCCGCCGAGCAGGCGGCCCGCATGACGGCGATGGACGCCGCCACCAAGAACGCGAAAGAGATGATCGAAAGCCTGACGATGCTGTACAACCGTACCCGCCAGGCGGCGATCACCAAGGAACTCATCGAAATCGTGTCCGGCGCCCAGGCGCTGGGAGATTAGGGAGTCGAGCAGGATGAGCCAGCAGGTAGAAGGCCGCGTCGTCCAGGTGATCGGTCCGGTGGTGGACGTTCAGTTCCCCGACGAGCACCTGCCCCCGATCTTCAACGCGGTGCGGATCGTCGACGACGGCGACAAGGGCGCCGTCCCCATCGACGTCGTCACCGAGGTCGCCCAACACCTCGGCGAGGGCCGTGCACGCTGCGTCGCTATGAAGGCAACCGACGGCATGGTGCGCGGAATGCGAGCGGTCGATCTGGCCGGCCCGATCAGCGTGCCGGTGGGCCGCACAACGCTAGGCCGCGTGCTCAACGTGATCGGCGAGCCGGTCGATGGACACGGTCCAGTGGAGGCCGAGCAGCGCCTGCCGATCCATCGCCCCGCTCCCAGCCTGGAGGAGCAGTCGACCTCGGTCGAGATGTTCGAGACCGGAATCAAGGTCGTTGACCTCCTCGAACCCTACACCAAGGGCGGCAAGACCGGGTTGTTCGGCGGCGCGGGTGTCGGCAAGACCGTCATCATCATGGAGCTGATCAACAACGTCGCCCTCCAGCACGGCGGCTTCTCGGTGTTCTCCGGCGTCGGAGAGCGCACCCGCGAGGGCAACGACCTGTGGCTGGAGATGCAGGAGTCTGGGGTCATCGACCCGACCGACTGGAAGAAGTCCAAGGCCGCCCTGATCTACGGCCAGATGACCGAGCCGCCGGGTGCGCGTCTGCGTGTCGGCCTCACCGGCCTCACCGTCGCCGAGTACTTCCGCGACAGCGAGGGCCAGGACGTGCTCCTGTTCATCGACAACATCTTCCGCTTCACCCAGGCGGGCTCCGAGGTCTCCGCGCTGCTCGGCCGCATGCCGTCGGCAGTCGGCTACCAGCCCAACCTCGCGACCGAGATGGGCGAGCTCCAGGAGCGCATCACCTCGACCAAGAAGGGCTCGGTGACCTCCGTGCAGGCGATCTACGTGCCCGCCGACGACCTCACCGACCCGGCGCCGGCGGCGGCCTTCGCCCACCTCGACGCCACCAGCGTGCTGTCGCGCCAGATCTCCGAGCTCGGCATTTACCCCGCGGTCGACCCTCTGGCGTCGACCTCGCGCATTCTCGACCCCGCCGTGGTCGGTGAGGAGCACTACATGGTGGCCCGCGAGGTCCAGCGGATCCTCCAGCGCTACAAGGACCTCCAGGACATCATCGCGATCCTCGGCATCGACGAGCTTTCCGAGGACGACAAGCTCACTGTCGGCAGGGCGCGCAAGATCCAACGCTTCCTCTCGCAGCCGTTCCACGTCGCCGAGCAGTTCACCGGCTTCAAGGGCCGCTACGTCAAGATCGAGGACACGGTGAGGGGCTTCAAGATGCTGTGCAGCGGCGAGCTCGACCACCTCCCTGAGCAGGCCTTCCTGTACGTCGGTGCTGTCGAGGAGGCGATCGAAAAGGCGGAACGGATGAAGGCGGAGGATTGAAATGAACGAAACCCTGCGCCTCGAGGTCGTCACCCCGCAGCGGGTGATGGTCGAGGCCGAGGTGGCCACGGTCGAAATGCCGGGATCCCTTGGCGAGCTTGGTGTCCTGCCAGGCCACACCCCGCTGCTGACCTCGCTCGCGACCGGCGAGCTGCGCTACCGTACCGCCAAGGGCGTGGAGATTATGGTCGTTCAGGGGGGCTTCGCCGAGGTCATGCCGGATCGCGTGACGGTCCTCGCTGATCTCGCCGAGTGGCCCAAGGACGTCGATGTCGAGACCGCCCGCCGCGAGCGGGACGAGATCCAGAGTGCAATGAAGGTAGCCAGTGCGGAGCAGATTGACGAGCTCACCTCGCGCCTGCGTCTCGCCGAGACCAGGATCGCCGTGGCCGGCGCCTGACCAAGGGAACCGCGCAAGCTCTCCGGCCGCGGCAGGGTCGCCCTGCCGCGGTCTTTGATTCTGAGAGTTTGACAACCCCTCCCGCGACGGCTAGCGTGGCGCCATCAGCACCCTCGGACGCCATGCCGGCGCGGCACCTCGAGTGTGCGGGCCGGTCGATCACCGGTGTCCGAGCGCACGGAGGAATGCGTGACCGGCCCCGCCCCCGACCGAGGTCAGTGGAGCTCCCAGCTCGGCTTCATCCTTGCCGCAGCCGGCTCGGCGATCGGGCTCGGCAACATCTGGCGATTCCCGTACTCCGCCGGCGAGAACGGCGGCGGCGCCTTCGTTCTCGTCTACCTGGTCTGCGTGCTCGCGCTCGGCCTGCCGGTGATGCTGCTCGAGATCGCCCTCGGCCGCGCAACCCAGAAGAACCCCGTTGGGGCGATCCGGTCGTTGCGACCGCGTGGGCCGTGGCAGCTCGTGGGCTACCTCGCCGTGGCCACAGGGGTCGGCATCCTCTCGTTCTACGCCGTGATCGCCGGCGAGGTGCTCGCGGTCTTCATCGACTACAGCCAACGTGTGATCACCGGCCGGGTGCTCTTCACCGGCTTCGGCGCGTGGGACTCGATGGTGTTCTTCGCGCTCTTCCTGATCCTCACCGTGCTGGTGGTCGTCGGCGGCGTGCAGCGTGGCATCGAGCGCTGGGCCAAGATCCTGATGCCGCTGTTGCTTGTCATGATGGTCGCCATCATCATCCGAGGCCTGTTGCTGCCGGGGTCCGGGGCCGGTGTTCGCTGGCTGATCCACCCCGACTTCTCCAAGATTGGCTGGAAGGTGGTGCTCGAGGCGATGGCGCAGGCGTTCTTCTCGCTCTCGCTGGGCATGGGCGCCATGCTCACCTATGGCTCCTACCTCTCCAAACGGCAGAATCTCCTCACCTGCGGCCTTGCCGTGGTGTTCGCCGACACGCTGATCGCGGTTCTTGCCGGGTTCATGATCTTTCCCGCCGTGTTCGCCCTCGGACAGGAGCCTGGTGCAGGGCCGACCCTCATCTTCCAGGTTCTACCCGAGGTCTTCGCCCGCATGACGCCCGGGGGCGATCTGGTTGGCGCGGTGTTCTTCTTCCTGCTCGGGGTTGCGGCCCTGACCTCCACCGTGTCGCTGCTCGAGGTGGTGGCGGCCTACTTCATCGATGAGCTCGGCTGGCCGCGCACGCGCACGGTGTGGACGGCCGGCGGGATCACGCTGGCGGTTGGCATTCCATCGGCCCTCGCGTGGGTCGGCGCAGAGCCGCTGGCGTCGGCGCGAATCCTCGGACAGGCCGGGTTCTTCAGCCTGATGGACTTCCTCTGGGTGAACCTCTCGCTGCCTCTCGGGGCCCTGCTGCTGTGCCTCTTCGCCACGTTCGTGTGGGGCCGGCGGCGTGCCACGGAGGAGATCGCTCTGACCGCACCAGTGTTCCGCAGGCTCGCCCCGATGTGGTGGGTCTTCATCGCGGTGGTGTGTCCGATCTTCATCGTCATCATTCTCATCACGCGTTTCATCTGACCCGCGCATCGCGGGCCTTGCCAACCTCCAGACCCTGATCTAGAATGGCCGCCCTTGTCGGATCGGGGCGTAGCTCAGCCTGGCAGAGCGCACGGTTCGGGACCGTGAGGTCGGTGGTTCAAATCCACTCGCCCCGACCATTTCCCGCCTTGGTCATCGAGAGCCTCGCGCTCGGGCCCGCCTTGACGTACGCCTGATGTTCACCTAATGTGGCGATCGTGGTCAGCGATCGAGACCCGGGGGGTGAACGATGACCTTTCTGACCGATCGTCAGCGCGAGGTCCTCGACTACATCCAAGGTGTCGTGGCAAGCCGCGGCGTCGCGCCGACCCTGCGCGAGATCTCCGAGCACTTCGGATTCTCTTCGACAGCCAGCGCGCAGAAGCACGTCGCGCTGCTCGTCGACAAGGGTCTGCTCAACAAGACCAAGCATCAGAAGCGGGGGCTGGAGCTGTCCGACGAGTACATTGGCGCCGCTCCGCAATTGCCGTTGCTGGGCACGGTAGCCGCCGGTTCTCCGATCGAGTCCTGGGAGGGCGACGACACGGTCGCCGTTCCCCCCGACATGCTGCGCGGGGGCGAGCACTACGTGCTCAAGGTCCGCGGCGACTCGATGGTCGAGGACGGAATCCACGACGGCGACCTCGTCGTGGTGCAGCGCCGAAACCATGCGGACGAGGGCGAGGTCGTGGTCGCACTGGTCGACCGCACGGAGACGACGCTCAAACGCTTCTCCCGACCCGATCGCGCCACAGTTCGGCTGGAGCCGGCGAACGCCGCCATGGCCCCGATCGTGGTCGCCGCCGACCGTGTTCTGGTCCAAGGTGTCGTCGTCGGCCTTCTGCGGAGATACTGAACCATCGCCCCACCCCGAGGTGCCGTGGCTTTCTTGACTCGGAACCGGGATTTCGCTAGCGTGCGATCATGAGCGAGCTCGAGTCGATCTGCCTCGTCCTCACCTCGGTCGGCACCGAGCAGCAGGCAGTCGAGATCTCCGAGGAGCTCATCGCCCGGCGGCTCGCCACCTGCATCAACATCGTGCCCTGCCTGCGCTCGATCTACCGCTGGAAGGGTAAAGTGTGCGAGGACACCGAGTACCTGCTGGTGGTCAAGACGCCGCGGCGGCTCTTTGATCGGGTTTCGGAGGCGATCCGCGAGCTCCATTCCTACGAGCTGCCCGAGATCCTCGCACTCCCGGTCGACGCGGCGGAGCTGGCCTTCCACGAGTGGGTGCTCAAGATGGTCGAGCCCGCGGGGGACGACCACGACGACGACGGCCCGGACTACGACTGAGCCCGGCCGAACCGAGTTGCCGCCCGGGTGGTCCGTGGGGTACTCTTCGCGGGCCATGCCACAGGCCGCAGACGCCCACGCCGTACTGGTCCTTGCCAGCCGCTTTGACAGCATCGAGGTGGCGGAGCGTGCTCTGGTTGAGACCTGTGCTGCGTCCGGGTGCGCGCGGGAGGATCGGTACTGGCTGGTCACCGCACTGCGCGAGGCGCTCGCCAACGCGATCCTACACGGCAACCGCCAGAATCTGGCTCTCCCGATCGAGGTGGAATACCGTCTGGCCGGCGATACTTTCACCATCATGGTCAGCGACCAGGGCGAAGGCTTCGACCCGGCGTCGATCCCGGACCCGACCGATCCTGAAAACCTGCTCCGCCCGAGCGGGCGTGGCATCTTCTATATACGGCAGTTCATGGACAGGGTGGAGTACTCGACCAGCAGCCACGGCGGCACCACGGTGGAGATGACCCGCAAGGTGCAGCCCCTCGAAGGGAGTGGGGAACATGAAGAGCACGATTCGTGACCTCGACGACGTCCGTATCATCGAGCTTTCTGGCAAGATCACCATCGGCAGCGGCGACGTCAAGATCCGCGAGCTGATCCACCAAGCGCTCGACACCGGACATTCGAAGATCGTCCTCGACCTCGCCGGCGTCAACGCAATCGACTCCTCCGGAATCGGCGAGATGGTCGCCTGCTACACCACTGTGACCAAGCGCGACGGTCAGCTCAAGCTGCTCAGACTGTCGTCCAAGATCAACGACATCCTCCAGGTGACGCAGTTGATCACGGTCTTCGACGTCTTCGACAACGAGCAGGAAGCCCTCGCCGCGCTGCGCGGCTGAGCCCGACGCCGCGCTCAGGGGATGGTGAAGTGGCGTTGGACCGCGGCCGTTAGGGTTTCGGAGTCGATCGGCTTCGGTAGGAACTCGTCCGCCGAATAGGTGTGGAGCGCCTCGTTCTCCCACCGCCGCCCCTTGTAGACGGCGGTGGTGAAGAACACCACCGGGCGATCCGCCGCAGCCACTGCCTGAAGCTTGGTCATCACCTCGAAGCCATCCATCTGCGGCATCAAGAGGTCGACGACCAAGAGATCGAACGTCTCCGCCATGACCCTCGTGTAGGCATCGCGGCCGTTCGCGACCTCGACGACCTCCGCCTTCATGTCTTCGAACAGTTCCCGAAGCACGGCACGAAAGACACGATTGTCGTCTGCAATCATGACTCGTTGCAGCCTCCGCATGCCTTGGATCCTCCCCCCGACCTCGCTCAGCCATCTATTCTAGCGTTTCCGCGAGACTACTGTGGGCGAGGTGCTGCCTCCACCCGCGCGGCGTACGTCCCATCCCCAACCCCAGGTGCCGGGGTTCCGGCGAGGGCGGTGGCAATCCCGCCAGGGAGCCTGCCGTCTGGGGCTGAAGGCAGGGCCCGGGTGATCCGCTCACCGTGGACCTCGATGCGCAGGTCGACCGGCGAGGCGCCCGGGGGGAGCCTCGCGATGGGCACGCGGACCACGCCGGTGGTCAGATGAACCACCAACACTCCGGGCAAGGAGGGCGACCCGGGCGCTGCAGCCTGCGCGGGTGCTGCCTGGCGGCCGGCTTTGGCGACCTCGAGCCGCTTTCCCGGGGTCTCGCCAACGCCCGCGGCTGGTGCGCCCTCAACGACCTCGTCTGAGGACGGCTCGCGCTCGCCAGCCGGGGCCACGGCGACGGATGCAGCAGAATCGGAGACGGCCTCCTCCTGCCGCAGTCGGCTCGCCGCCGCTGACGACGGTTTCGGTTCCTCGAGCGGGCCCATCACCTCGAGAGGAGGGAGAGGCTCCGGCACCGGGGTGGCCGGTCCGTCACGCAGCAGGCGATCGGCGGCGCCGATCGGCGCCTGGTCCGCGTCCTTCCCGCGCGGCAGCGGCTTGAGCTGGTAGTAGTGCCCCGGCGAGGGCTGCGCAACCGACCGCGCGACAGGCAGGGCCCGCACAGTCACGGTCGGTTGCGGATGCTGTCGGACGAGCTGAAGCGCGAGCAGGGCCGCGGCGGCAACCGATGCCGCGGCGGCGAGCCAGCGGAAGACGGGCCGGACGACCATCCGCTCCGCCGGCGCGCGTCGCAGCGGCTCGACCAGCGCATCGAGGGCCGCCGGGTGCCGTTCCCGTGCAGCCAGCGCGGCGACCGCCTCTCGTCCGCGGCGCAGGTCCCCCAGCCGGTCCCGCAGCCGTGGATCACTCGAAAGACGCTCCTCGAGCGCGCTCCGCTCGACACCCACGAGGTCGTCGTCGAGGTAGCGGCTGAGCAGCTCGAGAGTTGCCTCGTCCATCATCCCTCCACTGCGCGCCGCAACGCATCGCGAGCGCGAGCGAGGCGCGAGCGGACGGTTCCGATCGGCACGTCCAGCACCGTCGCGATCTCCTCGTAGCTGAGATCTTCGCCGTCGCGCAGCCAGATCACCACGCGGTGGGTCTCCCCGAGGCTCGCGAGTGCCTCCTCAATCCGACCGAGACGCTCCACCGCGACCGCGCGGAGCTCCGGACTCGGAGCTGGATCGGCGATGGTGACCGCTTCGGCGCACCCGTCTCCGGGGTCGATCGGGACCACACGGGCGCGGCCCATCTCTCGGCGGCGAAGAGAGCGCAGGTAGTTCCACGCGATCTGAAACACCCACGTGCTGATCTGCGCCTCCCCTCGCCATCCGGCCAATCCGCGCCACACCCTGAGAAAGATCTCCTGGGTCGCGTCAAGCGCCTCCTCCTCTTCCCCGGTCAGGCGGCGAGCCAGCCGCCATACTGGGGTGCGAAACCGGCGGTAGACCTCCTCGAACGTCACCACCCCAGTGTGCCACGAGACGCCGGCAGATGGTGCCGCGGCGGTGCGCTGGGCGGCTCTGACCACACCTCAGTAGGACGGTCTACAGATGGCGAAGTTCCGTGGCCTCGAGGTCCGCGAGAAGCGCGCGCATGCGCCGCTCGATCGACCGCGCAACCGCGAGGAACACCTCATCATCCTCACCGAAGGGATCGCGGATCGACCAGACGATCCGGCGGGCGGGGATGTTCGCCGGAAGGTGGCGCAGTCCCTCCTTGCCGACCAGGCTCACGATCACGTCCATCTCACCGAGGGGGACCTCTGCCAAGCCTTTGGCCGAGAGGCCGTCCGTGGCGTAGCCAAGCGCAGCGAGGGCCCTGGTCGTACCCGGCGAGACCCGATCGATGGGTGCGAGCCCGGCCGAAGATGCGACGATCCGGCCACGACCGAGGGCGCGTGCCATGGCCTCGGCCATCGGCGAGCGGCACGAGTTGCCGATGCAGATGAACAGGATCTTCAGCGGCACCATGCGCGCAGTGTACACGCCACGGTTGGTCGCCGAGGGCGCTCCGGATACAATCACCTGCATCGAGACGGCGGGCTGGGGCCGGCGAGTGCTGCCGCGAGTACTGCTGCGGGCTTCGGCCGGTCGACGCGCCGAAGGCCCTGCGAGATCTCACCGCCCGCTTCGAGGAGCGGACTGATTGACCCGAACCGGCACAACCGGTAGCCTGAGTGGGCCAAAGGAACGGAGCCGAACAAGGTGGTGCTCACCGGGTTCAACACCGACATCGACTACGCCGGTACGACCTACCACGTGCAAACCGAGGACAAGGGGCGCTCCAACCCCTTCGTTGAGTCACTCGTCTATGCGCGCGGTGAGATCCTCTACTCGCGGCGGACGCCCTACCACGACCTGGTCGCTCAGGAGGTCGACTCCAAAGCCATCGCCACGCTCATGGACCGGCAGCACCGGACGATCGTCGAGGCGATCCGACGCGGTCGCCTGGGCCAGCTCACCGCGGCCAGCGGCGAGGCCGAGGCCGACGAAGACACGACGATCTCGCGGAGCGCGAAAGCTCCCATCTCGAGTCCGTCCAACGAGCGTAGCCTCGACCAGGTCATCCTCGACTACCTCGAGGCACAACGCGAGCGTGCCCACCTCGTGCTGCGCGCGGTGGGCGACCAGGACTTTGTCTACGGTCGGCCGGTCCGCGTTCAGATCGCGGCGGTCGACTCCCACGGCGCCAACCCCCAGACCGGCGTCCGGATCACGGTACTGTTCAAGTCGACAGCCGAGCCGCGACGCCTGCTCCTCGCCGAGGGCGAAACCGGTGACGATGGGGGCTACACAGTCGAGACCAATCTACCGGCGTTCAACGGCGGCACCTCGGCAGTTGTCATCTCCGCCCAGTCCGAGCTCGGCCAGACGGAGATGAAGCACCTGGTCCATCGGTGACTTGCCACGTGGGCCGTTTTCCGCTACCATGCCGCGCGTGCGTGGGCCGTTAGCTCAATTGGCAGAGCAAGGGACTCTTAATCCCTAGGTTGGAGGTTCGATTCCTCCACGGCTCACCATCAACCCCCTTCGCTGCGAAAGTGGCGAAACTGGTAGACGCGCG
>Ga0315540_10002366_pt1 | contig 10652 bp, 12 predicted proteins | sample SalMarSW160110MG_FD_203677 | JGI IMG/M metagenome (GOLD analysis project Ga0315540, IMG submission 203677) | Salt marsh sediment microbial communities from the Plum Island Ecosystem LTER, Massachusetts, United States - Salt Marsh Sediment SW1601-10 ... | reverse complement strand
GCTGGGAGTACTTGTAGTTCCGATCATATTCTTTGGAATTTACTTCACTCCATTAGTAGAACTTGCAAAAAGCTCGCTAAGCCTGTTTGGATTCTAATAGAACACGATAACACTAGCTGATAATTTTACGCCGATTTTCTATTTGTTTCTAATCACCTAAGTAGCTAATATTACATTCAACATTCATAATTCAAAATTAGGTGAATGAATTACACTCTGATTTACTGGACTGCATTTATTATCTATTCTGTAATAGTAATCGGGATAGGCTTTTATATTTGGTTCAAAAGGAGAAATGCTCCCCCGCCGCCTGACACACAACAATACTGGGCATCAAACAAAAAGATGTCGGGCTTTCTGATTGGCCTTTCAATCTCTGCAAGTATGATGTCAATTAGCTGGTCTTGTGTTTATGGCGTACAATTATTCTATTGGTACGGTACTGGAGCAGCCTGGCTTTTAGTGATACCATGGTTGATTACAATGTGCGGATTTTTTCTTTTTGCTCCTCTGTTCAGAAAACTTCAGGCATTTTCGCAGCCGGAATTAATTGCAAAGAGATTTGGAAAAAATCTAAGACAATTAATAGCAATTCCTTTGATATTTGTTTTTATAGTATGGGGCGGAGCAGAAATTTATGCTGCAGGAATTACAATTGCTCCATTCCTGAAAATCTCTCCGGAAGCAACAATGTTCCTGATTGCGCTTGTAATTGCAATCTACACCTATACTGGTGGTTTTCAGGCAGTTGTATCGACTGATAGAATCCAGTTTGGCTTTGTTTCAATATTTGTGATTGTAATTGCATACATTGGATTAAAAGCTTTAGGAAGTGACAACATTACAGCAGGATTATTTTCTGCAGATTCGCTTGCTCCGAAAGCTAATTCCGGTTTGCACGGTTTTTTCTCACCTGGCTTAGCTTTGATTGCTATGACATTCTTTGCATATCTACCCGGCTGGCTTATTGAAACTGATGTCTGGATCAGGTTGCAGGCTGCAAGCGATAATAAGGAAGCAAGAAAAGGAATTCTTGTCGCAGGTTTTAATTCATTTTTGTTCGTAGGAATACTGCCGATGATAATTGGACTTTCTGCTTTGCTGCTTTATCAACCAGTTGCTGGGGAAATTCCGGCAAAGTTGCAGGATGGAGCTTTGATCTTTGCAAATCTTATGCAGGATTTCAGTCCCGGCTGGTTGAACGTTCTTTTAGGAATTGGACTGCTCGCAGCTTCAATGTCGACAGTTGATACCTGCGGAAATGTTGTTGCACTTTCACTTTCTTACGATGTACTGGAACCACACTTTAGTGAAAAATGGAACAGTAAAAAATTAAACACTCTTGCACAATGGGTTTCTGTTGGTGCAGTTTTCATTGCTTTCTTTTATGCACTTTTTACAAATTCTCTATGGGATATTTTTTATTTATCATCAGGAGTTTTAACTACAACAATTTTTATCCCTGTAGTTGCATCTTTCCTTCCAAACATAAATAAAAGACAAATAACATTTGCAACAATTTTAGGTTTTATAGGAACAATTATTTTTTATTTCCTCGAAGTAAAAGGACACTTAAAAGTAATTGAACCGGATTGGATGTCTTCGACAGGCGTAGGTTATATTGTGCTTGGATTTTTGTGTGGGCTAATTGGATTCTTAACAGGAAAGAAACATAAAACATAATTTTAGTAGAGACGCATAGCAATGCGTCTCTACAATTAAAGCTATTTTATTCCGGTTATCTCCACCTGCGGATTCCTGGATTTCATATCGTCAGCCAATTTTTTCAAATCATTAAAACCTGAAGGCATAACAATTCTTTTCTCATCTGTATAAACATAAAGGTAACTCATCCTTTTGCTGATCCTTTTCAGATCTTTAATATAAGCCATTTTTTCTTTACCGAACCAGTTTTTAAATGTTAATAATTCCTCATCCACTATTATTTCCCTCGGCATATTAAGATACCGAAACAAAAGAATAACCCCTAAAAAGATATAAACAATCCATAAAAGACTTCCCTCTTTTGTTATGCTAAGCATATATATTCCCAGCACAACAATAAGAATAGCAAGTATAATTTGATACATACCGGTTACTCGTAATCCGAGTAAATAATTTTTGTCGTCCATAATATTTTTCTTTTTAATGATGAATTGTGCTTTTTTCTCAAATGTTTATTATACAGTAAAATAGTAAAATCCCCTTTAAATTGAGGAATTTTTACACAATAAATTATTTGCATTTACTACTAATATTCTATAAGTTTGAAATACGACATAATTAGTCCGGTTTATATGCTGAAATTATCAAAGAAAACTGAATATGCCTTTATGGCCGTTAAGTATATGGCCCTGAAAAACGGGGGCAATGCTTCAACAGCAAGGGAAATATCGGACAAATATGATATTCCCTTTGAGTTTGTCGCGAAGGTTTTGCAGAAACTTTCTAAAAAAAGACTGATAGATTCTTTTCAGGGAGTTAAAGGCGGTTATTCGTTGGCAAGACATCCTGAAGAAATTGCATTGCTGGATGTAATACTTGCAATGGAACCACATTATAAATTGACAAAATGTATGAAAAACGAAGGCGGTTATCACGATTGTTCACATTGGGATTGCTGCCAGATTCGAGATCCGCTAGCAAAAGTACAAATAGAAATTGATAATCTTTTTCAAAGAACTAAAATAAGTCACATTTTATAAAGGGGGTTTGAGATGAATAAAAAACTTAACAAGTACTTTGAATTACTAAAAAATGATGAAACAATATTTCTGAATTTCCTTAAAGCGAAATTCCCTGTTTTTCATAACTCAAATTTCTTCTTCAGGGATTTTCAATTTGGGATCAGAAAATTTTTAGAAAAAAAAGGTATCCAGATTTCCTACTCTGATGCTGAGGAGCTGGCTACTATGCTGGCTGATCATTTTCAGAACCAGGGATTTTTTGTACCCGTAAGTTCAGGTACATGGAAATTAAACTATCCTGAATTTGTTACTAAAGAACCTGGTGATCCTTTTTGATTGATTTCCCGCGCCGCATTACCAGCCCCCGGTAGCCTGGGCTGGTAATTACCGGGAAATTTATTACTTTTAGCACAAAGATTAAAAATAAAAAAAACGGATTAGATATGGCCGATACTCAATTAGATGTAGAAATTATAATGACTGATAAAGCTGTAAATGAAGTAAAAAAAATTATGGGTGAAAATAAAGTACCCGAAAACTATGGCCTCAGAGTCGGAGTAAAAGGCGGAGGCTGTTCGGGTCTTACCTACTCTCTTGGTTTCGATGCTGCTGCAAAAGAGGGCGATACAACTATAGAACAAGGCGGCATAAAACTTTTTGTCGATGGAAAGAGTTTATTTTATCTTTCCGGCACAGTGCTTGATTTTACAGATGGCTTAAACGGTAAGGGTTTTGTTTTTAACAACCCGAATGCCACAAAAACTTGTGGATGCGGCGAATCATTTGGTGTATAAAATTACTTATTATTTTATACCCAATACTTGAATAAAATAATTTGTGAATAATTCAGAATAATAACAGGAGGATACGATTATGGCTAAATTTGAATTGCCGGCATTGCCTTACGCACACGATGCGCTTGAACCCTACGTAGATAAGACGACGATGGAAATTCATCACGGTAAACATCATGCCGGTTACGTAAATAAGTTAAACGCCGCTGTTGAAGGAACAGCACTTGAAGGTAAACCGCTCGAAGAATTATTAAAAGATGTCTCAAAACATCCTGTTGGTGTACGAAATAATGGTGGAGGACATTTCAATCATTCATTATTCTGGACAGTAATGAAAAAAGGCGGAGGCGGAAATCCTTCCGGTGATCTTTCAAATGCAATTAACTCTGCATTTAATTCATTCGATGAATTCAAAAAACAGTTCAGCAACGCTGCAGCAACTCGTTTCGGATCTGGCTGGGCGTGGTTAATTGTACAGAATGGAAAACTTGCAGTTTGCTCAACTCCTAATCAGGACAATCCTTTAATGGACGTTGCTGAAACAAAGGGAACTCCGATTCTCGGACTGGATGTTTGGGAGCACGCTTACTATCTGAAATACCAGAACAGGAGACCGGAGTACATTGAAAACTGGTTTAATGTAATAAACTGGGATGAAGTTGCTTCCCGCTTTGCAAAAGCGAAATAATTATTCTTATTGACCCTTTAAGGTTGCATTAAATAAACCGCTGAAGTGCAAATAATTAAAGCACTAAAGATTATTTGATGCAACCTTTTTATATTTGTATATGAATTCTTCAACAATACCTATATTCCCTCTTTCATTAGTAGTATTTCCCGAATCAAAATACCCTTTGCACATTTTTGAAGAAAGATATAAGAGAATGCTTCGCCGCTGCCAGTCAAACGGCGAAGGTTTTGGAATTGTAGCACAAATAGGGAAAGTATTATCCAAGGTCGGTAGTTATGTCAGGGTGACAGAGACTCTCACAGAATATGATAATGGTGAATCAGATATCGTTGTACAGGCCATAAACAGGTTTATACTAATTGAATATCATAATCACCCTGATGGATATTATGAAGGTTTAGTAGATAATTTTCGCGACCTTAACGATGTCGTAATTAATCAAGATTCTGTCGAAGAGCTCAAAAAGAAATTTGAAGTAATCATTGACAAAGTGAATTTTAAGCTTGAAGATTCTTTTTGGAAAAACTATTCAAATTCCAGGAACAAATCCTACAAAATTGCTGAAAAATCAGGTTTAACACTTGAACAGCAGCAAAGCTTATTGGCAATACGTGATGAAAATAAAAGAATAAGTTTTCTTTCTAATCATCTCGAAAACCTTGAAAAACAAATCGAAAAAGGCATGGCTCTAAAGGAAATTATCCTAGGTAATGGATATATAAATAATTAGACATTTCCTGGGAGTAGAACCTTTCTAACTAAAAAGAATTCTGAAAAGTCGTCTATTAACACAAAGTCATTCCCACGAAAGTGAGAATCCGATAAAATATTTGTAGATTCCCGTTTACACGAGAATGACTAACCGAATTTTGAGAAGTTATATATGTTCAAAAATAATTAGGTTATAAACATATTTATATGTATTTTTAATGTCTCGGTATTAAGCCGGGTTATTTTAATATTATTTTTTAGAGGTTCTATAAGTGAGTACTAAGTTATTTGTGGGTTCATTACCCTGGTCAGTAAAAGACAACACCTTACAGGAAATTTTTGAAACGCACGGACCGGTTGTCTCTGCTAAAGTTATTACAGATCGCGATACTGGAAGATCCAGAGGTTTCGGATTTGTTGAAATGGAAAATTCAGCTGATGCAGACAATGCAATCAAAGCATTGAATAATTCAGAAGTAGATGGTAGAAACATTGTTGTTAATGAAGCAAAGCCACGCAGATAAAAAATAATTTTTCGGATTTCAAAGGCGTCTTTTTACGACGCCTTTTTGTTTTTAAAACAAAAAAGGACAAACTTTTTTTAAAAGTTTGTCCCATAATCTAAACTTATCGTAAGAAAAATTACTTTGTAGCTGAAACCCCTCTCAGATACTTTTCATAAATATTAAGCCTGTTCTGTGCCCGTGCTGCCGCTTCCTGTGCCCTGGCTACATCAATAGTTTTATCGTTACCTCTCTCTGCCAATTTTTTTTTCGCTCTGTTCAAAGCGGCTCTTGCTCTGTCAGGATCAATCTCATCGCTTCTTTCAATGGAATCTGCAAGCAAAGTAATTTTATTATTAAGTACTTCGATAGTACCGCCACAAGAAGAATAATATTCTGTTGAACCATCCGGCAATTCAATTTTCACAAGTCCAATCTCTAAAGTGCTTATTAAAGGAGCGTGATTTTTCAGCACCTGAAAACTTCCATCCGTCCCCGGAATTGTTACTGCCTTTACATCACCAGCAAAAACAGTTCTGGAAGGTGTAATTATATTTAAGTTTAGTTCAGCCATATCATATAATGATTATTTCATTTTCTTCGCTTTTTCAACTGCTTCTTCAATTGTTCCAACGTACATAAAGGCCCCTTCCGGTAATTCATCATACTCGCCATTAATAATTCCTTTGAAACCTCGAATTGTATCTTCTATCTTTACATACTTTCCGGGAAATCCTGTAAACTGTTCAGCAACGTGGAAAGGTTGACTGAAAAATCTTTCAATTCTTCTTGCACGTCTTACAACTGTTTTATCTTCATCTGAAAGTTCATCCATTCCAAGAATATTAATAATATCCTGAAGGTCCTTATAATGCTGAAGAATTTCCTTGCAATTCTTGGCAACATCGTAATGATCCTGACCAAGAATTCCCGGATCCATAATTCTTGAAGTAGAATCGAGAGGATCAACAGCAGGATAAATACCAAGCTCAGAGATTCTACGACTTAACACTGTCGTAGCATCCAAGTGAGCAAAAACTGCTGCTGGAGCCGGATCAGTTAAATCATCTGCAGGTACGTAAATTGCCTGTACTGAAGTGATAGATCCTTTGTCCGTCGATGTGATCCTTTCCTGTAAAGCACCCATTTCGGTAGCAAGATTTGGCTGGTAGCCCACAGCAGAAGGCATACGACCAAGCAACGCAGATACTTCTGAACCAGCTTGTGTAAAACGGAAAATGTTATCGATAAAGAGAAGTACATCTCTTCCCTCTTCTTCTCTGAAATATTCAGCAATAGTTAATCCAGTTAGGCCAACTCTTAAACGGGCACCCGGTGGTTCATTCATCTGTCCAAACACTAGTGCTGTTTTATCAAGCACGCCTGATTCTTTCATTTCAAGCCAGAGATCGTTTCCTTCACGGGTTCTTTCACCAACTCCCGCAAAAACAGAATAACCTCCGTGTTCCTGAGCGATGTTATGAATTAATTCCTGTATAATTACTGTCTTACCAACACCGGCTCCTCCAAACAAACCCGTCTTACCACCCTTTGAATAAGGCTCGATAAGATCGATAACTTTAATTCCCGTTTCAAAAATTTCTGTCTTTGTTGAAAGGTTCTTAAAATTTGGTGAAGGTCTGTGAATTGGGTATTCTTTTTCAGATTTAATAGGAGCAAGTCCGTCAATACCCTTTCCGATCACATTAATTAATCTTCCAAGTGTTGCCGGCCCGACAGGAACAGAAATCGGCTTTCCCATATCAAATGCTTCCATTCCTCTGACAAGTCCATCAGTAGAATCCATTGACACTGTTCGTACCCTGTCTTCACCCAAATGCTGCTGAACTTCTGTGATAAGATCTTCTTTAACTCCTTCAGTGGTTGTTCTCGGAATTTTGACCGCATTATATATTTTTGGAAGGTGTCCCTCTTCAAATTCTACGTCAACAACAGGACCAATTACCTGGATGATTTTTCCTTTAATTTCGCTCATTTTAGCCCTTATTCTTTAAAATTTAGTCTTCAAATTTAATGATTTGAGTAGGATTAACCAAATAATGAGCTTAAAAAACTTTATAAAAATTTGATTATTGAACTAACAAACCTTAATTAAAACAAAGCTCTTGCGTGTTTATCAGCGTGATAAGAGCTTCTGACCAGAGGTGATGACTCCACAATTTTAAATCCCATTTTTAAGCCTTCTTCTTTATACATCAGAAATTCATCAGGCGTAACAAAACGATCGACCGGAAGATGATTTTTAGTCGGCTGCAAGTATTGGCCAACAGTTAAAATTTCACAGCCGTGGTCAACCAGGTGTTTCATAGTTTCAAGAACCTCTTCGGGCCTTTCCCCGATGCCAACCATAATTCCACTTTTCGTTCTGAGATATCTGTCCTTGAACCACCTGATAAGTTTAAGACTTCTTTCATATTTTGCCTGTGGACGAACAACGTGATATAGCCTTGGTACTGTTTCAAGATTATGATTTAGAATGTCCGGAGGATTCAACATTATTTTTTCAAACGCTGAAACTACACCACGAAAATCAGGAATTAAAATTTCAATTGTGCAATCAGAAACCTCAATTCTTGCAAGACGAATAAGTTCTGCAAAAATAGAAGCGCCTCCATCTTCGAGTTCATCTCTGTTAACAGAAGTAATAACCGCGTGTCTTAATCCAAGTTCTTTTATTGAAGCCACAACCCTTCTTGGTTCATCGAGATCAAGTTTAACCGGCATTCCCACTTTAATATTACAAAACCCGCAGCTTCGTGTGCAAGTATCACCGAGTATCATAAATGTTGCACTCTTTGAATTCCAGCATTCTGCTATGTTCGGACAACGTGCCTCTTCGCAAACCGTATTCAGATGTTGATCTTTTACGAGGTGTTTTAAACTGGAATAGTTATCCCCAGTTGGCAATTTTACCTTAAGCCAGTCTGGTCTTTTGCCAAGAGGAACTTTTTCCTTTTCAAAAGCTTCTTTTACGTTTCTCTGATGTGTATTTAGTACTGACATATTTTTCTTATGTTTTGTCATTCTGAAGGACTCCGTCGTTGGAGGACTGAAGAATCTCTAACACTTTAATTAAAAAGATTCTTCGCTTAGCTCAGAATGACCATGTATTTTCAAATCTGTTTATAAAATTATTTATATCTTCATCTCCAATTAAATTGAATTACTATCAAAATTTTCTAAACTATCCTTCATAAATTTAAGGAATTTTCCGCCAAGCATTCCGTCAACCAATCTGTGATCGTGTGCAAGAGTTAATGACATAATATGCCTGATTCCTATTGCATCGGATCCATCGACGTCAATCACAACCGGCTTCTTAACTATAGCACCAACACCAAGTATCGCTACTTCCGGTTGATTTATTATCGGTGTTCCCCAGACGGTTCCAAATACACCATAATTAGTAATAGTAAATGTCCCGTTGCTAATATCATCAGGTGATAATTTTTTTGTCCTCGCTTTCCCTGCAAGATCGCCAATTGCTTTTGCCAGACCAATAAAATTCCTCTGCTCCGCACCCTTAATATTTGGAACGATTAAACCATTTGGTTCCATCGCAACTGCAATTCCAAGATTTATAAATTTTTTCTGATAAATTGTAGTCCCTTCAATAGTAGAATTTATCAAAGGGAATTCTTTCAATCCTTTCACAACTGCATCTGCAACAAAAGGCATATAAGTTAATTTCACATTTTGCGAATTTATATATTCTTCCTTTTTAGATTGAATGAAGTTATGAATTTTCGTCATATCGACTTCGATCAAAGCCGTTACATGAACAGATGTATCTCTGCTTGTAACCATATGCTGCATAATTTTCTGCCTTATGTTATCCATCGGGATAACTGTTACGTCACCTTTGGAATAGACAGCTTCAACTTTTGAATATGAAGGAGCAGGAGCTGTTTCTTTTTGTCTTTGCTCGGGCTGCTTAGCACCACCATCTCCTCTTTTTTGAAGATAACCGAGTATATCATTTTTCGTCACTCTTCCGTTCAGCCCTGTTCCGTTTATTCTTTCAAGTTCAGCAAAACTAATATTCTCTTTCTGTGCAATGTTCATTACAAGAGGTGAGTAAAACCTGGAAGACTCACCTTTTTTGAATTCCGGTTTGGGCTCTTCTCTTACTACTTTCGAAAAATTATCATGCATTGCTGCCGGCTCAGCTTTTACAGGCTCCGGCTGTTTTTCAGGTGTGGCTTCTTCTTGAGAAATTTTTCCTGTCGTCTCTCCGGTCGATAACTTAGCCACAACTGTTCCGACCTCTACCGTCTCCTGCTCAGCTACCAAAATTTCTGCTACAGTACCGGCAACAGGAGAAGGAACTTCGGTATCTACTTTATCAGTGCTAATTTCAAAAATAGTTTCATCTTTTTTAACAGCGTCGCCGACTTTTTTATACCATTTTATAATAGTCCCTTCCATAACGGATTCACCCATCTTTGGCATTTTGATTTCTATTTCATTGCCGTTCGATTGAACAGGTCTGGATTGTTCTGTTTTGATTTGCTTTTGTGGTTCAGGTTCGGCTATTTTTCTTTCAACTTCTTTCGATTTTTCCTGTGTTTGTTGGGGTGTTGAAGTTTTTGTTTCTTCTCCAGCGCTTCCTGCCTTATCAATAACTGCAACAACAGTCCCAACTTCTACAGTCTCACTTTCCTGAACTTTTATTTCAGATAAGACACCATCGGAAGGAGCAGGAATTTCGGTATCAACTTTATCAGTGCTGATTTCAAAAATTATTTCATCGCGCTTAATTTTATCGCCAACTTTTTTATGCCACTTGATAATAGTTCCTTCATTTACACTCTCGCCCATTTTAGGCATTACAACATCCATTATCTAAACTCCCGGTTTCTAATTTTTTTTAAAATTCTAAAAGTTGTCTTATTCCATTTAACACTTTTTGTCTGTTTGGTAAAATTGCATTTTCCAGAATCGGAGAATAAGGAATGTGTGAATCTTCCGCTGCAATTCTTTTTACAGGTCCATCAAGAAACTGAAAACATTCGTCTGCAATTCTTGCTGCAATTTCAGCCCCGAACCCACCAGTTAATGTATCTTCGTGAATGACTATAACCTTGTTTGTCTTTTTAACAGAATTAAATATAGTTTCAACGTCAAGAGGAATAATTGTTCTTATATCAATTACTTCAACCGAATTTCCTTCCTCTTCCAGTTTTTTTGCTGCAAGAACTGAATCCCAAAGCGATACTCCATAAGAAACAACAGTAACATCTGT
>Ga0315540_10002362_pt1 | contig 10660 bp, 8 predicted proteins | sample SalMarSW160110MG_FD_203677 | JGI IMG/M metagenome (GOLD analysis project Ga0315540, IMG submission 203677) | Salt marsh sediment microbial communities from the Plum Island Ecosystem LTER, Massachusetts, United States - Salt Marsh Sediment SW1601-10 ... | reverse complement strand
CGACGCCATCGCGGGCAGGGTCGGCGGCGGGACCACGAGCTCCTCGGTCGGGGTCGGCGTCCGGATGAGGCCGGTGTACGCCGCCGATGAGGTCGGCACTGCGTCGGGCGGACGCAGGGTCGACCAGGCGGCGCCGTACCCGAGGGCGAAGGCGAGCACCAGCAGGCCCGCGAGGACGATCACGAGCGTGACCAGAACCCTGCCGCTGAGGTCGATCTGATAGTAGGTCGGAGACATGGCCACCTTGTCACTGTCGATCACCGGTGGCGCCCGGCCGCCTCGCGACCGCGCTGCCGCCCGGGTTGGCCCACCGTCGACGTCAGCCCTTGGCGAAGAAGCCCTCGAGCAGCTTCATCGGAACCGGGAAGACGATCGTCGCCGCGTTCTCGGTCGAGATCTCGGTCAGGGTCTGGAGGTAGCGCAGCTGGATCGTGACCGGGTTGTCCGACATCACGACGGCGGCTTCGGCGAGCTTCTTCGAGGCCTCGAGCTCGCCTTCGGCATGGATGATCTTGGCCCGCTTCTCGCGCTCGGCCTCGGCCTGTCGGGCCATTGCGCGCTGCATGTCCGGCGGCAGGTCGACGTGCTTGACCTCGACCATCGAGACCTTCACGCCCCATGGGTCGGAGTGCTGGTCGATGATCGTCTGCAGGCGCACGTTGAGCTTCTCCCGCTCGGACAGGAGCTCGTCGAGCTCGGCCTCACCGAGTACCGATCGCAGCGTCGTCTGGGCAAGCTGAGAGGTTGCGTAGACGTAGTTTTCGACCTCGATCACCGCCTTCACCGGAACCATGACCCGGAAGTACACCACCGCGTTCACCTTGACCGTCACGTTGTCGCGCGTGATCACGTCCTGTGGCGGAATGTCGTGGACCACGGTGCGCAGGCTGATGCGGACCATGCGGTCGAACGGCCACAGCACGAACACCAGGCCCGGCCCCTTGGGTTCGGCGAGCACGCGGCCGAGCCGGAAGATCACGCCGCGCTCGTACTCGTTGAGGATGTTGATCCAGCGGAACAGCAGGAACAGGATGACGATGATGGCCAGCCCGAGGCCGGAGCCGATGAACTGCATGCCTACCTCCCGGCGTTGCTGCCGTCGGCCGGCTCGACCAGCAGGTCGTGCCCGCCGACGGCGACCACCCGGACCAGGGTGCCGCGCGGCAACGGTGCGGCGGCCTCGGTCCGGGCGTCCCAGTACTCCCCATGGACGGCGATCTTGCCTTGCGGGGCGAGCTCGACCAACACCTGGCCGACCTCGCCGATGAGGCCTTCCTTGCCGGTCATCACCTGCGCGCGGTGCGCGCGGGCGACCCGGGTGAGGAGGAAGATGGTGATGCCGGCCACCGCCAGGGCGGTCGGCAGAACGACGCCGAGTGAGACCCGCATGTCGGGGATCGGCGAGTCGAACAGTATCAGCGAGCCGAGCACGAAGGAGATCACGCCGCCCGCGGTGAGCAGGCCGTAGCTGGTGATCTTGACCTCGAGCAGGAACAGGACCAGGGCAAAGACGATCAGGGCGACCCCGGCGAGGTTGACCGGCAGCACCGACAATGAGTACAGCGCGAGCAGCATCGCGATGACCCCCACGACCCCCGGCAGGACCCCGCCCGGATGGGTGACCTCGACGTAGATCCCCAGCATGCCGAGCGCCATCAACAGGTAGGCGACGTTCGGGTTGGCGAGCACCGACAGGAAGCTCTCGGCTGGCGTGCGCTCGAGCGGGATGACAACCGCGTCGGCGAGCTCGAGGCGCACCGTGCGGCCGTCGAAGCGCTTGATTTCGCGCCCGTCGAGCTGGTGGAGAAGGTCGTCGAGGTCCTTGGCGATGAGGTCGATGAGGCCGTCCTCGAGCGCTTCTTTGGCGGTGAAGGAGCTCGCCTCCATGACCGCCTCGATCGCCTTGTCGACGTTGCGCCCGCGGGCCTCGGCGAGCGAGCGGACCATCGCCGAGGTGTCGTTGAAGACCTTCTTCTTGAGCGTCTCGCCGATGTCCTCGCCCTTGCCGCCGACCGGAGACGAGGCGCCCGTGTTGGTGCCCGGCGCCATCGCCGCGACATCGGCGGAGATCAGGATGAAGAAGCCGGCCGACGCCGCCCGCGCCCCACCGGGAGCGACGAACACCGCCACCGGCACCGGCGAGCCCGTGATGGCGGAGGTGATCTTCCGGGTGGAGTCGATAAGCCCGCCGGGCGTGTCGAGCTGGAGGACCAGCAGAACGGCGTCTCGGCGGGCGGCCTCGGCGAGGCCGCGCTCGATGTAGCGCTGGGAGACCGGCTGGATGGTGTCCTCGAGGTGGAGCAGGATGACCTCGCCTGCGGCCGCCGGGAGGGCCGTGGCAAACGCGAGCGTCGCGCAGAGAACCAGACTTGAAACGCGCGGCATCATCCTCATCATAGGGCCACGGCGGCGAGGGAACAAGGGCGCCGCGCTCAGCGCGGCGCGGACAGCGCGCGGTGCACCTCCCGCCATGCCTCGCGTGCGTCCCGTGCGTGTGTCGTGTCGCAACCCGGGGCGAACAGCTCCTCGTCGGCGAGCCGGACGAGGCGCGCGATGGGACCGGCGGCCTCGGGCCATCGCCGCGCCGCTGAAACGCCGATACGCCCCAACGTCGCGCCCGCCGGGACCGTCTCACCGCCGCGCTCGAGCCGTCGCGCCAGGCGCCCGACGGCCGCGGCGGCCGGCCCCCGGCTGCGGAACGGCGGGCGGGCGTGCGCTCGGCGACGCCCGAACAGTGTCAGCATCGCGGCGATCAGCGCCGTGGCCCCGAGCCAGAGCGGAAGACGGGGTGATCTCGCGAGACCGAGCGCCCCGCCGAGAGAGCTCGCGACCAGCTCGACCTGGTCGCTCAGCCCGAAGGTCAGGACATGGCGGTCCCAGGTCATCAGGGCCCAGTCCCAGGTCTGTCGGAGGCGGTCCGCGCGGCTCGGCACGTCGAGCGACGGGATGCCCACCGAAGGCGTCGGGTCGAAGCTCACCCAGCCCTCACGCTGGCCGAGCCAGACCTCGACCCAGGTGTGGGCGTTGGCCTGGCGCACGAGCACCTCACGCCCGGAGGGCGATGCCGTGCCGCCGCTGTAGCCGCCGACCATCCGTGCGGGCACGCCGAGGGTGCGCAGCAGCACGACCATCGAGCCGGCGAAGTACTCGCAGTGTCCGGCGCGGCCGACGAGTAGGAACCAGCCCACCGGATCCGCCTCCCAGCGTCCGGCGGAGACGTCGAGGGAGTAGCTGTAGTTGGCCTGGAGGTAGTTGACCACGGCCTCGGCGCGTTCACGTGCGCCGGCAGCCGAGCCCGCGATCTCGCGCGCCAGCGCCGCGACGCCCGGGTTGCGACGCGGCAGATAGCGGTCGCGGGGTGTTGGCGGCGCCATCAGTGCCACCGGCTCCTTCGCCACCCACACCTGGTAGCTCAGCGGGCCCTGCCAGCGGCTGCGCAGCATCAATCCGCCCGCCGGATCCAGCCGAACGTCGGTCGGCGAGCGCACGGCGACGGTGTCCTCGGGCAGAAAGAGGTAGCGCTCGGGGCGCAGGATCTCGATGGTGAGCTCGTCGGTGCCCGACAGGCCGTCGCGGTCGCCCGCGAGCCAGACGAGGTCGCCGTGGAGCTCCGGTCGCTTGACGCCTCTTCGGCGCGGGGCCCACGATCCCGTCCGCAGGAGGTCGAACGCGGTCGCCCGCAGTCGCGTCCAGCGTGCCTGGACGCGCCGTCCCTCTGCAGCGGTGAGCACGAGACTGACCTCGCGCGACTCGTGGATCGCGCCCACGCTGCCGAGCTCGACCGCGGTCGAAAATCCGGTCACCGAGCGCGATCCCCCGGCGCCCGCGATCCACGGCGAGCGCAGTCGCGGCATCGCCAGGAACACAGGCACCGCGAGCGCACAGGCGAGGGCGGCTGCGGCGGCGGCGTGGAAGGGCCGCGGTACGGTGCGTGCTCCCGCCGTGCCCGGCAAGCCGCTGAGCAGGACCCGCATGCCCACCCACCAGGCGATCCCGGCCGACACGATCAGATAGCCGAGCAGGGCGATATGGGTCGACGACGCCACCGAGATCAGCCACAGGAGCGCGACCGTCGGCAGCGCGCGCACGAAGGCCTTCCGGTCGGCGACGAGCAGCACCTGGACCGTCGCCAGCAGCAGGAGCAGGTGCCCGAGAGGCCGCAACGGCCCGACCCGGAAGCCGCCCGCGGCGGCGACCACGATCAGGATGATGACCGCGGCCAGGTTCTGCACCCAGTTGGGCAGGCCCAGCGTCCGGTTCGGAAGCAGCACCAGCCATGCTGCGGCTGCGGCGGTCACCAGCCAGAACGGGAGCAGGGTCATCCCGGTGAACGGCAGCGGCAGGATCGCCCAGGCGAGCACGAGGCCGAGCAGGCGGCGGTCGGCGGTCACGCTGCCTCCCCGCTCCTGAACCCGGTCCACGCCGCACCGCGCGGCACCCGGGGCGGAGGGGCATCCGCAGGCTGTGGACGGACCTCCGCCAGCGGCACCAGCAGCGCGGCGCCGTGCTCTGGTGCGGCCACCGGCGCCACGACCAGGCGCCCGAGCACCAGCCCGACCGGTTCTCGGCGTCCGATCCGCTCGACCGCGACGGTCGCGACCGCGCTGACCGCCCGCTCGAAGCGTTCGAGGGCCGCCGCGTCGTCGAGGTGGGCGAGCCGTGGGTCGAGCACGAGATAGACCGCGCCCTCGCGTCGGCGCTGGCGCTCGGTGACGATCAGCCGCTGCTGGCGCGCGGTCTGTTTCCAGTGAATCTGGCGGCGCTCGTCGCCGGGCTGGTAGCCGCGCAGCTGGGTGACGTCGCCCTCGCGCCCGTGGTCCCGCTCCTGGGCCGCGTCGGCCCCGCCCGGGGCCGCCGTCCTGTGCGCCTGAGCTGCGGGGAGCAGGCGCGGGTAGACCAGCACCCGCTCTTCTGCGGCTGCGCGCTTGGACTTGAGGAAGAAGCCGAGCGGGAGGAGGACCTCGAGGCGCCACGGGCCGAGGGCGGTCCAGCCGCGCCGTGGCAGAACCACCTCAATGCTGCGGCGACGCTGCGAACGGCCCGGCAGGAGGCCTTCCACCAGCACTGCGCGCCGGTGTCCGTCGCGGAGCACCAGCCCGTAGGCCGGAAGGCGCGAATGGTTGGTCAAGGTCACGTCGAGCACGGCCGGACGGCCGGCGAAGAGCTCGCGGGGCCGATCCAACCGGATCGTCACCGCGCCGAGGACCTGGCGCGACCACGCTCCGGACACGACGTAGCTGCCAAGGGCGAGGCCGAGCACCATGATGAGGGAGTTGTTGCCGGTGTTGACCGCGGCGAGGCCCACCACGAGCAGCACGGCGAGGAAGATCCCGCCCCAGCTGGTGAGCCGAAGGCCGAAGCCGGGAAAGCGATCCCGCCATTTTCGGAGCATGGCACCGCCGGGAGGCGCGCCCGGCTCGGCGGCCACGACGTCCGGGCTCATCGCGGGACCGGCACCTCGTCGAGCAGCATCCGCACCACGGCCCGCTCCCGCCGGCTGCGCTCCCAGCCGTCGCCGACGAGCGGGTCGGCGAGCAGGATGCGGTGGGCCAGCACCGGCTCCGCGATTTCGTGGAGGTCGTCTGCAGTCGCGAAGCCGCGGCCGCGGACCAGCGCGAGGGCCTGGGCTGACCGGTGCCAGGCCAGCGCCCCGCGGGTCGAGATGCCGAGCGCCAGCGCGTCATGGCGACGCGAGTGCTCGGCGACCGCGAGCACGTACTCGGTGAGCGACTCGGCGACGTGGACCTCGCGGACCTGGCGCTGCATCTCGATCACGTCGGCCGCATCGAGCACCGGGACGAGCTGCTCGAGCTCCGGCTCGACGGTTCCAGCGCGCAGCAGCGCCAGCTCGGCCTCGCGCGGCGGGTAGCCCATCGACAGTCGCATCAGGAAGCGGTCGAGCTGCGATTCGGGCAGCGGATAGGTTCCGGTGGACTCGACCGGATTCTGGGTGGCGACCACCAGGAACGGCTCCGCCAGCAGATGCCGTGTGCGCTCGACGGTGACCGCGTGCTCGCTCATCGCCTCGAGCAGCGCCGACTGGGTGCGCGGGGTGGCACGGTTGATCTCGTCGGCGAGCACGACGTGCGCGAAGAGCGGTCCGGGCACGAACTCGAACCCGCCAGTGGCCTGCCGGAAGACCGAGATCCCGATGATGTCCGACGGCAGCGTGTCGGAGGTGAACTGGATGCGGTGGAAGTCGAGCTGCAGCGAACGCGCAAGGGCCTGGGCGAGCGTCGTCTTGCCAACGCCGGGCACGTCCTCGAGCAGCACGTGGCCCCGCGCGAGAAGCGAGGCGATCAGCGCCTCGACCAGCTCGGGACGACCGCGGAACACCCGCAGAACGGAGTCGCGCAACTCTTCGAGGGAGGCCAGCACCCCCGGGCTGATCGAGTTCACCTGCGCCGCTCCCTGGTCATGCGCTCATCCTCATGTGACGTTCTCCTCTCCGTCGGTCCCTTGTACGGATCTGCGCCCACGGCCGTTCCGCACGCCGGGCTCCATGAGGAACCCCCGTGGCGGGTCGGGTTAATCCTCGGTACCGTGACGCGGCGCGATCAGGACGACCCGGGACGCGCCACCGCCCAGGTCGCGCACCACCTCGAGACAGGTCAGGCCGGCAACATCGGCGCGCTCGGGGCACTCCAGGCAGGCTACGCCGCCCTCCGCGAGGAGCCCCGCAGCGACCGCGGCCTCGACCGCCTCGAGACCCTCCCGCCAGGTCTCGAAGGGGGGGTCCGCCCACACCAGGTCGAAAAGTTCGCCGCGATGGGCAAGCGCCACGACCGCCGCATGCGCGGACCGCGTCAGCACGACCGCCTCGCCGGAAGTGGCGCCGATCCGGGCGAGGTTGGCCTCGACCAGGCGGGACGCTGCAGGGTGGCGCTCGACGAACACCGCCCGTGCCGCCCCGCGCGACAGCGCCTCGATACCGACCGCGCCCGTTCCGGCGTACAGGTCGAGCACCCGCGCACCGGTGACGCGGTTGCCGAGCACCGCGAAGGCTCTCTCCCGCATGGCGTCCGGGGTCGGTCGCAGCGGCATGGCGCGGGTCGGGCCCTTGAGCGGGCGTGAGCGCCACCGACCGCCCGTGACCCTCACCGCCGCTCCCGCACCACGCGCAGGATGACGTCGGTCCGGCTGGCCGCGGGCACTACCTCGATCATGGGCGTCTCGAGATGCTCGATCACGAGGCTCCCGTCCTCGCGCACGTCGGTGATCTCGGCGAGGCGGCCGTTGAGCAGCTCCACGACCTCGCCCAGCTTTGGCTCCCAGTTGCGCAGCGCCTCCTGGGCGGGGTCGGCCTCGAGCACCGTGCTCTGGATGTCGTCGAGGGTTCTGACCAGTCGGCCCATCGCGAGGTCGAGCACTGCCACCGGCGAGTAGGCGATCCGCCGTCGTCCGGCGTCACCGACGTGCAGGTCGATGACGGCGGTCGCGCCGACCGACTGGGCTTCGTCCTGAAGCTGCCCGCGCTCCTCGGCGAGGGCGGCGGCGTCGCGCTGCACCGCGATGAGGTAGGCCATGTAGACGGGCTCGTCGAGGGTCAGGCGCCCGACCCAGACCTGGATCCCGCGATCGCGGATGCTGACCACCGCAACGCGGTCGGAGAACAGGCTCACCCGCACCGCACGGTCGCGCAGGGTGACGGTACGCTCGACCACCGGGATCGGCGCCGTCTCCGGCGTCGGTGCGGGCTCGGGAGTCGGTGTCGCCACGGGGGTCGGGCTGGCTGCGGGCACCGGGGAGACGACCTGCAGCGCGAGCGCCAGGAAGACGGCGATCATCGGCCGCTCCCGGGACGCGCGGCCATCCTGTGGCGCGCCAGCTCGACGGCGTGGGCAAAGGCTTGGGTCTCGTCGATCATCCCGTCGATCAGGGCGTCGCGGGTCGCGCGCAACGCCTCACCCAGCCACGGACCCTCGGGTACGCCCGCGGCGCGAAGAGCCATTCCTCGGACCGGCTGGCGGATCCGCATCGCCGCCGCTACGGCATCCGCCAGCCGTCGCCGGGCATCGAGCCCGAGCCCGGTCATGGCCAGCAGCTGGGCCTCGGCCGAGCCATCCTCCACCGCCCGTACCCGTGCCGAGCGCGGCTCGAGATCGGCCGCACGGCGCATGGCGTCGATCTCGGCGGGGAGAGTACTGAAGCTGCGTGCGGCCTCCCCCGCGAGCTGCAGCCGCTCCGCCACACGGGTGGCGGCGGCGGGCCCGTCATCGAGAACGAGGGCGCCGAGGAAGAGACGCCACCCCTCGGGTGCGGGCCCCAGCCCTTCGACGACATACCACGCGAGCTGGCCCTCGAGCTCGAGGGTGAAGGCCGCCAGGTCCTGTCCCCAGCGAAGATCGTTCGAAATCGCGCTGAGCAGCCCGAGCTCGGCGAGCAGGGCGAGCGACTGAGCGGGGTGCGGTTCGGCGAGCAGCAGCTCCAGCTCGCGCGCCAGCCGTTGTCCGCTGAGCCGTTCGAACACGCCCTCGCGAATCGCCGTGGCGATCAGGTCGCGGGTGTCGGGCGAGATGGTGAAGCCGAGCCGGCGGGCGTAGCGGACCGCCCGGATCGCCCGCGTCGGGTCGTCGATGAAGCTGAGCGAGTGGAGGACCCGCAGCTCGCGCCGTTGGAGGTCCTTGCGGCCGCCGAAGAAGTCCACCAGCTCGCCGTATCGAACGCCGGCCAGGATCACCGCGAGGGCGTTGATGGTGAAGTCGCGCCGATACAGGTCCTGGCGGATGAGCGAGGTCTCGACGTCGGGCAGGGCGGCCGGCGTACGGTAGAACTCGGTCCGCGCGGAGGCGACGTCGACCCGGTGGCCGCCGGGCAGCGTGACGACCGCGGTGAGGAACGGCGCGTGCGGGTGGCAGCGGCCCCCGTGCCGTGCGGCCAGGGCCTCGGCAAAGGCGATGCCGTTGCCCTCCACCACCAGGTCGACGTCTTCGCTCGCGCGTTCGAGCAACATGTCGCGCACCATGCCTCCGACCAGGTAGACCGCGGCGTGGTGCTCGGCGGCCACCTCGGGCACCGACTCGAACACCGGGCGTACCCAATCCGGCGCGAGGTCGCGCAGACGGCTGGCGATCGGTTGGGTCACCGCGCGCGCCGCGGCCATCCGGTTGTCGAGCCCCGACCCGCTCTCGTGTTGGTGGGCGAACAGCCTCCGGAACAGCTCCATGCGGGTCACGAGGCCGACCGGGCGCCCTTCGGCCTCCACGATCACGAACCGGTACGAGCGCTCGAGGAAGAGGTCGCGCAACTCTCCCAGCGGGGTGTGGGCCGGCACCGAAGGGACCTCCGGCCGCATCACCGTCTCGACCGGGCGGTCGTCGAGCCGGTGCGACAGCGCGCGGTCCAGGATTTGCCGGGTGACCACGCCGATCAGCTCGCCGCGCTGGGCGTCCTCCACCGGAAGCGCGTTCACCCGCAGGTGGTTGAGGCGCTCCTTGGCGTCCGCCACCGAGGTGCCCACGACGACGGTGAAGATCTTGCGCACCGCCACATCGAGGGCGCAGGTCTCCGGCGGCATCGCGTCCGCGAGCGCGGCCAGGAGCTCCTCGCGCAGCTCCACCGGTACCCGGCCCGCGACCCGTGCCGATGCCGCGGTGGCGTGTCCGCCGCCGCCGAAGCGCTGCGCGACCGACCCGACGTCGAGGCCGTCCAGACGCGAGCGCAGGATGACCGTGGTCGTGCGGCCGCGCACCAGCATCGCAACCGCGACCGTGAGGTCGAAGGTCTCCATCCAGCGGTGGACGACGTAGGCCGCCTCTTCGTGGTAGCGGGCCACGTCCACCCGCGACACTGCGACCGGCACGCCGTGGAGGGTGACCATCTCCGTGCCCTCGGCAAGGCGGTGCAGGAGCTCGAACTGCTTCGGTTCGAGGCCGCGCTGGACCCACTGGCGGACCCACTCCAGCGAGCCGCCGTGCTCCAGCAGCCAGGCCGCCGCACGGAGATCCTCGGGGGTCGTGTCACGGTAGGACAGCGCACCGGTGTCCTCGTAGATGCCCATCAACAGCAGCGACGCCTCGTCGGCACTCGGTGCCAGGCCGCGCTCCTCCATTTCCAGGGCGAGCACGGTGCAGGTCGCACCGACTGGTCGCTCGAGGATCTCCCCGGCGCCGAGGGCCTCCGGTTCGCTCAGGTGGTGGTCGATCAGCGTCACCGGGCACGAGTCTCGCCGGATGAGGTCCCATGCCTCGCCGAGGCGGGTTGGGTTGCGGGTGTCCACCACCACCGCATGGTCCCAGCGCTCGCGCCGCGACTCGCGCAGCTTCAGCTCCGGGAACGGCCACCCGGTCTCGGTCAGGAAGCGGCGCACCGCGGCCTCCTGCGAGCCCGGGAAGAGCACCCGCGCGTCGGGGTAGAGCCGCACCGCCACCACCGCCGCAGCGAAGGCGTCGAAGTCGGCCGACAGGTGGGTGGTGATCACCCGCATCGCCCCATTATGGGCCGGATGGGGAGGAACCACAGAGACCCGGGGTGAAGGAGCTCCACTGTCTCTTGGTGGCTCTGTGGTTTCTGCCATCACCTGCGTACCTCAGCAGCATGACGGCTGCGGCTCACGCGCCTTGACGGTGCCGTTCCGCTCGTGCCAGGCTCGGCGTCGGTTGAAGATCACGGACCCGCCGCCGACCGATCCCGTCGCTCCCACGAAGGGTCGGACGAGCCA
>Ga0315540_10002361_pt1 | contig 10660 bp, 9 predicted proteins | sample SalMarSW160110MG_FD_203677 | JGI IMG/M metagenome (GOLD analysis project Ga0315540, IMG submission 203677) | Salt marsh sediment microbial communities from the Plum Island Ecosystem LTER, Massachusetts, United States - Salt Marsh Sediment SW1601-10 ... | reverse complement strand
ACCGCGTCACGAACTTTCCGATAGGAGCCAAAGCACGGATTCTGAACGTTACATCCCACGATTTTGAGCGCGATGACCTTGAGTGACTCTGTGGGAGGTTCGGGTCGATTCGGCGGCCTATCAGCCAAATTGGCGCCAACCTCATCTGGCTTGGCTGCCGGAGCGGTTCGGCAATGAAGGGCAAAGTGGCGCTGATAACGGGAGGTGGGACAGGAATAGGCAAAGCATGTGCCCGTCGCCTGGCATCGGAAGGCGTCAAAGTGGCAGTAATGGGCCGTCGAGGAGAGTTGCTTGAGCAAGTCGCAAGAGAAATCGATGGCCTCGCGCTGACCGGCGACGCGTCCAATACGTTAGAGATGAAAAAGGCCGTGTCGCAGACGAAAGATCGATTCGGTGGCGTCGACTTTCTGATTTCGAGTGCGGGTGGCCATGGGCTCGGGGATGTCCTGGCTACAGACGATTCCGAATGGCAGCTTTCACTGGATGCAAACCTAAACACTGCGTTTGTTGCAGCTCGAGAAGCCATGCCTTGTCTGATCGAAAGAAAAGGCGCGGTTGTCTTCATCTCGTCGATTGCCGCGCTCGGGGCGGGACCGAGTGTTTGCGGGTATACCACAGCGAAGCACGCTCTTATCGGTCTTACGCGTTCTCTGGCGCGCGACTTCGGCCCATCTGGCGTTCGCGTCAACTGTGTTTGTCCGGGCTGGGTTAAGACACCGATGGCCGACGAAGAGATGGAGCCGTTGATGGAGCAGCACAATATTTCCTTGGATCAAGCTTATGAGCTTGTGACCCGCGACGTTCCATTGCGCCGCCCCGCGTCGAGTGAGGAGATCGCCGCCGTCTGCCGGTTCCTGATTTCCGATGACGCGTCGATCGTGACAGGGGCCGTTCTGGTCGCAGATGGCGGTAGCACGATTGTGGACGTCCCGACACTAGCGTTCTCACAGTCGTGACCAACGTTGAACGGGTCGCTGCGGCCGTCTCTTCTTCTCCAAGCTCGTTCAGATCCGGATGGAGACCTGGCGCTTCACGCGCGGCAGTTCCGCAGGAATGTAGCGGGCAAGATACGCGCACATTGCGCTTTTGCCCTCATCTTCCATCTCGGGCGTGATGCGCCGCGTCTATCACTGATAACGAAAACATCAGATCCGCGATCGCGATCGCTCTGAAGAAAAGTCGTCGAACGGCTTGCAACCTCAGGCCGTTCGAAGAATGCGCCGATCCGCGGCTCGTAAATCCTTTCCAGGGCGACGTCGCTTTTTCTGCCGTTCAACTTTAGGTCTGGAGGAGTCGTCGCGCCAACCTGCAACTTCATCGATGCAACGTGCTTTGCGCAATCGTCGACGCCGCGCTTGTTTAGTATCTCGACGATGTTGGTCCAGCTATCCACTCGACGACGGATGGACGCTTTCAAGATCGTCTGCAGTTCTTCTTCGACCTCGGGCAGAAGACTGACATACAGCTCCTTGATGCGCGATTAGAAGTGGTAGGCCGAGCCCTTTGCCACGTTAGCCTCTGTGGCAACGTCTCCCAGGCTGACTCTGTCGAGAACGTGGTTTTGAAGAAGCGGACGCGAGGCATTATGCGAGCGCCTCCCACGGGCGATACAGTTCATTCTCAACGAACTCTTCCGAGTACTTTTGAGCGTCACGTGAGGACTTCCTCCAACGTGCGGCTAGGTCCCGTCTGAGGGTAGAACGTTACCCGTCATTGTCTCGATTTTCTCTGATCTGCCACGGGCCGGTTTGGCGACCCCATTGCACAGTTATCGTTGACAATCAAATGACGAGATTTATACTCGACTAAAATCGAGTTTATAGTCGGGTTCTCGTCTCGACCTGACGTCTCGATCTTTCTGGCGCTCGGGGAGCGGAGGTGGAAACGATGGCTGCAAGCGCTGCCCGAGTAGTATCGGAACTAGGGACGTGCAATCGCGATTTGGAATGCGCGTGCGACGCCAGTCACATGGTGGTCGATCTCCGGCGTACCTTCAGCGGAACGAACAGAACGCGGAAGATTGGCTCGTTGGAATTAGCCGACGTTCGCCTCTCGAGCGGGCGAGTCATCAAAGACCGAGAGTGGGAAGCGCCCAGCCTCGGCGACCGCTACTTCCTGATTTCACAGACAAAGGCACCTGCAATCCTGCGGCGGCTGGGCAACGGACACGGCCTGGTCGAATAGGAAAAAGATCGAGAGCGGGCTGTTACGAAATATCTGAACCCGCTCCGTTTCTTGCTCTGATTACAACTGTAGAGAATTCAGCATCGCCTCGGTGCATGGCGAGTCAGGCGTAGAAGCGTTTTCGCATCGGAAATCACTAGCAACTTATGGGGAAAGTGATGTTCTGCAATTCGACCCGCTTACGAATGATGTTTTGCATTTCGTCGATTGTCGCTCCGGCTGTCATTGTCCACTCGGCGATCGCGCAGCCGACCAAGAACTCCGACGAAAGCACGTCTGGCCTCAATGAGGTGATTGTGACGGCTCAGAAGACCCAGCAGAATCTTCAGGACGTGCCGGTGTCGGTTTCTGCCGTTACGGGCGCCCAGTTGGACCAACTGGGCATTAGTGACACGACCGGGATCACGCAGCAGATTCCGGGAATGCATGTCAACACCTGGTCGCCAAACGTCACAATCTTCAATTTGCGCGGAGTTTCGCAGAACAACTTCCAGGACAATCTCGAAGCGCCCGTCGCCGTCTATATGGACAATGCGTATATGGGGTCCATGAACGGCATCAGCGGTCAGTTGTTCGACCTCAAGCGGGTCGAAGTGCTGCGTGGTCCGCAAGGTACCTTGTTTGGTCGAAATGCGACCGGTGGTCTTGTCCACTATATCAGTCGTGGCGCAACGGAATCCGATTTTAATGGCTATGTGGAGGGGAGTTACGGTCGTTTCAACGCTCGCTCACTCGAAGGGGCGATCGGTGGCCAGATCGTTGAAGGGTGGCGCGCACGCCTGGCGGTGCGGAGGGAGCTTGGCGGAAGTTACATTAGGTCGGCGGACGCCGATCCTGCCAACGGTCTGTTTGGGGATGGTCAGAACCTGGGCGGCCAAAACGCGTTTGCACTCCGCGCAACGACACAAATTGACGTGACGCCAAACCTTTTGGTTGAACTATGGTACAAGTATTCGCGCGATCATAATGTCCCGACCGGCGGATATGTGTTCGACAACTGCGATTTTCTTCCGAACGGCTTCTGTCACGTCGATGCCGCCGGTCTTACCGACGGTTCCGGCGGCGTCATCAATGGCATTACCGGCGCTAAAGCTTCGCCGTTTCAAAACTTCTCGAACACACCCGGCTTCCTTTACCGTCGTGTCAATATCGGCCAGGCCAACATCACTTGGCAGCTTGGCGATGTGACACTGACCTCAATCACCAATTACACGCACTTCGACAAACATTATCAGGAGGATGGAGACGCCATCCCGATCACGGTCATCATCTTCCGAACTGATGTCAATTACGATCAGTTCTCCCAGGAAACACGGCTGTCGGGCAACACCGACCGTATCGACTGGCAAGTTGGCGCCTATTACCTGGACATGACTATCGACGGTCAAAATGTGACACAAGGGGCGCCGGTGCTCGGAGCGGCGTTCGATATCAACGGTGCCGCCAATGACCCGTCAGTGACGGAACCCTACACGCTCGATTCGAAGAACTGGTCTTTGTTTGGACAGGCCGAATATCATTTCACCGACAAGTTCTCCGTCATCGGCGGGCTGCGCTATTCAAAGGACAACAAGTCTATCGACTACACGTCGCTTTTGGTTGATTCCGGGTTCCCTGATGCCGTGCTGACAACCGACAAAATCCTGGCCGCGAGCAATCCCGGTGTGAATCGCATTGCCTATGGCGATTACGCTGCTCGCGTTTCGTTGAACTGGAAGCCAGAGGCGAACATGTTGCTTTTCGCCTCCTACAACCGTGGAATTAAAGGCGGCAACTGGACCCTCAGCCCGAACATCACACCGACGACGTTTCGTCACGGACCAGAGACGTTGCACAGCTTTGAGGTAGGTATCAAATACACGACTCCCAACCAGCGCTTGCGCGTCAATGGGACCGGCTATCACTATATCTACAACAATTACCAAGCATTCTCGGTCTTTAATGGCACGCCCCAGGTCAGCAACAGCAATGCACTGGCGACGGGCGCGGAGCTCGAAGTCACTTGGGAACCGATCGATCGGTTCAATATTAGGCTGGGGAGTACGTGGGAAACCTCGAAGGTGAAGCGCATCCTGGGTGTTGGTCAGCAAATCGCGCCGGAGCTATTTCCCGGCGCACCGGATTCGCAATACTGCACGAACATCGGCGGTGCATTCCAATGCACCTTTCCACAGAAATTCATCACCAACGCGGAACTTCCGAATGCGCCACGGTTCAGTTTCAATTACCTGGCCCGTTACGACCTCGATCTACCAGTGGGTACCGCGGCTCTACAGGTCGATGGTGTGTGGTATGACGACCAGTATCTCGAAGTCACCAACGGTCGCTCGTCCTTGCAGCCGTCCTACAACGTAACGAACGCATCGGTGACCTGGACGGATCCCAGCGATAGGTTCGAAGTGACGTTGTGGGCAAAGAACATTTTCGACAAGGCATACCGGGCCTACACCCTAAATCTCGGCGTTCTAGGCACCACGTCTTACTATGCGCCGCCGGCGGCTTATGGCGTGACGACACGCTTTCGTTGGTAATCAGAAAGGGCCTATTTCCCCGTGTTTCTTTTGTTTTTCTGGCGGGGCAGTTTCTTGGGGATATAGCAGGCGAGATAAGCGCACATTGCGCGATTGGCTTCTTGCTCCATCTCTGGGGTGATGCGGCCGTGCTCGAGGACCGAAAGTGAGAACATCAGATCTGCGATTTCGATCGCTCTGAAGAAGATCGTCGAGCGGTCGGCAATCTGGGGTAGTTCGAAGAACGCCTTGATCTGTTCCTCGTAAATCTCACCTAGGGCGACGTCGCTCTTCCGGTCGTGAAGTTTCAAGTCGGGAGGTGTCTTCGCGCCGACCTGCAGCTTCATTGATGCAGGGTTCTTTGCGTAATAATCCATGCCTCGTTCGGTCAGTATCTCGACGACGCGCATCCAGCTGCCCACTTGGCCGCGGATAGGCGCTTTCAAGATGGTTTGCAGCTCTTCTTCGACGTCGGCAAGAAGACTGACGTACAAATCCTTTATGTCAGAGTAGAAGTGGTAGGCCGAGCCCTTCGGTACTTTGGCCTCTATCGCAACGTCTCCCAGGCTGATTTCATCGAGATCACGGTCTTGAAGGAGCAGACGCGCCGCGTCCAAGAGGCGCCTTCTGCGGACAATACCGTTTTTCCTCAATGTACTCTTGCGGGTACTCAACAGCGTCACGCGCCGCCTCCCTTCAATCTACATTTAATCATTGTCTCGATTTTGAGCCGTGTGTCACGCGCCTCGTATGCCATGTCCCCATAGCGTGGTCGTTGACATTTACATAACGAAACTTATACTCGACTAAAGTCGACTTTATAGTCGAACCCGTATTTTGACCATATGCCTTGATCTTGTCGGCGCGCGATGAGCGGAGGGGACAGGATGGCTGCAAGTTCCGCCCGAGTATTGTCGGACCTGGAGATGTGCAACCGCAACATGGGCCGCATATGCGGCGCTTATCGCGTGGTCAGCGATCATTGGTGGAACTTCCGAGGAAGCGTCAGCACGCGGACAATCGGATCGCTGGAAGTTGCCGACATCCGTCTCTCAAACGGACGGGTCATAAAGGACCGCAAGCGGGACGAATACTATCTCGGCGATCGTTATTTCCTCGTCTTGCAGGCGAGCGGCGCCGCGGTGATGCGACAGAGAGGCTGCGAAGCGTACCTTCGGCCCGGAGATTGCACTCTGATTGATTCGCGGTATCAGTCCACATTCGAAGTCGGTCCCGACTTCCACCAGTACTCATTCCACTTATCGGGCGAGGCCGTGCAACGCCATATCGATATCGACTCCATCCCCGTCGTTCCCCTGATAAAGGGGAGTTGCGGTCCTGGGGCGCTGCTGTCAGATACATTAGCGTCTCTGCTTCGGCACGGTGAAACCCTTGACGGTCTCGACTTGACGGAGATTGCGCTGCAGCTGTTGGGCCGCGCATTGGGCGCGAAGTGCCCTGCAAATAGAGCGGGCGGTGCCGGCCGCGCGGTTCTCGATGTCCGTGAGATTGCAAACTATATCGACGCGCAGATCGACAGCACTGACCTTACACCTAAGAGCATTGCTGAATATTTCGACGTTTCGCTTAGGCAACTCTATAGGATCTCCGCCGATGCGGGGCTCACGCCCGCCGCCTTAATCTGGCGACAACGTCTCGATCGTGCGAGAGATTTGCTTATGGATCCGCGCACGCGAAATACGTCGATCACGGAAATCGCCATGCGGTGCGGATTTAAGGATGGCGCCCATTTCTCACGCTCCTATCGGAAGTCCTTTGGGGAGGCGCCTCGGGTAACGCGGCGATACGGTGACGTCCGGGAGGGCGTTCTGTCCTACGTCCATCCGATTCAAGCCACCGTTTGACTCGATACAAGAAAGGGCTGCGCAAATTGCCCTCCAAATTGCGCGCAGAATGAGCTTTCAAGGTGATGAGTACTGATAGGGCTGGAGATCAACGCCGTCCAGCGTATAGGCCGCCGCTCCCAAGTCAGATTTCTTGATCGAGGCGTGTAGGGTTCCCGTGACCCATTGAGCGTCCTGCATCGAACTCAACGGAACACCCTTCTTCATCTTTACATACACGATTTGATTGGGCGGGGGCGGAGGGACGTGGATACAGGCTCCGAAATAGGGGACAAGAAAGAAGTCGATGAGCTTGCCCTTCTTGTCGGTGTCCAGTGGCACGACGAAGCCGGGGATCTTCACATCCTTGTCGTTGAGATCAGGATTGACGGAGTAAGAGCCTGACTGAAGTGCAGGCAAGCTGCCCTCTCCGAGATAACTATGCACCGGCGGAGGCGGATTAGGATTGAAGTTCGCCCTCTCATCCACCGGCAATAAGGTTTCCCAGGTGATGGCCCGGATTGCTGCCGCTTCTTTTGCCCATAAGGCATTGAGGCCTGAGGGGAAGGGAACGATGACGGTCAAAATTATTGTCGTGACCAATGCCTTGCCAATCGTATGCATTTGCACTCTCCGATTCAGACACGTATCTGAAGTCCGTCGCTGAGCGTATTCCTATAGGCGCGGAACGCCGGCAAAAATCCGATCAGCAGGGCTGACAAAACGATTATGCACAGAATCGAAATGTCGTAAGCCGACGGAACGTTGACATCGATAAAGACACCGAATTCATTTTGAAGAATGGGGCGCCCCGCGACGATCAACACATAGGCCCAGATTGTCCCAAATATCACCCCCAGCGCGGCCAACAGACCCGCTTCGATCACCATGAGAGCCAATATATGTCTTGGGCGTGCTCCGACGGATCGCAAAATCGCCATCTCTCGCCGTCGTTCGTTAAGACTCGTGAGAATCGACGTCAGCATGCCCAAAAGGCTCGCTAAGACCACAAATGCGGCAACAATCATCAACGCCGTATCGGCAATACCAACCAGGCTCCACAACTGATTTAGGGCCACCCCCGGGATAACCGCCAGTAGAGCCTCACCGGTGTATTCGTTGATCGCCCGCTGCATTCTAAGCGCTAGAACCTTCGACCGCATCCCAACAAGAAAGGCGGTTATGTCCTTTGGCGTCAGGTCCATACGTTTTAATTGTTCCGCACTGACCCTGGCGTTCGCGGGGGCGTGTACGCCGGTCCGCCAGTCGACGTGAATCGCGGTAATCGACTCGAGGCTGACGTGAACCGTCCGGTCCACGGGCGTCCCCGTCTTCGCCAGTATGCCGACAACGCGAAACGGTTTGTCCGTGTGTTTCTCGAAGCTCACTGGGCCGACGCCATGAGCGAGAATAATCGTGTCACCCAATTTGTAGTGGAGCTTTCGCTCGACGTCGGCGCCCAAGACGGCTTCGTAAAGATTCTGGAACGAATGCCCGGCGGTGAAATGCAACGACTGGTCGCCGGCGAAATGATAATGGCGAAAATAGTCTTGGTCAGTTCCGAGCACCCTAAAGCCGCGATGAGAATCGCCGAGGGATATCGGGATGGTCCAAGCGACATCGGGGTGCTTCGCGATCTTCTGGTATGTTGCCCAGCTGATGTTGGTCGTCGCGTTGCCGATCCGGAATACCGAGGCCAATAGCAGATTGATCGGGCCTGTCCGGGCCCCAACGATCAGATCGGTCCCTGAAATCGTATTCGTGAAGCCTTCCTTGGCGGCCGTCCGCAGCATCTCGACGCTCAAGAGCAGAGCGACGCTGATCGAGATAGCAAGCGCCATTAACGCGGCCGTCGTCCGGCGATTCCACAGACTCTTCAGCGCAAGGGTCCATATGACCATGGGTCTCTCTCAGGTCCGCATTTGAGTCGATGCCGTGAAGTCCTGCATCGAAAGCGTTCGGTCGAAGTTGGTCTCAAGAGCAGAATCGTGGCTGACGAATACAAGCGTCGTACCAGCAGATCGGCATTCTGCCATCAGGAGGCGAAGGAAACCTGCGCGCGTATCGGCGTCGAGCGCAGAGGTCGGCTCGTCGGCAATCACGATTTCTGGGCGGCCAATTAACGCGCGCGCCGCTGCCACCCGTTGCTGCTGCCCGATGGAAAGTTGGGTCGTCAGGCGATGCAGTAAATCGCCTTCGGCAAGGCCAAGCGCCGTCAGGAGACGGAGAACCTCGTCAGTGAGGTTCTCGTTTTGCAGGCGTTCCCGTCGTTCGAGTGAAAAATTCAGTGGAAGCAGGACATTTGACAGCACCGTGAGATACGGTATTAGGTTGAATAGTTGAAATATGAAGCCGATGTGATCGCTGCGAAACCGATCCCTTCGGGTCGGTCTCAACTCACTTATCGTTGTCCCATTAACACGTATAGATCCCACCCGCAGATTCACGATTCCCGCGATCAGCCCGAGCAAGGTGCTCTTGCCGCTGCCACTTGGTCCTTTCAGAAATACGCGCTCGCCGCGGCCGATAGTGAGGCTGTCTATAGCGAGCAAAGGAGCGGCGCCGGGCCAAGCAAACTTCAGCCCTTCGATTTCGATCGCAGGCTCGATAGGGTTCATAATCTCGCCGAATAGTGCAGTTAGATGAGCAGCCTATTGGCGCGTCACGCCGGTTGGCATGACTGCACATGCCAGCTTCTTGACTGATCATGCCGGGCGGTGCGGGTAAGATTAACTTTTCGACAGGTAGGTGATGGGTACTGATCGTCAGGCGCGACACAAACGCGTGGCTTCCTCAAGTGGTCCTACGGCGCGTCGTCGAACTGGTCTTGCAGCAGATGATTTAACAATGATGGGTGGACCGTAATCGATCCATTGTAATTTATGAGACCTAAGCGTCTAAATTTATTCATAAAATAGCTTACGCGCGACCGGGTCGTTCCGATCATCTCTGCAAGCGTCTCCTGGCTGATTTTGGCGGTGATTGGCTCTGGTTTCTCTTCCCCGCCGAAGCCCGCCAATAGCAAGAGCGCACGGGCTAGGCGTTTCTCACTTGAATTAAATAAATGATCTACGAGATCGGCCTCAACTCGAATTGTCCGGTCGAGAAGGTGAGCAATAAAGTTGTCCGCAAAAGTCGGTTCCTGATGGATAACGCGGACGAGCGGCGCCTTCTCCAATCGCATGATGACGGACTCCATCATGGCCGTGGCCGATGATATTCTCGCCGTTTGTCCGGCAAGGCAGGCTTCACCAAAGAATTCGTTCGGCCCAAGAATTGCGATGACGGCTTCCTTGCCTTGTTGCGAAACGACGGTGACCTTCACTTTGCCTTTCAGCACGAAGAAAACCGCATCGGCGCGATCTCCTTGTGCAAAAACGATCTGATCCTTTCGATAATTGTCAATGGTGCGGCCTTCACCAACCCCGTGGAGAAAGGACTTCGGATCAAACGACGGTCGCGGCACATTCGGTGTGAGAGGGCGCGGTTCATTCGGCATGAGACAGAACCTCCCTAGCCGCGAATCCACGAAGCCGCACTGTTGGCACCGGAACGACCGAAGCATCCATCTTATGGTAAATGCTCCCCCTGGTTTTCCAGGCAGGTCGGGTCATACGTATCTGGCAGGGAGTTGCTCCCGCCACAACTGGCGCGGCGGGCGCCGCCGTCAAGACATCTAGAGATTGATCCATTTCGAGGCCACCAAGGTCGATTCAGGGGTGCCCCCCATAAAAGAGGGCGTTACCGCGATTGTGCAAGGCTCGGAAACTACTCAGCGCGGTTGAATGAACTCATGAGAGGTCATTGGAGCGAGGCGAGCTCTTTGGAGCCTGGCGGTCTGGGCGAACCGCCGGGCTCGAAAGGCCGCCGCCCGAACCAAGGACGACCTCTGGGGCGCCGTCGCCCAAGCCATCGCCGCCTTCAACCCCGACGAATGCAAAAAAAGTTACTTCGCCGCCGCAGGATATGATCAGAACTAAATTGAATCCGCTCTAGCCCCTGATTAGACATCCGATTTCTATCGAGCATCGTTGTCGATATGCCGACTTTTGGCAGGCTTCGCCAACACCCATTGCTTGTGCAGCTTGCCTCAAAAAAAAGGGGGATCCGGGAGCCTGCGAA
>Ga0315540_10002358_pt1 | contig 10664 bp, 8 predicted proteins | sample SalMarSW160110MG_FD_203677 | JGI IMG/M metagenome (GOLD analysis project Ga0315540, IMG submission 203677) | Salt marsh sediment microbial communities from the Plum Island Ecosystem LTER, Massachusetts, United States - Salt Marsh Sediment SW1601-10 ... | reverse complement strand
AGTGGAAAATCCCTTTAGCGAAAGAAAAGCGTGGCCTCTTGTATTATCATTTGTATCGAGAACCTCATTCCTCGTGTCAGCCTCCCGCAATCATCGGGAGCAGGATCACTTCAGCATTGTCCGGGATCGGGGTTGTTTGGAAGTTCGGCCTCGAAACGAGTTTGCCGTTGAGGCGCACCACCGCATAGAGATGTGCATCTTGAATATCTGCAAGCAGGGTCCCCACGGTCATGCCCTCATGCCACGGAACCTGTCTGCCATCAACGCTTATCATCAACTCGCGCCGTTGGCCTTCAAGACTTCCAGGACTTCGGGAAAATCGATACCCAACCGCTTTACCGTGTCTGCAGTGGGAATCCCGTCCTTGTTCCAGCCTCGCCTCTCATAGACTGCGTCCTTGAGTTCCTCGTATTGTTGTTCCCTGAACCCACGGAGGATCGCCACCTTTTCCGGGGCCTCTTTATCGGCGATATCAACCCCGTATTTTTCAGTGAGCTGCTTGTCATATCTTTCCCGGCGCGATTCGTATTCTTCGACGGTTACCGGGCCCATGGCCCGGTACGGGAGTGTATCATGCTCCCTCCGGCCATATCCCATCCGGAGATTAAAAATTCTTTGAAAATTGTACACGGCCTCACTCATTTGGACCAGGTCATCCGGGGTAACTTTTCTTCCAGTGACGGCATTGAAATAGTCCGCATACCAGTGAATATGCTTCATGACTTTAGCCGGCTCCGGTGTTTCCTTGTTGTCCTCGGGAACGATATCGTTCCAGGGCAGCTTGCACAGCCCACACAACCCGAACCAGGTCCGGAACATGGGGAACCAGTGAAGGGCTTCGGCCTTCTGTTCAAAGGTGGGCATGTAGTTGTGTACCATATCCAGAAAAATGAGCCAGGCCTCGTCATGCTGAGGGCCCTTCAGGGCGATCCCATACCCTCCCTGCTGGGCGAGAGATTCTTTGGTCATGTACTCGGAGAATTCCAGCCCCTTTGATTCCATACCGATATCCTGCAGCAGGGCGGCATCTGCACCGTATTCTTTTTCAAAGACCTCTTTCATCCTGCGAATCCCCTGGCCCACAACGGCGCCGAATCCTTCTCCCGCGGCCATTTGGTGGACCAGTTCCAGGGCTTTCAAGCGGTTTCCGAAACTGAGATCCATACCGCCTGTATGGGAGGCGGTGATCAGTCCCAGTTCAAAACATTCCATGACAAAGGCAATGCCCGTCCCCACGGAAATGGTGTCCAGCCCGTAAGCATCACAGTAGAAATTCATTTCAAGGATGGTGAACGGGTCGAATACGCCGATATTGGATCCACAACCGGCAATGGTTTCATATTCCGGCCCGTCCACAAAGACGGTCTGTCCCTTGTAAGGCCCGGTCATGGGAACAAAGTCTTTGACCCCGTGAGAACAGGCCACGGTGCATCCTCTCCAGCAACCGTCAAATCCCGGATCGAACAAATGCTGATACACGTCACGCCCGATGTTGTTGGCACCGGGATGCTGCCCGTAGCGAAAGTTGTGGGTGGGGAGCAGGTCGAAATCATTCATGATGGGGACGAGATGGGTGGTCCCGACCCTTGCCATTTCATTTTGTTTCGGGTCCAGGTCCCTGATTTCTTTGGAATAGGCCTTTGAAACGGTTGTGAGTGCTTCTTTGTCAGCCGGGTTGTTCGTGTCCATGGTGACCGAATCCCAGCGGGCCACGATGGCCCGGAGTCTCTTGTGGGCAAATACGGTCCCAATCCCGCCGCGCCCGGCCTGTTTGTATCGCGCACGCTTGCGTTTTACATCATACCACGTAAAATTAAGACAGCCGATCAGGCTATGCTTTGCCCCCGGGCCGGTGGAGACCACTGAAATATTCTGCTTTTTGCCTTCGGCGAAAAAATCCGTAAGCACCTGAGACAGGGCGTAGGAATCTTCAGGAAGCCCTGGTATCTGGAGGAGCTTAATTTCCTGGCCCACACCGTCAATGAAGATGACCGTGTCATCAGCGCCCTGTCCCGTGACCTCCAGTGCGTCGAATCCTGAGAATTTCAGGTAGGGACCAAAATAGCCGCCCACGTTGGAATCCATGACCGATCCTGTGGTGGGAGAGATAGTGGTGACAATGCTCTTCCCTGATCCAGGGTAGCCGGGCGTTCCTCCCATGGGACCTGAGGCGATACAGATGGCGTTTTCAGGATCGTTCCATTTGGTCTCAGTGGTCACCGCATTCCAGAGGAGCCAGAGGTCAAACCCCTTGCCGCCCACAAATACCTCCTTCATTATTTCGGAAACAGGTTTGATGGAAATAGCAGCGCCTGAAAGGTCGATGGAAAGGGTCTGGTTGGCGTACCCCTGTTCCAAGGTCGGTCGGGTGTAGGATAGTGCCTTGATTTCTCTTGGTTTCAGTTGGGTCATTCTTCTTTCCCTCCTTTACTTTCTACTTTAACGCCTCATGTCCTCCGAATTCCCGGTACGGGGAGAATTCCTGCAGGGTGGTTTGATCATCTGATGTGGTTTCCCCGGTAATCATCCTGGTCAGGAGTTCACCGATGCCGGGACCCAGCATGAATCCTTGCCCGCACATACCTGTTGCGTGGAGAAAACCCTCCAGCTTCCGGTCCCACCCTACGAGGGGTGAGCCGTCGGGGGTCATGGGGTACAGGCCCCGCCACATGCGCCGTACCCGGAGATTTCTCAACCTCGGCAGGAGTGCTACCATCCTGGCGCTCACTTGGGGAAGGAAGACGGATGTCTCCCGTTTATCAGTCCCCGGTATCGCTGGATCGGGCGTTATACAAAAGACCACCTGCCCCAGGCTGTTCTGATAGAAATAGTAATTCTTGGAACCGGGGCCGGGCCTCAGGTCCACCACCATGCAGCCGAAGAAGTTCTTTACCGGCTCGGTGATGGCCGCTTCATGGGAATCCGGGTAAACGGGAAAATCAATCCCCGCCATACTGCAAAACAGCCTTGAATAAGGTCCTGCCGTGTCAATGACCACCGGCGCATGGTATGTTCCTTTTCCTGTTTTGACGCCGGTTATCTTGTCATTTTCAGTGGTAATTTCCTCCACCGTTTCCCTGAAATGAAATTCCACACCGGAGGAAAGGGCCTTGCGGTGAAACGCGTCAATGGCAAGAAGCGGGGAGGCAGATCCATCCCCCGGTGAAAACGTTCCTCCGAGGAGACCTTCCTGGTTTATCCCGGGGAGGACTTTCTTGATCTTCCCGGGACCCACATAATCAATGTTTAAACCATATTCTTTTTGAATGGGGAGAATGGATTTCAGGATCTCTTCCTCTGCTTTCCTATAGACGGGAAACAGGTAGCCACCCATGAGCCATTCTATACTGTCCCCGGTCTTATCTTTCCAGGTCGAGAAGATCTCCAACGAACGCAGGGAGGTGAGTATTTTCCCGGGGCTCGAATGGGTGGCGCGAATTCCGCCGATGGCGTGCTTGTTTTCACCCTGGCCCGGAGAGGCATTGCGGTCAATCACCAAGGCCCTGATCCCTTTTTCTCCCAGGGCCATGGCAGTGGGCACGCCGATGGAGCCCGCCCCGACGATGATGACATCGTAATTACTCATCTGCATCACCTCCCCACACGCCGGCAAAGGTTCCTAAAGGGACTTCCACAAAGAGGGGGCGGTCTACCCGGTCCGTGACCTCTTCAAGGTCAATACCCTCCTCCTTGAACAATCGCCAGATCATGGGCCTGCAGGTCTTCGAGCCGCAGGCCCCCATGCCGGCGCGGTTGATAGCCTTGAGATGATTCATATCCCTGACCCCGTTTCGAATGGCCTCCCGTATCTCTCCCGCGGTAACCCGTTCACAGCGACAGACGATTGCTTCGTCAGGAGGAAGATCCTCTTCGTAGATCATGTCCGGCTTGATTTCCTCTTCCTGGACCCGGATCCCGATGGCCTTTGCAGCATTTTCAGCCTCCATTTCTATCTGTACCAGGAGGGTGCCGGGAAATTTCTTCTTGAAGGAAACGACCTTTTTCACGGGATAATTGCCAAGAATGTTTCCATTGTCATCAGTCACCTCGATCTCTTGCCCTACCTCCACCGTTTCCCGCCAGATCTCGTAGGGGAGGGTGACGGTCGGGCGATCAGGGTCTTTTCCAGGGTCCACGAGTGTAATCGCCAACCCCGGGCAAATGGCCACGCACGAGAGACAGCCCTTGCAGAGGGATATATCGGTAATAGAAGGCAATCCCATAATCTTGTTTCCCTGGGTGTGGATGGCGTGTTCCGGACACACCGATGTGCAGGGGTTGCAGGCGATTTCCTGGTAACAATGGAAAACAGGCATCACGCCGGAAGGATGCCCCGGGGGTGGCTTTATTGAGACGGAGCCAGGTTTTGACTTGAGAACCCGGGCTTTTTCTTCCCATTCCCGGGGAATGCTTTCCCGGTAACGGTTCAGGGATTTTGCAATCTTCAATCCCTCAATTTTCCCGGTGAACATGGCGGCTGAGGCCTCGGCAATCTCCTGGGCGTCTCCCGCCACAAAGACATCCATGTCCCATTCCCTGGCCTTCAGGTAAAACTCGTTGACCTCGGTAAGGCCTACAGCGATCAGGACCGTATCCGCCTCGAATGTCTTGTGGGATTCGGGAATGATGTTCCATTCCTTGTTCAGTTCCGCGATGGTGATGGACTCCACACGGTCTTTGCCGTGGGCCGAAACCACGGTATGGCTGGTATAGATGGGGACGCCCAGTCGCTTGAGCTTGTCAGCGTGTACCTTATAACCGCCGACCTGGGGAAGGGCCTCCACAAGGCCCACGACCTGTATTCCGGCCTGGAGGGCATGGTATCCGGCAATGAGTCCCACGTTGCCGCCTCCGACGATAAAGACCTTGTCGGAGGTTTTTACCAGGTCACGGTTGACCAGCGTTTGAAAGGCCCCCGCGCCGAAGATACCGGGCAGGGTATTACCGGGAAAAGACAGCATCTTTTCCCTTGCACCGGTGGCAACCAGCAATTCCTTGGGCCGTATCTTCCGGTACGTCGTCTCCGTCACGACACCAACGATCCCGTCGGAAAAAACACCCACGGCAGTGGAGTTGAGCCAGGTGCGGACCGATGAGAACTCGGCCAGGGTATTCCCGAGGAGTGATGCGATTTCGAACCCGCGGGTCCCTGCATGGGAATCTTCCACTGATCCGAAGAATTTGTGGGTCTGCAGAACCAGCTTTCCCCCGATCCTGTCCTTGTCATCAATCACGAGGGTGTCTATTCCCAGTTTCCCCAGCTCAATGGCGGCAGAGAGGCCCGCCGGCCCGGCGCCGATGATAAGGACATCCACGTCTGTTCCAGGGACCTCGCGAGGTTTCACCGGGTCATCATCCGCGGGGAGTTCGGGTATTCCTTCCACACTTTCAATCACCATTCCCGCATGCAGGGGAGTCATGCACCCCTTGACCGGGACGTTGTCGGCGATAACCAAACATTGGGAACACTGGCCGTTTGCGCAGAAGAGACCCTGGGGGCTGCCATCCTTGGGATGATGGCCGAAGATGTGGATGTTGTTTGCAAAAAGGGCCGAGGAGATCATTTCACCCTTGAGCCCTGAGAGTTCCTTCCCGTTCCAGAAAAAAGGGACTTCCTCCTTCGCGGGAATATCAAGTATGGGGTGTTTTCTAATTCTCCTGTCTGCCATTTCTTCCTTCCCTTCCTTCGGTGCATTCGACTGAAGCGTACTTTTTTCTCATTAACCGTGAACCGATAACTGTAAACCGTGAACGGTTACGTTTGCAAAGATTCGGGTTATTCCTTCTGGTCAGGCTGGCATTATCATGCCCAGTTTTCACTGTCAGGTCAAGACACATTGCAGTCAATCCTGTATTCGCAGGCTTTTCTGCTTTTTGCAAAGCATATTTCGAGAATTTCCGGTTGCAGGGTAAAGAGATGCGAGGTACCATACGGGGAAAATTGGACGGAGGAGCAGGCTCTCCGGTTGTGACTTCAAGGTTGGGCTTGCAGCCTCGTGAGGAGGATCTATGAAGCGACTGCCGAAGATCAACACTGCTTTGCCCGGACCGCGGGCATCAAAACTGATAAAACAGGATGGAACGTATGTCTCGCCTTCCTACACCCGAAGCTATCCCCTTGTGGCCGCGAGAGGAAAGGGTGCATGGGTGGAGGACGTGGATGGGAACTCGTTTTTGGATTTCACGTCGGGCATCGCGGTCTGCGCCACGGGTCACTGCCACCCTGAAGTGGTGAAGGCCATTCGGCGCCAGGCGGAAAAACTCCTCCACATGTCGGGGACTGATTTCTATTATACCTCCCAGATAGAACTTGCAGAGAAACTTGCCTTGCTCGCTCCTGGAAATGACGGGAAAAGGGTCTATTTCGGCAACTCCGGGGCGGAAGCCGTGGAGGCCGCTTTAAAACTTGCCCGCTGGTATACAAAACGGGAACTGAATATCGCCTTTTTCGGGGCCTTTCACGGGCGCACCATGGGTGCCTTGTCTCTCACTGCAAGCAAGGCGATTCAGAAGAGACACTATAATCCCCTGGTCCCTGGGATCACGCACATACCATATGCCTATTGCTACCGCTGTTCGTACAACCTGGCCTACCCGGCATGCGACGTCGCGTGTGTAAAATGGGTCGAGGATACACTTTTCCGGACCACCATACCCCCTGAAGAGGTTGCTGCTATCTTTGTGGAACCTATTCAGGGGGAAGGAGGTTATATTGTTCCCCCGCCTGAGTTTCACCAGAGACTTTCAGAGACAGCAAGGAAATACGGCATCCTCTACGTGGCCGATGAAGTACAATCAGGGATGGGTCGGACCGGAAAGATGTTTGCCATGGAGCATTTCGGCGTGGATCCGGACATGATGACCCTGGCAAAGGGAATTGCCTCGGGCCTTCCCCTTGGAGCGCTTGTGGCAAAATCAGACATCATGGAATGGGAGGCAGGATCCCATGCATCTACATTCGGGGGAAATCCGGTCTCATGTCAGGCTGCCATGAAAACCATTGAGTTATTGGAACAGGGGCTCGTGGAAAACGCCGCAACGCAGGGCGCATATCTGGTTGATGGTTTGAAGGCCCTCCAGGAGGAATGGGAGTGCATGGGCGATGTTCGCGGGAAGGGACTGATGGTTGCCGTGGAACTGGTGAAAGACCGGGAAACCAAGGAGCCGGCCAGGGATTGGAGAAACGAAATTATTGGCGCGGCATTCAGAAAAGGACTGCTGCTCCTGGGATGCGGCGAGAACAGCATCCGTTTCTGCCCGGCGCTGGTAGTAAGCTCGCAGGAAATCGATACATGTGTCACCATATTCGGGGAAGCGGTCAAAGAGGTGGTGAAATCGTGATCAGTCCATTTCAACGATCGTCCCCAACTCCTTCTTCTCGGCCCTGACCAGGACGGCAGCCGCGGCTGCCGCGTCCTGGGCTGCCAGGCCCACTGATTTGAAAAAGGTTATTTCCTCGCGGCTCTTGCGGTCCGGATGCTCTCCGTTCACGATCTCCCCCAGCTCCGCCTCGATAGAGGCGTTGGTTTTGATAATATCTCCGGCCTCTGCCTGGCATGCTTCCCTGGAATCAACAATAACCCTCGCGCGCCTCACGGTATTCTCATCGATTTCCTGCATCTCTGGGGTAAATGCCCCCACCCCGGTAACGTGTGTTCCTGGCTTCAGGTCATTGCCGTCAAAAAGCGGGGTCGTGCTGGTAGTCGCCGCAAGGACGATATCGGATTTTTGGATGGCCTCCCGGATTGAGGACGGCATATGGACTGCCGGTGCATGCGGCCATGTACGGATTTCGTCGGCAAGTTCTTCTGTTTTTTGTTCAGCATGGTCAACCACGAAAACTTCCTCTATGGAGCGGACGGCCATAACCCCGCGCAACTGGGAACGACCCTGTACGCCGGCCCCAAAGAGGGTGACTCGTCGTGCGTCCTGTCTGGAAAGGAGATCAGCGGCAAGCCCGCCTGCTGCACCGGTGCGAATCGCGGTCAGGCTGTCCCCGTCCATGAAGGCGATCGGCATCCCCGTATCTGGATCGAGGACGGTGACCACCGCAGTAACGGTGGGCAGATTGAGGGCAGGGTTTTCGCCGTATATGGAAACAATCTTAACGGCAAGGTTTCTCGTTTCCTGGAGGTAGGCCGGCATGAGAAGCGTTACTCCCTTTTCCGTGTGCAACCGCGATCTGAGCGGGACCACTGCCTTGCCGGCGGAGAACTGTCCAAAAGCGGACGCCATGATTTGAATGGCCTCCTCCATGGGCAGGGCTGCCTTGATGTCAGTGGCGGACAGAATTCTGATCTTCATGATATATATCCAGATTTGTGAGATGAAATGTTGTCCGAATAGTAATGACAAAAAAGCCCATGATTTGCAATAGACAAATAGGGATGCTTGACAACGCCGGACTCTATTTGCGTTGACAATACTATAAAGGTAATGGTAGTTTACCCAGAAAAACTCATCTGAGGAGGAATCATTATGGCAGTGAAGAGATTGCAGAATTACATCAATGGTGAATGGGTTGATTCCACAACCGATGAATTTGTCGAAATTATAAACCCCGCACGGGGAGAACTCCTGTGTGAATGCCCCATGTCTGCGAAGGCTGAACTTGATTCCGCGGTACAGGCGGCCCAGGAGGCCTATCCTGACTGGCGAAATACTCCGGCCGTTGCCAGGGCCAGGTATCTCCATCGTCTGATCGAGGTGATGGAGGATAATTTCAATGAACTCAGTATGGTACAAACAAGGGAACACGGAAAGACCATCGACGAATCACGCGGGGAGACCAGGCGCGGGATCGAGATGGTTGAAGTGGCTTCGGGGATTCCGACCAGCATGCAGGGTTTTAACTTGGAAGATATTGCCCATGGAATTGATGAATACGCGATCTACCAGCCACTTGGAGTTTTTTCCTGTATAGCGCCGTTTAACTTCCCCTTTATGGTTCCTTTGTGGTTCCTCCCGTTCGCCATTGCATGCGGGAATACCTTTTTGGTGAAACCCTCTCCAAGGGCGCCCATGAGCCAGAACAAGCTGTTTGAGATGCTGGATGATGTCGGCCTGCCGCCCGGCGTGGTCAATCTGGTCAATGGAGGGGCCGAGGTCGCTGACGGGTGCATGGAACACCCCGACATGAAGGGAGTCACGTTTGTGGGCTCTACGCCGGTAGCCAGGCACATCTACCAGAAATGCGGCGAGACAGGGAAGCGGGTGATCGCTCAGGCGGGTGCCAAGAATTTTATCGTGATCATGCCGGATGCAGAGATTGACAAGGCCATGGTGAGCCTTATCTCTTCTTTTTTCGGCAATGCCGGCCAGAGATGTTTGGCTGGGGCAAATCTCCTCGTCGTTGGCGATGACAAGACTTACAGAAACGTTGTCGATAAATTTGTGGAAGCGGCCGCGGCCATCACGGTCGGCGACGGCCTGGATGAATCGGTACAAATGGGGCCCGTACAGAATGCCGAGTCCAAACAGCGGATTCTCAAGATGATGGAAAAAGGCCTTGAGGAAGGCGCGAAACTGACCCTGGACGGGAGAAAACTGAAGCTGGTCGGTGACCTTCCTGAGGACTGTTTTCTGAATCCATCTGTTTTCGAAAATGTGACACCGGAAATGAGCCTGGCCCGTGACGAGATCTTCGGCCCGGTCGCCAGCGTGCTTCGTGCAAAGGATCTGAATGAGGCCATAGATATCATCCATGGTGTTCCTTTTGCCAATTCATCCGCCATCTTTACCAACAACGGCAAATGGGCACGGCAATTCCAGCACGATGTGATCGCCGGGAATGTTGGCATCAACGTAGGCATCGTGGCCCCCATGGCCTTCTTTCCCTTCGGCGGAATGAAAGACTCCTTTTTTGGTGTGCTGCACGGTCAGGGACGGGATGTGGTCCGGTTCTTTACCGAATCTAAAATCGTCATTACAAGGTGGTTCTGATGAAACTGAATACCATGGCAGCAGTAATGAGTTTTGTCACCAGGATAGAAGAGGATGCTGCATCCTTTTATGAGGAGTGCGCAACGCAATATCCGAATATGAAGGATACCCTTCTCTCCTGGAGCAAAGAGAACAGGAAATTCGAGAAGGATGTAAAACGGACATATTTCGGGGTTATTACGGATACCCTGGAATCCAATTATGCCTTTGAAGGTCTGGATACGGACGATTATGTCTTTGAAACGGATGTACCGGAAGATACCTCCAAGGTCGCTGAAAGGGCCTATGAAATAGAGGCAAAGATAAAGGCCTTTTATCTCAGGGCCGCTGAACTGTCAGAAGGATTGATGGCGGATATTCCGAGGCTGTTTCGGAAAATAGCAAAGAAAAGGGAAAATAGACGTATCCCCGTATAATTTCTTCCAGGCATCCTGGAAACACAGGGCTCCCCTCCTTTTTGGCATCATCTTCGTGTCGGCGGGAGGGGAGCTCTTGTTTTTTGAGGAATACCCCACCCCTAAGAAATATTGATTAGTGCTACCCCAGCAACAATGAGGCCCGCACCGGTGATCCGTCAAAGGTTCAGGGGATGGATCTGGTATCCAATCAGGCCGAAATGGTCAAATACCAGAGAGGCAAGCATCTGCCCGCCCACGACCAGAGCGACCATGGGGGCAGCTCCCAGTCTGGGGGCGAGTATAATGGTGGCCGCCACAAAATAG
>Ga0315540_10002356_pt1 | contig 10666 bp, 9 predicted proteins | sample SalMarSW160110MG_FD_203677 | JGI IMG/M metagenome (GOLD analysis project Ga0315540, IMG submission 203677) | Salt marsh sediment microbial communities from the Plum Island Ecosystem LTER, Massachusetts, United States - Salt Marsh Sediment SW1601-10 ... | reverse complement strand
GTTCTGAAGTAGAGATCACTGCTTCAGCAGAAACAAATTTTGGAAATTCAGACAGGGGTATTCAAACAATAAATTATTCACATTTCCCGATACAAACAATATTCCCCAAAGCCGATGCAAAACTTCTCAGACTCGATATTAAAAAAGTAGTTTCAAATATCGGGTACATAATGGGAGCAGGTGATCTTGTTCCCGACGAGCTTAAAGAATTAGGATATAATGTTCATCTGTTGAGCGATGATGATCTTGACAACACCGATCTTTCACAATTCGATGCAATTGTAGCAGGAGTAAGAGTATACAATACTCGGAAACGCCTTGAGATTGATCAGCCACGGTTAATGGAATATATTAAGAACGGCGGAACCTATATCGTTCAGTATAGCAGAACTTATAATATGGTTACCAAAGATATCGGACCGTACCCGTTTCGTATTTCACACGACAGGGTTACAGTTGAGCAGGCACCCGTTACATTTTTAGCGAAGGATAACCCGGTTTTGAACTTCCCGAATAAAATTACTCAAAAAGATTTCGATGGCTGGATTCAGGAAAGAGGTTTATATTTTGCAGACAAATGGGATCCAAGATATCAACCTGTTATTTCCAGTCACGATCCTGGTGAAACACCTAAAGAAGGTGGCTTTCTTTACACAAAATATGGTAAAGGTGTTTTTATTTATTCAGCTTACGATTGGTTCAGAGAGTTGCCGGCGGGTATTATGGGAGCTTACAGAATTTTTGCAAATATGCTATCTGCTGGTAAAGCGCAAAAACAGGTAAACTAATATGAACGACGATCCGAAAAGTAAACCAAAAGATGAAAGCCCCCCGTTATTTAAAACGTGGAGGGCATGGTACATTTTAGTGATTGGCAACCTTATCATACTAATAGCGCTTTTTTATTTATTTACAAAAATTTTTGAATGAATATAATTGACTGGATAGTCCTTGTTGGCTCGCTCTCATCCATAGCTATTTACGGTATGTGGAAAGGCCGGGGCAGCAAGGATATGAAAGGTTACCTGCTTTCAGACAACGATATGAAATGGCACACAGTTGCCTTTTCAATTATGGCAACGCAAGCCAGTGCAATAACCTTTCTTTCAACTCCGGGACAAGCATATATCGACGGAATGCGATTCGTTCAGTTTTATCTTGGACTGCCAATTGCTATGGTCGTGCTTTCAGTTACTGCCGTTCCGCTTTACTACAAATTAAAAGTCTACACTGCATACGAATACCTCGAAACTCATTTTGATTTAAAGACAAGAGCGCTTGCCGCTTTTTTATTTTTGATACAACGTGGACTTGCTGCCGGGTTAACTATTTATGCGCCTTCAATAATTTTATCAGTGCTGTTAGGATGGAATGTTTACTGGACAAACCTTTTTATCGGAGGAGTTGTAATAATTTATACAACCACAGGAGGTTCGCGCGCCGTGGGCTGGACCCAGTTTCAGCAAATGTTAGTTATTCTGCTGGGAATGTTCGGTGCGTTCTTTATGATAATTCATTTGTTGCCTGATCATGTATCTTTTTTGGATTCTGTAAAAGTTGCTGGAAAGTTAGGGAAACTGAACGCAATCGATTTCTCTTTCAATCCTGATAACAAATACAACATTTGGTCCGGCATAATCGGCGGATTCTTTTTACAATTGTCATACTTCGGGACTGATCAGTCACAGGTGCAGAGATACTTAACTGGAGAGAGTGTTAAACAAAGCAGGCTTGGTCTGTTATTCAACGGAATTGTTAAAGTACCGATGCAGTTTGGAATTCTATTTATTGGTGCAATGCTTTTTGTTTTTTACCAATTTGTTGCTCCCCCGCTATTTTTTAATCCTGTAGAGACACAAAAAGTAAAAGCCAGCGTGCATGCTGAACAGTACAATAACCTTGAAAATCAATTCAACCAGTTGTTTGTTGAAAAGAAAGACAAGCTGAATAGCATGGTTCAGGCAATGGATTCAAAAGATGAAACCGAGGTTGCTTCACTCCAAAAGGATATTAATTCAACAAATGATAAAATAAAGCATCTCAGAACTGAAGCCGCAGATGTCATCGCAAAAAATGATCCGCTGGCTGATACGAACGATACGAATTATATTTTTCTGAGTTTCGTATTAAAATATCTCCCTGCCGGATTAATCGGGCTGGTGCTGGCTGCAATATTCGCAGCATCCATGTCGTCTACAGCGTCGGAAATAAACTCGCTTGCCTCGACTACAATCGTTGACGTCTATAAACGCATGATCAAAAAAGAAGCGAGTGATAGACATTACCTGATCGCTTCAAAACTTGCCACTGTTTTATGGGGATTGTTTGCAATTGCTTTTGCAGCGTTTGTAAGTCAGCTTGGTACTCTTATTGAAGCAGTTAACATTTTAGGTTCGCTGTTTTATGGCACTATACTCGGTATTTTCCTGATGGCATTTTATTTCAAAAAAGTAAGTGCAACTCCAACTTTTCTTGCAGCAATTATTGCTGAAATTGTGGTGATCTGCTGTTTCATTTTCACAGAAATCTCATTCTTATGGTATAACCTTATAGGATGCCTGCTGGTTATATTGCTGGCTCACATCATTGACACTTTTTTGAAAAGCAAATCTCTTAAAACTGTCTGAAAAAGGCTTTTCATTAAAAGTTACAAATTAATTATCAATTTTATAAATTTCATTTTATTTGCTATCTTCAAAAGTATAAAAATTACGTTTTCACTTGAAAACCGACAGAAAAACACAAATAATAAAAGCTGCAGTTAAAAGATTTGCCCGCCATGGTTTGAATAAAACCACACTCGATGAAATTGCCCGTGACCTGCGAATCGGTAAAGCTACAATTTATCATTACTTCAAATCGAAAGACGAATTATTTTTTGAGACTATTAATTACGATTCCAATCTTATTCTGAATGATATAAAAGCAATTTTTAATAATGAGTCTCTTCCTTTAAAAGAAAGATTTGCTGAATATTTTATTTACAAAGAAAATATTTACGAAAAATATAAGCTTATATACGACCTGATGGCAAATTTATTGAATGACAGTGGACTCGAAACGGAGATGGAGATCCTTAAAAAATTACTTAAGCTTGAAGAGGAAGTTTTGAGAACTGCTCTAAGTCCGATTTACGCCGGAAGGCCAGACAAGATGAATCCAACACTCCCTTCTTTTTTTGTTATGGCAAGCTGGGGAATGTTGTTCAGCGACAGGTTTAATAAAATCACTTCGCCTGACAGAGAATTACATACAAAAGATTTTTTGACCAGGAGTTTGGAAAGTATTTTAAAGTAATTAGAAGTAAATATTCAAAAAGCGTATTGCCATTTCGAACGAGTCTTCGAGTGAGAAATCTATCTACACACTCAGGAAAAGATTTCTCTCCTCCCGACAAGCCTGTCTGGATCGGGATCGAAATGACAGTAGTTATTACTCACTGCCCTTTTCGTTTTCGCTTTCCTCCTCCTCTTCTTCATCACTCATCAAATATTTTTCATATTTATGTTTGATTAGCTGAGCTTCAACTATAAAATAAACGTCTTCGGCAATGTTCGTAGCGTGATCTCCCATTCTCTCCATCTGGCGTGAAGTAACCAGCAAACCTACTGCCTGTTCAATATTTGCAGCTTTCTCTTTCATTATATCAATCAATATCTTATGATTTTCCCTGTTCAGCTCATCAAGCAGGTCATCAGTTTTGAGTACTTTCTGTGCCAGTTTTGCATTGTTTTCAATGAAAGCATCTATGGAATCTTTTACCATCTCTTTAGCAATCTTTGCCATTTCTGAAAATTTAGTCTTATTAAAAAACGATGGTTTTTTCTTATGAAGTAAAAAACTTTCCGCAATATTTACTGCAATGTCTCCGATTCTCTCAAGGTTGTTATTAATTGTTAGAGAAGACATAATTAATCTCAGGTCCATTGCAACCGGTTGGTTCAGAGCAAATATTTTTTGACATATCTTTTCAATCTTAACATCATACTTGTCAACTTTTTTGTCCCGATCGACAACTAATTGTGCAAGTTCCATATTTTCTTCCTCGATAGACCTGATCGCAAATTCGACCTGTTCATCAACAAGGCTGCACATTTTTATCAGTCTTGTTTTCAGTTTTTCGATTTGAATGTCAAATAATCTTTCCATTTTATCCTCTTTTTTTATCAACCGAATCTACCAGTTACATAATCTTCAGTTTGTTTTTTTTCAGGTTTGGTAAAAATCTTTGTGGTTTTATCAAATTCTATCAACTCACCAAGATAAAAAAATGCAGTATAATCACTAACTCTGGCTGCCTGCTGCATATTATGCGTAACAATAATAATAGTATATTGTTCTTTCAAATTGTGAATAAGTTCTTCAATTTTCGCAGTAGAAATAGGATCTAGTGCACTTGCAGGTTCATCCATCAATACTACATCGGGCTCAACTGCCAACGTTCTGGCTATGCAAAGCCTTTGCTGCTGTCCGCCGGATAAACCAAGGCCCGGTGCATCCAGACGATCTTTTACCTCATCCCACAACGCTGCCTGTTTCAAAGAATTTTCAACTAATTCATCCAGTTTTTTTTTCTTTCTTATCCCGTTAAGTCGGTTGCCATAGATAACATTATCATAAACGCTAAGAGGAAAAGGATTGGGTTTCTGAAAAACCATCCCCACTCTCTTTCTAAGATTCACAACGTCCAGTTTTTTATTATAAATATCTTCTCCATCAATGAAAACTTTACCAGTTATTCTGACATCATTAATCAGGTCATTCATCCTGTTTAAAGTCCTAAGAAAAGTTGACTTCCCACATCCGGAAGGACCGATCAATGCAGTAACTTTATGAGGAACAACACTCAGGCCTATATCTTTTAACGCTTGCTTACTGCCATAAAATAAATTAAGGTTTTCAGTGGTTATCTTGCTTTCTATTATTTCTTTCATTCAGTAATAAGTAAATTAATGCTACAAAATATAATCTTTTAATGTTGTGGGATTTGTTAGTTAAATATTAAATTATTGTTAAATTTATCCATCTAATTTTAAGATATTACAGAAAATAATTACTAATAAATAGCTTCCCTTATCTTGGCACTTATGTAATCCATTACCCAGACAACAAAAGCGATCATAAGCACAATCAAACCTACTTCGTGCCATCGGGCAAGTCCCTGGTACTGCATTAACATAGTACCAATTCCGCCGCCGCCAACCAGACCTATAATCGTAGCCATTCTTACATTTATATCCCACCTGTAAATAGTAAAAGAAAGAAACGGCAGAACGATCTGCGGAACAACCGCATACCAAACAACCTGAACTTTATTTGCACCTGTTGCTGTTATAGCTTCGACCGGACCAGTTTCAATGTTTTCGATTGCTTCTGAATATAATTTTGCATTTCCTGCAATCGTGTGAACAAGCAATGCTATCATTCCGGCAAAAGGCCCGATTCCAACCCAAACGGAAAAAATGATAGCCCAGATTAATGGTTCAATCGAACGAACAAAATTTAGAACTATTCTTAGTATATAATAAATAACAAAGGTAAACTTGCTGTCTTTCATCAAATTCCTGGCAGTTACAAAACTAATGAGTAAAGCAGGTGGAATTGAAATAAGAGTCGCCAGCAAGGCAATATAAATAGTCTCTATCATTGCGAAAACTGCATCATTAAAAATCCCCATTTCAGGTTTGAATAAAGCGCCGAAAATTCTTTCAGCTCCCTGTATTCCCTCGCTACTGAAAAGATCGACAAGTGAAAGACGCGTAATTACCCAGCCGGCAATAAAAGTAATATTAAAAAGGAACCAGCCGAAAATTTCTAATGTCCATTTGGTAACTTTATTATCCTTTGAAATCCCAAACAATTTACAGGAGAGAGAAGTTTTTGTAGAAGTCCAGGCCGCCCCGATAACTATTGAAATTAGAAGTATAACGCCTACTTCACCCCAGGAAAAAGGAATATCTCTTAGCTCCAGAATAAATTTATAATAAATAGCCCTTTGTACAACAATGATACTGTAAAACACAAAGAATATATCAAGCAAAACTGCTTTAACAAATTTTACTTTATTTTCTTTTTCCTGATTCTGCTGGATGATTTTTATAGGTTGTAATTCCAGTTGCGGATCTGCTATCATCTTATTTCGACCTCTTCTGCTTCTTCCCCGTAAATGGTTTTAAACCAGGTTTCATTTATTTCAGAAGGATGTCCCTGGTAAATTATCTCCCCGGCTTTTAGCGCAATAACCCTTGTTGCATATCTTCTAACAAGACTGAGAAAATGAAGATTACAAATTACAGTCGTCCCCATTTCTTTATTAATTTTTTCAAAATATTGCATAACAGAATTTGAAGTTGCAGGATCAAGAGACGCTACAGGTTCATCAGCAAGCAGAAGCTTTGGATTCTGCATTAAACTTCTGGCAATTGCTACTCGCTGTTGCTGTCCACCGCTGAGTGAGTCGGCACGAATATCAGCTTTTTCACTGATCCCAACTGTGATAAGACTTTTATACGCTTCATCATAAACACTTTGAGAAAACTTTTCAAAAATCGAAGAGAATGTTCCTAACTCTCCAAGCTTACCTGAAATAACATTGGTCAAAACCGATCTTCTTTTGATCAGGTTGAATTGTTGAAACACCATTCCGATCTGTGTTTTTACTTTTCTTAACTCTTCACCTTTAACATGCGTTATGTTTCTCCCAAGGAAATGAACTGTTCCTGCGGTTGGTTCAATTAGTCTATTTATGCATCTAAGAAGTGTTGATTTACCGGAACCGCTCAAACCGATAATCACTAAAAATTCCCCATCTTCCACTTCAAAAGAAATTCCCTTTAAAGCATGGGTTCCGTTTTTGTAAATTTTATGGAGATTCTCAACTTTTAGCAGCATTATTTTTTCACCAGTGATTCAAATTTAATTCCTTCCTGCCTGAGTAATTTTCTTAAACCATTATAATCACTATCTTTTGTTCTTACCAGTCCCCGGACATCATAAATATCGTACATTGCTTTAGCACCGTCAGGTGTTTTAACATATTTAAGTAATGCATTTATTATTTTCTCTTTCATATCTTCAGGCATATCTTTTCTGAAAACCCAGGGATCATTTGGAATATCCTGTGTAAAACCTATGATTTTTATTTTTTTTGCCACGTCAGGAAATTGTTTTTCAACTCTCATCCTTGCATCCATAATCTCTCCGGTAACAGTATCAGGCGGGGCATAATATGTCGCACCAACATCTACCTGTTTTTGATAAACCATAGTTACAACATTATCATGACGCATTGCAAAAACAGATTCACTTGGTTTGATTCCCAGCCTTTTCAATTTCGCACTTGGCAAAATGTAGCCGGAAGTCGAGGAAGGATCTACATAAGCAATTGAGTGTCCCGTAATATCTTTAAGACTGTCAATTCCTGAACCTACTCTGGCAATAAACTGTCCTTTATAACTTGTCTCTCCATATTCACGAACTATTCTTAATCTTGCTTCGGCGCCATATTTTGCATTAGCCATTATATAAGAAAAAGTATTTATGCTTGCAATGTCAGCCTTACTTGTACCAAAAGCTTCAACAACAGCAACAAAGCTGGCAGGAATAGCAGTTCTGAAATAATAACCTGTTTCCTTATGCAGATAATCGGTAAGCTGGGTCGCATTCATCGAAATTCTTTTTGCGTCTACTGAAGGAGTAAAATACAATTTAACCGGATTTGAACTAGAGCCAAGTTCGCCCTCATGCAATTCCCTGTTGGACGTGATTATTATGAATAATATTAAGGGTGCTAAATATAGTAAGTACTTCATTTTGAATTTTTATTGGGTGTAGTAATATGCAAATAAGTTCATATTTCGACAAATTTTTGTCGGAAAAATTACGAAATGCTGAAATTTGAAACTCAAAAAATCTACAAAAAACTAACTACTTAACAATTTTTTAATATTGCATTATTACCGTTCGCAGCTAAAAATCTTTTGTAAGATTTTTTTAACAAACATTGAAAATGATAAACTCCCTCTTCGCATTCAACAGAAAACCTTCCCCTGTCATATGCAAATGATTCCAGCCCTTTCTGAACCCTTTCACATATTTCAATATCTTCCTGCTGGACTTTGTCGCTGTAATTGAGATCTTCCTCAATAATTTTTATTGCTTTATCAGAAGCAACATCATCGTAATAATAATCAAAAATAACCCTGGTCTTATTGTAGCTCTCAGGTATTACAATATTCATCTGCAGCCTTCCGGGAAGGATATTCATCATCCAGTTCGGATAAACAAAATAATAAAATACCCCGCCTGTTTCTTTAAAGTAATTTCCTTCTTCTTTAACAGGACTTGATTGCAGAGAATAATTTTCAAAAACTTCAGTTTTATATTCCCTGTAATCCAGGAATCTTGTTAATTCAGGATGAACATATGGAACGTGATAACCTTCAAGATAATTATCTATATAAACTTTCCAATTGCAATTTATATCGTAAACTGCTCTTTTATAAAATCTTTTCTTTTTCAGGTCGTATGGTTGAATTCTTTCCATAATTCCATCCATTTGGTTTTTTAGCAAAGGTGGATTGTCAGATAAATTTACAAAAACGAGTCCTTCCCAGATATCAATATTTACAGGAACCAGTCCATAATCTTTTTTATCAAACAAATCTACCCTGTCAAAACGTGGAACTCCTCTCAACATTCCTTCCAGAGTGTAAGTCCAGCCATGATATTTACACTGGATCATTTTTGCGCAGCCTTTTTCTAATGCGAGTGGCCCTCCGCGATGGCGACAAACGTTGTAAAATCCCCTTATTTTATTATCGTTTCCTTTTATAATAATTATCGGATTACCGGCAGCTTCTCCAAGGATGAAATCACCAATACTTTGTAATTGATTAACGTGCCCGATTACATTCCATTCTCTGAAAAAAATTGCATCCCTGTCGATCAGGTGAAAATTTTCACCCGTGTACCAGCTTGATGGAATCGTTTCGGATCTTTCGAGTGGAGCGATGTCAAAATCATTCTCATTAAAAATGGATTCAGTATTTTTAAGGTCACCAATCATCATTGTTCAAATAGCGAAGTATCTTTTCCCGATGAGAATTTATCTTTGCCGAATTTTTTATAGGCTAGTTCAGTTGCTTCCCTTCCCCTAGGTGTTCTCTGAATAAACCCCTGTTGAATTAAAAAAGGTTCATAGACTTCTTCTATAGTTCCGGGATCTTCATTAACTGCAACAGCAAGAGTGTTCAATCCTACCGGACCGCCTTTATATTTTTCAATTATTGCGAGAATTATCTCTTTATCCATTTCATCGAGACCGGATTCATCGACTTCCAGCGCTTTTAAAGCTTTCTTAGAAATTTCGATGTCAATAACTTTTTTATCCTCGTAATCTGCAAAGTCGCGTGTTCTTCTCAAAAGCCTGTTTGCAATTCTCGGTGTTCCCCGTGATCTTTTGGCTAATTCGTATGCAGCATCATTATCGACTTTTATTTCGAGTATTTTAGATGAACGTTGCACAATCTTATCGAGAATTTCGGGAACGTAGTAATCAAGTCTGAATTTTATTCCGAACCTGTCGCGCAAAGGTGAAGTCAGCATTCCTGCACGGGTTGTAGCAGCTATTAAAGTATATTTTGGCAGACTTATTTGCACACTTCTTGCACTAGGACCACTGTCAATCATAATATCAAGTTTGTAATCTTCCATCGCAGAATAAAGATATTCTTCAACAACAGGACTCAACCTGTGTATCTCATCTATAAAAAGAACCGATCTTTCTTCAAGGTTGGTCAGAATTCCGGCCAGATCACCCGGCTTTTCGAGCACTGGTCCTGACGTTACTTTTATATTCACTCCCATTTCGTTTGCGATTATATGAGCAAGAGTGGTTTTCCCTAACCCCGGAGGGCCTGTAAGTAAAACGTGATCGAGCGCTTCTTTTCTTTTGATCGCGGCAGAGATAAATATATTTAGATTATCTGTTATTTTATTCTGACCGGAAAATTCAGAAAGTTTCGCGGGGCGGAGTGAATTTTCGTATACCTGTTCGTCTTCAACCAAATTAGGATCCGTATAATCTGATTTTCTCATTTTAATTATTTAAGTAACTAATTCTTTATTTCTTACCTTAAATTTATGAATAAGTTCGACCATTCCAACCATTAATGTTATCATTAAAATTACAGAGCCCAGAGTTTTCCATATTCCGAACGTTCCTGCAAATAAAACATTAACTCCGAGCGACCATGCGCTTCCGTACAATATTATCAGGTGGACAATATAAATTAATAAAGTGTTCCTTCCAACCAGTATAATTATTCTCGGAATTGTTTCCACTTTTAAAGAGATAAGCGAAATTAACGAGTTCAAAAGAATTACAATCCCGGTACGCAGAAAAAAGAGGTTTGGACTTACACTCCATAAATAACTCTGCCCGGTAATTAGTATCTCCAAAAAATTACCGGCTAAAGATAACAGCACAAAGGCCGTTCCCAAAACAGCCAGGTTCCGGCTGAACTTTGCGGTTTTAAAAACCATAGGATTTTTAGCGAGGTAATTTCCCAATACTCCGCCCGCTATTACATATGCAACCCAGGGAAAGAGTGGAAAGTTAGATCCCGTTTCCCTGCTAAAATAGCCGGCAACAGGGATAGGAAGA
>Ga0315540_10002355_pt1 | contig 10667 bp, 9 predicted proteins | sample SalMarSW160110MG_FD_203677 | JGI IMG/M metagenome (GOLD analysis project Ga0315540, IMG submission 203677) | Salt marsh sediment microbial communities from the Plum Island Ecosystem LTER, Massachusetts, United States - Salt Marsh Sediment SW1601-10 ... | reverse complement strand
CTCACCCGCCTGAATAGCGCTGCTATTCAGGCGGGCTGCGTCCTAGCCGGACTTGCTTTTCGCGCGTCCCGCCGGCACCACATCCAGCCGAGTGACCTCCCCACCGGCGACGGCTCTATATTCGAGTTGAGTGACCGTCCCCCGAACCTGACCATTGGCCCAGCGGATCCCCAGAGACGAATCGCTGAGCCGCGTGCATGGCGTCGGCGCGCTGTTCTCGGCCGCCTACGGCAACGTCGGCTCCTCGATCTACTACGCGCTCGGCGTCACCGCGGCCTTCGCCCTCGGCCTGACCCCGGTCGCCTTCGCGATCACCGGCGTGATCTTCATGTTCACCGCCTCGACCTACGCCGAGGCGACGGTGATGTACCCGGAGGCGGGCGGCTCCTCGAGCTTCGCCCGCCACGCCTTCAACGAGCTGGTCAGCTTCATCGCCGCCTGGGGCCAGATGCTCAACTACGTGATCACGGTCGCGATCTCGGCCTACTTCGTGCCCCACTACCTGGCCGTCTTCTGGCCCGCCCTGCACCACGGCCCCGGCGACATCATCGCCGGCGCGGCGCTGATCGGCGCGCTCGCGCTGCTCAACATCCGCGGCACCGAGGAGTCGGCGAAATTCAACCTGGTGCTGGCGATCGCCGACCTCGGCACCCAGGTCGTGCTGGTCTGCATCGGCATCGTCCTCGTTCTCAGCCCGCAGGTGCTGGTCGACAACATCCACCTCGGCGTCGCCCCGAGCTGGAGCGACTTCGCGCTCGGCATCGCGGTCGGGATGATCGCCTACACCGGGATCGAGACGATCTCCAACATGGCCGAGGAGGCCAAGGACGCGGCGCGGACGATCCCCCGCAGCGTCGGCTTCACTGTCGCCGCGGTGCTCGGCCTCTACCTGCTGATCCCGGTCGTAGCCCTCTCGGCGATGCCGGTCACCCCCGACGCCGCCGGCCACTACACGACCGAACTGGGCAAGGAGTTCGCCAACGACCCGATCCTCGGCATCGTCGAGAACCTCGGGCTCGGCTCCGGGTTGACCGAAGCGCTGCGCTTCTACGTCGGCATCCTCGCCGCGGTCATCCTGTTGATCGCGACCAACGCCGGGCTGATCGGCGTCTCCCGCCTCACCTACTCGATGGGCCAGCACCGCCAGCTGCCGGAGGGCCTGCGCCAGGTCCACCCGCGCTACCGCACCCCCTACATCGCGATCCTCGTCTTCGCCGCGGTGGCGATGGTGACGCTGCTGCCGGGCAAGACCGAATTTCTCGCGACGATGTACTCCTTCGGCGCGATGCTCTCGTTCACGATCGCCCACGTCTCGGTGATCTGGCTGCGCCGCATCGAGGCCGAGCGCGAACGCCCCTGGAAGCCGCCGTTCAACTTCCGCGTCTTCGGCTTCGAGGCGCCGCTGACCGCGGTGCTCGGCGGGCTCGGCACCTTCGCGGCCTGGATCGTGGTGATGGCGCTCAACCCGAGCACGCTCGTCGTCGGCACCGGCTGGATGGTGCTCGGTGTCGTCGTCTACGTGCTCTACCGGCGCAACCAGCGGCTGCCGCTGACCGAGACGGTCAAGGTGCTCTTGCCGGAGCCGCTCGGAGTCGAGGAGATCGAGTACCGCAGCGTGCTCGTCGCCTTCGAGGACGGCGCGCCGTTCTCCGAGGAGATGGTCGCGACCGCGGTCAAGCTCGCCTCCAAGCGGCGCCGCGGCGTCCACATCCATTCGATGCTGACCGTGCCGACCAATCTGCCGCTCGATGCCGAGATGCGCGAGGCCGAAGCGGAGGCGCAGAGCAAGATCGAGCAGGCGAAGCTGATCGGCGGCCAGCGCGTGACCGGCCACGTCGACCGGGTGCGCCCCGGCCAGGCCGGCTACTCGATCGCCGGCGAGGCGAAGCTGATCAACGCCGCCGCGGTGGTCGTCGGCCTGCGCTTCCGCAACGGCGCGCCGATGTACGACAAGACCCTGCAGACGGTGCTCGGCGAGCGTCCCTGCCGGGTGATCGTCGTCTCCGAGAAGGGCGCCCGGCGCGGCGCCGAAGCGGCCCCGGCCCTCGCCTAGAATCGCCTGCGTGCATCGGCGCTCGGTCCGACTCCTCTCCTTCGTGCTGCTGGCCCTCGGCCTGCTGATCCTCGTCAGCACCTTCGCCCACGGCGGCGGGCCGCTCTCGCTCGGCACGCTGCTCGGCATCGCCTTTCTCGCCGTCGGCGCGGCGCGGCTCTGGCTGAGCGGCGTGTTCAGATGAGCGAGCGCGAGCAGCGCCCGCAATCGCGCCTCGAGCCGCTGCTGCACCGCGGCGTCGGCGTCCCCGGCCTGTTCGTCGCGGTCTACTCCGCCGTCGGCTTCTCGATCTACTTCGCGCTCGGCGTCGTCGCCGACCGCGGCCTCGGGCTGACGCCGCTGATCTTCCTCGCCGCCGGGCTGATGTTCGTGCTGACGACGCTCAGCTACGTCGAGGGCGGGGCGATGATCCGCGAGCGCGGCGGCTCCTCGAGCTTCGCCCGCCATGCCTTCAACGAGCTGATCGCCTTCATCGCCGGCTGGGCGATCCTGATCGACTACCTGATCGTCGCCGCGCTGGCCGCGATCTCGGTCCCGCACTACCTCAAGCCGATCTCCTCCGACCTCTCGACCAGCGACTGGCAGATCCCCGTCGCCGCCGGGGTGATCGTCGCCGCCTGCGCGCTCAACGTGCTCAACGTCACCGGCCGCGGCCGCGAGCGCTCACTCAGCGTTCTCGCCCTGGCGGACATCGCCCTCCAGGTGGCGGTGATCGTCGTCGGCGCCCTCGCCGTGCTGCACCCCGAGCGGCTCACCGACCAGATCCACCTCTTCACCAGCCCGAATGTGAAGGACGTGATCTACGCCTCGGTGATCGCGATGCTCGCCTACGCCGGGATCGAGGCCGCGGCCGACCTGGCGCCGGACATCGAGGTGCGCCCGCGTGACCTCAAGCGGATCGTCTCGCTGGGTGCGTTCGCGGTGCCGGTCGTCTACGCGGGGATGGCGGCGATCGCGCTGATGGCCGTGCCGGTGGTCGCCGGGCCGGACGGCCCGCATACCGCGCTGGGCGACGAATACGTCCGCGCCCCGGTGCTCGGCGTCGTCTCCGCCTACCACCCCGCCTGGGTGTCCGACGTGATGCGCTGGGTCGTCGCGCTGGTCGCCGCGCCGGTGCTCTTCTGGGCGACGACGACGGCGATGCTGGGGGTCTCACGTCACATCTACACGCTGGCGATCAACCGCCAGATCCCCAGCTGGCTGGGCAAGCTGAACGGGCGCTACGCGACCCCGCACGTGGCGATCATGCTCTCCGGCCTGATCGCGATCGGCCTCGTCGTCCCCACCGACGTCAAGCTGCTCGCCAGCTTCTACGCCTTCGGCGCGATGCTGGCGATCACGATCGCCCACTTCTCGATCCTGCGCCTGCGCGTCACCCAGCCGGACGCCTGGCGGCCGTTCCGCGTCCCCTGGAACGTCGCCTGGCGCGGCGCCCAGCTCCCGGTCCCGACGATCTTCGCCGCCCTGCTCAGCAGCCTCGCCTTCCTCAGCGTGCTCGTCCTGCACGACACCGCGCGGCTCGTCGGTGGCGTCTGGATGGCCTTCGGGCTCGTCTTCTATGTCATCTACCGCAAGGGCTTCGAGGGGACCACGCTGACCCGCCGGGTCTCGGTCACCGAGCGGGCGCTGACCAAGCAGGTGCCGGAGATCTCCTACCGCAGCCTGCTGGTGCCGGTCTTCGGGTCCGGGCTGGACGACGACATCGTCGCCACCGCAGGGCGGCTCGCCGCGGCCGAGAGCGAGGACGGGACGGGGGAGGACGAGCAGTCTCGGCTGGCGCTCGTCTACGTGGTCGAAGTGCCGCTGACCGTGCCGCTCGACGCCGAGCTGCCGGCGCGCCTGCAGGAAGAAGCCGCGCGGGCGCTGGAGCGGGCGCGCGAAGTCGCGGAGGAGTACGAGGACGTGGCGGTCAGCACCGCGACGATCCGGGCGCGCAAGGTCGGCGCCGGGATAGTCGAGGCGGCGCGGCGCAGCGAGGCCGAGGCGATCGTGATCGGCGGCGAGCCGCCGAGTCGGATCCGCGGCGGCGCGACGCTGGGCGGGATCGGCGCCGCCAAGCCGGCCGAGATCGGCGCCGCGACGGAGTACGTGTTGAAGAAAGCTCAATGCCAGGTCCTCCTGACCGCCCCCCCCGAGGCGGCCGAGGAAATGCCAGAGGAGCCGGCCGTCGCGTCCCCGGCCCCCGAGTCTTAGTATCCCCGGTGTGTTCATCCTGATCGTCGGTTGCGGAAGGGTCGGCTCGTCCGTCGCGCGGACCATGCTGGCCGAGGGCCACGAGGTCTCCTGCCTCGACGAGGACCCCGAGGCGCACACGCGGCTCGAGGTCGGCCTCGACAAGGGTTGGGAGGACCTCGGCGGGCGCTTCACCGTGGGCACCGGCCTCGAGACCGACGCGCTGATCGCCGCCGGGATCGAGAGCGCCGACGCCTTCATCGCCGCGACCAACGGCGACAACACGAACATCGTCATCGCCCAGATCGCCCAGAAGCGCTACGAGGTGCCGACGGTGATCGCGCGGATCCTCGACCCGCTGCGGGCCGAGTGGTACCGCCAGCAGGGGATGCACACGATCTGCCCGACCCGTGTCGCGATCGACATGCTGGAGAGCGCGGTGCGCGAGGGCGCCGCCCGCGAGGCTGCCTGACTGATGTACGTCATCGTCGTCGGCGCGGGGAAGGTGGGCTGGAACCTGGCTCGCGAGCTGCTGGAAAAGAACCACGAGGTGACGGTGATCGAGAGCAACCGCCGCCGCTACCTGACGGTCGAGCAGGAGCTCGAGCACAACGTCACCTACGGCGACGCCTCCGAGCTCTGGGTGCTCGAGCGGGCGGGGATCGAACGCGCCGACCTGGTGATCGCGGTGACCGGCGACGACGAGGACAACATGCTGATCTGCCAGGTGGCGCGCGAGAAGTACGAGGTCGAGCAGATCATCGCCCGGGTCAACAACCCGCGCAACAAGCCCCACTTCGACCTGCTCGGCGTCAAGCCGTCGGTCTCGGCGACCGACCTGATCCTGCGCCTGCTCGAGCACGAGGTGCCCGAGTACGGGCTTGTCCACCTGCTCGACCTGCAGGAGGAGCAGCTGGAGATCATCGAGATGTTGCTCGGCAAGGACTCCGGGGTGACGGGAAGGCGTGTTGGCGACCTCTCGATGCCCGAAGGCAGCCTCCTGATCTCCGTCCTGCGCGAAGGCAAGGGCTTCGTGCCCAACGCCGACACGGTGCTGGAGGAAGGCGACGAGGTGCTCGCCGTGCTCGACCCGGGCCGCGAGGACGACCTCAAGGCGCTCTTCGGCCCGGCGGTCGGCGGCAACGGGACCGGCTGAGGGATGGCCGATCGCGAGGTCGACTTCCTGCTCGTCGGCGGCGGCATGGCCTCCGCCCACTGCGCGGCGGAGCTCCGCAGGCGCGGCGCCGAGGGCTCGATCCTGCTCGCCGGGCGCGAGCCCGAGCCGCCCTACGAACGCCCGCCCCTTTCCAAGGAGCACCTGCGCGGCGAAGCCGAGCGCGCCGACGCCTACGTCCACCCGCCCGATTGGTACGAGGAGAACGGCGTCGAGCTGCTGACCGGGACCAACGCGATGGCGCTCGACCCGGCGGCGCGGACGGCGAAGCTGCAGGGCGGGGAGGAGGTCTCCTTCGGCAAGGCGCTGCTCGCCACCGGGGCGATGGTCAACATCCTGCGGGTCGAGGGGGCCGAGAACGAGGGCATCCACTACCTGCGCGCCTTCGGCAACTCCGAGGCGATCCGAGCCGACGCCGAGGCGGCGGAGCACGTCGTCCTGATCGGCGGCAGCTACATCGCCAGCGAGGTCGCCGCTTCGCTGACCGCGAAGGGTGTGAAGTGCACGATGGCGATGATCGAGGACGTGGCGCTCTCGCGGACGTTCGGCGAGGACGCCGGGCGCTGGTTCCAGGCGCAGCTCGAAGAGCACGGCGTCGAGGTGCTCGGCGGCGAGGAGCTCGAGGCGTTCGAGGGCGACGGCCGGGTGAAGGCGGTGCTGACCAAGAGCGGTCGCACGATCGAGTGCGACGCGGTCGTCGTCGGGGCCGGCGTGCGCCCCGACGCGATGCTCGCCCAGCGCGCCGGGCTGGAGGTCGATGACGGGATCGTCTGCGACTCGAAGCTCGCGACCTCGGCGGAGGGCATCTACGCGGCCGGCGACTGCTGCTCCTATCACAGCGTCGTGCACGGCCGGCGGATCCGGGTCGAGCACTGGGACGTGGCGATGCAGCAGGGCATGCACGCGGCGCGCAACATGCTCGGCGAGCAGCGCGACTACGACGTCGTCCCCTACTTCTTCAGCGACCTCGCCGACTGGGCGAGCCTCGAGTACGTCGGCCCGGCGAAGGACTGGGACGAGGAGATCTGGCGCGGCGACCGCGGCGCCGGCGAGTTCTCCGTCTGGTACCTGAAGGACGGCCGCATAGCCGGCGCGCTCAGCGTCGGCCGCTCCGAAGACCTCGCCGAAGCCCGCCGCCTGCTCGCCGACCGCGTCGACGTCTCCGCCGCCCAGGCGACGATCGCCGACGCCGACAGCGACCTGGCGTCGCTCGGGTAATACAGCTGCGGAGCAGGGACTCGAACCCCGATTTCACGGACCAGAACCGCGCGAATTGCCATTATTCGACTCCGCAGCGAGTAGTCCAGAATTCTTAATGCATTTTCTGGATCACCAGACGACCAATGATACGTCCGGTGCTCATGCGAACATACGTTCGCATGAAGGACATCGATTGGCGCCTGGCCCGAGATTACTACGAGGCGGGGCATAGTCGCAAGGAATGCCAGGAGAGATTCGGCTTCTCAGATTGGGACTGGCACGCCGCCGTCGGCCGGGGAGACCTTGTGCCTCGCGCGAAAGGGGAGATCAGCCGAGCGTCGAAACGACGGGAACTGATCGGCCGCCTGCGTGCGGAGGGTTTGAGCTACAGCGCGATCAGCCACCGGCTGGGAGTCGCGAAGGCGACTGTGGCTTATCACTCTCGTCGTCTCGGAGTGCCGGCCGACGATCGGTGCGCTCGCCGCTATGACTGGGACGAAGTCCAGGCGGCGGTAGATGAAGGTCTCTCCATTCGTGAGTGTTGTAGCCGCTTCGGCTTCGCGCAGGCGACCATGACGCAGGCGGTGAAGCGGGGGGCAATCGTGCCGCGTGAATGGATTACCCCGATCGAGAAGCTTCTCGTTGCCGGTCGCAAACGCGGTCGCGGGCACGTGAAGGCTCGGCTTCTCAACGAAGGTCTGAAGGAGAACCGTTGCGAGATCTGTGGGATAACCGAATGGCGGGGAAAGCCGCTGAACATGGAGCTGCATCACGTCAACGGCGACGGGTTGGGTAACCGGCTGGAGAATCTGCAGTTGCTGTGTGGAAACTGCCATTCGCAGACCGACAACTGGGGTGGGCGCGGGGTGCGTCGCAAGCCTCGATCGAGACGCCGAAAGAGGTCAGCCCACTGAGTCGTCTAGGGGCTTTGCTACTTTCGCGCTGATGCGGAGCCTTGGTCTTTCGATCGGCGCATTTGCGCTTCTCGTGTTCCTCCTCGCCGGCTGCGGAGGTGGGGGTGGGGGCGAATCGACCGCCGCGGCGACGAGCGAAGCGATTGAACCGCCGGCGCTCAGCAAGGCGGAGCTGACCACGCAGGGCGATGCGATCTGCGCCGAGGTGAACGCGGCAGTTGGCGCCGCGGGCTCGACCAGCGCCGGCGCCGGCGAAGCGATCGTGCAGGTCGCCGGCCTCTACGGCGGCATGGTCGAACGGCTGAAGGGCCTCGGCCCGCCGCGCGACGAAGGCGCCGGTTACTCCGAATTCATCGCCTCCGCCGAAGCGCTCGCCCAGGCGGAGGACAACGTCAAGCTCGCCTACGAACGCGAAGAAACGGAAGCGCTGACCGACGCGTCGAGCGAAGTCTCGACGGCGCTGACCAGGTTCGAGTCGGCGGCGCGCGAATTCGGCTTCGAAAAGTGCGCGGAAGCGCCCACGGCACCGACCTCGAGTGGCTCGGGCGAAGGATCCGGCGGCGAAGAAGAAAGCGCCGGCGGGGTCGAAAGCGAAGTCGAAGAAGCGGCGCCAGAAGAAGAAGCGGCGCCAGAAGAAGCCCCGCCGGTAGAAGAAGAAAGCGCCGGTGGCGGCGCGGGCGTGGGCGGCGGGACCGGCGGCGGGGCGGGGACCGGTGGCAGCTCCGGCGGCATCGGTCCCGGCTGAGCGGGCTGCTCAGGCAGCTGAGTTCTGCTGCCAGGCCCCATAGAGTCGGGTATAGGGGCCGCCGGCCTCGATCAGTTCCTCATGGGTGCCGCTCTCGGCGATGCGGCCACCCTCCAGCACGACGATCTTGCCGGCGCGGCGGATCGTCGAGAGGCGGTGTGCGATGACGATCGCCGTGCGTCCGGCGAGCAGGCGCTCCAGCCCGCGCTCGATCGTGCGCTCGGTGCGCACGTCGACGTTCGAGGTCGCCTCGTCGAGGATCAGGATGCGCGGCTCCGCCAGCAGCGCCCGGGCGAAGGCGACGAGCTGGCGCTGCCCGGCGGAGAGCTGCACGCCCCGCTCGCCGACCTCGGTCCCGATTCCCTGTGGCAGCGCCGCGACGAACTCGCTCGCGCCAACCGCGGTGACCGCCGCCTCGATCTCCTCCTCGCTCGCCTCGGGCCGGCCGAAGGCGACGTTCTCGCGCACGCTGCCGGAGAAGAGGAAGCCCTCCTGGGGGACGATGCCGAGCTGGCGCCGCAGCGCCTCCTGGCGCAGGTCGTGCAGGTCATGGCCGTCGACCGCGACCGTGCCCCGCTGCGGGTCGTAGAAGCGCGCCACCAGCTTCGCCAGGGTCGACTTGCCGGCGCCGGTCGCGCCGACCAGGGCCAGCGTCTGCCCGGGGGGCACGTACAGGTCGACGTCCTCCAGCGCCCAGCCGCCGGCCTCCGCTCCCTCGGAGTAGGAGAACCAGACCCCCTCCATCTCGATCTCGCCGCGCAGCTGCCCGGGGTCGATCGCGCCGGGGCTGTCGACCATGTCGGGCTCGGTATCGAGCAGCTCGAAGATCTTGTCGAGCGCCGCCATCCCCTGCTGGTAGGTGGTGTAGAGCTGTGAGAGTTCCTGGATCGGCGAGAAGAAGACCTGCAGGTAGCCGATGAAGGCGACGATCGTGCCGATCTGGATCGCGTGGTCGATCGCCTGGCTGCCGCCGTAGAGGATGATCGCGGCCGTGCCGACCGCGGTGAGCATTTCGATCGCCGGGAAGTAGGAGGCGTTGAGGAAGACGGTCCGCATGTTCGCCTCACGGTTCGCCTCGTTCAGCTCGGTCATCGCGGTGGCGTGGCGTGGCTCCTGGCCGAAGCTGCGCACGATGCGGACGCCGCTGAGGGTCTCCTGCAGGTATGCGGTGACTGCGGCGATTCGCTCCCTGGTCAGCCTGTAGGCGCCGTGGGAGGCGATCCGGAAGACGATGCTGGCGGCGGCGACGAGGGGAAAGGTCAGGAAGGTGACGAGGGCGAGCTTGACGTCGAGCGCGAACATGATCACGACCACGCCGATCAGCGTCAGGCCGCTCGAGAAGAGCGTCGTGACCCCGCTGGTCAGCAGTTGGTTGAGGGCCTCGATGTCGTTGGTCATGCGGCTGATCAACACCCCCGGGCTGCGCCGGGTGAAGAACCCGATCGACATCGACTGGAGGTGGGCGAAGACGCGCTCGCGCAGGTCCTGCAGGGCGCGGGTGCCGACCCAGCCGACCAGGTACGTCTGGGCGTAGGTGGCGATGGCGAAGAGCGCGGCCACGCCGAGGAAGGCGATGACGATCAGCGTCAGCGCGCCGGTGTCGCCGGTGACGATCCCGGCGTCGATCGCCTGCCCGGCGAGGTAGGGAGGGGCGAGCCCGGCGCCGGTGGCGAGCACGATGGCGACGACGGTCAGGGCCACCCGACCGCGATAGGGCCGCAGCAGGCCGGCCATCCAGCGCAGCTTGCGGCCGCGCTTCTCCTCGCCGCGGAGGATCAACCAGAGCTTCCTCACAGCCGTGCCACCTCCTCTCGCTGCTCGAGGTCGCGTTGCAGGAAGACCGAGTCGGCGAGGCCGTGCTCGGCGATCTCGCGGTAGAAGCCGCAGCCCGCGAGCAGCTCCTCGTGCGTGCCCCGATCGACGATCCGGCCGCCGTCCAGCACGACCACCGCGTCGGCCAGTGAGACGGTCGAGAGGCGGTGGGCGATGACGAAGGTCGTGCGGCCGGCCATCGCTTCGCCGAGGCCCGTCTTGATCGCGGTCTCGGTGGTCGCGTCGACCGAGGACGTGGCGTCGTCGAGGATCAGGATGCGCGGGTCGGCGAGCAGGGCACGGGCGATAGCGACACGCTGGCGCTGCCCGCCGGAGAGGGTTAGGCCGCGCTCGCCGACGAGGGTGTCGTAGCCGTCGGGCAGGTCGCGGATGAACCCCTCGGCCTGGGCGCGCCGTGCTGCCGCTTCGATCTCCTCCCGGCTCGCCCCGGATCGGGCGTAGGCGATGTTGTCGGCGATGCTCGCGGTGAAGAGGAAGCTGTCGTCGCCGACGAAGGCGACCTTGGAGCGCAGCGAGACGAGGTCGACCGAGCGCACGTCGGCGCCGTCGATCCGTACCGCGCCCTCGCTTGGGTCA